>MDSW01112579.1_pt1 | contig 344210 bp, 301 predicted proteins | sample 811171 | NCBI WGS metagenome assembly MDSW01 (sample SAMN05326641, study PRJNA326480) | marine metagenome | isolation source: seawater | place: Atlantic Ocean: North West | collected 2012 | reverse complement strand
TTCAAGGACCCCCTTGAGGGAAATCCTGTCCAGAAATTCTTATTATCCAGGAGAAGCGTGGATGAAGCTTCATGAGTATCAAGCCAAGCAATTACTAAAACGTCATGGTGTTAAAGTTCAGGACGGCAAAGTCGTGGACAAAAAGGAAGATATCGCGGCGGCCTATGAATCTCTGGGCGGCGGCGTAATCGCAGTTAAGTCCCAGGTTCATGCCGGAGGTCGCGGAAAAGGAGTTCTGTACGACGGCCCCAATCCTCATCAGGATGCCAAAATCCAGGAAGGTGGAGTCAAGGTAGCCAAGTCCAAAGAAGAGGCCGTAGAATTCGGTTCCAAAATGCTGGGGAATTATCTGGTAACCCATCAAACGGGCGGCACCGGAAAGCAAGTTCACAAGATTTTCCTGGAAAAAGGAACCGACATTCAGCGCGAACTGTACCTCAGTATTCTTCATGACCGCGCGCTCAATAAGCCCATCGTAATGTGTTCTACCGAGGGTGGTATGGACATCGAGGAAGTGGCTGAAAAAACTCCCGAAAAGATCATCAAAGTCCCTGTAGAGCCGGCCATCGGACTTCAGCCCTGGCAGGCCCGCGAGATCCTGTTTGCCTTTGGAATGCCCAAGGAATCCTTGAAGCAGGGTGTTCCTTTCCTGCTGTCACTCTGGAAAGCCTACGATGAAGAGGATTCCTCTATGCTGGAGATCAATCCTCTGGTAGTGGAAAAATCCGGCGATCTGGTAGCTCTGGACTGCAAGTTCAGCTACGATGAAAATGCAATGTTCAGACATCCGGAAGGCGCAGAGATGCGCGACATCACAGAAGAGGATCCGCTGGAAGTTCGAGCCGGTGAATTCAATCTGAACTATGTTCACCTGGACGGAAACGTAGGATGCATGGTAAACGGAGCCGGTCTGGCCATGGCAACTATGGACCTGGTAAAACTGGCCGGAGCCGAGCCTGCAAACTTCCTGGATGTAGGCGGCGGAGCCAATCCTACTACTGTAGCAAATGGCTTTCGTATTATTCTGGAAGATCCCAATGTTAAAGCGATCTTTGTAAACATCTTTGGTGGAATCGTGCAATGTGACCGGGTGGCCAACGGAATCGTTCAGGCTGCTCAAGAAGTGCAGATTGGAGTTCCACTTATCGTTCGACTGAAAGGAACTAACGCAGAACTTGCAAGAGAAATCCTTCAGAAATCTGGTCTGCCAATCACTGTGGCAGAGGAACTGAGCGATTCCGCAGAGAAGGTGGCGGCTGCTGTAAAATAGATGGAAGGGCCCGGCCGAGATCTAGTCCAGATCCGATTCCGGACCTGAGACCGGCCGACTTCAATCAAGAGCGAACAGCAGAAATCTAAACGAGTCATAGTAGGATAGGAGATAATAATGGCAGTACTAGTAACAGACGATACCAGAGTGGTAGTACAGGGAATCACCGGTAAAGAAGGTTCCTTTCACACAGAACAGATGATTGAATACGGCACCAAAGTGGTGGCCGGAGTAACTCCAGGTCGAGGCGGACAGCAATTCGGACCAGGCGTGCCCATTTTCAATACTCTGAGAGAAGCAAAAGAAATCGAAGGCGCCAACGCGGCCGTGATATTTGTTCCACCTCCTTTTGCAGCAGATGCAATCCTGGAAGCTGTGGGAGCGGAAATCGAACTTTGCGTTTGCATTACAGAAGGTATTCCCGTGCGCGATATGGCGCGAGTTTATACAGTTCTTCAAAATTCCAAAACCAGACTTATTGGACCCAACTGCCCCGGCGTCATTTCTCCGGGCAAAGGCAAAATCGGAATTATGCCTGCCAGCATTCACAAGCCAGGTAGCATTGGCGTCGTTTCTCGAAGTGGAACCTTGACTTATGAGACGGTAGGTCAGCTTTCCCTGGTGGGCCTTGGACAGAGCACCTGTATTGGTATTGGCGGGGATCCGGTAATTGGAACCAAGCATAAAGATGCCATTCAACTTCTAAACGATGATCCAGATACAGAAGGTATCATCATGATCGGTGAAATCGGCGGTACCGACGAAGAAGATGCTGCCGAATGGGGGAAAGAGAACGTCAAGAAACCCATGGTAGGATTTATTGCCGGTCAGACCGCTCCTCCGGGAAAGAGAATGGGCCATGCAGGCGCCATTATCTCCGGTGGAAAAGGAACAGCTCAGAGCAAGATGGAAGCGATGACAGCAGCTGGCATTGCTGTGGTTCAGTCTCCTGCAGACATCGGATCCAAAATGAAAGAGCTTCTGGGAAAATAATCCCGCTAGCATCTTCCCGGGAATCGAACCCGGAATCCATAAAAGCCCGGCCATGCAGTCGGGCTTTTTTTATGCACCCCCGAAAATGCAAAGAAAAAATTGCATAAACATCTTATCTGATATGCAAGTTAATTATTGCACAACTATGGGTCCATTGTGCCAATGCTGCATTGCATGTTGGAGCGGCTCAGAAGAGTCGCACGTTTGCAGGACTGAAAGATCAGTTCGAATGGCGGGAACTCTGGCAGAAGTCAGGAAGTTCCAGGCGGAGGTCATCTGGATCTTTTGGTGAAATAGATGGAATGGTCAATCAGGGGGATCGAAATCTTGGCTAGAAGGAAAACCGATGGCAGGCGCCACAGGACCAGGGGCAGCGCGGAGACTTCCAGTATCCAGAAGGAAACTGGAGAGAAAAGCCGGATGCTAGAAAGCATTCGTGCGGGAAGGGTTGAGATCTGGACGGAAGAGGGCACAGGCCGGCGGGATAGGCAAAAGAATCCGGCGGAAACGAACGCTGAAGTTCAAGAGATGGCCGCCCAAACTTTTTCTGCCCTGGGACATCCAGTGCGAATTGCTCTGCTACAGACGATCCAGAACTGGAACAGACAGGGGCGATTCCCATCTATTTCGCAGCTCAGTGATAGAAAGGACATTTCCAGACAGGCCATTACATCGCATCTTACGATTCTGGAAAATGCCGGCCTGCTGGAAAAGAGATCCCGGGGAAGAGAAAGGGTCTACGGCCTTCGAAAGACGGGATTCCTACGTTCCGCCCGGTTGATCCAGTCCATCGCAGGTCAGGGGGATCCTGGGGGCCTGCAAGGATTGCCGGAGTCTTCGCAGGAAGATGAATGAATCGTTTTTCTTGACGCGAAATATACCGCAGGTTCCGTTTAGACTATGAGATCCACAGCAATCTATGGAATATTGACGTTGCTTCTTTGTACGCCTCTATTCGCTGACCCTCCCGGATATCGCGGCGTTACCCTGGGAATGAATCGTTCCGAAGCGATGGAGCAGATGAAATCAGAATTCCCTGATGCAGAAGCACCGTCCATCTTTGAAGACAAAAAGGTGACCATGGTCATACTGAAGAATCCAGATGCTGAACACCAGAAGATCACGCTACATTTTCATCCCAATGGCAAGCTCTTCGGTATCAATGTTACCGTTCCTGTGGGCAAAGAGGAAATGCGCAAAACGCTATCCTCGCAGCTTGGTGCACCGGACCGCGAATCGAAACGAGGTCATAGCTGGGATCTGGGACGGTACCGAGTCATTACTACCGCGTTCGTAAAGGGAGAGATCACGGTAAAATACTCGGATCGAGAGGCCTATGATATTTATGGGCGTCCCTGGCTGGAAAAGGAGAAAGAGAAGTAAATTTCGAATCGGTAAGAGTCCAGGAATTCCAGTTGCCAGGTAGGGCAATGCATCGTCTAAAGGAATTGCTGATCTATGCGAATTCCTATTATCGTTTTTCTTATCCATATTAGCATTATTCCTCTACTTATGCGATGTGGCGGCCCGGTTCTGAACTGTCGTAACGATGACGCTTCCTGCAACTCCATCGCATTTCTTTCGGTGTTTGGCGATCGATTATTCACCAGTTGCAGTACCCAGGAACTGGTTTTTCAGCTGACCCCATCGGCGGATGCCGGAAGTAACTGGGGGGCCCTGGGATTCGGATCTGGAATCAATCGGCTGGTTTCTCTGGCAGGCGGAGCCGCTCCTACCGTTGCTATGACCTCTCCAGACGGAATCAACTGGGGAGCCGGTTCTGGAGTGGCCGGGGAAGAATGGAGGGATGTGGCTGGTGCCAATGGCGTAATAGTAGGAGTGGCCATTACTACGAACGCCATCACCAGGTCCACGGATGGTGTAAACTTCAGCCCCGTTGCAGGCCCAACAGGTCTCTGGAAAGGACTGACCACAGGGAACGGACTATTCGTGGCAGTGGATCAGGATTCCGGTTCTGCAAGCAGCGCGATGGTATCCAGTGATGGTGGTCTTAACTGGACTCCGTCTACTACAAACGGTGGATTGCAGTGGTTCGATGTGGCCTTTGGCAACGGAATCTTCGTAGCGGTGGGCAATTCTGCTACGGCAGTAATGACATCACCCGACGGGGCTGTCTGGACAAGTGTGCCCGGAGCTCCGGTAGGTGATTGGCGAGCCGTAACGTTCGGTAACGGAATGTTTGTAGCTCTGGCGGCTTCCGGTGTGAACCCAATTATGACTTCCACGGATGGTACCAACTGGACCGCGGGTCCTGCGCCCGCCGGACATCCATGGTATCAGATCACCTATGGAGAAGGTCGATTCGTTGGCATTGCTACCGGTGGAGCGGATCCCATTCTTACGTCCACGGATGGAGTCCTCTGGAATGTGCAGTCATCTCCTACGGCCGAATCCTTGCAGGGCATTGCCTACGATCCAGTGAATCGTCGCTTCGCTGGCGTTGGGACTAACGGCGCGGCCATCTACGCCAACTGTTTTTAAGCCGGCCTGCATTTCCCGGCGAGGGATCACGCACTAATTTTGTGGCGGGAAATGAATGGCCGGCTCCGTCTAACTCGGTTTCGATTCGCTGAAAATCGACACGGATAGTGACATAAGCTCAGATTATTGTCTAATATTAAGTAATACATATCGTTTCACGTGAAACCGAATATTGTTGTATCGCGCTAGCTCCGCTGCTCCAGGACCTTCAGGGCTGACAGGATAAGCTGATTCGTCGAGATCAATAATAGCCAGACTGTGGGAAGAGACTGGAACTCCGCTGGCAGCTCCAGAGTCTTTTAAGTCCACAGTCCGGAGGTATGAATTCTGCTCAGAATGGATAGTTCTTCTGCAAGGTGCGTTTGATCCGGTCCAGAAGTACCGGGCGGGGAATATAGGATCGATTGCTGCGATAAATAAGCGCCATCCTGCTTAGCGCAGAGCCCTCAATTTCTGCGGCCTGCGGATCTGACCTTTCCAGGGTTCTGGCACGTCTCATGTACTTCTCCAGGGTTCTGCTGGATTGTAACTGACAGGCCCGGGTTTCGCATCTGCATGGATTCTGAGGATTCATGATTCCGCAGTTTTGATTGAGAAATCCATCCATTCTTTTTCGTGCGCGAGAAAGTCTCTGCCTGTACGCGCTTGCACTGATGCCCAGAATGAAACTGGCTTCGTCGCTGTGCATGTTGAATACTTCTCCCAGGATAAAAGCGGCTCGATTGGATCTATCCAGGCACTGCAGCATTCCATGTGTGCAGGCTGTCTGAACCTCCCGAGCTGTATCCTTCAGTGCTACCTTCGGATCAAAAGAATCGTCGAATTTTCCGTGCGCTTCCGGGGCCGTCTCCACGCTCTGGATTTCCCGGGCCACATCCTCGAAGCTGATGGAAGACCTTTCCAGCAAAGTCTTCCTTGTATCGATAAGATAGTTTGTGGCGATTCGATAGGTCCAGGTACTGAAGGCAGCCCGATACTCAAACTGATTTAGATGAAGCATGATCTTGACCAGGATTTCCTGGGTCGCGTCCTCCGCTTCCTGGGGATCCCAGAGAAACCTGAGCGACAGATTGTAAATCTGATCTCTGACGCTCAGCAAGATCTCTTCCAGTGCGTCCATATCTCCCTTTAGGGCGAGGGGGATAAGATTCTGATAATCGGGAGAATGGGGCATCGTACCGTTCCTTCCGGGAGCGAAATTAGCTGTTTCGGTTTGCAGCAATCGTGGCAATTAGTGCCAATAAAGCAGGAAGACCCTGGGTGAACAGAATGGTCATTTTGGCGCTCAATCCACCGACAACGCCCGCAACAACCACACAGCTCAGGAAGAATAGAGTGTTTGTAAATGCCTGCCTTTTCTCGGATATGATGAACCCGGACCAGATCAGTCCAGCCGCCAGAAATCCGTTGTACAGTCCCTGGTTTAGCGCAAGGGTTGCGGACGATGCAGCCACTTCTGGAGTCATCTTGAAAATCTTGAGGCCAAAATCTGGATGCTCCCAGAGAAACATCTCCAGAATCAAGAAAAGGATGTGCTCCAGCGCGACCAAACCGATGAGTATTTTCGATAGTAATTTCATTTCTGCTCCTTGTCCCCGGTATCGATTCTGCTTCTTTCGAAGCTTCAGGGACTAACAGTTAGACCAGGTCCGATCAACCATTGTGACATCTGGAGAAGATTTTTTTCCTTATTTAGTGACTCTGCAATCATTTCTGATGACTCCGGCACCAATTTAATGTCACGTGCGGCGCCTTTGAAGCCGCACCAGCATGAGAGAAATCAGGCCGATGAGCGGTTCATTGACCGGGACCAACTGACTCACAGAGCATAGCCATTCATAGCCGAATGATAATTCACTGTTTGAAGGGGCCGCGGCAGGATTTCCGTGGATACAAAAGCTCGGTCGTGGGTATGAATAAGATCGGATCTATGGATCTATGACTTCCGATAATGTGGATTATGTCTCATTGCGGTTTGTGATGGGTACCGGCATCTTGATCTGAGCTGCCGGACGGCCGGAATTCAGTATGGTTGAAGGTTTCCATAAATCGCCCAGTAATACTCCGAGCAAGGCGGCACCGGGAAAGCCTAGAATCGGAGGTTAATCATAACGGCCAGATTCGTGGCCCGGATCTGATAGTCGTAAGGACCGCTGGTAAAGGAGGGTCCGCCTGCGGATAAGCGAAACACAAGTAGATTGGCCCAGTTGTATTCCAGGTAGAAGCGAGTGCTCAGCAGGATCGGGGTCCGGACCCTGATCCGTTCCCGATTGATCTGGCTAAGTGCGATGAAGTCCAGCAAGGAATACTCACTGTTTCCGGCGATGTATCGATAGAGCACCAGGTCCTCGGGACTGAGATAGATTCGTCCCCGGCTGAGGTAATACTTTCCCAGCAGCTCCAGGTTGTTCCCCTGATCCAGGTTAAATACCAGATAATCTCTGAGCACATCGCCGCGAAATATGGATCCGGACTGAAGAAGTATCAGTCTTGTGTTACTCAATGCCTCGGCTCGGGTTGAGTCTCGAAAAAAGAAAGGAATGCCAAATCGATAGAATTCGACTTCTCCTGAGAATCGGGTCTGCGCACCGCCAACACCAAAGCCAAATCGAATGTTTACTAACGGAATTTCGAAAAAAGCTGTAGGATGAATGGAATAGTACTCTCCTTCGATGGGTCTTGTGGCCTTGTATCGAAACTCATTGCTGACAGTGTCTTCTGTGGAAGAGAACAGAGTAATAGTCTGATTCCGCATTTCAAAATGTTCCGCATGAGCCCAGATGTTCATGCCCAATTTGAATCCATACCAGTCTGCAAAGATCCGGTCCCGGGAACTAATATCCAGAAAAGGCGAAACGAATGAAGGAGTCTGAATCCTGGATTTTTGACCGGCCTGGTCACGAATGGTTAGAATCAATCGGCTGGCACCAATTCCAGGACGAACAAAAACGAATTCGCTATTCTTTCCTTTCCCGGAATCTGGCGAATCGATTCCATCCGGAATCGTTGGATCAAGAATTTCTTCTGGATATACCGAAGGAGACCAGATAAGGCAGACAAGGCATAAGCTCAGAATCCAGAATAAGGCCAGGGTCTGGGATTGGCCGGGCCTACTGGAACTAATTCTTAATGCTTTCACGGGAAGGCACCTTTTCTGCAGTGCAGTTCAGTTCCTCCCCGGCTATGGCTTCCGTTGATGCTATAGCAAAGAAGTTCTCCAGCCTGAGCAAACGAATCGTTAGTTGAACCGTTTCCGATGGGTCTACCAGAATCATCTGTCCATGTATTCTGGTTAGATCTTGTTGAAATCCGATTATGGCTCCCATAATGCTGGAGCTAAAATGATCCACTTCGCTGAGGTTCATTATTATGCGGGGCTCCTCCAGGTCCAGAAGCTCCTGGAACAGGCCGCGCAATTCATAGTGTCGTTCCAGTTCCCAGTGACCACGAAAGCGCAGAACGACGCAGCATCCTTGCTCTCGTTGTTCAACTTCGGCCCACATGACTCCAATAGGCAAAATCGCGCTGTATAGAAAAGCTGATTTTCTCTTCTACCCGATCTTTATGTGTATTATTATACATACAATCTGACGGTGTGTAACCTTCCCTTCAGGGAGTTAACTTAATACATGGGAGTTCTCCCGGGATTGTCATATTGGCCGAAAATTCCGATTTTAACCGAGCAATATTAGGGAGCAACGATGTGTCCTGTAACACATATTCGGCAGGGGCGAACAGCTACCCCTGCTCTCTTTTCCGGTCTTATTGCTCCGGGATTAATCCAGAACAATTTCTGGCTGGAGATTCACCTCGTCTCGAATGGCATCGTCCGGTTTACCCTTGTAGACTACTCCCCACTTTTGACGATCTATATTAAAATCGGCGATGACGCGAGAAGGCTTACCTCCTTTGCTTTCTATCCGTGCTGTAAATTCAATGGAATGTGTTGTATCGCGCATGGTGAGGTTGCCTTTGACGCGTACTCCGCCGTCCACATCCTCAATGCCTGTAATGGCAAAGCGGCTTTCAGGAAACTTTTCTACCTCGAAAAAGTCCGTTGTTCGTAAGTGCTTTTCCAGCTTTTGCTTCTTTTCTCCTGTGAGGTCGAGAACAGTAATGGAATTCATGTCCATGACAAATTCGCCACCGGTTATCCTGTCTCCGTCCACGAAGATATGGCCGCTCTTTAAATTAATGGTTCCATGGTGCTGGCCTGTGATCTTGGTACCCACCCAGCGAATTACACTGGATTCAATATTGATGGCCTGTTTCTCTCCGGTAGCCGGGCTTTCGCTCTGTGCTTCGTCGGTTCTGGCCATTTCCGCGTCCGGGGCCTCCGCACAATAAGCGAAGAAGAGTGTTCCTGCCAGTAATAGCATCAAACGATTTTTCATGTTAGTCTTATCCTGAAAATTTTTAAAAAGAAATCCCGGAAAGAGTCGTTCGACCACCAAAAATCTTTGAGCCGGTGGCATCTAAGGCTTTTCAACTTATCAGGCTGTTGCATTGCCTTTCATTATTCTCGCAAGATCCTCGCCCAGCGCCTTTATGTCGATTGGCTTGGTAATAAAACCATTCATGCCAGATTGAATGCACTGCTCTTCCACGTCGGAGAGTACATGAGCCGTAATTGCTACAATAGGCACATTGGATTTCTCCTTTCCTGCCTGTCCTTCACGTATCGCCTGGGTGGTCTGAAAGCCATCCAGTACCGGCATCTCCAGATCCATGAGAATCAAATCGAAATCGTTTCCGGCCAGAGCCTCAATAGCTTCGCTTCCGTTGTTCACCGACACCACGGAATGTCCCACCTGTTCCAGTACCGTTCGTTGCACCAGGGCATTGATGGCGTTGTCCTCTGCCATCAGTATTGTCATAGCTGGCAACCGACTGGCATGATTCGAATCAGCTATGTTGGAATCCCTGGTTCTGATACGCAGTGGAAGAATCACATTGAAACTACTGCCTTCTCCTGGAACGCTTTCAACATTGATGGATCCATGCATGGCCGAAACAATGCTTCGAGTGATGTATAGGCCCATGCCAGTGCCGCTTGAATGCTTCAGCAGCCGGTTATCTCGGGTACTGACCTGAGTAAATTTATCAAAGATCAAATCCAGGTTCTCTGGATGAATACCGGTGCCCGTATCGCTGACTCTGATTTGCAGTTCCATGCTTTCTGCTTCTTCATCCAGAGATAGAAGGCCAAGCTGTAGCTGCACCTGTCCGGAGCTGGTATACTTAACTGCATTTCCAAGCAGGTTGATCAGTATCTGAGCGAGTCTTCTGGAATCGCCTATGACAGAATCAGGAATGTCGCGATCGATACTGTAGCTAAAGGGAAGCCCTTTCTCTTGAAATTCCCGAGAAAGTACTGAATTGGCCCTCTGTACTGTGGTTCGAAGCGAGAATACCTCCTCTGATAATTCCAATTGCCCTTTCTCGATTACTGCCGAGTCCAGTAGATCCGAGATGATTTCCATCAGATGTCCGGATGCATCTCTCACCGTTTCCAGATAATTGCGCACCTCTGAATTGAGACTTTCTTCCAGAGCAAGTTCGGTCATTCCAATAATGGCATTCATTGGTGTCCGGAGTTCATGACTGAGATTTCCCAGAAACAATGTTTTGGCACGGTTGGCTCTCTCCGCTTCTTCCCTGGCTCGAGTTGCTTCCTGTTCGGCCAGTGCCCGGACCGTAATGTCCTGGAAAGATCCATAGAATTTAGTTACCCGGCCAGAAAAATCTTTTATAGGCAGGCCGCTGGCCACGCCAAAGATTCGCTTCCCATCTTTTCGAATGGCTTCCAGTTCAAGAAAATATGGAATCTTTCTTTCGATGGAGCGGTTTACGGCTTCTCTTAACTTTTGCAGACTTTCTTCGGTGTAAAACCTGGATAGCTCGGAGAACGGGGGCGGACCTTCTTCTGCCGGCAATCCAAAGATATTGAACAATTCGTCGGACCAGGTTACTTGATCCGTTTCCAGGTTCCATTCCCAGCTTCCCAGACTGGCCACATGCTCCGTTCTCAGAAGCATATTGGTTGTTCTTTTGAGTCGTTCTTCAAAGCGCTTCCTTTCAGTTATATCCTGTATCGAACCAAATATGCGAACGCACTCTTCGTGCTCAATGATCGGGCGACCGGAGAAAACGATCCACTTCTCATTTCCCTTTGAAGTAAGTAATCGAAGCTCCTGGTCAAAGGGCTGCCCGTGGGAAAGGGACAGAGATATCAAATCCTGCAACCGGTCCTGATCATCGGCATGAAAAAAGCTCATCATTGATTCCAGATCCGGTACGAAGTCCTCTGCGGTTTCGAAAATATCTGTGGTTGCGTAAGTCCATTCCAGTTTCTTGCTGACAGCGTCTATCTCCCATCCCCCTACCCGCGCTACCTGTCCGGTTTGTTCCAGCAATCTTCGGGATCGTTCGAGATCGCTGGAACGTTCTTTCACTATGCTTTCCAGATTGTGACGGTAGTCTGCTAGTTCAGAGTCCTGCTTCTGCTTCTCAGTAATATCCTGAAAGGTAAAGACGGCTCCTTCCACTACATCATCGCCGGTTCTGTATGGGAGAATCCGAAGCGCAAAGAAACGATCATCTTCTGTTTCCAGGGTAGACTCTTGAACATTATGAAACTGCAGTGTATGATGCATTGCCTTTTCCCAGTCCAATCCCGGAAACGGCTGATAGAACTGTAGTACGCTCAGTCCAATGTCGGCCTGATCAAGTCCCATCAAACGGGCCATATCGGGACTGAACCATCGAATGCTAAGCTCTTGATCCAGAAAGATTACCGGGATTTCTGTGCTGCGAATCAGGTTTATGATATCGTTGTTTGCTCTCGAAAGCTCCTCCAGTCTGTACTGTAGTTCCTGGTTTGTGGTCTGCAGCTCTTCGTTCAGGGATTGTAATTCGTAGCGAGAATGAATCAATTCTTCATTAGCACTTTGAAGTTCTTCATTGGTGAGCTCTGCAGATTCATTTATCGCAGAGAGTTCATCGTTTGCCTGCTGAAGTTCCAGAATCGTATTGTCCAGCTGCAATCTTGTTCGGTGAACCTCCTGGCGCAGCCCCTGCTCTTCTCTGGAATCCGGATCCGGGACGGCCTCAGGGGCTGCTTTTTTACCCAAATCCAGGACCAGAAAAGTAACCAGGACCAATGGTTGCGATTCCCCTTCCAGTGGAGTGGCGATTATTTGAAGCGTTCCTACGGAAGTTTTCTCTGTATGGGAAACCTCTAGATTCAAACTTCGTGCAGAATTGAGAGTCCGGATAAGAGCAGGTCTGACTTCTGGTCTGGCCATGGATAGAAGCTCATTGGTGCTCTGGCCGGCGGGAAGCTCCAGAAAATCGCCGGTACTACCCTGAACATAAAGAATCTCATTTCTTTCATTGATGAGTACAGCCGGTGGCGAAAATCTCCGGGCCAGGGCCCGAGTAGCAATTTGTGCCAGTTCCTGGTTTTGATTCTGCAACGTTTGCGTTGTTGCAGGCCCGGATAGCACTTCCTCAGTGATTTTGCGGCGAGAACCCGGATTCCGCAAGTAGATGCTCAGGCCGGGAAAAACAGATGTAAACCTCTTTCTGCTTTGCCCTGGATCCTCGGATTTGCCCAGCATCAGGGTGCCTCCTTCCTTCAAGGAATAGGTCAGAGACCTCATGGCTTTGTCCTGGCCCTCTTTGCTGAGATAGATTAGCAGATTTCTGCAGCTAATGAGATCCATGCGGGAAAAGGGTGAGTCCGAAAGTAGATTATGCCTGGAGAAAAGAAATAGCTCGCGAACGAAAGGCCGAATGCGATATGCGTTGCTTTCCTTGCGAAAGAACCGATGAAGCAGCTCAGAAGGAATCTCATTTGCGATGGATGCAGGATAATGTCCGGCTCTTGCGATGTTCAGAGAATTCGAATCCACATCGGTGGCAAATATCTGAAGATTTCTGGAGATGTCCTCGGTTCGCATGTGTTCCAGAATCAAGATCGCTATTGAGTAGGCTTCCTCTCCTGTGGCGCAGCCAGGAATCCATACTCGAAGAGGCCCCTTTCCAGCCCGAACCAAACCGGGAAGCACCTTGGATTTGAGAGCTTCGAAGACCTCCCTGTCTCTAAAGAAGCGGGTTACTTTAATGAGCCAGTCCTCTGCCAGGAATTGGATCTCATCTCGATCCTTTTTCAGAAGTTCAACATAGCTTTCCAGTGTCAGATTTCTGATAGCCAGTCTGCGCCTGATTCTCCGGATCAATGTTGGGTCTCTATAATCCGAAAAATCTTCGCCTGTGGATTGTTTAACCTCATCAACACAGGACTGAAGCGCACTTTGCCAATCTGCTTCGCTGGCCCGGTCGGAGCCACGCAGTGCAGTCCATTTCTGAATCTCGGATCCCATATTGCGCGCCGGGATAGCTCTGTCGGGACATCCAGGTTCCAGGTCATGTAGAGAAAGGCTGAAATATATCTCCTCCAGGTGCAGAAGAGTAAGTGCACCTTCGCTTTTGAAATGGCAGAAAACCCTCTGCAGTTCCGGTCGCATTTGAGTTAGGACAGCAAGAACAGTATCGTCGCCCAGGGAGGATGGATCGATTCCCAGGCGATGGCCGGGTGCCAATTCTATGTCTGAATGGCTGGCCAGTCGGAACGTATCTGCCTCCAGCCGTGCGATGCGATTCAGCGGAGCAACATAGATTTCTCCTTTTTTGAGAGGGGCCCCATCATAGAGTAAGCACGGTGCAGCAGCAGAATGTTCCCGGGCCATGTTGCCAAGCCTGGAAGGGTCTGGCTCACTGGACAGATCCACCAGCAGTACGCAACAGGGCAAATCTTTCGGCAAACCGCGAAAGAAATCGGTTAATATGGCGACTCTGGACGGGGTGCATCCAACAATCACCAATGTAGGTGTCGTTACGACATTCATTCAAGGTCCTTTCGCTCACGTTTAGCGGGGACCTTTCAGGGATTCCCTTTATCTTTCTGTAACGGCCTCAGGCCAATTCCGCAGAATGCATCGGGGGCACTCATTGCATTCTCCGAAGAAGTTATCTACCTGGGGCAATTTGACGAGCAAAAAGAAATGATCGATTGCAATTTGCAGAAAAAATTACGCAAAGCGTTTTTACATTCAATTATCCCATTCTCTATAGATTGAAAATAATCCGGTGTCACTATTGCAGCAAGAGTATATCGCATCTCTGCAGAATCTCTTCACTCAAGGACGTTACTGTGTCCGAACCTGGGACAGAATCTTGACGGCCAAAGATTTCAGTGCCATTGGCATTTCATGGGTTCAGGAACGGCCCTGGACGGCGGGCCAGGATTCCCCCAGGGCTGCACAAAACATCCCATTTTCAAGAGCGAATGAAGTGAGTGTCTAATTCTAGAAGATGCAGAGACCGAGTTAAGGTATTTGAAGGGCCGATACCTGGCCGGCAACGGTGAAAACAAGAATTTGCTTTTTTTAGGGCCTCCGGGATTGTGGCCAGCAATGGCTGTGGACGCCCGCTACATTCGCAATTTTTCCATCATTGCACATATTGACCATGGAAAATCCACTCTGGCAGATCGATTGCTGGAGCTAGGACATATTACCAACGATCGGACCAAAAAGGAACAGATCCTGGATTCCATGGACATTGAGCGGGAGCGTGGAATTACGATAAAATCCAACTCGGCCACTTTTGAGTATAAGGCGGAGGATGGAAATAATTACACTCTGAATTTGATCGACACTCCAGGCCATGTGGACTTCTCCTACGAGGTTTCCAGGTCTCTGGCTGCCTGCGAAGGAGTACTTCTTGTGGTGGATGCAACTCAGGGAGTGGAAGCCCAGACCCTGGCGAATCTCTATCTGGCCATGGAGCATGATCTGGAAATTATCCCGGTCATTAATAAGATTGATTTACCGGCGGCCAATGTTGAACGCTGCCTGGAACTCATCGACAAGAGTCTGGGTCTGGACAAAGACCGGGCTATACCTGTATCTGCGAAGACCGGTGAGAATGTTCAAAGTGTTCTGGAAGCCATAGTCAAATACATTCCCGCACCGGCAGCGGACCTGGAGGCGCCGCTCCGAGCATTGATTCATGATTCCATCTATGACAGCTACAATGGAGCTGTGATGAAGGTTCGGGTATTCGACGGCAAGCTTTCGAAGGCTGACCGGATCTACATAATGGGCACCGACAAGGAATTCACGGTTACGGATCTTGGTATCAATACAATTGTACCGGTGCAACGAAAGCAGCTCCAGGCTGGAGAAGTGGGGTATGTCATTGCAGGTATCAAATCGGTAGAGGATACACGTGTAGGCGATACCGTTACACTGGCTTCGCGCAAAGCCACCCAGCCATTGCCCGGTTACCAGGAAGCCAAACCCATGGTATTTTCGGGCCTGTTTCCAGTAATGGGAGATGATTTCGAGCAGCTGAAAGATGCTCTGCACAAACTCAAGTTAAACGATGCAGCCCTGATATTTGAACAGGAAAACTCCATGGCTCTGGGATTTGGATTCCGCGTGGGCTATCTGGGACTTCTTCACATGGAAATCGTGCAGGAGCGTCTGGAGCGGGAGTTTGGTCTGGACCTGATCAACACAGCTCCCAGTGTTAAGAACAGAATTACCGATCATAAAGGCCGTGTAGTCTACATCGATAATCCCAGTAACTGGCCGGACCCCACTAAGTACGATAAGAAAGAAGAGCCTTACGTAAAGGCCACCATCCTCACTCCGCAGGAATACATGGGCAATCTCATTGGATTGCTGCAGGAAAAGCGGGGGATCCAGAACAACATTCTGTATCTGGAAGATGGCAAGGTTCAGCTTCTTTATGACATTCCTCTGGCCGAAGTAATCTATGAATTCTATGATAGACTGAAATCCATTTCCCGGGGCTACGCTTCTCTTGACTATGAGCTTGCCGATTACCGCGAATCGGATCTTGTCAAGGTGGATATCCTGGTTAATGGCGAACCGGTGGATGCCCTGGCCATGATAGTGCACAGGACAGTGGCAGAAGCCAGAGGCCGGCAATTCGTGGAGCGTCTTAAAGAGCTGATTCCAAGGCATCAGTTTCAGATTCCACTGCAGGCAGCTATTGGCGCCAAGGTTATTGCCCGGGAGAATATCTCAGCATTGAAGAAAAACGTAACTGCGAAATGCTACGGTGGCGATATCTCCAGGAAAAGAAAACTTCTCGAGAAACAAAAGGAAGGAAAGAAGAGGATGAAGCAGATCGGCTCTGTGGAAATCCCTCAGGATGCCTTCCTGGCACTTTTGAAAACAGAAAAGTAAATTCCAGGTTCGTATTTTCTAACAAATCTCTCTGCCCTTGCTTCCAGGGACAAGCGCTCTGTGGCGCGCCGCTACGTTTGTAGCGCGAAGGAACATCAGGTCCAATGGAACGAATCTGGATGTGTGAGTATTATCAGGCCAGGGTCTTCTCCCTGCGAAGAAGCGTCTCATTCACTAATTCGGAATATTGAAGAATGGCGACCAATATTATCATTAACTGCTAGAGAGTACCGCTCTGCTTTGAATGATGGCACCAATACTATCAGGAGCCATCAATGTCATCATTGAGATTAAAATCTGTAATTACTGGAGCACTTCTTTTAAGCGGAATCGTCGCTGGAATTTTTTCCTCCCTGCCCGTCCTGGAAAGCCCGGGATATCTCCCTTTACTGGCGGAAATGTCTGTCGGTGTATATGTCGCCGTGTTTTTTCAGGCCATGATTGCATGTGTCTACGTCGGTCTTGCCTGCATCTTTTACACAGTTTTGAGATCGCAAGAGCCAACTATTGCCGTTTTCTATTTTGGCTTTCGCATAATCGGCGCAGCCTTTCTGTTTCTAGCACTGGTTCCGTTGCTTGTCCTGTTGACCATGAGTGAGCAATATCTGCAGGCTACCGATGCGGATCTTTCCGCTATGCAACTGCAGCTGGAAACAATAGCTGAATTGACTCGTTTGAGCCGGGACTGGATCAATCATCTGGCCATGATACTTCCCTGGAGTATAGGCGGTCTGTTTCTATATTCAGGGCTATTGCGTAGCAATTTATTACCGGCCTGGATCACCTGGTGGGGGCTGGGCAGTTCAGTCCTTACCCTGGCTTCGACTCTTCTTCTAATGCTGGGTTTGCTAAAGATCGTCACTCCCATGTACTTTGTTTTGAATGCGCCCACGGCACTGCTGGAAATCACAATGGCCATCTATCTGTTCTTGCGCGGATTTCGGACCACTGATAATAAGACGGCACAGCCCGGCTTCCGTTAGTAGCTAGCTCTGCAGAAGTTAGTGCCAGAGCCCGGTCCTGTGATTCCATCACAATAGCGTAGAAATCTATGGCGATATTCCATGCAATCAGCAATGACAATCAGGCCCGGGCTGTGAATCGTATTGGGCGTTCATTTTTCAGGCTATGGCTCCTGGCATGGATCCTTGGTAGTCCGGGCTGCCAGGTATTCGATGAATTTCACTATGTCTATGTGTTGCCCGAACCATCCGGCTCTGAATCCATGCGGGCTTCGGAAGAGTCGGCTGATCGGGAAACCGATCCGGGTAATGACAGGGCTTCCATCAATGGCGCCTCAAAAGAGGGCTCGCCCGATGGTCCGGCCATCAACTTCGAAAGAGAGCTCTATATTCCGGAATCCAGGGCGATCTCCAGTGGTCGAGGGGATTCTCTCAGATTCTATGCAGCCAGCGATTCAGCCAGCACCAGCGGTCAAAAGAAAGTCGAAATCTATGCTACCATTGTAGATCCGACCATTGCCCGAAATATCTACAGAAACAGTCGGGGCCCCAGAGACGGAGGACGGATGCCAGATCTGTTCTTGCTGGAGTTGCAGATTTCAAATCAGGATGAAACGTCCGTTAGGTTCGACCCGTATTCTACTACTGTAGAATGCAATGGTTCCAGGTTCCTGCCGCTGGAACCGGCGCGGTACTGGAAAGACTATGCAACCTATTCCAACGTATGGTTGTCCTACGGCTGGCATATGGTTCCCCGAAACTCTGCATTCTTCTATCGTCCGGATCCAGAAGACTATATCCTGGAAGATGAATATCTGATGTCCGAAGCAAAAAAGGCCTTTCTTGAGAATCGTAGATTGGACTTTCTAAAACAGTTACGCAAGCCGGTGGTACTGGATTCCGCCGACTCCGTAAACATAATTCTGCCATTTGAACGTTTGCCGGATGAATGCCAGTGTATTCTTTCCATAAAGATGCCGGCGGGTGACATCCAGAAGTTTCGCTTCAGCAAGGTTCGAATGGAATCCGAAGAATGGAAGGCTCATCGAAAGAAGCTGGAGAGCCAACCAGGGCCGGTCCGGTATCTAAATGAAAGACAGATGCTGCTTCAGGATCAGTCTGTGCGAAAGGACGAGCTTCAAAAAAAACACATCCAGCGCCGAAAGGAGTTCTGCAAGGAGCTTTCTGATTCCGAATCCAAAAACAGCGGATTCTCCTACTGTCAGGATTCCTTCTGGTTTCGCTGGTTTGATTCAGGCTTCGAGTAACTGAGAATCGGTGTTTTCTCTGTGGGAGAGATCTCCAGATATTTCCTGGAGAGGTGATGGTAATCTCCCCGGCCCGAGGCTTCAAAAAGAAAGGTCGCTGCAGGCACCCTTACAATCCAGGGAAAGCCAGGGCTGAGCTCTCTATTGAATCTCGCAAGGCTCATCGGGTTCATGCATACTTCCTGAGCAGTCTGGCAGAACTGGAATGCAAACAGCTATCGCCTCCCCAGAGGAAGGCGGTGTGTTCCATCCATCTGGACTCCGCCACAGACATATACTCCAGAATGGCCAGGTCCGGTTCGTCCAGTTGGTCCATGGCTGGCTCCGCACTGCTTCGCAGATAGTCAAGTAAGAGTGGATCTCCGGCCAGTAACTCAATGGCCGGACGATCCGAGCGAAACTCATATACACCGGTCTTCCATTCGAACTCCGGAATCCTGCTACGAATCCAGCGAAGAATCCGAAGAGAGCAAAACAGGGGCGCATACTCATCCGACAGAACATGGATCTGAAACCCTTCGCAGATTTCGCCTCCATGTTTGTGAAAGGTAGGCAGAAAGCGCAGGGGTCTGAGAACAGCGCCGGGCAGAAAAAGATTCGCATTTTCCATTAAAGGGCCCAGGAAAGGTGCTCCAAAGATTTCAAAAGGACGGGTGGAGCCCCGGCCTTCGCTCAGATTGGTTCCTTCCAGAAGGCATTGTCCCGGGTATACAAGAGCTGTATCGACCGTGGGCATATTCGGCGAAGGATAGATAGAAAAACCGGAATAGAGATCGCGGGAAGTCCCGGGGATATTCCTGAAGTTCGCGCTGGAGGTCTCTGGATGGTCATCCAGACTTTCCGAGGCTGATCCTGATTTCAACATGCTTTCTGGCCCGGCGGATGTTGCAGATGCAGCGGATGTAGCGCGGGAATTATGCTCTTCTATACCAATTTCCAGAGCATCCGCATCCAGGTTGAGCCATGAGGCAAATAGCCTGGCCATTTCCCCTGTACTGAGCCCATGGCGATGAATCACACCTGGAAGACCCACAAAGCTTTCATAGTCCGCTTCCAGCACCGTTCCTTCCACCAGACGGCCAATGGGGTTGGGGCGATCCAGAACCAGGCATCGAATTCCGGCCCCCTGCTGACGAAGCTCATGGATCACCTGCAGACAGTAATAGAGAGTTGTTAGAAATGTATAGTAGCGACTGCCTACATCCTGAAGATCCACAACCAGCCAGTCCAGATCGGAAAGCTTTTGAGGATCTGGTCTGAGGCTGTTTTCCTGAAATCCATATAGAGATAGAAACTCGGTCCGCTTGCGCTCCTCGACCCTGAGATAGGCCTCATAGGCCCGGGTTTCTTCCAGGCCCACCTGATCCTGAAGCTCGGCGAAGAGGCCATGCTCCGGAAGAAATACGCGCAAAAACCGGGCTCTGGAAGCCATGATCTGGAAGCTATAGGCCTGCTCTGCCAGGCTGTATGCTGTCTGATTGGCCAGAAGCCCCAGACGCGGGGATCCTTCTCTGGCCAGGAATTGAGATAGATAGGATTTCATTCTAGATCTGGATGATGGGGTTTGTGAGACGGATTCGCCTGCCCGGAAATACGAAGTGCAGGCCCGCTGTCATCTCACTCTTTTCTGTGGATTCAGGATTTCTCTATTGACTGAGTAGGCTTGCATTATGTCACCTGATATTTGTGTCCGGTCCCCGGCTTAATCCCCACCAGGCGGAAGCTGTAAATCATATCCGCGGACCCCTGCTTATTTTTGCCGGGGCCGGCAGCGGGAAAACCCGCGTCATTACGCATCGGATTCAACATATGCTGGGTCAGGGAATCGCCTCATCCTGCATTGTTGCTGTTTCGTTTACCAACAAGAGCGCTCGAGAAATGAAGCATCGTCTACAGAAGATGGTGGGTAGTAAAGCTTTGCGCGGAATGGTTCTGTCCACGTTTCATGCTCTGGGAAATCGAATACTTCAAAAGGAGATTCGGGTTCTGGGTTATCGGGATCCTTTTTCTATCCTGGATTCCGATGATGGGCTGCAGCTCTATGCCAGCATCTATCGTGATTTGAAGCTGGATCCGGATCAGGTTAAAGAAGACTCCATGCCTTTCATGGTATCTCTGTGCAAGAATTCCAACATGCATCATGAGGACTGGGCCGGGAGCCGCAGCTTGCCAGTATCCGCCGGTTTTTTCTGCGATGTCTACGAACGCTATCACGCAAGTCTGAAATCCCTGAATGCAGTGGACTTCGATGATTTGATTCTACTACCTTCGCGCATTTTTAAAGAGTATCCGGAAATCCTGGATAAATACCGACGCAGATTCAGATATTTCATGATCGATGAGTTCCAGGATACAAACCCTACTCAGTACGAATTGCTTTTATCGCTGGTGGGCGATGAAAAGAATCTTTGCGTTGTGGGCGACGATGATCAGTCCATCTATGGATGGCGCGGCGCAGATGTAGGTATTATCCAGAACTTTCAGACCGATTTTCCGGATGCAAAAATTGTAAGACTGGAACACAACTATAGATCCTCCTCCAGAATCCTCTCTGCGGCCAATGCCGTAATTGCCAATAATTCCAAGCGTGTGCAAAAAACCCTGCGAGCCACCGGCGAAGAAGGAGAGCAGATTTCTGTAATCATGGCCGAAGACGAAGAGCAGGAAGCCATGATGGTGGCCGACATCATCCAGAATCGAATCATTCATGCCGCCCAGAACCCTGGAGACTTTGCCATTCTATATCGCACAAACTTTCAATCCAGGGCCTTCGAACAGGAATTGCGCAAGCTTCAGATCCCACATCATGTTGTGGGCGGCTATAAATTCTTTGATCGAAAGGAAGTTAAGGATCTCCTTGCCTATCTGCGTGTAATTGCAAATCGCAGTGATGAAATCTCGTTGCTTCGCATACTGAATCGGCCCCGCCGGGGGATTGGCGAGGGAAGCGTACAGAAGATCGGTGCATTTTTGCAGAGTATGGCAGAGGAAGCGGATGCCAGCGGTATGAAGCGGCCGGATTTCTTTCATGCCCTGGAGCGCATTGGCTCCACGCCCGGGTTGATTCAGGGCATTCCTTCCAAACAGGTAAGCGCAATCTACGAATTCGTGGAGTTTATAGAGAAATATAAAAAGGAATTCTCCAGGGCCAGAAAGCTGGCGCCAGTGCTATCTACCATGATCCAGGAATTGAACTGGGAACATGAATTCATGCGAGAAGGCTCCGATGAGAATGCGGTTCGGGCAAGAATGCTCAATCTTTCTGAGCTAACCAACATGCTGGCCTTTTTTGAAAGTAACTGGGAGGATTCCACTCCTCCCGGATTGTTTGATTTTCTGGCTCGAATAAGCCTGCAGGCCAGCGATGAGGACGATGATAATCCACGGGGCCGAGTCCAATTGCTCACTTTGCATCTTTCCAAAGGTCTGGAGTTCCCCACGGTATTTCTTACGGGAATGATGGAAGGGATCTTTCCCGGGGAACGATCCATTTCCGAATCCGACAATCCCGAGGCCGCCCTGGAAGAAGAACGAAGGCTCTGCTATGTGGGCATTACGAGAGCCATGAAAAAGCTTTTTTTGACTGCCAGTCGCACCCGGCGAAGATTTGGAGAAACCGAAGAAAAGGAGCCATCGCGATTTCTGGATGAAATCCCGGAAGAGCTTCTGGATCGGGAAGATCACAGCGTAACTCAGGTGGCGGAGAGGAAAAGAGATGAGATGGAAGAATGGTTGACCGATCTTCGAAATAATCTCAAAGTAAGTCTATGAGCGCTCTGGGCCTGGAATTCTATCTGGTTTTATTTGCTGCCTGTGTATTTACAGCTGTTCTAAGTGCCATACTCACTGGACTGGCATTCTATTACTATTACAGATCCAGGGTGGCGGCCAAGCTGGAAGAAGAACTGGATGAATACGCAGAGATTGTAAAGACTCGTTTGAAAGAAGGCGTAGAAGAAGCCGGCGAAACCATGCTTCCCAGATTCAAAGAAGAGGTGCGATCAGGCTTCAAAGAAGCAATTACCGATGCACTTTCGGGCCAGATGGTGGAAGATACCGTGCGGGCCATGACAAAATCCGGCACCACCATTGTTGAATCCAGCTTGAATCTGCTTCTGGGCCGGCGTGATTCGGAAGGTAGACCCGGATCCGGCGGACCCGGTGCCGGATCTGAATAGTCCGCGATTGCTATTTACCCGTTTCCCTCCGAAAAGCGCATTGCATTAGCGCATCCGCGAAATCAGATAAAACAGACCGGAAAGAATCAGACTGATGAGTATGCTGGTGGTAATAGGTAAATAAAAGGAAAAGTTTTCTTTCTCTATCCGAATGTCGCCAGGCAATCGGCCCAGCCAGCTAAAGGGACCCTCGAAGCGAGCACCCAGATAGAACAATAACCCCATACCAAAAAGGATGGCTCCTGCAATCATCAAGGTTTTGCCCATAACGCAACTGTGCCTGACAAACGGCAGGCATGCAAATATTCTTTCTAGATAACCGGACGGACCCAGGCCAGTGCTGAGTACGCATTGCTGCCTTCGTTCCCTATCGGCCAGCCGGCCAGCGCTGTCTGGCGCCTATATGTTAGCGAGACGGGCGACTCCGATCCGGTAGTTTCTGCCGCTCATGAAATTTGGCGGTTTCCACTTCCGAAAGAAATCGATTTAGAAGATGCGGATGGTCCGGAATGATGGCTCCAAAATTATCCTGGTGCATTTCAATTAGATCCAGCTCCAGAGGATAACCCCGAGTGGAAGATTGGATCGTAGCATCCACCAGCTGACGACTGATCAAACCAATCATCTTGTTCAAAACTCGATCGTATTCCTTAACATCTTCCGTGATGGAAGGATTTCGCACTTCATCGTAGCTTACGTACTGGTATTCTTTCTTTTCTTCCACCGGGGTCCTGGATTCCAGAATGGCCAGTACACCGTATTTTCGTGCGCGCCGGACCCGCTTTATGCCCTGCTTGTAGAAGTTGATCTGATTCGTGTACAGCTTCTTTCCGATGTTGCTTCCTCTCTGATGAAACAATCGGGATGATTCCAGGTCTCGAAAACCCAGTTGCAGGAAGTGCTTGGATTTGGCATCCTGAGTTCGCAGAATGATGGGTGCAGCGGACTCCAGCAGAACCCAGGTGCCATCGATATAATATTCCAGTATTTCACGATAAATCTGCTGTAGCAGGTTTCTGGATGTGCTCAGCTCTCGATAGGTATGTCCGTATTTTCCCTGAAGATAGTAGATGCCGGCGAAGAAATCATGCTCCACCGCCATTTTCATTTTTTCGCTGAGCTTCTCCTTTAGATCCAGACCGGTTTGCATTCCTTCGGAAGGCTGTTGATTGTTTTCCGGAGTCACCGGCAGATTGCTAAGTGCAATATTGATAAACTCCATGTCTGCGCGGTTGGTCTCCAGGAGGTCTCCCATGTTGGAGAAATCCGGAGATTCAGCGCGAACAGCGGACGAGCTTCCGGAAAATGGAGCCGGGAAAGGAAGAGATACCAGAAGACCGGCACCCAGGCACATGACTGCGACCCGAGAGAACAAAGATTTCCTTGAAAAATGGCTGGCCAGTGCAAAAAAGAATTTCCCCGAATACGGTTGCATACAGTCTAAATATCGGCCCAATCCTGCAATTACAGGAAAAATTATGCTCAAACCCATTGCTCCTATCCGAGCCTACTTTAAAACCTATGGAAAAGCGGGAATCGTGCCCGCCGTTCTTTTTGTATTTCTATCTGGCTTTTTCTGCATTCTCCTGCTGGGACTGTGGAAAGCTGTGGATTCTCCGCTTCAGGCACTGCCTGCGGCCATTTCGAATCCACTTCAGGAGCCGGAGCCACCCAATCCAGAGATTCTTCAGGTTATTCAAGCAAGTCCGGATGGACTCCTGGAAACAGCGCAGCTGGATCAAGAGATAGTAGTTGTATTCAATCATCCCATGGTTCCCCTGGGGCGAGTCCAGGAAACCAAACGAGAGTGCTTCACGATTGAACCTGCCATCAAAGGCGATATTCGATGGTATGGCACCCGGGTAGCTGCTTTCATTCCGGATGAGCCCCTGAAACCGGGTTCCTCCTACAAAGTAACCGTGCCAGTCCAGGAAGCGCTGAACGGAAAGAAGATGAAGGCCGCCTATACCTTTCGGTTTCGCACCCCTCCTCTGAAGCTTCATTACTCCTATCCTTACTCTGGAAATCGAATTCGCTATGAGGAGGATTTCAAGCTCTATTTCAACTATCCTGTCTCTCTTCGAGATATCCAGAGGATGGGCCGAATTCTGGCCAACGGGCGCGAAGTTGACTTCAAAGCAACCTACAAAATGGACGATGACGATGATTCAGAATCGGATAAATCCAGCGTTCGTCTCATTCCCGAAGATGAGCTGCCCCGAAATGCTAAGATCCAGGTGATCCTGAAGAAGGGTCTGCCTCCGGAAGGTGGAAACGATGGTCTGGAGCAGGACTCGGTCATCACATATCAGACCTACGGTCCTCTGCATGTGAGCTTTGCAAAGAAAGGTGGTTATTTCCAGGATGCCTGGTCTACAGGAATCCAGTTCAACAATCCAGTGGATCCTGCGAAAGCATTGCAATTTATTCGCATCGAACCTCCTCTGGACAGAAGCACTCCAGACAGCGATGAAACTACATTCATGTCTGTTCGGGAATGGCCCGTAGAAGCGGGGCAGAAGGTTACCATCTATGTTTCCGAAGGGCTCACGGATGTGATGGGTAACAGGCTCTCCGGGAATCATAAATTTGAGGTTACCCTACCCGCCTATCGTCCGGATTTTTCCATGCGATATGGTACATCCGAAGTAATTGAATCTGAAATGAAACAGCAGGTGCCGGCCAGTATGGCAGCCATTCCTGAATTTACGGTGGGTCATCGTACTCTGAATCTATCTGACATCCAGCAATATCTGGCCAGCAGCAGTTCCAGTTCTTATTTGAAGAACCTGAGTTATGAGACAAAGCAGATTCCCACGAAGTTGAAGCCGGTGGATGCGGCAACTTTCGGTGTGGACTTTTCTCCGTACCTGGACAAGAAGCATCGAGGCTGGGTGGCTGTGTATGTTGCTGCCGACACCTTGAACTGGCAGAATAAAAAGACCAGAGAAAGCTCCTATCGCATATTGCAATCCACAGATCTGGGGATGATCGTAAAAGAAAGCCCCATGGGTATCCATGTATGGGTCCATAAGTTAAGCGACAATGAACCTGTGAAGGGAGCAAAAGTGGATGCCTATACATTGAATCGCAAGCATGGCGCCTGCGAAACCGATGCTCAGGGATACTGCAAGGTAGGTCGAAAACAGGATCGGCTTACATCAGGTACACTGGTGGTGGCCACCACAAAAGAAGACCGGGCTTTCCTTACCTCCAGGGATCACTATAGATACACCTGGAGCGTATCATCCTACTTTGATTACACGGCAGGCTATCCGGATCTTAAAGGTATTATCGAATTTGACCGCAGACTGTATAGGCCAGGTGAAGAGATCCATGTTAAAGCATTTCTTTCCCTTCTACATCATGGACAGCTGAAAGCTCTGGATGCGAAGCAGGGAAAAGTCCGGGCCACCGTGCGAAACTCCAGGGGTAAGATCATCAAAGATGTCACCCTTACAGGAACAGAGGAAGGGGGTGTGGATCTGAGCCTGCAAACCGAAAAAGATGCCCCCACAGGTCATTATACCGTGCGAATCGAGCTTCTGGAAATCCAGGGCCGGGCGGTGTCTTCCATCAGTGGGTTTCCGGACCGAGATCTTTCGGCTACGTTTCAAGTAGAAGAATTCAGACCGGCCACGTTTTCAGCCTCCACCGATGGTATTCGCGATGTTTCCAGCGGAACTACTCTGGATCTGGTGGCCAGGGGGGTCTATCTGTTTGGCGCTCCCATGGCCGGTGCAAAATCTACGCTCAGTATCTATGCACAGAGTATGGATATCCGGGATTCCAGATTTCAGGGCTTTGCATTCGGGGACTGGGTTTATGACGACTATGAATCCACCTCGGCTTCTCTGGTGGCTCGCCTGGACGGTACTCTGGATTCCAGAGGAGAAATGAAGCATGCCTTTCAGACCAATCTGGCCCATAAAAAGATGGTGGTGCTGGATACTGAAAATGCAGGCCGAATTGAGCTGAAGCCCCACCTGACTTTGACCGTAGAAAACCAGGTGCGTGATCTTGGGGATCGCACAGTTACCAGTACAAAGACCGCAACCATCTTCGCAGATGATGTTTTTCCGGGAATCAAACGAAAGCAATATTTTACCACCGCGGGAAAGCCTGCCAGGTTTGAGCTTATAGCACTGAATAAAAATCAGCGCGTCGAAAGCACCAATCTCACCATCGAGGTATTTCGCCGGGTTTATAGAACTTCTGAAACCAGAGGGCCTGGTGGCTCAGAAAGAAATGAAACCACCGAAACACTGCAGAGAGTGAAAAAAGAAAGTCTAAGTACGGGCAAGACTCCGGTAGAATTCAGCTTTGTTCCAGAAGAAGCCGGAGTTTATTTCATCGTAGCTCGCACTTCCTCCGGTGCCTTCGCCAGAGTGCCCTTTTATGTTGGCGGCGCCGGCTACGGGTACTGGAGTCTTTCCCAGGATGATCGAATTGAACTGATACCAGAACAGACTGACTACAAGCCAGGAGATACGGCCAGGATCTTGATTCAGTCCCCGTACAAAGATGCAACAGCCATAGTTACTGTAGAAAGGGAAAAGGTTTTTGAGCAAAGAACCGTAAAAATTACATCGTCAGCGCAGAGTATTGAGATTCCCATCAAAGGGGAATATTTACCTGAGATTCATGTAGGTGTAATGCTAATTCGCCCAAGAACGGATGCGAAGCCCACCAGAACCGAAGATCCGGGCAAACCGCAGTTCAAGATGGGTATGGTGCGTTTGAACGTTTCCAGCGAACAGAAGCGAATACCTCTGGTCATCAAAACCAGTTGCGATCCGTGCAAGCCTGGCATGGAAGTAACGACCACAATTCGCACTGCACCGAATGCAGAAGTGGCTCTTTCTGTGGCGGACCGTGCTGTACTGGATCTATTGAACTATCATTTCTCAGATCCGGTGGAAGCGATGTATTCTGGCTGGCCGCTGGGAGTTCGAGTTCTGGAAAACCGGGGCTCCATTATCGAGCAACTGCTGCTCGCCACCAAAGGAGATAGCCCCGGCGGTGGCGGCGATGAGGACGATTCTGGAGGATTTGGACTGGATGGCGATCAGGCCAGTCGCAGAAACTTCAAATACACAGCCTACTGGAATCCAAAGCTCAAAGCGAACAACAAAGGAGAGATCCAGTTTACCTTTCGCCTACCGGATAATCTGACTACGTTTCGCTTTATGGCCATGGCGGCCCGGGATGGAGGCTACGGGAAATCGGACTACGAAATACAGGTCCGCAGAGATGTAGTGATTCAAAAGCTTGTCCCCAGATTTATTCGTCCAGGGGATCGCCTGGAGCTGGGTTCTCTGGTTATTAATTCCACCGGGATAAAGAAAGATCTGAGAGTGGAAATGAAGCTTCCTGGACTGCAGTGCGAAAATCCGCTAAATAGAAACTTAACAATTGCTGCAGGTGAAACCGCCGAAGCCACGGAAACCTGCTGGTTGCCTACGCCACAGAAAAAGGAAAAGCTTCCTGCATCTGGCACAGAGCTAAAAGGTAGTTTTAGTGCCCTGGATGGGCAGCAGAGGCTGGATGCCATGGAGTTTTCTTTTCCGGTGCTCATAGAACGGTACCGCGAAGCTTTTGCCACCACAGGCATGGCCACAAAGGATCAGAAAGGCGAAGAGTTTATCTCCATTCCGGATCCCGATAAGTATCCGGCGGAAGTCAGTATGCAGCTGAGCTCCACGGTCTTGCAGGCCATGGAAGGGGCCTTTTATTATTTTGAGAATTATCCCTATCTCTGTCTGGAACAGCGAAGCAGCGCCTACCTGGTATCGCTCGTAACCCCGGATCGATTCCTACCGGACAATTTCATGGGACAGTACAGCAAATCCCAGCTGGAAGATCTGGTACTGAAATCTCTGCCAGAATTCCAGAACAGTGATGGCGGGTTCCGGTTGTGGAAGGATAACAGTACCGCTCGCTCCTCTCCCTACACCACAGCTTATGTTTTTCTGGTTCTGCAGGAAGCCCAGAAACGCGGTCGTCCCATATCTGCCAGAACCATGGCTCAGGCAGAGGCCTATCTGCGAAACTATGCAAAGAATCCGGATCGGGATTTTCGGGCCTACCTGCTGGAAACCCTGGCATTGATCAACTATGTGCTTCGAGATCGTCCCGTGGCTGGCGTTGCGGATTATCTGGTGAAGCATAGCGATGAACTTTCGCTGCGAGCCAGTGCCTATCTGTTACTTTCGGATCTGGAGTCCGGTGCCATCACTCTGGATGCGGCTGTTTCGGAAAAGCTTCTGACTCGTTTTCAAAACCAGGTCCGATGGAATGCAAGAAGAGCTGAATTGCAGGAAAGAACTTCCTTTTCCTACTCCAGAGCCTTCTACAGCGACGAGGGCACCATCGCTCTGTGGCTCCGTGTTTTGACCTACTGGAAGCCTCAGCATCCGCTGGTGCCCAGGCTTGTGCAGTCTGTCATTGTGCGAAATCCCCATACATCTTCCAGCCACTCCGAAGCATTAATGGCCCTGAGTCTGGCTACATATCATGAAAAAGTGGAAAAGAGCGCAGATACAGAATTCAGCATTCGCATTGGCGATAAATCTGTTTTCGATGGAGAACTTACGGATAAGAAATCAGAGTCCCTGCACAAACTTTCTGCGGAAGAACTGAAGAAGTTCTATACTGGATCCATGAAAAGCCTGGATTTCGTCTCAAAAGGACCGGGCCAGCTGTATTACACTACCTGGATGCAGTACTCTCTGCCTCCTTTGCGGCCGGAGCCAGCAGATGAAGGAATTGAAGTCCAGAGGACCATACAGCCCCTGGATCAGGTACTGGGTCGAGGAAGTACAAAGCCATTTGCCGCGGGCGAAGATGAGATGAAAAGAGGTCAGATCTATCTGGTGCGAATTACGGTTACCACGGCCAGACCTCTGAGTCACTTCATACTTCGGGACCCATTGCCATCCCATAGCGAAATTGTAAACACCGGATTCGCCACCGAATCATTCGCTGGAAGCGGGCTTACAGGACACAGTTCTCCGGATGGATACTGGTGGGCCAGTCCTGCCATGACCGATTATCGAGACGATGCATTCGAGGTTGTGCAGACCTATCTGCCTGCGGGTGCACACCAGTATGTATATTTGATTCGACCTCTGTTTCGCGGAAAAGCGCTGTACCCGGCGGCCAGCGCTTACTCAATGTATGAGCCGGAAATCTTTGGTCGAAGCGCCGATGCAATACAGGTGGTGGAATAATTTCTCCAGGAGCTACCCCGCCTTTCTGCTGTGAAGCTTCTGAGCTGCGGTCTTCCGCGCTGCGGTCTTCCGCGAACCATTGGGTTTCCGGACGCAAGGCTGCATGGAGCAAGCGTAAAGAAGAAAAGAATAAGCGTGACCATGCCAACAATTCTACATGTCTGAATCCAATACCGGAATTAATTCCAGGCTGCGTTTTTTCCTGGAGCAACTGAAACAAAGAGCAAGATTCGGGCTGGGCGCACTTTCAACAGCAGCGGCGGCTTTTCGCAATCACTGGAAGGCCGAAGCCTGGAACGGATGGCCCTGGGCCAACCTGTATTTTACTGCCTTTCTCCTCCTCTACTTTTGTAGCGCGCTGATTTTCTTTCTCAGTCCCCTGCCCCTGGCCAGAAATAGCGATATCTATCTTCTTTCAAGAAATCAGGAATTGATCTTCGAATACAGTGATCCGGACCAGGGCATACAGAAAGCCCCGGGCGCAAGACCGGATACTCTGGAACCACTACTTCTTCTGGCAGAAGATCAGAGTTATTATCATCATGGAGGCCTGGATCTTTCTGCCATCGCGCGCGCATTCGTATCCAATTTGATGGCCGGAAGAATTGTTAGCGGTGCCTCCACCATACCGCAGCAGTACGTGCGAATCGCTTTCGCTCACCGGATGCCGGACAGCGCCTATCTGAGAAAACCGGTGGAAGCTCTATATGCTCTGAAATTGAGCGGAAAGTGGGACAAGAAACAAATACTGAATCACTATCTCGAAGAGGTTCCTCTGGGACGAAATCGAAAAGGATTCTATGCAGCCTCAAAATATTACTTTGGCAAAGATCTATCGCTTCTGGGATGCGATGAGCAAATTCTGCTTATAGTGCTTCTTAGACGGACCTCCATGGGTCTGGATGCCATTCGCAGCAGGATGGATCATCTGTTTGCGCGAACCAGAAAAGAGCGACCGGATATCGCAGAAGCTTGCGGCTGGAGAAACATTGAGAAGCTGGCCTTTCCTGAATCATTTCGTTTTCAACCCATTGCAACCAGCGAAACGGGGGATTTTACCCATGAGGATGGGGATTCTAAGCCGGGGAACTCCGAAGTGTCCACCAAAACCGAACCGAATTCTTCCGAGTCTGGCGCGGACGTATCCGGAACCGACATCCAACCGGAAGATTCAAAAGAAAGCCTGGAAGAAAAAAGCCAGCTCGCAGTAACCCGGGGCTATCCCCATAGCGCTCCTCATCTGGGGGTGTATCTCTTTCACAGGCTGAATGTTCGCGGAGAAGTATATACAGAAATGGACGAGGGTTTGCAGACCCATATTCAAAGTATCATTCAGGGAGAATTGGAGGTCCTGGAAGGCAAAGGTGCTAATCAGGCTGCGGTCATTGTCCTGGAAAGAAATGAATCCAGAAAAGACATTGGCATCCCTGGAGGAATTCCTGAAGACGAAGAGCAAAGAGCTGGATGGATGCTCCGAGCAATGATCGGCTCATCGGATTTCTCTGGAGCCGATGGTCAGGTAAATGGGGCTCTGGCCATTCACGATGCAGGTAGCGTGCTCAAGCCATTTCTGTATGCTCTTGCTATTGAAGAACTGGGATTGCGGCCGGGCCACTTAATCGATGACAGCGAATATGTGGTCACAGACAGAATACGTAAAGAAACCTATGCCCCGCGAAACCACGACCTGAGATTCAGCGGATTGATTACAGTGCGGGAAGCCCTGGCCGGTTCTCGAAATATTCCTGCAGTGAGGCTCATTGAGCGTATGGGCACCGAGCGATTCTACAATCTGCTCAAGGATGCAGGATTCGAGCATATGAAAGAACCGGCCCGGGATTATGGCCCTTCGCTGGCTCTGGGAACCGGCGGAGCAACACTTTTTGAAGTCACTTTACTCTACGGAGCGCTGGCGGCCGGTGGGGAATTGCTACCTGTGCAAATCGCACACAAACCGCAGGTGCGATTTGGCGACTCCAGGCAGCTATTTCGCCAGGACACAGCACTGCTCATTCGACACATCCTTTCCGACAGAAATGCTCGCAAAGGCTCCTTTGGCCCCAGGAGTTTTCTGGATTTTCCTTTCGATGTCGCTGCGAAAACCGGAACCTCCAAGGACTTTCGGGATTCCTGGGCCGTAGGTTATACAGATCGCTATGTGGTAGGAGTCTGGGTTGGTAACTTTCAGAGCGAGCCCACCCTCGGAGTGTCCGGTGCCCGCGGAGCAGGTAGAATCATGCATCAGGTCATGCGGATGCTACACGAAAATAGCGATTCCACGTTTCAGTATCCGAAACGCTGGAAATATGCAGATATATGTAAGAAGACCGGTGATCTGGCAGGGCCCAATTGTCCTCATTTTACGGAGCCCTTCCTTCCGGAAGATGTGCTGCCGCCTCCCTGCTCCGGACAGCACAATCAGAGCATGGCCCGGGGAATCATCCATCCTCTGGATGATCAGATCTTTGTACTGGATCCTCATCGACCGGCGGACAGTCAGGCCATCCTTCTGGAGATTCGCGCAGAACCTGGCTGTCAATACGGCGTAAACGGAGAGAAAAGATCGATGCCTGCGGATGGTCATGTGCGACGACACCTGGATCCGAAGCCCGGTCGGTATTCAGTGACTCTGGAATGTCCCGCTCGGCCTTCCGAGCAAACGTTGTTTCGCATCCAGGAGTGATGCCAGGACTTCCCTGGAATCTTATCCAGGGTTTCGCGCTGGATGATTTCGTTGACCAGCAAGTGCCGTTGGTTCTCCAGCTATCCAAATGCCTTTTGCAGCAATGGTTCCGGAATTTCTCACTGGATGATTTCGTTTTCCAGCAACTGCTCCAGGGTTTCGCGCTTTCGAATCAGTCGATGGGTGTTTCCTCGAACCAGCACTTCAGCAGCCCTGGGCCGGGTATTGTAGTTGGAGGACATGATAAATCCATAGGCGCCGGCAGATGCAAGCACCGCCAGGTCCCCCTCCTGGAAACCTGGCAATTCTCGTCCGCGGGCCAGGAAATCTCCGCTTTCGCATACAGGACCCACCAGGTCTCCAAAGGCTGTGCCTCGATCTCTATTTTCGGGAAGTACCCTGTGATAGGCCTGGTAGAGAGAAGGTCTGAGCAGGTCGTTCATGGCTGCATCGCAGACAAAGAACTTTCTTTGCTCATTCTCTTTTAGATAAAGCACCCTGGTCACAAGAAATCCGGAATTGCCGGCCACGCTTCTGCCGGGTTCAAATGTGATTTTACGCATCTTTCCGGAAGTGTTTGCATCGCTTTCGTTGATCCATTTCCAGATTTGATTTACAAATTCTGCTGGATCGGGAGTATCCAGAGGCTCATCGATGTTGTGGTTTTCCAGATAGTCAATACCCAGACCTCCGCCTACATCTATTTCGTTGATTGGAATGCCAGCTTCTTCTATCTGATGCACAATACCCAGCAGTCGCCGGGCCGCTTCTTCGTATGAGGAAAAATCCAGTAGCTGCGAACCAATGTGAAACCCGGCAGCGCGAATCTCAATCCCGGGAAGACTTGCTGCCTCTTTATAGACTCTCAGCGCCTGGTCGTGTGCGATCCCGAACTTGTTTTCTTTTAAACCGGTGGATATATATGGATGGGTTCTGGGATCTACATCTGGATTGATGCGAATTCCGATAGGTGCCTTCAGCCCTCTGGCAGCGGCAATTCGAGATATGGTTCTTAACTCGGATTCGCTTTCAACGCTGAATAGATGTATTTTTGAATCCAGGGCGTAGGAGATCTCCTCTTCGGTCTTACCTACACCGGAAAACACGATTTTGTCCGGGTCGATGCCAGCCTTGAGGCAGCGATAGAGTTCTCCGCCGCTGACGATATCTGCTCCCCATCCCTTGCTTGCCACCAGCTTGAGAAGCTCCAGGTTGGAGCTAGCCTTCATTCCATAGCAGAACTCTACCATGTCCTGCATTTTTGCGCGGCCCCGATTATAGAGATCCAGTCTGGATTCGAAATAGCTGGCCGAGTATAGATACAGCGGGGTGCCGTATGTTTGAACCAGATCGGAAACAGATACGTCTTCTATATGCAGGTGACTATCTCTATAAGTGACGGGCAGGTTTTCTTTCATTAATATGGAATGTGTCCTGTTACAGTTTTCTCGGTTTTTGCCGATGGTAGGATAGAAAAGTTCCGCCTCTGGCCTTTGCCAGTAGAATTTGGTAGTTATGATGTACTCTGGAAAATCTCTCCCTGTATTGTCACTTGCAGCTTCTCTGAGCCTGCTGATCTGGATTCACAGTCCCGTTCTTGCCGAGAGCTCCACCGAGGATCCGGCCGCAGCGGAGCCCAGTTCCGAAGAGAATTTCTTTTTCTCCGAGGACGCCCCGGAGCCAGACAGCCCGGTGCTGGAAAAGCCATTCCAGGACCCCGATGAACCGGTACACGAACCAGGACAATGGGAAGATCCTGAGATTCCCTCCTCTTTTCCGGAGCTTCAAATCCTGGATGAACTGAGCCAGAAAAAGTCCCTGGAACGTATGAAAAAAGCCAGAAGTCTCTATAAGACCGCTGGAGACTTGATGCGTGACGCCGGTAAAGAATTCGAAGAAGCAAAGAAGAAAATCGACCGACTGCCGGCCCAGTATGAATGGCAGGAGCAGGAAAAGAAGGACCGTCTGGAAAGAGAAAAGCGGCAGATCTATTCCAGGTATCGTAACAAAGCCGTGAGCTATCTCATTGAGTCTATGAAACAGCTGGAAAAGGTGCAGAACCCGGAGATTCAGAAGAGCGAACCCTATCTGAATCTGAAAGGTGCCGCCATTCGAGAGTATGTCAAATTACAGTTCCAGAACGGGAATGCGGGCATGACTATATCCGTGCTGGAAGAGTATCTGCAGCTCAAAAAGGAACATTCCACGGAACCCGAACCCTATCGACTTCTGGCCATAGCCTACAGAACCCAGGAAGCGTCCGCCAAAGAGAGCGGCCGAGAAGAAATCTATCGCGAGATGCAAGCTCGTAAGAACCAGAACATCCTGAAGTATGCAGAGCTAAAATTCGGTAAGGATTCCTACCAATACAAACGCCTGAAAATTCAGGTGGATCGAACCACAGTGCAGCCTGTCTCCGTGCCCTGAAAGAACGGGCTGAACCAAATGTGCTGATGAGGTGAGCTTGCTTGATGGCCAGGCCAATAGTCGGGATGCCACTGAAATTAGTGCGAAAGCTTTGAATCTGGGGTTTGGAGATCGTAACGGGCCGGGTATTGTCTTGCGGGATGCCGATCATATAATGCGACAGCCTGGATGTCGGATTCCTCTGGCGGATGTCTGGTCCCGATGCCCTGTTGGAAATACCACACCGTGCAGCGATTATTCCTTAATTTATATAAAGACCAGGAGATGCCAGGGTTTCCAGTCGTTCTTTTGCATTGCCCACCTTAACAATCATTTCGATCTGAACAAGTCTGGGTAGAGCAGCATTCTTTTTTGTGTTCCAACCCTCATCGTCATACCAGGTCTTTGCATTGTAGCTGTACTTGAAGTTCAGTGACAGGATCCCTTCGGCCATGGGATAATGAGCTCCTCCTTTTCCTGGATACTCATCCACATGTTGATCTTCCCTGCGATACAGAATGTATCCGTCCTGGGCCGCTGATCCCTCATCCGGAGCCGCCAGATAGAAGGAAACCTCCCTTACTTCCGGAGTGCCACTTTCCTCAGCTCCAGGCACTACAGATGCAAATGTGAGTTCATCCATGGAGCCAGTGCCGGTTCGCTTGCTGTTTCCATAGAAAACCAGGCGTTCAATATCTGCCATGTAATAAGTATTGTTGATGGCGGTGCGCATGTTCTCCAGAGCCAGCATGGCTCTCTGCCTGGCTTCTGCGGGCGGGGAACCTTCCCGGGCGATCTCCGAGGCGCGAAAGAAAACACCGAACATCATTGCAAACAGCACTCCCATAATTAGAATTACCATGGCCAGCTCCACAAGAGTTAGCCCGGCCCGGCTTCGACTGCGTCGGCCCCTGAGACATCGGCTATCTTGTCGGCTGAGGCCTCCGCCAGGTTCACCTTGAGTACTCCGGAAAATACCCCTGCTGCGAACCGGCATTTTCGCTATTAGTCTCATGGGGTGCCCATCTCTGTTGGTTTATCTGCCGAGCGAAGGGTCTCTACACGGTACATACGAAAGGAATTGGGTCCCAGAGGGACCTTTATATCGATCACGATTCGGTGAACATTCACATCGCCTCCTGTAACCGAGGCTTCGGAGGAGCCCGCTTTTTCAATGGTTTGCTCTTGATTCTGCACCCCGGCAGGAAGCTTATCGTCTACAGGAATGCTTTTTACTTCTCCGGAGGAAAGAGTATCCTGCAGATTAATCTTGTCCTGCCTTACAATTACAGTGACCTCATAACCCTCATAGATGCCTGCGTCCCGACCAAACTTATGCGGCTGTGGCTCACTTGCAGTAGGCTCCAGGGTGGGGGCGCTCAGTAACTGGCTCATCTTGGTCTGAGCAAGACTGGCCGCAATGGACATCCTTTCTGCTTCCACCTGGGCCTGGATGCCTCCGGAAATAAATAGTGTTACATATAGAGAGAACGTAGTGGCAACAACGGTGGCCAGTGCCATTTCAACCAGGGTCAATCCGGTTCTGCTTCGCACCCTGTGATTGATTTTTCTAAATGCTCGAACGATTCCACCGAAGTGCTGGTTGCCGTGGTCTATAACCCGGTAGTGCGATTCGGATGCACGGTTGCCCTGAGACAGGGTTCCGCTCCTTTTTCCTGGAAGAAGGCGCATCAGAATTCCTCCAGGTTCTGGGACCACTGTCGATCCAGTTCCAGGGGTTGTTCCCCTTCCACCACCGTGGTGCCCCCGCCGTATCGATTCAAGATCACAGTCTGGGACGCAAGGGGTGCCTCTCCGAGATAAACGGCAACTTGCTCGGCAGTCCCATCCGGCTGAAAGGTTACGGTAACCTTTCCTGTTTGCACCCGGCCACTGAGCCCCACAGAAACAGCCACCAGGCCATTGGATGCGGCGAGACTATGTTTGAACTTCTCCTTTTCCTCGGATTGTTCATCCACTCGTTCGATTAGATAACCTCTATATTTATTCTCATCCAGGTCGAATTCCAGATAGAATGTACTGTTTGTGAAGAGTGCTGTATTTCGAGCCCTGCGAAAGTTCCCCTGCAGGGTTTCTGCCTCGGTTTCTGTACTGCGAAGGTTGGGAATGGAGGATATCATGGATGTGATTACGGCCAGCACCACTCCCATAACCAGCAGGACGATGGCCATTTCTACCAGAGTAAGTCCTCGCCGGGACTTCTGGCCTTTTACTTTGAATGGAATTCTGCTGAGTCGCCAGAGAAAGCCTCCAGCTGGAGCATTACCCGGTGTTGTCTCCAGGTAATTGCGGTTTCTATGCGGGGATCTGGGTTGGGCCATGAGTCGCATTCACTTTCCCGGCCTCTGACGGAGCAGGCCAGGAGCCTGCCCCGAATAAAAGACCTATCTTTTGAGCCAGGCTGGCCAGCTGGTCTTGTCGCTTACGTAGAAGTCGGCATTCTCGCCTTCTCCGCCGGGCTGACCATCGGCACCATAGGTGCAGATCTCTCTGTAGCCTTGCTGGCTCATGCAGATAAAATAGGGATTTCCCCACATATCTGTTACGGTTTTCTCATCGATGGCTTCCCATCCGTTTTCACGATCATTCTGGGCCAGTACCTGCAGCGAATTGCCTTCCGGTACCTGTCCTACACGGTTTTCATATTGCTTCCATTGCATTTCCAGCTGGGCGGCCTGTGCGGGAAACATGGTAATCTTTGCATTGTCCACGGCTCCGGTGTCCAGGTTCGCATATACGATTCCGATGATCACTCCCAGAACCAGAAGTACAATGGCCAGCTCCACCAGGGTCAAACCCCTGCGGGATTTTCTGTTTCTCAATCGTTGAAGAGCTTTTTTCAGGCCTTTTTGCGGCCGTTGAGCTTCCAAAACCTCTGTCATTTCTTCTCTCCTGTCACTGTCTGAGGCTACTATTGCAGTCCTCTCTAGAATTGCATCTGCTTTTGCAGATCGCTGATTGGCAACAGAATTGCCATCATGATCAGTGCGATCAGTCCCCCCATCAGTATAATCATGATGGGTTCCAGTAAAGTGGAAAATTTCTGTATCGCAGCATTCACGTCTTCGTCCAGAATGTCTGCGATTTTGTTCACCATCCCCGGAATGTTATCCGAAGCCTCTCCGGCGCTGAGCATACCCAGAATCATCTGATTGACGATGACGGAATCCCGGAAGGCATCCGTAATTCGGCTACCTTCTTTGATTTTATCGATGGCTCTTTCTATCTCTGCATTGAAAATTGAGTGGTTCACCACTTTCGAGACCACCTGGAGAGAGGTGATCAACGGAACCCTGTTTTCCAGCATAACACCCAGGTTGCGCGAAAACCGGGCCAGAATGGATTTCTGAAGAAGGCTGCCTACCAGAGGAATCTTCAGAAGCAACTCTTCAATCCGCCGGCGACCTTCCGCTGTGGCATAGTACCTCTGAAGAGCGTAGGCCCCGCCAGCAAAAAGGCCGATTACGACCAGAATCCAGCCAGAGCTCATGATATGCGAAAAGGCCAGGACCACCTTTGTAATCAAAGGCAAATCCATGTCCATTTCATCGAAAAGTCGTTCGATTTGAGGGACCACAACACCCATCAGGAAGGCCATAATGGCCCCCAGGAGAGCCAGCATGATCACTGGATAGAAAAGGGCGGCCTGCACCTTACTCTTCATCGTAAGGTTGGCATCTTCCAGATCCGCCAGTCGAAGCAGGGCCTTTTCGTAGGTACCGGTTTTCTCGCCTACGCTAATCAGATTACCATAGATCGAAGGAAATATTGCCGGGTGCTTGGTCAGCGCTGTGGATAGAGCATCACCTTCCACTACATCGGACTTGACTTCGATCAGGGCTTTCTTGAGGAATTCATTCTCTGTTTGATCGATGATGTTATTCATTGACCGGTCCAGAGGAAGACCGGCATCCAGAAGAGTTCCCAGCTGCCGGGCAAACAGGGCTACGTCTCGACGAGGTACTCGATATACCAGTTTGGTAAGAAAGGGAAATAGTTCTCGTTCGCGCTTTTCTTCATCCTGGGCTATGGTGCGAACGTACAGTCCTTTCGCTCGAAGCATCTTTCGAGCAAGCACTGCATTCCCTGCATCCAGGATGCCTTTTTCTTCTTTTCCTTTTCGGTTGAGGGCTGTGTATCGATAGATGGGCATTAGCTGACACGTAACACTTCTTCCGGTGTTGTGAGTCCGTCTATCACCTTTCTGCGTCCGTATTCCAGCAGGGTGATCATTCCCTGGGCATCTGCCACTTCTCGAATCTGTTCGGCATCCTTACCCTGGAGAATGGCTCTCTGAACCAGGTTATCCACTTCCATGAATTCGTAGAGCCCGTTTCGACCCTGATAGCCAGTGCCCACGCATTGATCACAACCAGCTCCCTTATAGAGCACACCCTTTTTGAGCTGCGCAGGAGTAATACCCAGATCCTTGAGCTCTCCGGCTGGCGGCTTATAGGTGGTTTTGCAATGGGGACAGATGACTCGCACCAGGCGCTGGGCGATGACAGCTCGCACTGTGGATGTAATAAGGTAGGGCTCAATTCCCATATCGATCAAACGAGTCACGGCGGAAGGAGCATCATTGGTATGCAACGTAGAAAGCACCAGGTGACCTGTAAGAGCTGCCTGAATGGCGATTCGTGCCGTGTCCTGGTCTCGAATCTCACCCACCATAATGATGTCCGGGTCCTGACGAAGCATAGTGCGCAGACAGTGTGCGAATGTAAGACCTATCTTTTCTTGAACCTGCGTTTGCGAAACTCCGGAGATTTCATATTCTACCGGATCTTCAGCAGTCATTATATTTCGCTCGGTTTGATTGAGCTCGCTGAGCACCGCATAGAGAGTAGTGGATTTACCGGAACCTGTGGGACCGGTTACCAGGATGATGCCGTTGGGTTCTGAAATTACATTGCGAATGCTGGATTCTACATCCTTGTAGAAGCCCAGGGTTTCCAGGCTGAATTTTACATCCGTTTTGTTCAGAAGTCGCATCACCACTCGTTCGCCGTAGCGAGTGGGAATGGTAGAAACCCGGATATCCACTTCCTTGCCAGAAAGCTTGATCTTGATTCTGCCGTCCTGAGGAAGTCGGTTTTCGGCGATATTCATATTCGCCATGATCTTGATTCTGGAAACCACTCCAGCATGGATCATTCTGGGAGGACTCAAACGAGGATGCAAAATACCATCGATGCGATAACGAATCTCCAGAGTCTTTTCGTAGGGCTCGATATGGATGTCCGAAGCTCGTTCCTGTACTCCCTGGGAGAGGATGGCATTTACCATTCGGATAATGGGGGCCTCATTGGCCATATCCATGGTATCTTCAGAAAGGCTGTCCAGGTCGGCATATTCATCGCCGTCCAGGCCTTCCATCACCTCTTCGGCTGTGGCGCTGGCCTGCTGGAAATTCGCATGGATGATGCGCATGATCTCCGTATCCGAAGACATGACAAAGTTCACCCGGTACCCTTTGAGGTACTGACGAATATCGTCCATGGGATGGATTTCGGCAGGATTGGCCACAGCAACCGTTACGGTTTTGCCCTTCTTTGCGATGGGAATGACTCGATTGCGTTCTATGAGTTCTCGAGGAATCTTATTGAAAATTGGATCGGACTGATAGTTGAGCTTGTTCTCGAATTTATAGCCGTACTGGTTGGCCAGAGCCTTGAGGACATCCGCCTCCTCGGCCATCCCCTTTTTCTGGATGATCTGACCGATCCTTAAAGGGGATTTTTCCTTTATCTTGAGGACTTCATCCAGCTCTTCGCGGTTGATGACACCCTCTTCCAGCAGGATTTCGCCAAAGGGCTTTCTCATGGCTTCATTGCATCCAGGCAGGTTTCGAAAGCAACCATTTCACAGCTCTTTCAGGGCTTCTCTTCCATTTCCGGCTCTGCATCCTCTGCTCCATCAGGCTTATCCTCATTGGAGGGTGCCGGTCCCGGGCCGTAGGAACTGGAATCCGGCCCGGAATTGATGTCATCGTCTGACTGCAGATCGGAGGAACTGTCTTCATTTCTGGAAGGCTTTGGTTTGCTGAGCTCCTCAAAGTTTGGCCTTTTATAGGGCTTCACCGGATGCTCTTCTACGTTATCTTCCAGGATCTCTTCTCGCCCGCCTGGAGGATCTGGCTGAGGCCACAGGTTAAGATCTTCCACTCGTTTACGGCTTTCGTTGATCTGGGTCTCTCGCTTGTAGTTTGTGATTCGATCCGCAGCTTCCCGATCATCCAGGATATGCGGAGTAATAAAAACCATCAGATTGGTTCTCTGTGTGGTCATGGTAGTCCTGCGAAACAGAAATCCCAGCAGAGGAATGTCTCCCAGAAGTGGAATCTTTTTGATGGCCTGAAGTCGTTCATTGGATACCAGTCCACCGATTACAATGGTTTGCTGATTATCCACAGTGATATAGGTCTTAACATTTCTCTTGTTAAAGGTAGGGTTACTGATGGAAGAAACCCCTCCTTCGATGTTCGTCACCTCTGCAAATACATCCAGCGAAATGTTGCCTTCTTTATTGATATGAGGAGTGAATTTTAGCTTAATCCCGGCCGGACGGTATTCGAAGCTGTTCACGGTGGCCTCGGAAGTGCCACCGCCGGATGTCCTTTCCTGGGTTCGCACCGGAACATCCTGGCCAACATTGATTTCCGCTTCCTGATTATCCAGAGTCAGTACCTGGGGAGCAGAAAGTACATTAAAGTTCTGGTTATCGATGTTTGCGTTGAAGATTCCCAGCAGCTCTCCGCCTCGTTCCAGAAAGCCCAGAGAGAATCCAGACAATGTATTGTTTCCGGTGATTCGCCCGGTTTCGGGATCCACCAGGTTTCCTTCAACGGCGTAGCCTGAGTTGAACTGGGTATGCGCGGAGTTAACGCCCTGATATCGCCAGTCAATACCAAAATCATTGGTATTGCTTCCGCGCACTTCTACGATCAATACTTCCAGGAGAATCTGTTGCCGGGGCTGATCCAACTGATCGATGATGTTTTTAATTTCTTCCCATTCCTGGGAATTCGCAGTTACGATTACAGAGTTGGACTCTTTATGGGCCACAGCTTTAATCTTTCCCGTGGTTACAGCCGCGGGCTTACCATCTTCGCCTTTTTCCTGTCCGGCTGCAGGATTGTCCAGGCGAACCAGAACCTGGGCCAGACTTTCTGCCTGAAGGTTCTTAACCTGATAGATGTGCACACCTTCGTTGCCCTGGGATCCATCCTTATCCAGACCGTCGGGCATAATGGATTTCGTAATGTCCATCAAGCGCTTGATAACCGGTGCATACCCTGTAACGATAACAGCGTTTCCAGAGCGATAGGTTTCCACCTGGGCACCCTTGCCTGCCAGACTCTTCAGCAGTTGCGCGTACTCCTGCAGGTTCACTCGGGGAGGCACCTTGAACACCTTGCTCAATGTCTCTGTGGCGGTATCTTCGATCTCCCCATCGGTGGCAGGCGAAACGCTCTGAGCCTTCTCCGCCGGAATGACCTTGATGATGTTACCTTCTTCTACAATGGCATATCCTCGAACCTCGAGAACGCTTCGCAGAAAGTCCATGGCCCGGGAGATAGGAATGGGCTTATAATAGATGATATTGATTTTGCCTTTTACAGAGTCATCAACCAGGATATTCTTTCTGGTTACACGTGCCATGTTCTCCAGAAAATCTTTGATTTCCATATCCCGGAAATTGGGTATGAACGTTCCCCGGGGCGCCCTCTGAGGAGGACGTTCTGCCAGAATGGGACCTGTAACCAGAAAAAAGCCCAGTAGCAGAGCAACACTCTTTGTATATAACGATCGCCGCATTTGATTGTCCGATGACTTTTTCTATCTATCGGAAGGCGCTGCACCAATTCTGAATCGGTAGAGGAGTAAATCTTTGCAGCCAGAGATGTTAATTCCATGTCAAACAGGCCAGATCTACATTGCATTTGCGTAAGGACCGGCAATCCAAGCACGGTTGGTCGGAGAGCATGAATGTCCGCCATTGGCTTCAGGAAGGGAGGCCAAGAATCTGAAGACCTCCGGGAATTGGTTGCTCAATGTCAGATCGTTCCATGCGACAGAAGATTTTTCGGATCAACGAATGGACTCCTACCCTGCCCGGAAAAGCATTCCCGAGAGAATTGCCAGACCCATTCATGATACAAAAGAATTTACGTGACAGAATAGAGGGATCCCTCCAGAAGAATTTCTTCAGGAGAGAGGATTTTCGAATTCTTGGATAAAAAGGCTAATTCTGAATCAGGATTTCGTAGGCGATGTTTTTGCCGCCCCGTTCCAGATCCACGGTAAACTTATCCTGGGTCTTCACGGATTGCCATATCTGAAACATCTTTTCCTGGTTTTCCAGAGGCTGTCCATTCACTCGCTTTAATATATCGCCGCTGCGGGCTCCCATTTCATAGAGAATATTGGTTTGAGGCACCATGATTAGTCGCAAACCCAGGATCTTGCCGTCTTTCGTAATAGGAGCGAATTTGTTCTGATATAGAATTTCTTGATTGTTGGCCAGCTCCAGGATCTTGGAACGCTGTATGCTGACCTTTGTTGCATTGGGATCTGAATCGGGCTCATTCTGAGCCTTTTGCTTTTCTATGGCTGTACCGGTAGATTCTCCTACGCGAATCGTAAGCTTTGAATCGCCCCTTTGAATAACAATGCCCTCTGCGAAAATGCTAATAATTTTGGATCCACCCACTTCTTCGCCTAAATAGTATTCGTTGGGCTCCGATTCTCCTTCGAGCTGTATGGCTGCATTTGCGAACTCCGGAGAGCCGGCCAGAACTCCCATCAGCGTGAACTGTTTGATTTCTGCGATTTCGATTCCTTCTTCGCCCTGTACTACCGGGGAATCCCGGAAGAAGTTCCCGGAAATGATTTCCTGATAATCCTCAAAAGGGCGAGATGGAGGAGGAGTAATGATGGGCCCCGGATTGTTACGGTTGCCCTGGCCTGCCTGAGGATTGCCGCTGGCTCCTCCAAACTGAAATGTAATCAATACAATAATTAGATAAGCAAGAGCCGCACCCAGAAATGCTCCTGCGCCAACAGAGAGAAGAAAGATGTTCTTCTGCAGTCTGGCAAGAAAATAGGACATCAGTCTTTGTAGGCGGCTTCTTTGGTTCCAGCAGGTACAGCTTCTTTCATTTTAAGCGCCACCCAGGGATTCATAGGCTTTTTGAGCTTGCGCACTTCGAAATGCAGATGAGGTCCCGTGGCAGCACCGGTGCGTCCTACTTCAGCGATAATCTGTCCCTGGCGCACTATATCGCCCTTTTTTACTCGGTTCAGACGTGCATGGGCATATACAGAGATGTAACCATCCGCATGGCGTAGGAACACCACATTTCCGTATCCATTCATTCTACCGGAGTAGATGACCAGGCCATCCCTGGAAGCTTTGATCTCTGCACCCATGGGAGCGCCAAAGTCCAGACCTTTATGAAAGTGATAGGAGCCAGAAAATGGATTTCGACGATTTCCGTATCCGGATGTCAGCCGACCTTCAATGGGTTTTATGAAGACCGGACGATAGGTATAACCTGCAGGCAGGCCTTTTTTGATAATGGTAAGTTTCTGCCCCACTTTAAGAGGGTCATTGATGCGGATCTTGTTCCATTCTGCGATGGATGCCACAGAGACTCCCTGACCTCTGGCGATTTCATAAAGAGTATCACCCTTTTTCACTACGTAGGTTTCTCGCTTGTCCACAGGTGCCGGGCTGCCCTTCACCTTCAGTTCCTGACCCACGCTGAGATCGTTTTCATCTACTTTCGGATTGAGAGTCTTGATCTGTGCTACAGAAATACCCAGCTTCTGGCTGATGGAATAGTAGGTATCCCCTTTCTGCACCCTGTAGGTTTCCGTATCCAGATCAGATGAGTTGGCAAAGGAGAAGGATTCATCGCTGGTGCTCAGGTCCTCTTCTTTGGCAATGGATTCAGGAATCAAAATGGCAGGAGTTCTCTTTCCAAATGCCTGGTCCAGTTTTCGCTGATCCAGATCCACCGAGTTTTTGGACTCAATGCCCTCAAAATACTTCTCAATGGCATCATCAATCAGATCCTGCCCTTCCTCTGCCCCGGGATGCCCTTGCAGAGCACCGCTGACCAGGAAGATACCCAGAATCCATTTCGCAGCAGACCTCATAAATGCTTTATCGACCAGTTCATTCACCATATTCAATGATTCCTGAGTGTTTCCTCCGGCTGGACCCATGCAGATCCACACTGCCGATTCCGGTGCGGTGCACCGAAGCTTAATTCGCAGGACTCAGAATCTGGTCTAGCCTTTCCTGAATCAGCTGTCGACCATTTCCCTGTTCTGTATCCACATCGTCCGCGAAAAGATATAGAATTACATGCCCGGGAGTGTTCTCTCTATCCTTTCTGGCATCTCGGGCTCGAACCTTCACCCAGTCCGCCGAGCTTTCAATCTGAAGCTTGACCAGGGTCCCTCGAGTGAATAGAGGCCTGTCCTTATCCGATTGATTGGCAAATTCTGGAAAAATATCCGTTTTTGCTCGAAAGACCTTATCCTTCAGTTCCTGGTTCCATTCCGTGGCTTGCGCCGATTTGAGTATGGGAGAGGAACAATGGAGCAATAGAATTGTAAGAACAGAAAAGACCAGGACTGCAACTCGATTCAGCATGCCCAAACAGGTTCTCGATCTGGCCTTTTTTTGGCAACGTTTCTTTGTTTTATGACATTAGCGGGTATGCATTACGCATCCGTAGAGTCTGCTCTGCCTGGCAGTTCCGGCCTGCCCAGGGTAATACATATTGAAGTGGCCATGAAAATTGGTATTCCCGATTTTCATCTTACCGGGCTGGCTCCATCCAGGGCCCGTAGCATCCTGGACAGAGTCACCTGTGCCTTACAGATGACAGGTATTCGCCTGAATCATCGCACGGTAACCCTGAATGTAGAAGGAGAGTCAGACCCTCGATTTCAGGATTTACTTGATCTGCCAGTTGCCGTTGCACTGTTACAGGCTCTGGGCTATCCACTACCGGGTTTGCCCGGAGCTAGAACTGCATTCATTGGTAAGCTTGCGCTGGATGGTCAGGTGCGTCTTCTTCAAATGCCGGGCAGAATCCTGGCAATGGCGGATCTTCTGGGGTTTCATTCGGTCCTGTCCCATTTTCCGAAAACAGTGCCAGGTATTGCGCACAGCTCCTGCCCCGGGCAGATTGTATCATTGAATGCGCTGTTCAGCCCGCAGCGTGAAAGCATTTCCGTTCGTGAGCTGGAATCAGGCAAGACCCGCAGCAGTGCGCTGGACGCTGCTGCGAATTCATCCAGGTTTCGCTTTAGCTGGAAGGCCATGCGAGCAGCAGTGGCCGCTTCCGCCGGTCGGCATAGCCTTCTATGTCTGGGGCCACCTGGATCGGGCAAAACAACCCTGGCACATGTAATCTACGATTTGCTTCCCGTAGCGAATGCCCGGGAATGCCGGGAAATCTATCTGCGCCTTCCTGAATCTGGAGGGGAAGCGATTCGCCGACCATTTCGCAGGCCCCATCATAGTGTGACCAGGGTTGCGATGATTGGAGGGGGCAGTCCTATTCGCGCTGGCGAAGTCACCGAAGCTCATAATGGCTTGTTGCTACTGGATGAACTGGGGGAATTTAGACGGGATGTACTTCAGTCTTTGCGGGAGCCACTGGATAGTCAGATAGTACATATTTCTCGTGGAAGCGACCGAGAAGTGCTGCCCTGCTCTCTCTGGTTTGTGGCTACTGCGAATGCCTGTCCATGTGGAATGTTTGGATCTGCAGAAATCTGCAAATGCAGTGCAGGTGCAGTGCGACAGTATCAGGCAAGGATGCTGGGAGCACTTCAAGATAGAATGGATATGGAGCTATTTCTGGAAAACAGCGAAAGCGTAGTTTCCATGAATGTTGTGCAGGTATGGTATGAGAATCTAATGCAGTCTCAGAAAGATCGATGGGAAGATGGGTTCAGATATAATGCGGAGGTCCTGGATGTGGAATCCTTTCTCTTTGAGGATTCCCATACAGATGGGGAGTTTGACAGAATTACGGCTGGATTAAGTAACAGAAAAAAGCATCGAATCCGGCGGCTTGCCCGGAGTATCGCAGATATGTCCGGGGCCGCCTGGATCCAGATGGAACATTTACTTGAAGCGTTGCGCTATACGTCCGCCTGGAATCTTACTTCGCAAGAAAATGCGAAAGTTCCATCGCGATCCGATTAATCGCATGCTCCATGTAGTCATCGTTTACGATCTTTTCTTTGTATGTGGAGATGTCACGGGTAGCCATATCCACTCCCTGCTTGCGCAGCAGAACTGGATCCGGTCCGTACTTCTCCCGCTGGACATCCCTGTCCGGTTCGAGGAGTATTTTCATTGTTACTTCCCTGTAACGTGTATTTCCATCCGTGGAAATCGACCTTACTCTTTATATATTTCCGTGGCCGACAAGAGTACATTCGACCCGCCGGCAAAAATGGCTGAGAACTTTCCCGCCCGACTTTAAAAAATAGACGGGAAGTACTCCAGGCCATCCCTTTTCACCCAGATTAAGTCAAAGCAAATACAGCAGTCAAGCGTATTGAGTTCCATCCCCGGAGCTTTATGTCCACCAGCCCGTAGATAGGCGACATATTCAAAAAGAAAGGTCTGTGCTGCTTTTCGGGTTTTATGTCTTCGTAAAGCCGTCTGTGAAGATAGCGGATGTTTCCAGGGCCCATTATGGGCTTTTACCTCCGTAAAATGCAGGCATCTTTCTGATGCGAGATCAAGTGAGATTATATCGAGTTCAGTGCGCTCTGTGCGAAAGTTATGAGCCAGGATTATATGTCCCAGTTTTCGCAGAAAAAGGCAGGCTTTCCATTCGCCAGCATTTCTCATTCGGTTCGAATGGGTGCTTCGAAATTTTGCAAAGGCACTCCAGGTTTGAATACCCATACCACCGGATGTTCTTTAGTGCTGGAACGTTTCGCTTTTTTTTTGAGCGATGCGACAATTTTAGATGGAAAGTTCAATGAATCATCAGAAATGCGTTTGCGAAAGTGCAAGCATTGTGCGGAGAAAGCCAGGAGATTAACTGATAAGACCAGAAATAAGACTTACATCTCCTGTTCCAGATCCACGCCAGATTCCTTTTCAGATATTGCTCTCACAATGTAGACCTGAGTGTATTCCATCAAATCCAGAAAGGAAAGACCGGAATAGGGAAGATTCTTTTCATCTCGCATCAATCGCAGCACCGGTCTAAGAGGTTTCTCTGCATTGGCCCCCACCACCAGGCCAATCTGACCGGTACTGAGTTCAATCAAGGAGCCCAGCGGATACATTCCCATACATCCCAGGAATGCTCGCAGCAATTTTGGATCATACTGCTCTGTGCCCAGGCTCAGCAAATTCTTCATCGCTTCGTAGGGCAATTTGGCTTCTCGATAGGGCCGCTCTTCCAGCTGGGCCGAATAAGTATCTACTATGCGGGCCATGCGCGCCATTACATCTATCTGGCCGCCGGACAGTCCCTGAGGATACCCCTTTCCGTTGAATGATTCCTGATGTTGAAGGGCAACAACGGCAAGAGAGGCCTTTACGCGAGCATCGTTCAAAAGCATTTTATAACCAATGAGAGGATGCGTGCGAATGGCATTCTTTTCATGGTCTTCCAGGTCTGTTTTGCTGGTGTACAGATCCATGGGTAGCCTGGTCATCCCGGAATCCATTAGAAGCAATGAAAGACACACTTCCTGTAATCTGGGCCGGGAGAAATTAAGGGCCTTGCCCAGATGAACACCGTAACAGGCTGCATGCACAGCATGGGCTATTATTGGATTGGATGATACGTAATTATACCGGGCGGCTATGATGATCAATGGTACTGAAAAGATATCCTCAACAAGTGACTGAGAAATCTTTAGAACAGATTGATTATCAAATTGCTTCTTTTCGTTCAGTAGTTTCCAGTTTTGTTCCAGAGTCTTGCCATATTCGGCCAGGCGATTTCTGAATTGATTTCTGGTTTTTCGAAGCTGCTCGTATTCGCTGTGCAAACGCAATGCTTCGGCGGAAAAACTGGCAGAAACCGGAGTCGGCTCTTCTTTTGTATCGAATTCGCTGACCGGTGCCGCCTTTGATTCCTGCACCAGCTGGCCGGAGGTTTCTACATCCTCGATGCCCCATTTCTTCAATCGATCGATATCTTTCTGTGTCAGTTCCTGTTTGGCCTGAACCAGAATATTGTTCGGATCGATATATACGGGGGCATCAAAGACCATTCCCGGTTTTAGTTGTGCTACCTTCAGTTTGCGCATAGAAGCTACCTGGCAGGCCAGGACACCAATGAACCTGGAGCATATTGTGAGGAATACAATAAAAACGCAACCTCGGATTGCTCCGGTTTCCTTTATTGTTTTCGGATATCAGCACCTTCAAAATGCAATACCTTTATTGATTCCGCTTTTATTTCTGCTCCTTTTGATTGTATAGGTAGGCAAATATCCTGGATACAGCTCGGTACAGATTCTCCGGGATCTCTTCACCGATGCGAACTCCCTGCAAAAAATCGGTAAGCCCTGGATCCTGAACAACCGTTATACCGTGATCTCTTGCAACCTGCACCATCTTCTGCGCCAGCTCCCCTTCCCCTCGGGCCATTAATCGGGGGGCCATATCCTTTGCCTCATCAAATGACAGTGCTGCAGCTCTTTCTTTCCTGAAATCTTTGATAGCGCTACCTCAATCAATCGCTCGCAAAATCCGTGGACTCTGCGGGCAGAACCGCAGGAATCGGCGCATCAGGCTTCCCACAATTGGCCTACCTGAAAGAAGGATGGATCGGGAAAACGGGAAAGCACAGTAATGGATTGTATGGTTGGCTCCTGATATCCAGCCAGCCACTCTGAAAGTTGCTCCCGGGCAGAGTCTTCCGGTTGTACTACCAGCAATCGAATGGCGTTGAACTCGGGAGAGTCCGCATAGAATACAAAGAGTGAGTGAGTTTCGCCGGGCATGGCCGCCGTCATGGCCCAGAATGCCGGGGAGTCTTTCATAGAGGCCAGGGCCGTAAATTCTCGGGAATCGCCATTTTCCTGGATGGCTCCGGTCACTTTTTCTCCAGTTTCGCCTGTCAAAGCTCTGCCTTCTGCATCCGCTTCCTTCAGTCCTGTTTCGGAAGATTCCTTGCTCTGGGAGCGATGCTTCCAGTATTTGAAGAGGTCTGTGAGGGAATGAAAGAACTGAAGCTTTTCGGTGCCCAGTCTCATTATGAATTCCCGGAGGGCCGGGTTGTCCGCAGCTGAATCCATCTCTGCTTTGCCCAGCAATTTCAAGAAGAACTGTCCGCCTTCTTTCTCTATCCGGAAAAACAGATTCTGGCCTTCCTGCACTCCTCTACCCTGAAGAAGAGCCCGGATAGTCTGGCCTCCCAGGTGCAGACGAACAACCTGCCCGGGAATGCCTGAGTCCAGAGCACGTCCCTGCATTTCGCGACCTACCATGGACTGCAGCATGTCCATTAGAGGCAGTCGCAATCGTGCCGGCAGACTGTTGAGCTCAACTTTCATTTTATCTTTAAGGTCTGCCCCTTCCTCTGTAAGTCAGGATTCCCATGAGCATATACAAATGCCCGGGACCGTGAAAAGCAAGTCCTCTTCGGCCAACAAAGGGAATCTCAGAACTTCAGTTTATAGGAAGTTCGATGCAGCGGGCTGAGGCCAAGTTCATGGATTTTGTTTCGGTGATGGGCTGTGCCATATCCGGCATGGCGACCAAAGTCGTAGCCCGGAATATAGCGATCAAATCGGGCCATCCGACGGTCCCGGTAGACCTTGGCCAGTATGGAGGCGGCCGCGATGGAAAACACTCGATTATCGCCGCCCACCAGACATTCTACTTCCAGGTCCGGGAAAGAATCCCTGAGTTTGCTCAGACGATAATTTCCATCTATCAAAGCCTGCCCCGGTTCAATCTGTCTTTTGACTCGTTTGAGAGCCAGAATCATACAGTGCTCGATTGCCGGGTTGATGCCCATTCTATCTATGGTCCGGGAAGAGGCCATCACTACGCCGCAGATGAGGCTGTGGCGTCTAATGGGAGCCACCAGGCTTTCCCTGTGATCGCTGGACAGTAGTTTGGAGTCTCGAACGAGCCTGAGTTCTTCGGGTAGTTCTGACTGGAATAGTTGGGATGGAAACAATGCAAAACCGATAGCTACCGGTCCTGCCAGGCAACCTCTGCCGGCTTCATCCAGACCAACAACAGGCTTCGTCGACTGGCTTTCCAGTGGTTCAAAGGATACCGGCTTCAGCTTGGATTTCACGAATCTAAATAACAATCTGGCCGGTGTATCTTACCGGCCAACTGTAGAACTACGCAGTCTTGTCGAAGGAAGGAGGGCCCCGTGAGGACCCCGTTCGAAATGCTTATTCGGCGGTTTCGGAAGCTGCCGGTGCAGTAGCTGCGGTCTCTTTAGCTTCCTTCTTCTTGGTAGCTTTCTTTTTCTTTCCGCCGGACTTCTTGGCTTTGGCAGCCGCGGCTGCGTTAGCGTCGAAAGCTTCCTTGATTCGAGCGGATTTTCCGGAACGCTGTCTTAGATAGAATAGCTTGGCTCTTCTAACCTTACCGCGACGGCTAACCTCGATTTTGGCGATGCTGGGGGAATGGTAGGGGAAAATCCTCTCTACTCCCACATCATGTGAAACTCGACGAACGATGAAAGTGCGAGAAAGACCTTCGCCACGGATACTGATAACAGCGCCTTCGTAGACCTGAATTCGTTCCTTGTCACCTTCTGTAATTCTGTAGTGAACCTTTACGGTATCTCCTACATTGAACGAAGGCCAATCTTTGAACTGGATATGGTCCCCTTTGGCGATGGTTGCTTTTCCGCCGTTCAGGGTAATCTCAATCATTTCAGCAGGAGCTGCCTGTTGAGCTTCTTCTGTCCCTTCTGCGGTTGGATTCTCATTATTCGTTTCTTCAGTACTCATCTCAATACTCCCGGTTCAATCTGGCAAACCATCATCCCTGAGACTTATGCCTCTTTATATGTATGGCCGACTGTCGCTCGGCATTCCGATGCAATGCTATCGGTATTATAATTACATGTTGCGGCTCTTAAGCTCGCTCTGTTCCTTTCTCCACTTCGCAATCTTTCCGTGATCCCCGGAAAGCAGGATGGGTGGAACCTCCCAATCCATATATTTTGGCGGCCGCGTATACTGCGGATACTCCAGGGTTCCCTCAGCCTCATGGCTTTCTTCCACATGGCTCTGATCCGAGCCCATAAATCCTGGAATCAGCCGGCTCACGCTTTCTAGAAAGCAAATAGCCGCCGAGTCTCCAGACCCCAGAACGAAGTCTCCCAGAGAAACCTCATAGTCCACCAGGTTCTGAGCAACTCTCTCATCCACTCCTTCAAAATATCCGGATAGCAGAGTCAATCCTGGAAGGCTGGCGAAAGAGCGAACCATCTGCTGGTTCAGGCGCTTCCCTCTCGGAGTGAAAAACACCACGGGATAGGTATCTGGCAGACTGTTCAGGGCTCTGTGAATGGGACCAACTTCCAGCACCATTCCCGGACCTCCACCGTACGGCAGATCGTCCACCCGACCGGGTCTGCGAGGATCAGCAAAATGCCGAAGTTGCCTGAACCGCAGTTCCAGCAAGGCTTTTTTAAGCCCTCTTGAAGGCAAGCCACTTTCAAGGAAGTAGCGGTAACGCTCCGGAAAAAGTGTCAGTATCTGAAAGACCATAAATCGGGTAATGTTTCAGCGGCTCTCCCTTGAGAGGGCATCCACCCCAGGGCTCGGGCACCACTCCGAGGTTTCGGATCCATCGAGTCCATGGGATCCATCGGAGAGATCGCCCGATTGTGTTGCGATTCTATACAGTCCCATCAGTTGCGGTCTCCGGAATCGGGATCCAGGGAATGTAAATCGTTGAATTCTATGATTCCCTTTTCCAGATCAACGGTGGCATGGGGAGGGACCAGAGGCACTAGAATCTCCCTGCCTTCTGGTAACTCCACTTCCAGGATTCCATGAGCTCCGGTTTCCTGGTAGCCTGTAATCTTCGCTTCTCGCGAACCGGTGGCTCTATCCAGGCATTCAAAGTGCAGCAACTGGAAGGCATACAGATCCTTGCTGGATCTCTGCAGCGTCTCAGCATCTACAAATACCCAGAAGTCGCGAAATCCTTCCTGCATGGACGGGGGCTCACTCTGGCTTTCGATACGAATGTGCCCGCGATCGGCCTGCCCGGCTTTTCCTTCCTTATGAACTTCTACTGAAATGGCCCCGGGAGGCAGCGCTTCACAAATGCCATTCATGGGCGGGCGATCCGGACTTCCGGATCCAGGAATTAAATACGCTGAAAATTGCGAGGGTAAGCCGGCCAGTCCATCACCTGGACATGTGCAGATATAGACAGATCGATGGGAATGGATTAGCTTCTTGAGCCGGGCGATGGAAAGAAAGGACACTCAATCGATGATTTCTACGCTGTAGTTAGCGTCATCTTTCAGGCCTACAGCGTTAACCACGTTGCGTAGCGCTCGGGCCACGCTTCCTGCTTTGCCAATGACCTTGCCCACATCCTCATCGGCCACGCGCACTTCAATGATGGACTCCTCGGGCCCCTCAATCTCGGTCAGTTTGAGTTGCTCGGGGCTGGAAACAATGTTTTCCAGTACATATTCAATGAAGACGGTAGCCTGGGACATAGGAAACTCCTGAAAATATCTTAGCTGAGAAGACCTTGTTTCTTCAGCAAAGATCGAACGGAATCGGTGGGCTGGGCGCCGGATTGCAACCAGTGCTTCACTCGCTCCTCTTTAAGAACGCAGGATGCATCAAAAGCGATGGGGTTGTAATAACCAATCTGCTCGATGAACCGGCCATCTCGAGGATAGCGGGAATCTGCCGCTACGATTCTGTAGAAGGGTTTCTTCTTGGTTCCGTATCTCTGTAAACGAATTTTAACCACAAACCGAGAAATTATGACGCATGTTTGGTGTCAACAGAAACTGAAGCGGCATCCCTCAATCGTGCAATGTTGCCTGGAATGTCCCCTCCTTTGAAGCAGGCCGAACCGGCTACAATCCTTCTGGCCCCGGCCTGAAGAATCTGACCTACATTACTGGCATCGATTCCGCCATCCACCTCGATGGTGATGTCTCGGTCCCCAATCATATCCTTCAGTTTTTCGATTTTGCCCAGGCTGGAATCGATGAAGCTCTGGCCGTAAAAACCTGGTTCCACACTCATTATGAGCACCAGGTCGATCTCATCCAGGAGATAATCCAGACTGGAGAGCGGTGTGGCTGGATTCAAAGAGACCCCGGCCTTTATTCCATTCTTGCGAATTTCTCGGGCCAGGCGGACACCAAAATCAGTGGCCTCTACGTGAAATGTAATGTTGGCGGGATTCAGAGGGAAATACTTGGGCACCTCTTTCTCTGGCTGAGAGACCATCAGATGTACATCCAGCGGGATGTCCGTATGCTGTTTCAGAAGTTTGGTGTAGAGCTCCCCGAAAGAAAGTGTAGGAACAAAGTGTCCATCCATTACATCCATATGAAGGTATTCTACTCTACCTTCCAGATCCTTTAGGCTACCCTTTAGATCTGTGAGATCTGCAGCCAGAATTGATGGGGACAAATCCATAGTGTCTACTTTCTCCTAAATCTTATCTAATGCTTATCCTGAAAAATCGGGACTCAATGTCTTTCGGCTCACCACCTTGTTATCGCATCTTAATTCGAGCACTTCTGTGTTCCTTCGAAAGAAAACTACAGTAGCTGACTCCGACGATAGTTTCTGACGGAAGATTGCCTTTCTGCTCTGAGGGTCACTTTCCGGATAATGATACAGGGAACACATCTTTTCGCCGCGGTACTCCTGAGGAATTTCCACAGTTTCCTGCTCATAGCCAGAGGCAAAGGCAGCGGAAGGCTTTTGAAAATATACATCCAGTTCAAACAGGTCCTTTCCTGTCTGGCGGGCTTCAGCCACTCGTCCCTGCTCGAAGGGGCGTTCCGGGCGGAGTATTTCTTTTATGGTAAAGGATGTCCCTGTTCGAAGCAGAAACTCATAGGCCAGATCCACCGGCAGTTCCTTCAGTTCCGCAGGGGTAACCTGCTTTCCGCGATAGGGATGGGATGTGGCCACCAGGAAATCCACCGGGAAATCCGGATCCACTTTCTGACCGGGCAGCGGCGACTGGGCCAGGATGGTCCCTTCAGGAACCCCATCATCGAAGACCAGCGAAGTGCTACCCCGGGAAAGGGAATAGACCTGATCGCCTATTACGATTCGTTCCAGCGCTGCACTGATGCCAGCCTGTCCTGTGCCCACAAGATCCGGAACGGTAAGTAATGGCTGATGCTGATTCACTACCAGTCGCAGGTTCTGTCGCGGTTCTACAATGGTGCCCGGGCTGATGTTCTGATCCAGAATGATCCCTTCCGGCCGATCCGGAAAGTTTCTCTTCTCGATTTCTACTCTCAACCTGCGGCGATGCAGATCGTTATGGACATTGATATAGTACTGTCCCCGGTAATCCTGGAGGGCAAAGCTTCCTGGATCTTCGGACCGTATCAGGAAAATTGTGACCGTGATCAGTACGAAAACGGCGGCTGCTACGATTACGGGAAATAGGGTCTGTAAAAGGGTCTTTAAGTATTGCACTTCAGATCTCCGCTGGAATGACAAATCGCTGACCGGGTTGAATCTTATGCCCGTTCAGAAATGAAGCCGCATCCATCTGCTTTTTGTTTTGCGGCTGTAGCGATAGAATCTGCAGGATCTGATTTTGCCCGGTAGTTACGAGCAAAGCAGGCCTGCCATCCAGTCTAAAAGACAGCAGATCTCCAGGGGCCCTTGCCATCAATTGCTTTTCATTCTCAAGGGCTGCAAGCTCAGCAGAATCCAGAATTCGGCTTCTGTAGATCTTGAACAGCCGGCCCTCCAGTTCGGTTCGGGCTACCGGTCTGGGATTCATTCCCCGGATTTGGTTATGGATCTCCTGGGCCGGTCGACTCCAGTCAATGTAGCTATGCTCCGGAAGGATCTTTCTACAGTATGTGGCTCTGGATTCATCCTGCTTTCTGGCTCTGGATGCCAGGTTCTCAAGGTCCTTTAAAGTATTGAGTACCAGAGCGATTCCCGCAGGCACCATTCTTTCTGTGAGCTCATCGGCGGTTTCATCCGGCAGGATTTCCAGAGAAGCTTCGGCCACCACATCGCCGCAGTCCATTTTCTGCGAAACAAACTGAAAGGACCAGCCGGTACGGTTCAGTCCCTGTAAAAGGGCGCTTTGAATGGGGCTGGCCCCCCGAAGCTCGGGAAGCAGCGATCCATGGAGATTGAAAATTCCCAGGCGGCCAAGATTCAGAAACCCCGCTGGCAGGATGGAACCATAGGCGAATACGATGACTGCATCCACCGGGATTGAGTTTACCTGATCCAGAATTTCTCCAGGCTTTTCCGGTCGAAGGAGATTCAATTGGTTTTCCAGGGCCACCTCACTTACGGCCGAGGGTAGCGGAGTGCCGGACCGACCTTTTGGGCGATCCGGATTCGAAACTACGAACTCCAATTTATGGCCAGCCTCAAGTAGGGCCTTGAGTAACTCGGCGCTGATTTCTGGAGTGCCCATATATCCTAATTTCATATGTCAACTTCCCGGAGTAGATACCCGGATAAGGCAGAATCTAAACCACATCCTGGGGATCCGGTTCAAACTCCAGATGCCCCTTTCGCAGTCCAGGACGAAATGATTCCAGCATGGCTCTCAGTGCCGGTCGAATTCTTTCATAGCTACGAGTTTTCACCAGGATATGCATTCTGTACTGATCATGGATTCTTTCAATCGGAGCAGGAGCCGGACCCAGGATTTCCAGTGCATCGCTTTCGGACGCCAGGGTGCTTTCCAGAAGTTCCGCCAGTTCATCGATCTTCTGTTCTGCATATTCCTGATCCGGTGATCGAATCAAGAATCTAAGAAGTCTGCAAAACGGCGGATAATTTGTGGCACTCCTTAGTCTTAATTCTGCGTCATAGAACCTTGCATAGTCCTGGGCTGCAGCCATATGAATTACAGAATGCTCCGGATTCAAGGCTTCAATGATAACCCGGCCCTGGAACTGCCCTCTGCCTGCTCGCCCCGCCACCTGCATTAGAAGAGAAAACGTTCGTTCCTGGGCGCGATAGTCGGAAAGCATAAGACCCTGGTCGGCCTGCAGGACGCCTACCAGGGTAACATCCGGAGCATCCAGGCCTTTGGCAATCATCTGAGTCCCCATGAGTATATCAAGTTCCTTGCGAAAGAATCGGTGCAATGAATCCTGTAGATTCTTGCCTCCCTTGGATGTATCTGTATCCACTCGTTCAATTCTTGCATCCAGGAAACGAGATGCCAGGAACTCCTCCAATCGCTGAACGCCTGTGCCAGTGGCTTTTGTCTTTCCGCCACACTGCGGACAGGTTCCATCGTTTCGCGCATTGTAGGCGCAATAATGACATAGAAGGATGTCTGGTTTGTGAAAGTGAAGAGTAACAGAACAGCGGGGGCATTTGATGGTACTGGCGCAGTTATCGCAGTAAATGAATGGCTGATATCCTCTCCGATTCAAAAGCAGAATGGTTTGCTGTCCATTTTTTAGATTCTTCTCTATCTCTGTGATCAATTGTCCGGAAATGGGATTTTGATTTGTGGGAGCCTGAAGAACCTGCACCTGCGGCAGGCTGCCGGCTGCTCGACCGGAAATGGAATGGTAATGAAATAGTTCTGGATGAGTCTGGCAGGCACGCCGACTTTCCAGTCTGGGAGTGGCGGATCCCGCGATAATCATGGCATCCCTGGAGTTTGCGATCCAGCGAGCCAGTAACCGGGCATCGTATCTGGGAGCGCTATTTTCCCGGTAGGAGCTATCATGTTCTTCATCGATGATGATGTATTTCAGCGCATCCACCGGTGCAAATATTGCGGATCTTGTGCCCACCACAAGTCTTCGCTTCTTCTGGATGACAGACAGATAATTCAAGAATCGCTCTTTTGCGGGCAGCCCTGAATGCAAAAGTGCGATGGCAGAACCAAACACTTCCTGAAGCCTCTGGATCATCTGAACCGTAAGTGCAATCTCCGGAACCAGCAGCAGGGCGCCCCTCCCTTCAAGAAGAGCATCGCGCATCAAATGAATATAGACTTCTGTTTTTCCCGAGCCGGTGATTCCATGCAATAGATGCATCCGGCCGGCCTTATGGTTTTTCTTAATTTCCTGATAGATGGCAGACTGTTCCTGGTTGAGGGTATGTCTGGGGCTGGGTGCGGGAGCAGCCTCTATGTCCGGTATCTTGAAATTTCGTGATGAGGTGGTCTGAAAGGAAACCGGGGGGGAAGGAAACATCTTGAAGAGCCCTTCTCCAGGTCCGCAAATGTAGTAGTCCGCAAGTCTGTCTGCCAGTTCAATCTGATCTTTTGTCACCACCGGCAACGGGTCCAGTACAGCTTCAATGTCCAGCACCCGATCTGATTCTGCGGTATCTGTCATTTCGCATACGATACCGATTTCTTCTCGATTGTTCAGTTTTACCTGAACCCGGCTTCCAATCTCTGGCTCCATATCCGGAGCAATGCGGTAGTCCAGGGCACGGTCCAGGGGTAATCGGAATAGAACTCGTGCGAAGCGATCGAACACAGATGGCAGGATTATGTCAGTTCTGGCAATGAAAAGGCCTTTTCCAGACTGGAAAGTATTTGCTTTTTCACTTTGATTTCTTGCTCTCTGGCTGTCTTGTAGGAGGCATCGTCACCGCTGGCCTGGGCCTTTCTGGTTCTACCTTCCAGGGAAAGCAGTGCAGCCGGACTTCGCACTACTACAGCACCAATCTGCTGGGAAAGAACAGGCATCTGAATCACTTCGCCGGATTCTGAGAATTGCTTGGCCCCTTCTTCCCCAAAAAGCAGTACCGCTGCTGGACCGGTAATCAGAGCAAGTTTTATTGATTCTCGTTTGATTGTATCTTCCAGATGGGTAAGGCAGTTCAGGGTCCTTTCGTTCTAGTCATCCGCGGTGCTGGTTTCGGATACGAAATGGCAGGCCGGTAATTGCTGGAAATGCAGATCTTCCATAGAAAGGCCCATGCGTTCCACCATCCGGCGAAACAGATCGTCCTCCTGCTCACTGGCAAAATAGAGCTTCTGGCTGCGATCCCGGGCTTCCGTTTGCTTTCCAAAGGGACCTTCGAAATGAACTACCAGTACAGGTTTTCGCCCCTGGATATAGAATCGTCTCGTGGCATAGATACGATCGCTGCATAAAGTGCATTTTTGATTGGCTGCCAGTTGCAGATTCGCCGGAGGCCCTGGCTTCCTGCCTGCTGATAGGTTCTTCTGGCGATCTTCGGAAGCTGAATCTGTCCTTCCTCCGGCAGAGCTGACGGTGGATGACTCAGAATAGTCTGTGGATGCATTGTGAAAAGCTGAACGAAGAAGATCGGCCATTCCAGAGAAATCGAAATGTTCCGGTCTGGTCTGACCTTCCGTGGTCCAGATCAGATTCTCATTTTCCAGCACCTGACCCAGATCCTGGAGGATATCTTCCATCTCATCCAGGGGTTGTGGAAGATTCCTGTCTTTTTTTTCCTCACCTATCATTGAACGCCTATCATTGAATCTGGTCCAGGTCGATTTTCAAGGATTTGATCTTTCTATGCAAGTGGGTTCTTTCCAGACCCAAAAATCGTGCTGTCTGGCTAATATTTTTATCATTCTGCTTGAGAGCGCGCATAATATAATCCTTTTCGAATTCCTTGCGTGCCGTTTTAAGATCCGAGGACAGAGGACCATCGTTACCCTCGCCTTCCACAGGAAACTGTCGCAAATGCAGTTGCACTTCTGTTTCTGTGATTTCCGGGCCCTCTGAAAGTATGGCGATCCGCTCCACAACGTTCTTTAGTTCTCTCACATTTCCAGGCCAGGGATAATGAGTGAGAGCTTCCAGAGCCCCCTGGGTAAATGTTCTTGGATCGATCTGATTTTCCTTCAGGGATTGTCGCAGGAAATGATCCAGAAGTAGAGAAATGTCTCCGGGTCTTTCGCGAAGAGCTGGCATTACAATGGGAATTACATTCAAGCGAAAGTAAAGATCCTCGCGAAACTTTCCTTCTTTAATAGCCTGGAGTGGATCGATGTTTGTGGCTGCGATAATACGAACATCCACTTCAATGGTTTCTGTGGATCCTACGCGACTGAATCGTTGTTCTTCAAGGACGCGAAGCACTCTAGCCTGGGTGGCCAGCGACATATCGCAGATCTCATCCAGAAAGAGTGTCCCACCGTTGGCCTGCTCGAATTTGCCAATTCGCCTCTCTGATGCGCCGGTAAAGGCACCCTTTTCATGCCCGAACAGCTCGCTTTCGATAAGTTCTCCGGGAATGGCAGCGCAGTTTACATCCACGAAAGGGTTTTCTGCTCGTTTGGAATTGCGATATATAGCCCGGGCTACAAGTTCCTTTCCAGTACCGTTTTCGCCATAGATAAAGACCCGGGCGTTGGTGCGGGCTGCCTGGGATATGGATTGCTTCACTTTTTGAATCTGTTCGGATTGACCGATGATTTCATCGAACCCCAGCTTGATTTCTGTCTTTTTCGCCCCGTTGGTGGCTGGAATCTGAAGAATGGAATTGATTCTCTCCAATACAATGTCCAGACTCAAAGGCTTTTCCAGAAAATCTATGGCACCCTTCTTGGTGGCGGTTACTGCCTGTTCGATGGTTCCATGCCCGCTGATCATCAATACAGGTAAAGCCGGATACTCTGCGCGAATCTTATCCAGGATTTCCAGACCGTCTTCTTTGCCCATCCAGACATCCAGAAGGATCATATCCGGTCTCTGGGTTTTCAGATTCTTGAGCATGGCACGTCCGGTGGCAAAATCTTCAACGGAGAAGTCTTCGTCTTCCAGAATGGCCCGCAATGAGGAGCGAATGCTTTGATCGTCGTCCACTATGTAAATTGTCATACAGGAAATACCATTATATCTCTTTCGCCCTGGCTGTCCTCGGGCACAGGGAAAAACACGCGAAATGCGGCTCCGCCCAGACTGGAACCAGTGACATAGATTCGGGCATTGTGATCCAGCACAGCTCTTTCTACAAGGGCCAATCCCAGACCATTCCCTTTTTCGCCTTTAGTTGTATAATATGGCTCAAATATCTGCTCCCTCTGATTTTCCTCTATTCCTGGCCCGGAGTCTTCTATAGTGAGCTGTACATATCGCTTGCCTGCCTGAAGATGCGGTGCTGCTGCCACACGAATCAGGGGTCTTTCCGGAGTATCATCGCTTTCCCATTCCATGGAACGAATGGCATCGATGGCATTCTGCACCAGGTTATTGATCATTCCGATGACCAGGTTTCTGTCCAGAGCCAGCTCCGGCAGATCAGGAGAGACTTTTAGATCAAAATCAATATCCGGAAGATTGGCATAGGCCTGGGTGGACTCTTGAAGAAGTTCCATAAGCGAATGGTATTCCAGCCTTGGTGCCGGCATGCGGGCAAAGTTAGAGAATTCTTCCACCAGATGCTTGAGTACATTCACCTGTTCCAGAATGGTGCTTCCGCCGGATCGAACGATTTCTTCCAGATTGCCTTTATCCGGTCGATCGAGACGCCTTAGCATTCGCTCTGCCGATAGCTGGATAGGAGTCAGAGGATTCTTGATTTCATGGGCCAGTCTGCGAGCCACTTCCTGCCAGGCAGCCACCCTCTGAGAATGCAACAATCGCCCTCTCAGGGTTTGCAGCTCTTCGGTCATCTGATTGAAGCTATCGATGAGTATTCCGATTTCTCCTTCGGCCTTGATATCCAGTCGGGTGTCCAGCTTTCCCTGGGTTACAGAGCGAGTTGCCGCAGCCAGAGAAACAATGGGATGCGAAATCTGACGCGCCAGTACAATGGCTACTCCCAGAGCTATCGTAATCATCATTGCGTAGGCGATGGCCAGACCCAGACGAAGATTGTAGGGTATCTTTTCCTCCCATTCTTCCTTTTCCGAAGCCACCAGGTTAACTATGTCCTGGAATCTGGCTTCAGATCTGGAGTTGCCCGCGTAGAGGTGACGTGTAATAAGATAGTAGCGATCCGGTGAGGCGGTAGGGACCGTAACAACTGCATACCTGCGACTGGAAGAAACGCCTGCAAATATGGGAGCACCTTTGTCGTTGCCCCGGCGAACGGAACTCCATTCCAGCGGATTTAGCGGTTGCTCTCCAAATCGTTTCAGTACGCTGGAGCCTTCAATCAGGAAGATGCTTTCTGATTCCGCATCAAAACCCTTTTCCAGTGTGCCCGGCCAGTTGCCCACAGAAGGCAGATACCCCTGACGGGCTGCCACGTATTCAGAGAACCTTCTGGTCTCTTCCAGCTCATGTTGCTTCAACAGATCTTCGGAAGCCAGCAAACCTCCGCGAAAATCCAGGGAAAACAGAACTCCAATGACGGTTTCTACCCTGTCCGAACTTACCAGAAAGATTGGAATGGATGGAAAGATGGAAACCACCATAAAGGCAATCATCAGTCGATAACGCAGGGATGATCGCAGGTTTCCTGTGCGACGAATCCTCTTATTCCTGTAGTAGTACAGAATCAGGAAGTTCAGAGTGCCCAGTGGAATGAAGAGAACCAGATAGATAAAGATTCGATCTACAGGGGAAGTATCCTCTCTTACAAAATAGGCTTCTGCGAGAAATACTGAGATCCATAGGATCAAGATTAGAAATAGAGCATCCCGGAGAAGAATCTTGGATTCTTCTCTTTTCCAGGGCTCTGTTCGTCTCAACTCTCGGCTCCGTTCAGAAGATCTGGCAATTTTGCAATGGCCTGCTTCTCATCGTCTCCCCGGATTTCCAGTGTAACTTTAGTTCCTGGACTTAAAGCCAGCATCAGAATTCCCATGATGCTCTTTCCGTTTACAGTTACTCCGTTGGCGGTTAGAAATATCTCGGACTTGAATTTGGCTGCTTCGCGCACGAATATGCTGGCGGGTCTTGCATGAAGCCCTTCCTGCAATTCAATGGTTACATCAATAGTTTCCATTAAACGGGTCCCATCAGAGGTTTAGGGGATGCTTTTTTTCGCTCCTTCTTTGGCGGATTCTCTCTTTCTGCATCCTCCGTAATCTGTTGCGATATCCTCGAGTGAATTCGCTCGGAAAGAGAGCGTGCCGCATGAAAGCCCATCCTTCTGGATCGATGGTTCATGGATGCCGTTTCTACCAGAATGGGAATGTTCCTACCCGGTCTGAGCGGCAGGGTAATGCTGGGAATGGATACATCCAGGATTTCCATGGTCTGTTCATCGATACCCAGACGATCGTATTCTTTGTCTTCCTTCCAATCTTCCAGAAATACTACCAGGTCCACCTGAACCTTCTTGCGGATGGCTCCAACTCCGAACAGATCCTTGATATTGACGATACCGATTCCACGCAGTTCCATATGGTGCTCGATCATGGGATCCGATTCTCCAATGAGCTCACCTTTGCCCATGTGACGAATATGCACCATATCATCGGCCACCAGCCGGTGGCCTCGCTCAATCAATTCCAGAGCTGTTTCGGATTTTCCGATGCCAGAAGGTCCCAGCAGCAATACTCCCAGGCCAAATACCTCAATCAAGACTCCATGAATGGATGTTTGCGGAGCCAGAGCCCGGGTAATGATTCGATTGAAGTTTAGAATAAAATCGTGTGTTGAAAGCGTGGTTTGTAGCAACGGAGTGTCGGTCTCATTCGATTTTTTTATAAAGCAGGAAGGAGGCTGATTTCCATGGGTAAACACCAGAGCAGGATACTCATAGCTAAAGAATTCATCCTTTATCCTTCCTTCTACCTCTCCTCCGCAATCCAGTAGATATGCGAACTCACCCTGGCCAAAGACCTGAAGTCTGTCATGAGCAAAATTACGGTAAAACCCGGCCAGCGCCAGACCCGGTCTATTCACATCCTCATTGCGAATCTTCCGGTTTAATCCATTCTCGCCGGCCAGGATCCTGAGACCCAGCTCCGAGTTTTCCAGTAGCTTGCCAGGTTCCATCAGACTCACTCTATCCCCTTTGATTCTTACCCAGGTGCTTTTCCTTGTGCTTTCGAATCTGCTTTTCCAGTTTCTTTTCCACCAGGTCCAGGGCAGCGTACATATCCTCTGCCTTTTCTTCGGCCACAAACTGACCGCTATCCCCATTGATAGTAATTTCAGCAATCTGATGGATCTTTTCCACCTTAAAATGCACTGTTGCATTCTGAAGGTTGCTGAAGTGCGAGGACAGTTTGTCCACGACCTTGTCTGCGTATTCCTTCAGAGCATCTGACGAATCTATATTTTGAAAGTGGTAGCTGGTTTCCATTGACCCCTCCTTTTCCCTGGCTTTCTTCTTTTATCCTCGACCCATGCCTTTTAAAATTCTTCTTCTCTCTGCCGATGGAATGTTCAATATCTTTCTGTACTTGGCCACTGTTCGTCTTGCAATACTGACACCTTCGGCCGCGATCTTATCTGCAATTTCCTGATCCGATAATGGCGTGGATGGATCTTCGGCATCCACCAGTTTTTGAACTCTCTCTTTAATGTTTGTGGACGATTCTCCTCGTCCTCCATCTGCCTTTTTCAGTGCGCTGGTGAAAAAGTATTTCAGTTCAAAGATTCCCCATCTTGTCTGGACATATTTGTTTGTGGTAATCCTGGATATGGTGGATTCATGCATTTCCAGATCGTCTGCTACTTCTCGCAGTGTGAGGGGTACCAGATGTCCATGCCCCTGGCGAAAGAATTCTTCCTGATGCTCCACAATGGTTTGCATTGTCCGGTAGAGGGTCTGTCTGCGCTGCTTGATTCCTCGAAGTAGCCAGGTGGCGCTGGAAAGCTTGCTTTCTAGATACTCAGCATCCGCTTCTTTACCGCCGGAAAGCAGATTCTTATAGGATTCATTCACTTGAAGAGCAGGAATCCAGTCATCGTTTATGATTACGTTAATTCGTTCTTCCATCTCTACTACGATCAGGTCCGGCACAACATAGTCCGGCTCCCGGGTGGAATAGAGAGTGCCTGGAAATGGCTCCAGGGTTCGAATGAATTGCAGAGCGGAATGGATTCTGCTTTCGTTGCAGCCGGTTTCCTTTTCAATCTTCTTATAATCCAGGCGCTCCAGATCTTCAAAATGCCGTTCCAGCAATTTCAGTACAAAAGGCTCCGCATTCAGGAGTGCGGCCTGGACCAATAACGCTTCTTGAACTCCGCTAACTCCGCAGCCTGGAGGATCCAGCTCACGGATGGTGGACAGGATGCGATTGATGGCCCCGGGAGGAAGATTCTGATCTTCCAGCAAGATTTCCGGAGATTCAGTAAGAAATCCTTTTTGATCAATGGCAGAAACAATAATGGTAGCCGCTTCGAATTCCCGGGCTCCCAGGTTCGTCAGCCTCAATTGCTCGGTGAGATACTCCTGCAGCGAACTGTGGGAGGTTACTGCATTCTGTAAGAACTGATTCTTTCGATCTGCGCCTTCGTAATCAATCTGTCCGTAATCGCTATATTCTTCTCTGGATCTGGATTCGGATTCCGAGTTGTCCTCTTCTGTGCTGGAGCGCTCCGGTCTTTCCGGAGTCTCCCGGTTCTCTTCCTCTTCCTTCAGTTCCAGAAGAGGATTCTCCAGGAGTTCGGTTTGAATCCTTTCGGAGAGTTCCAGATTGGACAGAGGCAATAGCTCAATAGATTGCCTCAGATCCTGGGTCATCACCAGGCGCTGCGTTTGCTTCTGTACCAGTTGCTGGGAAAGCGCCATAATGATTTACAGAGTGAAGTCCTCTCCCAGATAGATTTCTTTGATTCTTTGATCCTGGACCAGCTCCTGGGCAGTGCCGGATTTCAGGATCTGACCTGCATACATAATATAGGCTCGATCGGTGATTTTCAAAGTCTCTCGCACATTATGGTCTGTAATAAGAATTCCCAGCCCCCGCTCTCTTAGCTGCGAGATCAGATCCTGGATATCCCGCACAGCGATGGGATCTACGCCCGCAAATGGTTCATCCAGCAAAATAAAATCCGGTTCTGTGGCCAGAGCACGGGCAATCTCGCATCGTCTTCGTTCCCCCCCGGACAGGGTGAATCCCTTCTGGTCCGTTACCTTGTTTAAATGAAGCTCATCGATCAATGCATCGGATCGACGACGGATCTCTTTTGGATCCTTGAAATGCATCTGCAAAACGCCTTCGATGTTTTCTCTTACGCTCAGTTTGCGAAAAACCGAGGCTTCTTGAGCCAGATATCCCACACCCAGCCTTGCTCGCTTGAACATGGGCAGTCTGGTTACTTCCTCTTCTCCGATAAATGCCCGGCCTTCATCCGGCTGGACCAGGCCCACAGCCATATAAAAGGAAGTGGTTTTGCCTGCTCCATTGGGCCCCAGAAGGCCAACGATCTCTCTTCGAGCGATTTCAAAGGAAACCCCGTCCACCACGCGTTTTCTGTTATAGATCTTTACCAGACCCTCCATTCGCAGGGTCCTCATCCGGAAATCCGGATCAAATCCACCTGAGTGAAGATCTCTGGTTTCCTCTCTTTGAACGGAGGAGACGGCACTTCTGGATTTTTTGGCTCGAGCCACAAATCCAGAATGCAAGGGGCAATTCGGAAGGCAAACCTTCTTTGGCCTTTTTCATAGGATCTGGCCCGAGTTTTGCAAGCCGGTTCTGGATGCAAGCAAGGAACAGGCAAGGAACCCGGAGAATAAATTTCGGGATGAGTCGCTGATTTAAAGCTACAGGGTGATTCCGGATACCCGGAATTTCAGGGGCTTGCTGAATCTTCGTTACTCTACGATGGCGCCCTGTATGTTCTTTTCGAACACAATTCGATCCTGATCGGGATACATGCGAACCAGGCTACACTGAATCCAGGAGCCATCCCTATAGATTCGGGGATTACCGATGAATTCCAGATAACCATCCTTTTCTTCGTACCGGGCGATTTCTCCCCGGGCTCGGTCCTCACCCCGATTCAACTCCACATTGCCTCGGGCCAGGGTAACCTCGGCCTGGAAATCTCTTTCTATAAAAGCACCGGTAAGTGTTCCGGTTACCTCGCCGGTTTCCTCGTCCAGAAACTCCACCAGCGGATCCCCGGTAAGAGTGAGGAATTGTTCCTGTCTTTTGTATTCCATTTCCCTGGATTTTACCCGGATGTTTTCCTCTTTATCTATAAACTCGACACCCTGGTCTGTGCTGAGAACGGCCATGGACGGACCGGTACCTACCAGAGCCGGGGATCGGAGCTCCCGTGTGGGATCTGTAAAGATGACATTACCTGTTATCTTTGTTACTGGATTCTTTTTGTCCGCAAATAGATGCTCGATGCGATCCGCCGATAGAACCTGCAGCACTGGACCGGTGGGCTTCTTTTGCTCTGCATCGGGATCAGGAAGTGTCTCTCCTCGCTTCTCCGCTTCCTTACGGGCCTCTTCTATGGCTTTTTCTCGCAAAGGGCCATTCAATCGGGCATAGTTTTCCAGGTTGGGCACAGTGATGGTTTCTGGCTCATAGGTAGCATAGAGAGTCTTACCTTCCAGAATCGCCTTTTCTTCGCCGGTGTAGTATAGAATGCGATCGCCGGTTAGATACTCTCCCTTTCCCAGAATCCTGGGATTGTCGGGAATCTCGATCATCTCTTTTGCATCGGTATAGCTGGCTTTGTCTGCCAGGATGTTGTAATCGCTATGATGAATCCTTACATCTTCCTTTAGATAGGCGATTTTCTCTGCCAGATCTCGTTCCATTTTAACGCAGGTGATGTGAGTGGTTTCCTGACCAGGCTTTTTGATGCGCATATAGGGCCAGCCCAATAATTGCACGGTCTCTTTGTCTCTGTTGTAGACTCCCTGAGCTGCGCGAATGAAGATTCCATTGTCGGAATCATAGATCTGCACTCCACCGGTCATTTTTCCATATTTTCCGGCATCGATGGTAATGGAAGGAGCGCGAATCAATACATTCCCATGCCGAATTGTTGCATTGCCGCGAAGCTGAATTCTCCATTCCGGTTTTCCATTTATATAGATCCTCTGTCGAATGAGTTCCGCTCCATAGAAGCGGGTTACTATCTCTCGGCCACGGTCTGTCTTTGTTTTATCTTCAATCTGAAGCCTGGAATCCTTTTCTGGATCGATGGATTCTGGAGAAGGCTCGGGATCGGTGTTTTCCGTTACGTTTGTGGGATCTCCGGTCTCTGAACCTTCCACTCCCTCTTCGTTTAGAGGACCATCCCAGGGAAAGTTATAGTCCCCGGTTTCTTCCGTGGGCTGAAATAGATCTTGAATACTCTGGCAGCCATTTGTGGTGAGCAGCCCGGTGAGTAGTAGAACGGGAATGCGCAGGTAAATCCGGCCGGCCTGGGCGCGTTCAACTGTTTTCGCTTTTTGAACAATCATCTGGATTCCGATTCCGCTTAGTCCGGTTCTTCCCGGGTCCCATCTATTGAAACAGATCGTCCCCCTGGCCCGGCTGGGGCGTTCCTGTACCCGGCACCGCAGGTTTTCTTTTTTCCCGTTTGCCTGCAGGCAGTCGGCAGATCTGCTTTTCTTCGTTCATGTACATTACCACGCCACCGCGACAATGCGTAGAAATCTCCCCTTCCTTTATGTAGACGGGTTGATCACTGCGGGCGATCTTCTTTTTCATATCGTAGTATAGCGCTTCTCCGCGAATTTCACGGTCCAGGCCCTTTAGATGCACATTGCCGGTCATATACATAATCCCGGTTTTCTGATTCATCTCAGCTTTCTGAGCGGTTAAAATCGTCGTATCAGCTCCGTCGATGTCCGTGTACTGGAAATCATATCCTACCAATCGCTCCTGGGTTTTGTTCGCACCTTCGCCGGACTCATAGATGTATGCTTCCCGGGCCTTCACCCGCATTTCTGGTGCTCCCAGGGCATTGTACTGCTCCCGGCGAAAATTTGAAATACGGATGGTGGAGCCGCTTTCTGTGCCTTCTTCTTTTAAAACGGGGATTTCATCCGAGCATCCGGCGGTGAACAGGGCAAGCAGGGTAACGGTCAGTAGAAGGCGCCCGGGCATCCTGGCTGGATTGTCGCGGGCTAATTGCCATCGATTGAAAAGCAGACGATGCCGTCGGGCATAGTACAGAGCTTTTTTGAGTTTGAGGTAGATACTGAAAAGCAGACCGGGTCCAGAACGGCATTCAGTCTGTTGGAGCTCCGTGCCGGAACTCATGCTCCTCCAGCAGGAACAGCCCCACCTGTCTTTACCAGGCGATCGATATCATAAAGCTGCTTCAAGAGTTCTTCGGTCTTATCCAGCCAGTACTGATTGCTGGAATCGCTCCAGGCATTGGCCGGATCCGGATGTACTTCCATAAAGAAGCCTTCAATGCCTACTGCAGCGGCCGCTCGCATAAGCACAGGAGCCATGGCCCGGTCGCCTCCGCTCTGTTTGCCTCCGCCGGGCAATTGAGTAGAATGGGTTCCATCAAAGACAACGGGGATGTCGCTCTGGTGCATGATTTCGGGGCTTCTGGGATCGAACACCAGGTTGTTGTAACCAAAGCTAACGCCTCTTTCGGTGATCAGATACTTATCATTACCTCTGGATTTGATCTTCTCTGTAATGCTGTTTGCATCCGCCGGCGCCATGAACTGACCTTTCTTGACGTTTACCCAGCGGCCGGTATCTGCGCAGGCAAAAACCAGATCCGTTTGTCTGCATAGAAATGCCGGGATCTGTAGAATGTCCACTACCTGGGCCACCGCATCTACCTGGGAGGCATCGTGCACATCGGTGAGGACGGGCACACCGTAGGTCTCTTTAATATACTGTAGATCTCGCAGGCCTTCGTCTATGCCCGGTCCACGCTTGCTGTCCGCCGAGCTACGGTTGGCCTTATCGAAGCTGGATTTGAATACGTAGGGAATACCCAGACGGCCGGTGATTTCCAGCATGGTCTCGCATACCTCGCTCAGCATATCCCTGCTTTCGATGACGCAGGGGCCTGCGATGAGAAAGAATGGCTCATCCCCACCAATGGTAGAATTGTTCAAAAAAGGGCGCTTGCTGGCCTGCATAGGGACAGGCTAAGCACTGCGGATGGACAGGCCATTCTTTTTTCAGGGCTGAATTCGCTGCACAAATGCACTGCAATTACCCGCAAGCTTTCGAAATCGTTCTATTTGGCCAATTTGGAGGAAGCCCTGACAAAACCGGAAAACAGCGGATGGGGCTTCACCGGACGAGTCTGGAATTCTGGATGAAACTGGCAGCCAATGAACCAGGGATGATTCTTGATCTCTACAATTTCAATTAGCTGCCCATCCGGACTTGTGCCAGAAAAGGTCAGTCCTGCTTTTTCAAATTCCTCTTTGTATTTTAGAGTAAATTCGAAGCGATGACGGTGTCTTTCTCTGATCTTGCTCTGTCCATACTCTTTATGAGCCAGGGTTCCTTCGGAAACCACACAGGGATAAGAGCCCAGCCGCATGGTGCCGCCTTTTTGCTCCAGGCCCATCTGTTCTTCCAGTAGAGAAATCACTGGATGCTCGGTTTTGGGATCGAATTCTGTACTGTTGGCTTCTTCCAGACCCACTTCGTTGCGAGCAAACTCTATCACGGCGCATTGCATTCCCAGGCAAATTCCAAAAAACGGAATCTTTTTGGTTCTGGCATACTGGATGGCCCTTAACTTACCTTCGATACCCCGGTTGCCAAATCCTCCGGGAACCAGAATTCCATGGACTCCCTTGAAGGCCTCTGCAGGTGATGTCTCCTTTTCCAGCTCTTCCGGATCCACAGAAACAAATTCTACCTCCACCTGATTCGCAATCCCGCCATGCATCAGACCTTCATAGATAGAGCGATAGGCATCCTGGAGTGCGATGTATTTTCCGCAGATGGCTACGCGAACTGTCTTTTTAGGACTGCGTGTGATATCCAGAAGTTCATGCCACTTTTTGAAGTTAAGCTTTTTGGGCTCTATTTCGAAGTGCTCCAGAACTCGCAGATCCAGATGCTCGTTTCTATACATCTCCGGGATTTCGTAGATGCTACCTTTAATGTCAGATGCGGAAATGATGTTCTCTTCCTTAACGTTACAGAACAGGCCCAGCTTGTCCTTCAGGTCCTGACTCAATGGGCTGGATACTCGACAGACCAGAACATCCGGCTGAATACCAAAGGTTAATAGTTCTTTAACACTGTGCTGGGTTGGCTTGGTCTTTGCTTCGCCGGCGACTGTAATGGTGGGCACCAGAGTGAGATGAATAAAACAGACTCCTTCCCGGCCACGCTCTCTTCGCATCTGTCGAATGGCCTCTAAGAAAGGAACGGATTCAATATCGCCGACGGTACCTCCGATTTCAACGATGGCAAAGTCAACATCGTCGTTTCTTGTGAGCTCCATCATACGATTTTTGATTTCGTTTGTGATATGGGGAATAACCTGCACAGTGCGACCCAGATAATCGCCGCGACGCTCCCTCTGGATCACTGCATTGTATATCTGTCCGGTACTTACGGAATGCGCCCGGCTGAGGCTGGTACTGGTAAATCGTTCGTAGTATCCCAGATCCAGGTCGGTCTCTGCCCCATCGTCGGTAACATACACCTCGCCATGCTGGTAGGGACTCATGGTGCCGGGGTCGATATTAATATAAGGGTCCATCTTCTGTAGCGATACCCGATAACCTCTGTTTTCCAGGAGGCAACCCAGGGCAGCTACGGTGACTCCTTTTCCCAGTGAGGAGCAAACACCGCCGGTAATGAAGATGAATCGGGCAGACATGAAAGCCATTTCCCCTACTCCATCGTTGCATCCAACGATTTTTCCAAAAAAGGCAAGTAGAATGGATTAGATTTCCCGACAGAAATCGGTCCCGAAAAAGGCGGATGGCCCAGAATGTTTCCGGCAAGGAAAAAGGTGCAACCGAAGGAGGCATCTGGCAAGCGTGAGTCCCCGGAAAAGGTTGCCCGGCTCAGAAGCATTAAGCTCGGTCTGGTTGCATACCCTGGAGAAACAGCTCCGAGAGAAAAAAAGCCGCCTTCTCCGGTGTCATAGATGGATCGGTGCCCATGGTTAGGAGTATTTCAAAGCCGGCTCCGATGATGGCTCTGGCCAGAAGATCCGGATTCTGGTTGCGAAAATAGCCTTTCTTTATGGCCCAACGAAGGTCTTCTTTCAAATCCTCGAGGATTCCCTCTACGGCACTGGCCTTGCTTCTGCTGGACTTTTCCCCCGACACTACCGAAATCCCGGGCATTTCGCTGCTGGCACCAAAGACCATGGATCTGAATATGCTTTGATTCCGTGCCAGCATAAGAAGCAAACCTGGATCGGAACTGAGGACCTGAAAAAAACCAAGATAGCCCTCCTCCACGAAGGCTTTTCCACTGGCAGCATCCCGCCGGGCCCGTCTCACCACCGCACGCACCTCGGAACTTACCTCCTGGATAATGGATTCCAGTACCTCTTCTTTGCTCTGGAAATAGTTGTAAAAGGTTCCGGCTGCCAGGCCGCTGGCGCGCACAATATCTCGCACCGTGCAGGATTCGAATCCCATCTCCGAAAAGACCCGGGTGGCTCCCTTAACAATAGCGGCACGATTGGCGGCTTTTCGATGCTCTCTAAGACCGGGACCGGACATACAATGAATTTGATTCCGGGAAGCTGGAATGCAAGCAAAAGTTGACGCTAGCGTCACTTTTTCTTGACAGTTGCATGGCCGGGTGGTAAATCCTGGTCAGGCTGTATGGCCTGGGGGGAAAAATGAAGCGAAAAAGCGAAACCAGGGCGGCAAGAAGCTCATCCAGAGCTCATCGCGCCAATCAGGGTAACGAAGGCAGGCTGCCAAGAGTATGTATTATCGGGGCCGGATGCAGTGGCATGACGGCGGCGAAAGCATTGAAGGATGAAGGAATCCCCTTCGATTGCTATGAGAAAGGGTCGGACATCGGCGGCCTGTGGCGATTCGGAAACGATAATGGAATGAGTAGCGTTTATAAATCGCTGCATATTAATACCCACCGGGATCGTATGGAGTACAGAGACTATCCCATGCCAGACGATTATCCGGATTATCCATCCCACAGTCTAATCTACTCTTATTTTCAGGACTATGCGCGCCACTTTGGTCTTTATGATCATATTCAGTTCAAGACTGCCGTCAAGCATGTAGAGCCTGAAGCGGATGGAACCTACGAAGTCACCCTCTCCGATGGAAGGCAGATCCATTATGATGCGGTAATGGTAGCCAACGGTCATCACTGGTCCGAGCGATGGCCGGATCCAGAGTACCCTGGCCAGAAACAATTCAAGGGCATTCAATTCCATGCTCATCATTATGTGGATCCAGAGAAACCTCATAACCTGGTTGGAAAGAATGTCCTGGTGGTGGGCATGGGAAACAGCGCCATGGACATTGCCACCGAGATTTCCAGGCCAGGACTTGCGAAAAACGTATATCTGTCCGGTCGTCGCGGCGCTTACGTATTTCCCAAGTATCTCTTCGGAAAGCCATTCGACAAACTCACGGAAGCATTTCCAGTATGGGTTCCTTTCTGGTTCAAAGAGTTTGTGGCTTCTATTATTTTTCGCCTGGCTGTGGGCAAGATGTCCAGCTTTGGTCTGCCGGAACCTGACTTCGGCATCGGTCAGGCCCATCCTACGATATCCAATGAAATCCTGGGGCGATTTGGCAGTGGAGATTTGAAGTTTCGAGGGGGCATCGACCGAATGGATGCCAGGAAAGTCTATTTTGCCGATGGATCTTCGGAAGAAGTGGATGTAATTGTGTGGTGCACCGGTTATAATGTAGAGTTTCCCTTTTTTGACAGAGACTTCATTTCTGCACCAAATAATTATCTACCTCTGTTTCATCGCGCCATCGAACCAGAAAGGCCAGGTATCTGCTTTGTAGGATTGTTACAACCTCTAGGACCCGTGATGCCTCTTTCCGAGGCCCAGAGTAAATGGTATGCCCGGTATCTCAAAGGCGACTATACACTTCCACCGGCAAAGGAAATGTACAGTTATATGGATCGGGAGCAGAAGGCTATGGCCAAACGTTATGTTCAATCCGCGCGTCATACCATGCAGGTAGATTTTGAGCTATTCCTGTCCGAGCTGGAAAAGGAAAGCAAGAGAGGAAGTAAACGATCCCCTGATAAGGGCGGCGTTCAGATTCGTCCTCTGGCCCACAACTATCCGGAACGAAAATCCGGTACAAAGGGCTCTAAAAACGGAAAGTCAGCATCCAGGCAACGTTCCCTTACCGGCGCGGGTCGAGGTCGCTGATTGAATAATGTTGCCGGACGGAATGCTTTAGACGCCGGATGTCAGAACCGGTGGGCTAACTGCGAAATTGCATTCCCTCATGATTTCTCCCCCACCATTATCTAATTGATGGTGGGCCTGATATCTACGCTCGAGTTTTTCGGCGGGGCTTCTGTCCCGCTGACTTCTTCAATCGGCCATTTTTTCCGGTGCTCCCTTTTTGCGAGGAGCCTGGAGGTGGAGCAAGCAGCGTGGAAGTGAATTTAGCTTTCTTTTCAAAATCAAAGGATTGTTGTTTGGAGTCCCTGGGAGGGATAAACGACATGGCTCGCTCGCTTAGAGCTGTGATAGTAAGGCTGGGATTTACACCCAGGTTTTCCGTAAGCATGGAGCCATCGCAAACCCGTAGATTTTCATAGCCAAATACCCGGTTCTGCAGATCCAGGACGGCCTCTCCCTTGCTCTCTCCCATGATGCATCCGCCCATGATATGCCCGGTAACCGGCGCATTGAGCAATACCTCGTTCACCGAGCTACGCGGAATACCCCCGATCTTTTGAGCCACTCGGCGGGTAACTTCATTTCCCACCGGAATGGTGGCCGGAGTAGGTTCACTGCCTTCCTCCAGATGCGAAGTGGTGGATCTCTGAAAAGGCCAGGCCCACCGTCTGCGGCGAATCAGCTGAACCGAATTATCCAGGGTTTGCATCACCAGAAGGATCACAGAATTCTTTGCGAATCCAAACGGGTTGGAAGCCTTGAAAAAGTAAACAGGATGCGTAAACAGAAGTCCCAGATATCGCAATGGCCTGGGAATTCTGCCTGAGTCCGAAGGCATGGGACTGGCCAGAAGACCAAAGAAATCCGAACCAGCAGGATATCGCACAGGCTCGACATGCGTATGATCATCTACATGAATGCTTGAGGTAATGGCCACGCCTCTTGAGTAATCTGGCTTTTGACCTGAATCGGTTTTTCCATACTTTGTGGCCACCAGGACCGTTTCGCTATTTGTGCGAACTCGACTCCCGAGTCTTGGACTCAGAGCCGGCAATCGCCCTTTCTTCTTCATTTCCAGAAGTAGTCCAACGGTGCCCATCACTCCGGCAGATAAAACTACGCTGGCAGCCCGCATTCTCTTTCGAGGAAATCCAGCCCAGCCAGTGGTGCTTCTGGTCCGGATTTCGTATCCATAACTTCCATCTGCGGTACGATCTGGCTGACCGGTGGAATTGAGCGGCAGAAGATCCACTGCTTTGGTTTCTGGAATGATCTTAACACCCAGCTTTTCTGCCAGGAAGAGATAGTTCTGATCCAGGGTATTCTTAGAATGAAATCTGCAGCCCACCATACAGCCGCCACAATAGTTACAGCCAATGCGATCCGGTCCTTCTCCACCAAAGAATGGATCCTTCGCTTCTTTTCCCGGACCTTCGCCAAAGAATACACCCACCGGTGTGGGGCGAAAGGTGTCCTCTTTGCCCATATCTGCGGCCACTTCTTTTAGAACTCGATCCGGTTCGAAGAGCCTGGGATTGGTGGTCACACCGAGCATGTAGGATGCAATTTTATAGAATGGATGCAGGCCAGAAGGGCCTCCCAGTTTGGAAAATACAGGCTTCTTCAATACGGAATCCGGTGGCACATATAGAGTGTTTGCGTAAACCAGGCTTCCGCCACCGACGCCGGCTCCGCTTACCAGTAAAAAATCCTTCAGGATGTTGATTCTCTGAATCCCATAAAATCCCAGGCGAGGCATCCATAGATACTTCTTAAGATTCCAGTTGGATCGGGGATATTCCTCCGGATGCCAGCGTTTGCCGGATTCCAGCACCGCCACTGAATATCCTTTCTGTGCCAGCCTCAGCGCCGATACGCTTCCTCCAAAACCGCTGCCGACAATGATGTAATCGTAATCGAAAGGATGTGAATGCATACATTCTTGTATCGCACCGAGATCGGAAGTGGTCTACACATTTTCGTTTTTGAAAGTCCCGCGGCCAATTATCTTTAGAAAAACTACGGACAGGGATTTACTTGATTCCACAGCGCAGTCTGCAAATCCTCAACTATGGCTGGCTGGATCCAGAGACTGGAAGGTAAAACAGGAAGAGCTATCCTTTCTTTACCTGAACCTGTATTGAGATTTTTTTCTGGCGGAGCTACGCGCAATGATGCTGGAAATATTCTGGATGCCCGTATTCAAATGGGCCTGATGCTTTCGCGCATTCATGAAGCTGCAGAGAATCTGTCACCGGTAGAAGCCAGAAAGCAGCTTTCCAATCTGCTGGGCCACTTTGAGCTATTACCTCAGCCAGTGGCGCGCATTGAAAACCTGTCAATACCCGGCCCCAACAACCGCCGAATAAAGCTCCGGCTCTATTCGGCCACCTGCGAAGCAGGACTGCAGCCGGCCATGCTCTATTTCCATGGAGGCGGCTTTGTCATTGGAGATCTTAATACGAACGATTCCATGCTTCGCGCTCTTGCGATTCAAAGCGGTCTAATTATTATCTCTGTGGACTATCGCCTGGCGCCGGAGCATCCATATCCGGCCGGGGCCGAAGATGCCCTGGCTTCGTATCGCTGGGTTCTGGAGCATGGACATAACCTGGGAATCGATTCTAGCCGACTGGGGCTTGGCGGAGATAGTGCAGGCGGAAATCTCTGTTTGAACGTTTCCTTTAATGCAAAGAAAAAGAGAATTCAGAAGCCAGCCTTTCAGTCCCTCATTTATCCCTGGGTGGATCTGGGAAACTCGGCCATAGCGGATAGCTCCATGATCGAACTGGCAGAAGGCTACGGGCTCACCGGTACATTACTGGACTATTTTCGCAGGCATGCATTTTCCCATGATACGGATTTTGAAAGCTACATTGTAAGCCCCTGTCATGCGAAGAAGTCGGATCTCAAGGCATTGCCGCCTACATTCATTCAGGTTTGCGGCTTTGATCCCCTGCGCGATCAGGGCCTGCGCCTGGGAAATCTGATGCAGGACGCTGGCGCGAGCGTGCAGACACGAATCTACGAAGGTCTGATCCATGGCGCCACGAATCTGGCTCGCAGCGTACCGGAAGCCCGGGAACTGATCTCTGATATGGGTGTGTTTATCCAGGAAATGGCCTGATATGGTGGGGAAACTATTTTGGGCGTCCCGAATCAGGTCGGCGAAAACGGCTGCATAGCCACACGGCGGATGTTTTTAGGCGGCTTGCGAACCATGCGCGGAAGGCTGTTCTTGAGGTCCCGGCCTCCGGGAAAGGATTTCTCACGGCTCCCCGCAGATGGTGTCTAATTGCGTTCCGATTCAGGTTTAAGTCTGCTTCGCTCAATAATCTTTGAACTGGATCTGCCTTCCAGAAAGGGCAGTATAATGACCTGGCCACCGTAACTTTGAACTACCGCAGCCTCCGGCAGAGCTTCCGGTTTATAATCTCCACCCTTTGTATGAATATCTGGCTTTAGAATGGAAAGTAACGCTTCTGGCGTCGACTCAGAGAAAGGGATAAGAAAATCCAGACAGAATAAACCGGCCAGTATGCGAATACGATCCTCCATGGGCTGAATGGGGCGGCCCGGGCCTTTAAGCTCTCGCACAGAATCATCCGAATTGAGTCCCAGAACAAGAAAGTCTCCCAGATCTCTGGCCCGGCATAGATATTCGACATGGCCTCGATGTAGAATATCAAAGCATCCGTTGGTAAATACTATTTTCTGACCCCTTTGTTGAAGATCAGCAAGCTGTTGTCGAAGGGCCGCACCATCCCAGAATATCTTGGATTCCAGTTGATCTATGTTGGATGATTCATTCATTTCTTTCTCGGGCTGCGCGAGTCTCTCTGGGTATTGCGTCCATGTCGTGGAACCTCCATAGGCTCTGGAAATTAAGGCTCTGCAGGTTGAACGCTTGCTGCCCCACGTCTGCTTTCCTGCCTTTGCCTTGCCGCGCTTCCATCCCTGCGTCTCCCTGGCCACGTCTACTTTCCTGAGTCTGCCGGTACCAGGCGCCGCGCCCGGATCTATCTAAATTCCTGCGCCCACAGAGTTTTATCCTTCGGTGGCTGCCCCAAGCAATTCATTTGCTTCCACTGTAGCTGCGCCGATTCTTCGAATTACGAGACCTGCTGCATAGTTGCTTAAATGGACAGCTTCTTCAAGGGTGCCGCCACTGGACATTACAAGAGTAAAAACTGAAATGACGGTATCTCCTGCACCGGTTACATCGAAGACTTCGGTAGCTACGGTAGGAAAGTGACGAGTGCGATCTGGCTCAATGAGACTCATTCCTTTTTCGCCGCGAGTGATGAGCAAACTTTTGCAATTGAGCCTTTCCAGGATTTCTTTGCCCCCTGCTTCCACCGCCTCATCGGTCTTGAGTTCTCGCAGAAGGAAACGCCCGGCTTCATGATGATTGGGCGTCAGTATATCTACGTTTCGATACTGGCTGAAGTGAGTTACCTGGGGATCCACTGCCACATAGGTACTCTGTTTCGCTGCTCGCTCAACAATGCGGTTGATCAACTCCGGAACAATGACTCCCTTATCGTAATCGGAAAGAATGATGGCAGCCGAATTGGCCAGCGCTTCATCAAGCCGATTCATAAGAGAGGTTACAGTTTTTTCTGAAATTGGACTACGATCTTCCAGATCCAGGCGACAAACCTGCTGATTGGCTGCAAAAATCCTGGTCTTTCGTGTAGTAGGTCGTTCCAGTTTCTCGAATAGAATTCTGCCCTGATCCACTCCAAGATCGATTAGATCTCTTTCCAGTTCCTGGCCGCGATCATCGAAGCCACAAATTCCGGAAGCGATAACCGGCACACCCAGAGCTCGAAGATTGCAGACCACATTCCCGGCTCCTCCAGGAATTCGCTCCACTCGTTTTTGCTCCACTACGGGAACCGGTGCTTCCGGAGAGATTCTTTCTACAGAACCGAAGATGTACTCATCGATCATGAAATCACCGAGAACGATGATTGGCCGCCGACCGAATTCGGAAATGATTTGCTCTATGCGATCTGGCCTCATGGCATTACAAAGATTATTCTGGATTCTCGCAGTGCCTGTCGGCCGCTACGGCTTCCCAGAATCCTTCGAGCATCCGAGGAGTCAATCACCGCATCTCCGTTATTGATGATTTCCGTGGCATAAATGATGGCAGGTCGTAATCCGGCATTTCCCCGGTCCCGGGCCTCGGAAAGATTCTTAAAGTACAGCACCGGTGGTCTGCTCAAACCCGGCTGCAGGGTACCAGGCCCGTAAATCCTGCGACCATTACTCATATACAGCGCAGGCCTGAGCACAGGATTGAATTTTAATCCTTCGTCGATCATGACAATGATTCCAGTAACCTCATCTTCTGGTCCTTCCGGACTCATGGAAGGAATATATTCTCCGGATCGATCCGGCAAAATTCCCAGAAGTCCGTTCCTGCCGTACAGATACAGCCCGAGTTCCAGAGCCACATATCCTTCTCCAGTCCGTCTGGACTTGATTTTCACTCGATCCTGAAGTCGACCGAATTGCATCCGGAATCGTTCATTGTCCTGAAGAAGATCCATGACCGACTTATTGGATTCCACTGGAAAATGCTTCATGGCCGAAAAGAGCTTACCCATGGCCAGTCGTTCCGCCTCCTGACGAGCCATGGCCCTTGCCTCGGTGAGAGAACCGGGAGTATCCGCTGAAGGAGCATCTTTGCTATTAACTCTTTTGAGTGGCACCTTGATGGATGTATAGATGAATCCACCTGTCCAGTTAATGAAAGTGGAATCATCCACCTGCTGTACAAAATGAAAGGAACGGATAGCAAACGGTGCGCCGGGTTCCGGGCCTATGGCCTGGATGGCCGGCTGAATCAGAATCAGGGAAGCAATGGCCACCGGTGCCAGAAATGTTCGAACGGACATAATTCAGGTATCGGCAGTAATTACGGATTCCCACAGTTCTGCATATGCCTCTTCCAGTTCCCTGCGACTGCTCACCGGTCTGGCCGGAGGGAGGGAATCCAGAATGGTCTTTCCGTATCTTCTGGTTCTTATTCTTGGATCCAGTATGGCGATGATACCGCGGTCTCTTTCCCCTCGAATCAATCGGCCAGCCCCCTGCTTCAGCCTCAGAATGGCATGGGGCAATTGAATGGTCATGAACGGAGTTCTACCCAGTTGCTTTTCGCTTTCTATCCGCGCTTCTACCAGAGGATCATCCGGCACCTGAAAGGGAATTCTACAGAGTATGACGCTTCGCAAATCATCTCCAGAAACATCCACACCTTGCCAGAAACTGGCCAGCCCAAAGAGCACGGATGATGGATCTTTTCTAAACTCTCGAATGGCACGACCCGCATCCATATCGAGCTGCGAAATCACAGGAAAATCCGCCTCCTCCAGATAGTTTCTTAGAAGATCATGAATCTGCTTGAGACTCTTTCGCGAGGTAAATAGAACGAAGCATCCTCCACCGGTAAGTCCGAGCATATGCTGGATTTCTGCGGCACATCTCTCATTGTAGAGTTGTTCGTTCTGAGCAGGATCCGGAATGCTGGCCGGCAAATAAAGAATGGCCTGGTTGGGATAATCAAAAGGAGACGGCAAACTCAGTTCCTGCACCGCCGGAACTCCATTGTCCGAATCATCAAATGCATCTTCAGTCTCTTCTGATTCGATCTCACCGTTGATCTGGTCGACGGAGGGTTCTGGTGGGTGTACATCCGTGGAGAAATCATCTTCCAGCTCCGGGTAATAGGGCTCCTGGTCAGGCGGTATCGAACCTTCGGATTCTGCCTTCGGGCGGCCGTGCATATTCCCATCATGGCCTGAAGTTGAAGACTGGCCCGGCTGGTTTTTCTGGACTTCCTGATATCGGGGCTCATCTCTTCTGGAAGATTGCTTTTTCGATGTTTCCAGGCCCAGGCCCTGGCGAATGAAACTGAAATCGGCACCGGTCTTGAGGGTTGCAGAACATAGAATTGTTGCATCCATGGATTGAATCAGTCTTTCTCGAATAAAAGGTCCTGATTGAACGGGTCCTGCGAATAGATCAATGCCGGCTTTGTTTCCTTCAGCCCAGCGCACATGATTTTCGCTTTCGTCTACCGAGATTCCATCAAAGAACTGAATGGCATCGTTCAGCCGATTCTTTTGAAACTGAAGCTCGAGCATGTTTTCGGTTTGCATTCGATCTTCTTCGCCGCTAAAGAGATCCTCTTCCTGCTCCATTCGCTCATCCACCATGGAAAGTGTATGGCGACATGCTTCCATAAAGCCGGATAAAAGACTGAGCTTCAGACCTTTGCGAATTCGGACTCTGTATCCTGGTTCCAGACGAAATACATGTTGCAGTTCCTTTTTCAGACCTTCTGTGGCCTGAAGCAGTTCCGGATTCTGAACCAGGCCAGATTTGGCCAGCTGATCCAGTTCTGCCGGTCCCATCCGCATTACTCGACTGCGATTTATGGTTTCTGCAACTCCATGGGCTTCATCCACCACTATTGCATGGAATTCAGGCAGTAGCTGACCTTTGCTTTCCATATGAGCGGCCAGCAGGCTGTGATTCATAATTAAGAGATGGGCCTGTCTCCATCGCTCCCTGGCCAGAAAATAGGGCGAATGATCGTAATACATACACTTACGACCCAGGCAATCCTCTGGATCCCTCCCTACTCGGGCCCATAGCTGAGGACTTACCGGTGCCTCGGTTCGCATGGCGATGGAGTTTTCGGAATGGAAGGCCAGGAGCTTCTCATATTCCTCGGCCCGGTCCGGTGGTATTTCCTTTCCAGTGCGATGCATTCTGCGAATGCAAAGATAGTTGGAAGCCCCCATGCACACTTCGGCCCGGAACTCCTCGCCGGAAAGGCCCAGGGCCTTTAATGCCAGAGGAAGATCCTTCTGTAGGATTTGATGCTGCAGGTTTCTGGTTTCTGTGCTTATGGCCACTCGCACCTGGTTTCTGCGAGCATATGCAATTAGAGGAATAAGATATCCCAGGGTTTTGCCGATTCCCGTGCCTGCCTCAATTAAGAGCGTACTTGAATGAGTAAGAGTACTATTGCAGGCACTGGCAAATTCCAGCTGCTTATCTCGCAGCTGAAATCCGGAAATGTGCTCGGAAAGTGAGGAAAAGGCCTGCTTCAAGGCCGAAGGAATCTTTTCAGTTCGGCCGTTGTCAGAACCGGATTTGTCCGGGATTGCTGTCATTCGAGGTGTAGTTTTCTGCAAGGCCGCTCTTTTTCAATCGATTCAAAAAACGATTTGCCGCTTCAAAATCTGGCTTCATGCGCAAGGCCAGGTGCAGATATCTCAGTGAACGCTCTGGACGATTCCACTGCTGATAGATGCGGGCCAGAAAATACAGGGCCACTGGATGCACCTTTTTGTCCGGGCAGCGCAGACACCGATAGAACCAGGCGCAGGCCCGATCCAATCGATGGGTTTCATATAAATATACAGCAAGTTCCAGGGTTGAAGTAGCATTTCTTCGATCCTGGAGCACCGCCTTATAAAGATATCTATCGCCTTTTGCCTGGTCTTTCATTTGTTGCGCGTAGAACCATCCGAGGACGCATCCTACTGATGAGGACGGATCAATCTCATGGGCTCTTAACAAAAAATATTCGGCGGGCTCCATCTTTCCTTGAGCCGCCAGGTCCATGGCCTGTTGTATTGTTTCTAATGATGCTGGGTGTACTGTTTTCATAAAGCAAATTCTTGCTTTATGCTTCGGAACTTCCTGCAACCCTCGATATGATTTTTCCTTCCGGGAAGCGAATCTGACGGATTGCATCGGCAATTCGGGTTCCGCTCAGATCATATTGCTCCATGATCTCTTCTCTGGTTCCATGATCTATGGACTCAGAAGGGAATGCGAAGGTACGCAAATGTTTAGCCTTTATGTCTGGCGGAAGTTGTTCCAGGATGCTGGTGCTAGCGCTACAATGAATGTAAGCATCTTCAATGAATACAAAGTGATCTACGTCTTCCAGGCTTTCTACCAGAGCTCGCATATCCAGAGGGCGAACCCATCGCAGTCCCAGCACTGTGGAAAGAATGCCATGATCGTTTCTCAGAATCTTTTCTGCTTCCAGGGCTTGCTCCCACATGACTCCTACGGCCACCATGGCTACATCCTTTCCATGGCCGTGTACCACAGGTGCTTTATCCTGAATATTTACCGGCTCATCTACTGATTCTGGATCGCAGGCTGCTTTGGGAAATCGAACAGCGATAGGACCTTCATCGTAGGTCTCTGCATATTTAAGAAACGTCTTCAGTTCTGCACCGGTGGCCGGGGCATAAAGCGCCATGTTGGGCATGGTGTACAGGATACCTGTGTCGTAGAGTCCCTGATGGGTTTCTCCGTCCGGTCCCACACATCCGCCTCGATCAATAACAAATCGCACCGGCAGGTTCATCAAAGCTACATCCTGGATAAGCTGATCCAGAGCACGGTTCAGAAACGTAGAGTAGATACACATGTAGGGGATGGCACCACCGGAAGCCAGGGCTCCTGCATAGGCCACGGAATGCTGCTCGGCGATGCCTACATCATGCACTCGATCGGGGTAGGTTTCAGACAACTTGCGCAGTCCACTACCTTCAATCATAGCCGGGGTTACGGCCACTGCACGGTTATTCTTTTCGAATATCTCCAGTAGTGTATTTCCAACCACATCACTGAAGCCAATCTTCTTGCTGGGCGCCTTCTTGAATGTTCCATCTTTTCGATCGAACAGAGTAACACTATGATAGCGAATGGGATTCTCCTCAGCGGGACGGTATCCCTTCCCTTTCTGAGTCAGAGCATGAATGAGAATCGGGCCCTTCATCTTCAGGGTCCTTTGAAGCACCCGCACCAGCTCATTTACATCATGGCCGTCGATGGGACCAATATAGCGAAAGCCAAAGTCCTCGAATAAAGAGCCTGGAGTGAGCAGGTCCTTGATAGATCGCTCAATTCTGCGAGAGAAGAGCCTGAAAGCAGGACCCAGTACGGGAAGCCAGACCAGGAATCGATACCACAGTCGTCGCCATCGATTGTAGAGAGAGCTGATCAGCATTCGATTCAAATACTGGTTCAGAGCACCTACGTTGCGGGAGATGCTCATATCGTTATCGTTTAAAATTACAACGCAATCATTCTTTACATGGCCGCCATGGTTCAGGGCCTCAAAAGCCATACCGGAAGCAATCGATGCATCTCCGATGACGGCGACGCATCGATGGGATTTGCCCTGGATGTCCCGGGCTACTGCTTCTCCCAGCACCTGACTGATGGATGTGCCTGCATGACCGGTATTGTAGAGATCGTATTCGGATTCCTCACGCTTGGGAAATCCAGAAAGCCCATGCCTTTTGCGTACGGTGCGCAGCCGATCCTTGCGACCTGTAAGTACTTTATGAGGATAGATTTGATGACCTACGTCCCAGATCAGTTTATCCTGAGGAGTGTTCAGTACGTAATGGAGCGCAACGGTGAGTTCCACCACACCGAGGTTGGATGCGAAATGCCCCCCAACCTCGGAAAGAGTGTCGATAATGTATTCTCTGACGTCCTGACACACCCCGGACAGATCTTTTTCGCCAAATTTACGCAGATCTGCCGGTAGGTTGATCTGATCCAGTAGCGGGTAATTACTCATTTTTCGACTTCGCCTGGGCCTGACGAGATACTTTGAAGTTCTCGATGTCTTCGGGATTTACCAGCCCCATGAGCTCGTAAATCCGCACTGGTTCCAGTTTTCCCTTCACCCTTACCAGGTCAAGCTCCCTTGCATAGACTCGATCCTTCACTCGTTCGTAGGTGAATTCGGAAATACAGGTACGCACGCCGTAGGTTTTTGTAATTCCTTCCAATCGAGAGCCCAGGTTTACTGTGTCCCCCATTAGAGTATAATCCATACGGCGGCTGGAGCCCATATTTCCTACAACAGCTGCACCGGTATTGATACCAATTCCGATGTCGAGAACAGGAATATTTCTGTCCGACCACATCTCCTGCAATCGACGCAGCGCCTGTACCTGAGATAGGGCGGCCACACAGGCATAGTAGGCATGATCGTCGTTTCTGGCAGGCGCTCCCCAGAAGGCCATAATGGCATCACCCATGTATTTGTCGATGGTGCCTCGGTAGTCAATGATGAGCTCAGTCATCTCTGACAGGTATTCGTTCAGAAGCTGAACAAGCTCTTCCGGTCCCAGTTTTTCCGAGATGGTGGTAAATCCTCGAACATCGGAAAAGAATACTGTGAGTTCCTTTTTGGATCCACCCAGAGTAATTGTATCCGGGTTGGCCAGGAGTTCCTCTACAACGTCCTGGGAAACGAACTTGGAGAAGGTACTTCGAATGAATTTTACGTTTTCTTCTTCGGACAGGGCCCGGAATCCAATAAAGCCTACGAGAACAGTAAAGACCTGTATCAAGGCTGTGGGAAATACGTGAATTAAAGACAGCTCTCCGAATGTATAGATCAATGTAACCAGGGTAAACAGTGCAGAAAGTGCGATGGCCGCTGCAAAACTGGCCCAGGTGGGAACCCGTGGCTGGTACAGACCCATCAAAAGCCCCAGAGCCACCAGAATCAGTAGATCCACTGCAGGTGATACCTTACGTGCAAAGTCCTGGTTCAAAATCGTATTCAATGCATGTGCGTGGTGCTCGATACCGGCCATATCGCCGTAGGGCGACAGGTGAATATCCTTGGCTGTTCCTACACCGGTGGCATAGTACATCGCCACCAGCATGATATTCTTATCGAAGTTCTGGATAAAGTTTTCGTTGGCTTCGGCCCGGTCCATAAAGTCCAGCAGGCTGTAACTCTTAAAGCAGTATCTACCGCCGCGAAAGTTGATAAGCATCTGTCCGGTGCGATCGATGGGAATGGTTACCGTGCGTTCCGGGTTGGGCCGCGCCATTTTGGGAACCGCTTCAAAGGTTTCCATATTAACCATGGCGGAATCCCCTTCCGGGATGTTGGAAATCTTAACTTCCCCTTTCAAGAAGTCTACGCTTACATCCTTTCGAATATCCACTCCGTAGTATTCGGCTGCCGCGATGAGGTCAATACCTGGATACACTTCTTTGCGCTTGTTGAAAGGATTATCGTAGATGGCCACAATGGGCATCTGATAGTTCATTCCCGAGGAATGCTTGAGAATGTTTGCATATCCCGCCCCATCCAGGTTACGCAGCAGATCCGGGTAAGGAGGATGCATCAGTTTTCCCCAGGGCATTCCATGCTCCAGGTTTTCTACATTCTCTATGCGAAACTTGCTACTTATGATATCTGTCCTTTCCTGGATCTGTGGAATATCATCCATAGTCTTCGCCGCCACTTCGAACGGAAAGTCAGTAAGGATATCGATTTTGGAGTTTTCTACTGCCTGGGCCAGAGCCTGGGATTGAGGCACCATGCGATTGCCGCCGATGGGCTCACACTTCAGTTTTGTTCCGCAATCTTCTCCTCCAAAGACTCCTTTTTCATCGATGAAGCTAATGTCAAAGAGCAGGATGGCTTCGTTAGCATTGTCGGAAAGATTGATCAGGTTACCATAAACCTCCCAGTTCAGGGGCCACTTACCTTTTAATCGTTCAATTGTAGTATTATCCAATCCAAGAATTACAATATCGCTTCGGATGCCATCCGGTGGAGGGGTCAGGGATCTGGTTCCCTGCTCTGAAGAACGCTCCATATCTTCCTGGGCCTGTTCTTCTTTTGTCAGAGGTGGCTGACAGTAGCGCTCTCCCGTATCTCCATAGAACTGAGAATGAGGATCCCTCATCCAGGAATACCGCATACCGATGGCCTGGTCTTCCATCTGTGTAATCAGAGGTACTCGATGAAGAAGAAAGCTAAATCCAAGAGAAATCAAAAATCCCAGAAGCAAGGCCCCGGATTTCAGAGTATCCCATTTGAGATCCTGAACAGAGCGAAGTAAGAAAATGCCTGCGATAATAATAACGGTAAATGAGAAATATAGAGAGAATACCTGCAGATCCGGGGAGAACAGCTCATCACCGGGAACGATATTCTCCACGCTGAGAAAAACCGAGTCCGGAGCGGCAGTGTAGGCCATAAAGTACCAGATTGATCCCAGAATCAAAACCCCCAGCCAGAAATATACAGTCCAGCTGTGGGATTCAGAATAGGCTATCAGTCGGTCAAAGAAATATAGCATTAAGCCGGCAGTGAGCAGTCCTGGAACCAGGGTGAAGAACAACTCCCGGAAAAGTCGCAGGAAAATCACCATGGAGTCCCATTCAAACAGAAGGGCGGAGCCCAGTGCGATGGGCAGAACAATAAAGAGAGCGGCCGCTGCAATTAGTAGAATGAGACCGAATTTGCGCATGGGAAAGTGAATGCCGGAATGCCCCGGACTTACAAGTGTTTTTCGAGGCGAATCGCTGTTTCGGGCCAAAGAATGAGCTTCCTGGTAATGTGCACAGGAAATCAGAAATCTCAGTGTACAGTTTGTCCCGGAGCAGCTCTATAACGACTGAAACACTCTAGCTCTGCAATGGATTCCAGGTGACTCCAACGGTACATCAGACTGCCGGCCCTTTTCGACCCGGAAATGCCTCTGCAAAAAGGGATGCAGATGGCCCTGTCTCATCCGTAGATCCGCTCGGGAGGGGATTTCACTGGAACTGCCGGGATCAGGTGGCCAGGGCAGGCTTCAGCGACTCTACAAAGGATTCAGTGGTTTCCTTTAACTTGCCGGCCGCGTTCTCCGAGTTCTCTTCGATGATTCTCTGATTCAGGCTGCCCACAATGACTCCATCCACATGGGAAGCCAGTTGCCGGGCCTGGTCCGGTCGGCTGATACCAAATCCAACGAAGAGCGGCACTCCAGAATCCTTCTTGAGTCGGGCAACCTTTTCGGCTGTCTCTTCAGGCAGATCCTTCCTTTCACCGGTGGTTCCCAGACTACTGACGTAATAGATGAATCCCTGGGCCTGCTTGCAGATGGCTTTCTCCCTGGATGGTGTGGTGTTGGGAGCAATCATGTTAATCAAAGAAATCTGCGAGGGATGGTTTCGAAACAGTTCTGCTTCAGGACTGTCGAATGGCAGATCCGGGATTACCACTCCCAGCACGCCGCATTCCAGAGCACGATTCAGGAATCGGTCTATGCTCTTATGGCATCCGCTGTCTTCATCCAGCACCGGGTCCGCTTTTCTTTCATTCTCTGGATCCAGTTCGGCAAAGAAGTGGCTGAGGATTGGATTCAGGTATCCCAGAAGTACGATGGGCACTTCTGGTCTTTGCTGATGAATATCGTAGGCTGTCTGCAACACATGATCTATGCTGAAATCCGAACGTGCCATGGCTCGAACCATGGCCTGCTGAACCACCGGTCCATCGGCGGTGGGATCCGAAAAAGGAATTCCCAGTTCCAGCACATCGGCTCCTCCATCGATCATGGCTACAGCGTAATCCACAGTATGCTGAAAATCCGGATCCCCTGAAGTAATGTAGGGCATGTAAAGCGGCCGATTCTCGCTTTTGATTCGATTTTCTATGTAGTTCTGTAATTTCAAAGCTGGATTTCCTTTTGAATGCTGGCAGCGATTTCCTGAAATTCCTGGGCAGTAAACTCCAGTCGAGGCAAGCTGAAAGAGATATCTTCGATTCGATCCAGAGGAATCAAATGAATATGCACATGGGGCACTTCCAGACCTACTACCGCAGTACCGATTCTTTTGCAGGGTATCGCTGCTTTGAGTCCTATACCTACTTTTCGCGCGAAACTGTGCAGAGCCAGGAAATCTTGCTCGGGCATGTCGAATAGATAGTCCACCGGCTTTTTGGGAATGGCCAGAACATGCCCCTTCTTCACTGGCCGCACATCCAGAAATGCCAGATGCTTCTCATCTTCTGCCACTTTGTAACTGGGGATTTCGCCTGCGATAATTCTGGAGAAGATGGTAGACATAGGTCCAGGCTTCAATCCGGGCACCATTTGGACAACCCATTATTGGAGAAACCGTGCACTTACAAACACGAATGGCGCTACTGGAAAACATAATTGCGCCTGAAGAAAGTCTCTACATATTTGGAATATGGCAGAGACCTCACCTGTGCTGGATTCTGATACCATTGGAAAGCTTCGCGCGCTGAACAGGCCCGGCAAGAAGGATCTGGTAGAGGAGCTCAGCGAGCTTTTCTTTAGCGATTCACCTGCCCTGCTGGATACAGCCCAGGGTTGCCTGGAAAGCCAGGATTATGACGGTCTATATAAGGCAATACACCGACTGAAAGGTAGTGCGCTCTACATCGGAGGAGCCCAGCTCGGGGAGCTGTGCCAGAAAATCATGGCTTCTGCGAAGGCAGAGGATGAAAACGCATTGTCCTCAGAAATGCAGGACCTGAAGCCAGCTTACGATCGCCTGGCTCAGGCCTTGAAATCCGAAACGTCCGGCGGCTAATTTAGCTCTTTCCCGCCGCCGCGGTCTCACGCTCCAGCACGGTTTGACCTGGATTCTGCAGATTGATTTGATCCAGATCCCTTTCATGAACCAGCGGAAGTTCGGTCTGCACATTTACCCGGATCTGGCCACTTTTTTCCAGATTCAGGTGATCCCTTACATTGAAGGCCCGGATTCGTCCGCCATGCTTGCGTACAATTTTATCGACAAAGGTCATTCCCAGGCCATAGTCCAGGGTGCCGTATCGCTCATCCACGGTTTTGCCCACTCTGTAAAAGGGTTCAAATACAGCTGTTTCATGGGATTCCGGTACTCCAAGGACTCCTTCCATTTCTAGTGGCTCTGATACAATGGAGAACTCCAGGGTTTCTACCAGGGGCTTGAACAGTATGAGGACGGAGCTGGAAGGCTTCGAAAACTTCATGGCATTTATGAGCAATTCATGGATTGCTTCTTTCAGCACAGCCTTTTCCAGAAGAACAAATCGGTCCTTTTCATCTTTTCCACCGGAGCTCAGTATAAGGCTTTGATTCTTGATCTCGGCCAGGTCCTTTAGCTCCTCCAGCGATGCTTCCACTTCTTCGTAGAACTGTGAAACCGAGTAAGGATGTAACTCCGGCGGTGCCTTGAGTACCTTGTTGATAGATTGAAATCTCTGAATGGCCTGGTCCGCACTGTGGGCGTTTTGAGCCAGGAGATCTACCAGGCTGTCCGGTATTACCAGTCCGGCATCGGTATGCTTGCCCATCAGCTTCATATCCCTTACCATGGAGACCAGCATCCCGAATCCTTTTCCCTGGGAAACAATAGTATGAAGATTACCAAAAAGTGACTGGTCAAAGCGATCGCCATTTCTAAAGATCAGGGTTTCCTTCCAGAGGTTCCAGCTAAGCTGTTTGCGAACTCGAATCTCCCTTTCTTTTTCCAGGTCTCTTTGCATCTGTCTGAGCTCAAATACCTCCAGAGCCTTTTCCAATCGATTGAAAAGATCCCTTTCGCTCACCGGCTTGACCAGGTAATCGTAGACGCCCAGCTTCATTGTTTCGATGACTTTTTCTGTATCCTGTTCTACCGTATGGACCAGGATAATGGGAGCCAGGGTTCTGTCATTAAGTCGCTGTATAAGCTCATCGCCGCTGCTGTGGGGAAGATGCAAATCCACTACCACGACCGGGTAGAAGGATTCATCAAATGCTTCCAGAGCATCTTCGGCCGTGGATACAATTCGGGAAGCATAGGGTGAACTGTCCAGAATGGACTCCAGTACGCGGGAAGTTACCGGGTCATCTTCAACGATGAGTATTTGTTCGGCATACTTACCGATCTTTCTTTTGCTTAATTCTGACATTTCCGTTCTCGATTATATTGGACGGCTTCATTCTCCGGAAGAAAGGAAAAAATATCTATTGCATCAAATGAGAGAAGAAAAATGCGAAGGACTGATTAAAACGATATACTAGAGTGTTCTCTGTCCAGGATACAGGAAAACCTGTCTTAACCTCCGACTCTGACACGCGGCTAGCTGATTTATTGATCGTCCGCAGATTCAAATAATCATCATAATGATTCTGGAGGAAAAATCAATACTGCGAAAGGAGTGCCTGCATCCTGGCTTTTTTTTCCATCCATCGAAACGTCCAGTATCCCACAAAGGTAAATGCAATACAGATTGCTGCAAATCCCAGTAAAGCTTCCAGTCCCAGTCGGGAATGCTCCGGAATGACGGCCTGCCGCAATAGCGTCATTCCCCGCGTAAGTGGAAATGCATCGTAAAGAAAGGCAGACCAGCTTCCTTCTGCCATTCCCGACCGATCCTGCCAGAAAAGCCCCAGGAATGCGAAGTTGATGATCTGAAAAAAGAATCCTACCCTTTTAAATATCAAAGTTAAACCCGCAAATAGATAGGCAACGCCATATACTCCGAATGCGGTAATGCTCAATACAAGAATTACCAGAGGTGCCCGGCCCGGCTCTATACCGGTATCGGGGATACTCAGAAAATATGCTCCCAGGAGTAGAAAAAAGCTCAGAATCTGTCTGGGCTGTTGCGAAATACCCCTGGCCAGAAGGACACCGGCCAGGGAATGGCCGGAAATACTGAGCTGCTCCAGGGTTCCTGTTTGACTTTCGTTTTGAATCTGGCCGGACCAGCCCATCTGGGTAGCCAGCACGAATTGCATGAGGCAGTAACCCAGGATCATGGTTTCTCGATCTATGGGGCTGTCTTTCCCTGAAAGTCCCTGGCCACTGGGCATCAACTCGGACAATCCCAGCAAAATGGCCATTAAGATGAGATACATAAAAAACAGAAAAGAAAGTATCTCCAGAGGGTATCTGTACATAAACAGCAGATCCCGTTTGAACTCTGCTTTCACGATTAATAGAAATTCCTGTATCATTTTCATGGTGCTTTTCCGATCAATTCTCGTTTGGACGCAGGACTCGAAGAAATATTTCTTCCAGCTCATCTGTGACCCTGTGACAGGAAAGAATCTCAAGCTGCGGATCCTGCTCCTGCTTGGTGGACAGAAAGGACAGTAGATGGGAAACGCCCGCACTGTCTTTCAGGTCCAGTTCATACAGATACACATCGTTTTGTTTTTGAATCAGTCGCAGACCCTGATTTTGCCAGCGTTCTTCCCATTGAAGCTCACCTTTGATTCGCAGTCGATAGATGTGACTTTTGAAGATTGCTCTCAGTTCTGGCAGGGTTCCTTCCTGGATTAGCTGACCATGATTTATAATACCCACTCGATCCGAGATCTCCTCCACAAGATCCATCTGATGGGTTGTAAGCAAAATTGTGCGACCTTCATCCCGGGCCATGCGCAGAATCATATCTTTGATCCTGCGTCCGCTTTCAACATCCAGTCCCAGCGTGGGCTCATCCAGAAGAAGTACCTCCGGGTCCGTAATCAGTGCCGCGGCCAGGGCCAGTTTTTGAAGCATTCCTCGGGAAAGATGCTGGGACTGATTCTTCTTTTTCGCATCGATATTAAGCTCTTCTAAAAGACGCGGGGCCCTTTCTTTCACCCGGCTGGAAGGCACTCCCCGTAAATTGGCGAAGTAATGTAAGTTCTCAAGAGGAGTAAGTCTCCAGTATACGTTTCTGGTCCCTTCCAGGATAGCGCTGAGCTTTTGATAACTGGGACTGCTTCCGGTTTTGCCGGCAATCTGGATGGTTCCTGAAGTGGGAAGTACCAACCCCGCAATCATCTTGATGGTGGTGGACTTCCCGGCGCCGTTGGGTCCCAGCAGGGAATAGATTTCGCCGGGCTTGATTTCAAAGCTTATATCGTCTACGGCGGTAAGCGGAGGCTTTGTGGTGAATCTCTTTTGATAGACTTTCTTCAGATTGGTTACTTTTAGACTCATGCGGTATCCTGTTCTGGCTTTTCCGGCACTTTTAAATTCGCTTTAGGAAAAAGAATCAACATTGCTCCGGGCAAAAGATCAAGCGGCTCCCTGGAACCAGCTACAGGGATTCGTATCTCCTCTATCTCTGGTTGCAAATGATTTAGCGAGTATCTTACGGCATAAGAAAAAGTATTCGGCCCGAAGTCCAGAATACGAATCGCCTGGTCTGTGGGATTCAGGTAAGCGGTACATCCCGGAAAGGGCAAAATATCGGGAATTACCAGCAGGCCGACCTCATGTGTTCTAGAACCTGGATCCTCTGAGGGCTTCGGGGCTGCCCTTTGTGCTGGATTGAGAGACGTATCATTGGTTGTCCTGGAAGGAACCCTGCTACCCGGCACTTGCTCTTTCTCCGAATGGGCTGGCTCTGACGAAACGGACGGTGCTTGCACTTTTTGAGATATTTGCTCCCATCCAGACCAGCGCAAATTTTCCAGGGCTCGAACCAGGACCTGAGACCATTGCCTCAACGAATCTTGATCTATTAGCTCTGGTACAGTAGCCAGATGGATCCATCCGCCGCTGCCATTTTGCTTGCCCAGGATTGCCGGACTGCCGTCGTAGAGTCCTCCCCGAAAATGTCCCAGTACGAGTGGATCTTTTTCTACACGGTCATTGGTTCCGGCACTGTCACTGGCTGAATTCCCGGTCCCTGTGTTTTGATACCGGGCTACTCCGACTGCACCGGATTCTGAAATTTCCTCTGCTTTCCCGGAGCGCGAAGAATCGGACGACAGAGATTTGGATGCCGCAGTTTCTATAGATTCGGCCCAGAGATTTCCGTGAAGGGTCAGATCTCCTGCCTGGATACTCTCTCTTTCCTCCGGTCCCAGGGCTCCAAAGTCTGCCATTCTTAAACCGGGATCCATGACGCGCAAAGGGGCCGGCATCATTCTACCCAGACGATCCATACTACCGGTGGTGGGCAGACTGATGATGATTCCTCCCTGTTGCTGGAAATTCTGGCAGGCAACGGAAGAAACATCATCGATAAAATTCGTACCTGGAAAAATCCACAGCGATGACTCAAAGCTTGATGGCACCGAATCGGGATCGTTACAGAATGCAAAGTTCAGTCCCATCTCATTCAGCAGCAAACCGATCCTTCGCACAACTTCCAGAAGCTTATAGTCCTGGCTTTGAGCGCAGATCTCATGAGCCCACAGGGAGTTATAATCCAGAAAGATGATAGCATCTGGATTTTAAGAGGCCTTTTCGCTTGAGTCAGCAGATAGGCCATTTTCGTCGTCGTATCCAGCGGCGTTTACCTCGGCGTTTCCAGCGGCATTTCCAGCGGCATTTCCAGCGGCATTTCCGTGGATATTTGCATCGGCTCCGGAACCCAACGCCAGATAGCGTGCTTTTAGATCCGATTTGATTGAATTGATTGAACGAATGACCTTTCTTTGCCAGTTATCGAAATCCAGTCCTTCATGAGAGATGATTCCATCATGCATCCTTTCGGCGCCGCCGCGAAAGCGTTGCCAGCTAAAGTACAGCACCGCCCCTGCCCCTTGAAAAAAGGCCTGCATGGTCCACAGAAAGAGCCATGGATATGGCAATCTGCGGTTGATGCTCTGCCAGTTCACCTGCAACGGTTGCTGTTCCAGCAACAAAAAGGAGCGTTCCGGACGAAGGCACCTCATCAGATAGAATTGCCATAGACTGTCTGCAGCATCCGGAAAGGACTTCATCTGATAATGATCGAATCCAGCGTAATCCAGTTCCTGGCTTAACTTCCAGTGGTCCAGGTCTGTAAATAGAGACATGAAATTATGAGTGCACCACTTACCGCAGCTTTTCTGTATTTCCAGAATCTGCATTCTTTGAAAATCAGCAGTTAATTGAGAAATGAATCTTCGATACTCCAGCTCCAGATGCGGATTGTTATCTGTGTAGGTATGATCCGGCAGATTGATTTCATCGAAATCCTTGAATCTGGCGGACCAGAAGGAATTAAACCAGAGTTGATTCAGATCTTCAATGCTATGGTAGCGCTTTCTTAACCAGGCCTGAAACTCAAGGCGAATCTCGGAGTTGAACTGAAAGGCAGAACCATGACATCCAAATTCATTGTCGATTTGAAATCCCACCACGGCATCATGTTTCCCAAAAGTCCGGCCGTAGTACTGTGCGATTCGCATGGCATGCTCCCTGTACACCGCGCTGGCCAGGTTGTATTGCCTTCTACTACCGGAGCCGATGATCCTTCCTTCTCTATCTACGGGAAGTATTTCTGGATGCTTTTGAATAAGCCAGCGAGGAGGCGTGGCCGTAGGAGTGCAGAAAATTACTTTGATGGAACGACGGAGAGCTTCATCCAGGGTAAATAGAAAGAGTTCCGGAAGATATTTCCCTGGCTCGGGCTCTACAGAAGACCAGCTGAATTCTCCCATCCGAATAATGGTGAGTCCCAGTTCCTTCATCGCATCCAGGTCAGCGCGAATCCTGCTATGAATGTCTTTTTGCTGAATTTCAGGTGCGCGAAAGATCTTTTTCGATGTCTGGCTTTCAGAGGATGTAAACGGGGGAATCTCTGCAGCCAGAAAGTCAGAAACGTAATCGGGGTAATAGGAAACCCCTAGTTCCATATCAAAGGGATGCGAGATGCTCATGAATGATTTGCAAGCCTCGAAGGGTTAACAGTCCATCAACCTCATCGAATAGATCCGGTGATTCTTCATGAATCAAAGAGGCCAGGCCTCCTGTAGCAATCACTTTATAGTTACGACCGCTATCCCTGTTACGAAACTGTTGTATGATTTCTCTCAAAAGTCCAATCCATCCAAAGAAGAATCCGGATTGAATGGAATGCATGGTGGAATCTCCCAGAACTCCACTGGGAGGACAGGCGAATTCGATCGGAGGAAGCATGGCTGCTCTGCGAGAAAGTGCTTCCATGGAAAGCTTCAGTCCAGGAGCTATGCTGCCCCCCATATAATCCTGTCCATGCACAAGACAGAATGTTGTGGCAGTGCCCAGGTCGATGACAATGAGATCTCCTCCATAGATTCTGCTGGCAGCAATTGCATTTACTATGCGATCAGGGCCAATCTCGTATGGTCTGGGATATACAAACCGCATGGGAAGAGGTAATTCATAATGAACCCTCAGAGGTTCTGTATGATAATAATCCCGCACCATCTTCTCTACGATAGGATTGAAGCTGGGCACCACCGAGCTGTAAATGAAATGCTTTATATCCTTCGCATCCACATCACCGGATTGCAGAAAGCCCTTTAAGAAGATTCCCAGTTCATCGGAAGTGCGATCCCGGTGAGTTACCGTTCTCCAGGATTTGAGGATCTCACCGCCGGATTCCTGATAGAGTCCAAACACTGTATTTGTATTTCCGATATCTACTGCCAGTCCGTATTTCATGGGCTTATCCGAGTATTCATTTTAAGCGATGGAGCCTGAACGGAGATTCTATCGCTCCTTTCCAGGCTTGAGATTTCGGGCATTCATTATCAAAGCAACTCCAGGTTTCTGGCACTGTCCTCAATAACGGTACCGTTGTCCAGAATCAGGGAACCCTGGTCATTGATTCCTGTGACTACAGCGCGAATTCCCTGGTCCCGTAATGAAACTTCTCGATTTTGCATAATCTCCCGGCTGCGGTATTCACCTGGAAATGCAGGATTCTGGAAATATACAGCCATTCGGTTCAAATGCTTAATGAGGACAGGAACGAATTCGAGCGGCCCAATGCTCGCTTCTTCACCCGTGCCGCCCTGATCCATCTCTTCGCGGCGGGATTCTAAGAGTGCTCCCGGGGGCAAAGGATCCTCACCGGCTGCATAGGGAGCTGAAAACCAGTTGATTCCGATGCCCACCACCGTCTGCCAGCCTGAGGAGCTGGCCTTTCCTTCAATCAGTATTCCTCCAAGCTTTTTGAGGCTACCAGTTTCTTTTCGCACAAGATCGTTGGGCCATTTAAGCCATAACCCCTGTCTGTGTCCCGCCAGAGCCGGCCATGCCTCCAAAGCATGCAAAACACCCAGGCCCATGGCCAGCGAGAAAAGAGGTCCAGGAGGTTTCGACCAGCCAAAACTACCAGAGAAATATAGAGCGCTTTGTTCTGACCGCCATAAGCGACCGGACCGACCTTTACCGGCCGTCTGTTGCTTCGTAGTAACTATTGTTCCAGGAGGATACGAGGAAGACATCAGATAGTCATTTGTGGACCCCGTTTCTTCCAGCTGAATCCATTGATCCAGTTCAAGGTATGCAGTAGGTTCCACCACTATTTAATAGAGTCCTGGAAAGATCGAAATCCTGGTCTGCATTACTGACAGCCTGCTCTACATGGGGCTTCCGGTTTGCAGATCTTCACCGATAACGGCAGTGATCTTGATCCTCTTGCCGTTGCGAATAATCTCCATCTCCATCTTGTTGCCCACGCCTACTTCCTGGACCTGTGCTATCAGATCTTCTGGCTCCTCGATGACTTCGCCGTTGGCCTTTGTAATGAAATCATTTTGTTGAATACCTGCTTCTTCGGCCGCAGATCCTGGAACTACAAATCGCACCAGCACCCCCGGCTCATTTCCCAGGTTCAAATAGTTACGAAAGGATTGTCCTGGCTGAGTCAGAGAAACTCCCAGAGCCGGTTTTCCTATTACTCGCTTTTCGGTTTTCAGCTGCTGGATAATGGCTTTGGCTTCATTGATGGGAATAGCAAAACCAATACCTACGGATCCGCCCTGACCATTCGGAGAGATGATAGACTGATTTATCCCCACCACTTCTCCAAAGATATTAAGAAGCGGTCCTCCGGAGTTTCCCGGATTAATGGAAGCATCTGTCTGAATTCTTGAATAGCGAGAGTTGTCCACCTTTCGTGCTTTCGCAGAAATGATACCCATTGTAAATGTACTTTCCAGACCAAACGGACTTCCCAGAGCAAATGCCATTTGACCTGGCTCAACCTTGTCCGAATCGCCCAGCACAGCTGGCACGAGATCATCCGAGGCAGGCACTTTGATAAGCGCAATATCCGATGCTTCATCGCGGCCTACAAGTGTAGCCTCAACTGTGCGACTATCGCTGAAAATCACCTCAATGCGTCGGGCGCCAGCCACCACGTGATTGTTGGTAACAATGTATCCCTCTTTATCTATTACGAAACCGGCCCCGGCGCCCTCTACCTGGCGATAATACTCGAAGAAATTCCTGGGCTGAATAACTACGTTTGTGCGAATGTAAACCACCGAAGGCTGTGCCTTGCGAAAAACATTCATGTAGTTTTCCTGCAGCGCAAGAGCTACCTTTTGATCGTCGGAACTCAGAGGCTTCGCATCGGAAAACTGATAATTTACGGAGTTGCGAAAACCGCTGTAGATTAAAGGACTTAGAAAAGTCCCCACAAGAATTCCCAGAAAAACTAGCGTGGCAATGGTAAATCTGGATGGTTTATTTGAGGACATCTGTATCTCCTGTGGTCCGGGACCGGCGCTCTATCTTAATCCGAGCTATTCTCCGCGGCCTGAATTGTTTTTAGTATTGCAGGTCCATAGTTTTCTGCTTTCCAGTCTGTCATCAGTTCCATTGATTTCAGTTGATCAATGGAAGTGGGCCTCTGGCGGGCAATCTCTTTCAGTACCCGGTTATTCAGGATCATGCCGCTTTCCAGCTGTCTTTGATCCGACACCGTCGTTCTCCAGCCTTTCAGAGATTTGAACAGTTCCTCCGTGCCCGGCTCGAATACCGGCGGTGCAGGCAGGCGATTTTTCTCAATGGGTTGGGCATCTTTCAAAGCCTGGAGTAGATCTTCGCTTCTTCTGGCAAAGAATCTGGGATGACCTTTAAACCGCTTAAAGTCCCCTGCACTGGTGGGAACGTTTCGCGCCATTCGGATCATTTCATGGTTATTGATCAATCGAAAGGGAGCAATGTTCTGTGCGGCCGCTTCTTCTTCGCGGATTTCATAGATTGCTTTGAAACGGCCTCGCTCCGGCGCACTCAGCTTCTGAACCCCATTTACTTTCGCAAATGCATTGGGATCCTTTTCTTTTACATCTGCAGATAGAGTGGCCACCTGGAATTCAATTTCCTGGTAGTATTCGCTTTCCAGTCCCATTCGTTTTAGCTCTGGATGCATATGATCTCGAATTTCAGCAAGGTACCGGGTATCCAGATGGGCATAATCCAGCTGAGATCTGGTAAGTGGTCTTTGCTTCCAGTTGGATTTCTGCTCTCCCTTCTCCAGGGTTACACCACAATAATGGTGAGCCAGAGCAGATAGAGAACAGGCTTCAAAGCCCATGTATTTGCAGGCCAGGAAGGTATCGAAAACATTCTGGAATTTCCATCCAAGATCGCGTTTAAGCTCTACAATATCTGAGGCGGCGGCATGGAAAATCTTTTCAATGTCTGGATTCTCCATGGCCTTTCCCATGCGGTCCAGGTTCAGTCCGGCCAGGGGATCCACAATTCCATGCATGCCCTTACAGCTGAATTGCAGAAGGCAGAGTTCATTGAAATATGTATAGAAGCTGGAGCTTTCTGTATCCAGAGCAAGATAGGGAGAGGATTCAATCCGGTCCATGGCACTGTCCAGAGCTTCCTGGGTATCTATGTAGACGTAGTCCGCCACGGAATTCCAGACTCAAAGCCGGGATCTCATTGGCCAGCGATTTTAGATTCCGGTTGACCCTCGGCGAGCTCTGCTCTCCCTGTTTTTCATGAATCTTCGCCATCGGGACCTGGTGCCCAATCGAGAGCGCAAAATCAAAGGAGCCGGTCTGGCCACAGGTCTGGTGCTGGCTGTTTTACTGGGGCTACTGGTACGATGGATTATTCATGGATGGTTTATCTATCCGCTGGAGATTCCGGATGAGGCCATGGCACCAGCATCGGACATGAATCTAAAGACCGGTGAAGTAGTGTATGTGAGCCGAATGATTGCTTCTGAAGATCTGAAGCCGGGAGCGGTGGTGGTATTCAGGCATCCGGATCTGGAGGATACCAGGATGATTCGTCGAATTGCTGCTACTCCAGGCCAGACCGTGGAGATCCGGGATGGGCGACTATACGTAAACGGAAATCTCATTCAGGAAACCTTCCAGGAGGTGGCCTATCAGGCCCTTACCGAGAAGCGCCCGATCCTGGCAGATAGCGCCTGGGATCAGATGCCTCCTCTAAGGCTGGGTGATGGAGAATACTTTCTTCTGGCGGATAACCGCTACTCCGGGCTGGATAGCCGCTTCTTTGGCCCGGTGCCCGCCTCCAGGATTCAGGGATTGATCAGTCCCTGAAGTCCTATGATTGACTTCATTTGATCCATGCTGGCAAATACACCATCCGCACGGGCCGCTGTTTCTCGGCCGTGAATCTGCATTTCCATCATACCACTGGCCATCGCAGCAAAAACCTGGTTTTCGCCTTCCACTCGCTTGCTCCAGTAATCGAATCCTGATTTCGCACCGTCTCCACCATCCGGCAGGGTTTCCGAGTTCAGGGTTTCAAATACCGGGGATGGCTCCGGGGTGTACAGGGATTGTTCCAGTAATAGGACAACGGAAATGATTCCATAAAGACGATCGCATACAGCCTCCCGATTCAACTCCAGAAAGTCATGGGAGTTCTCATTCATGTAGCTGGAAAAATCCTGCCATTCCTTCTGCAAAGCCTTTGCCGTAGCTGCAGCAGATCCGCCGGAAGCATTCTGCACCGTTCTTTCAATCCATTCTCCCAGGGCTCGTTTGACTTTGGGACGATGATAGGCTTTCAATGCATGTTCCTGAATCAAGGGATGGGCCCCTTCCCAGGTTTCGTTGATGATTGAGTCATTGAGCAATCTGGGAAGCACAGAAAAATCCCCCAGGATTCCATTTCCCCCATGCAGCATCATCGCTTTTCGAATCAGCCAGGTGGAATGCACACTGGAACAATATTTCATTAGTGGAGTCAGCAGCGCTGTGAGTACATCATTTTCTTCTTCCATACGAAAGGCCCGGAAGATGGCCAGCTCCACAGCAGTCTGGAGAATACTCATCCTGGCCAGAAGTAGAGTGGTTACCGGAATATCGATAATGCGCTTTCCGTAGGCGGTGCGCACGGATGTATAGGCGATGGCCTCTCTTAGTCCCCGCCGGCCCATACCTGCAGCCCCAGCAGCCACATGCATTCGGCTGGTTTTGATTACATAACGGATGATGTTGGCCAATCCGTGGGATACTCGTCCCAGAGGCTCAGCCACCAGATCCTCATAGATACATTCAGCTGTAAGCTTTCCTTTAGAACCGATGATGTCCTTTTTTCGCAGTAGTTGATACCCGTTCTTGCTTCCGTCTTCTTTAAGCCTGGGAACCAGAAACATCCCGATTCGTTCCGAATTTTCGATCCTGGCTGTGGTTACCCATAGATCCCCTGGATTGGAACAGAACCATTTTTCACCGGTGAGGATCCATTTGCCGTCTTCTGTTGGTCTGGCCACCGTGCGATTCGCACCTACGTTGGAGCCGCCCACGCGCTCTGTAACATACTGACCGCACATGAAATGGCTATGGCTTCCAGGGCCGGCCACCAGAGGTAGATATAGTTCCTTTTGTTCTTCCGTTCCCAGCTCTTTCAGGGCCAGAATCATTCCGTCGGTCATGGCCAGAGGACAGGCCACGCCCCCCTCTCCCACTTCATTGCAGAGATAGGCCAGGGCCATCCTGTGTAACGTTGTAAAAGGATGCTTCCATTCTGGATGGAAGTCCAGGTTCACAATTCCATAGTCATAGGAGATCCTTCTGGACTCCAGTTGCTCGGCACAGTATTCAATTTCATCGATTCGATTCCCTGACCGATCAAAGGCCCGAATTTCACCGTATTTTCCCTCTCTGTGGGAAGCTACAGTGAGCTCATCCAGGATACCGCCGGTGAGTTCTCCATAGCCATGGATATGATCAACCATATCCTTTGCATGGTCCTTTTCCAGGCCGCTGGCATGCTGCAGTATGATTCTCTGGAGTACCCGGTCCTCCTCGAAGAAATTGAGACCACGAAGGCCTTCATAGTCCGAAATGTCGAAAGGCTGTAATCCTGGATTGGCCATTTTTCTGTTGCTCCCGAAGGGTTTCGTTTCAATTTTGAATTGTGAACTCAGCCGTCAATACGGAACAATCCGCACCCCTTTTTCAGAGCATAGAATTTGATCCAAAAGGGGACTATATCCGCAGCCCCTTCTCCTACGAAAGGCGTAAGACCCGAGAAGTAATGGTTGGCTCCGTAGGTGTGGGCGGAAGCAATCCCATCCGCATTCAATCCATGACTGTTTCGCCTACTCTGGATACCGATGCCACGGTGGCCGAAGCGATGCAACTTTTCGATGCCGGATGTGAGATCGTAAGAATTACAGCTCAGGGTCCTAAAGAGGCAAAGAACCTGGAAGCCATTCGAAAAGAACTAAATAATCGAGGATATCATGGTCCACTGGTTGCAGATATCCATTTCTCTCCCCGGGCTGCCATGACTGCTGTGGAATACGTAGAGAAAGTTCGAATCAATCCAGGCAACTTCGCAGATACAAAGATGTTTGCTGTCCGGGAATATACCGATGCTGAGTACGCCGAAGAGCTGGGTCGTATTCATGACTCCTTCAAACCTCTTGTGCTTCGGGCAAGAGAATTGGGTCGGGCCATGCGCATTGGAGTAAATCATGGATCTCTGTCCGATCGAATCATGAATCGCTATGGCGATACCCCCAGAGGTATGGTAGAATCGGCCATCGAATTTATCAAGATCGCAGAAATGTACGATTATCGCGATATCATTGTTTCCATGAAAGCCAGCAATCCTCAGGTGATGATACAGGCCTATCGGATGCTTGTGGAAAGGTTCAGGCTGGAATATATGGACTATCCTCTGCACCTGGGAGTGACCGAAGCAGGCGATGGTAAAGATGGCAGAATGAAATCCGCATGTGGTATTGGAGCTTTGCTGGAGGATGGCCTGGGAGATACAATTCGGGTTTCGCTTACAGAGGATGCAGTGTATGAAGTGCCTGTGGCACGAGCCCTGGCAGATCTGTACAATCGATTCTCCGGCGATGCCTCTTCCTTTGCGGCGGCCTGGAAATCCAGTATCCAGAATCTAGAAAGCGAAGGCCTTGCTGCAGGAATCCAGGATATTCGATGCAAATCTATTTCGAATCCTTATAGAACCCTGAGAAGAAAAACAGACGCAGCGGAATCGGCCGATTCGAAATCAGCATCCAACGCCAACGACAACGCCGGTGCCAGCGATGCATCGGACAATGCTTTCGCAAATGATCAGCTTCCCCTGGGGGCGCTCTATCCAGTGCGGGCCGGCATCTTTTCTGTAGCCGGCCAGGGCTTGCCCAATTCTTGCGAAGGCATTGACTTTGTGGTTTCGGATAATCCGGAAACTCTGGCCAGGCTGCCCGATTCTGTAACCGGATTCCTGGCCATTTATTCAGGTTCGGATTTGGATACTCCCGGTTCCGATAATCTTTCCGGTCGTTCGAAAAGGATGTATTTCGTTAGCCCTTCAAAGGTCGATGATCTTCCGGATAGCTTACCCGACCAGGCTTACTGTCTTATCATTTCCGCACCGGATGATTTAAAGGATCTTAAAGTTGCGCTGGCATCAATTGCAAAACGCAATCCTGCCTGGTTAGCGGTGGACTGCCAGGATCCTGTGTCTGCTACATTGGCCTATCGTCTGGTGGCAGAGCTTCTGGAGTCGGCAGGAAGTAGAATCCCTCTGGTGCTCTATTCAAGGCCAGGAAAGCGAAAGGATCTGGCCCGCGCCGTAGATGCACATGCCAGCCAGGAGCTGGAAGAGAATGCATCACTATACCGAACATCTATTCATAGCGGCGGCTTGCTTCTGGAAGGAATCGGTGATGGAATCCTGGTAGAGTCTTCGGATGCCAGTTCCGCCGCCTCCATGGCTCTGGATCTATTGCAGACCACTCGTATTCGACTGTATCGCACAGAATACATTAGCTGCCCATCCTGTGGACGAACCCTGTTCGATCTTCAGGAGACTACGGCGCGCATTAAGTCCAAGACCGGCCATTTAAAAGGTGTAAAAATCGCCGTTATGGGATGTATTGTAAACGGTCCGGGAGAAATGGCGGATGCAGACTTCGGTTATGTAGGATCGGCTCCTGGAAAAATCAATCTTTACCGGGGTAAGGAAGTAGTTCGAAAGAACATTCCCAGCGCAGATGCGGACCAGGAACTCATTGATTTGATCCGAGAGCATGGAATGTGGCAGGATCCTTGATTGCAGCCAATTGAATTGATCCGGATGCTAGAGGTATCCGGGTGTGTCCTTTCTACCACGAAAAATTTGAGACCTCTTGTGGTCCGGTGCAGTTTTAATCTTTATCATAGCATATGACCGGCGGGTTCCCATCCACCAGAGAAGAGATCCACCGACTACTGCTCAAATTCCCTGATGGATTGAAGTTAAAGCATCTGGATCTGCGAGGAATTGATCTTTCTGGATTGGATCTCTCCGGTAGCGACTTTGGGGGCAGCGAACTGTCTGGAGCCAATTTTTCCGGCAGTGGACTTCGCGGAGTATGCTTTTCTGGTTGTGACCTGGAATTCGTAACCTTCGACGGTGCAGATATGAAAGGCTCCATCTTTCATGCGGCCCATCTAAAGAATTGCTCCTGCCATTCTGTAGGCATGAGTGAAACTTCATTTATGAAAACCGATCTGGAAAGCATCAAGTTCCAGGGCTGCGATTTTACCAAATCGTCGCTCATCCTCTCTGAAATTGAAGCCTGCCATTTCATTGATTGTCAGCTGGATCGATCAAGGTTTCATGGAACCAGGTTTGTAGATTCCGATTTTGCTGATTGCAGCACCGACGGTACCGTGGTCCCGAATGAAAACCGTCAGGGGCTTGAACTCATTCGAACGAATCTGGAGGATCTTCCAGACGACTACTCCTCGGCGGATTACTACGGTACGATGTAAATACCGGTGCGATTCGATTCTGGTCCGAGTTTCTGTGGCAAAGGCTTGGGCGATGAGAGCATCTTTCTGGAAACAGGCCTTTTTTTCCTGAAATGGCTTCCTGGAGTCTGGTTCAAAACGGTTGCGTCCTGACCCGAGTAAAAAAATCAAGGATTGATGGCAAAGTTCAAAGCACCTATCATAGAAGAAAAGTCCTCCAGCGTTTCCGTAGATCTGTCCAGAAAGCAGGAACGCCAGTATGGACGATATTTGCAGGATTTCAACCAGGGTGACATTTTCATTCATCCGCGGGCCTTCACCATTGATCGCACTTTCGCGCAGGAGTACGCCACCGTATTTCATGATGCATGCCCGCTTTTTCTCAGCGCTCCATACGCTCAGGCCCATGGTTTCAAAGATCTTGTAGTGCATCCGCTGCAGGTGTTTAATGTTGTGCTTTCCCTGGGTGTTCAAAACAACTCGGAGAAGGCCATTGCAAATCTGGGCTATTACAATGTGCAGTTTCTAAAGCCTGTGTATCCTGGAGATACCATAACTGCACGATCCAGGGTGCTGGATCGCAGGGAACGTGGCGAAGGCAAACCTGGCATTGTGCACGTTAAGACCCTGGGTCTGAATCAAAATGGCGAAGTCATTATTCAGTACGAAAGAAAGATCATGATTCCTCCTCGCAAAGGGGACGGACCTTCTCAGGGCGGAGATCCATCCGCTCCTTTCCCGGAAGTAAGCAATCCGGAAGTGGAATTGCCGGATCTCAAAAAACTAAATGCGGAAATGATCGCCCATACTGGCTCAAATACTTATTTCGAAGATTTCCAGGCAGGCGATATTCTTGTGCACAAGAATATGCGAACTATCACAGATGAGCATGTTCCCTGGACCTATCGCATGGGAAATACCCATCCACTGCATTACGATAAGATCTATTCTCAATCCCTGTCCGGCCCCATGAGTGGTGAGCCCATTGTGTATGGCGGTCTGGTATTTGGATGGCTGGCAGGAATGGCCAGTCGAGATACCACCGAAAACATGCTGTGGGATCTGGGCTACACCGAAGGGTATCATACCCAGCCGGCCATCAGCGGAGATACTGTGGGTGCCATTACCCGTGTTCTGGCGCTGGAAGACGGCCCCATGTCCGGCACTGGAGTGCTTCATGCCCAGTTTATCGGGGTGAAAAACAAAAGACCTGCGGAAGTCCTGGACGAGCATGGGGAAGATCTATTCATCAAAGAAAACGAAAAGAAAAACCTTGGAAAAGAAAAGATCGACTCCAAGATCTTTGAAATCGAACGCAAGATACTCATCAAGAAAAGGCCTTCATGAATTTACACCGTAACCTGGAATCAGATAAATTTGACCTCCTGATTATTGGAGGCGGCATTACCGGCCTGGCTATCCTTCGGGAAGCCAGCGAACGCGGCCTGCGAGCCTGTCTCGTGGAAAAGAATGACTATGGCTGGTCTACATCCGGAGCCACGTCCAAGCTGATTCATGGCGGGTTACGGTATCTGGAAAACTATGAGTTTGGCCTTGTAAGAGAAAGTCTCAGAGAGCGTCGAATCATGGGCCTGGCAGCCGGTCACCTGGTTCGGCCCCTTTCCTTTCTGATTCCCATCTTTCCCTGGAGTCATCCCGGCCGTGTGGTGATGCGAGCCGGACTGCTTACCTATGATGCGCTTTCCTTTGATCGTAATCAGGATGTTCCGGATGACAAGCATGTGCCCGGATCCCGCTATCTAAGCAAAAAAGAAATCGCGCAGCTGGATCCGACCCTGGATAGCCCGGATGTAAAATGCGGTTTTGAATACTATGATTACCAGAGCCTTCGTCCGGAAAGACTATCACTGGCCTTTCTAAAATCTGCTGTGGAAAAAGGTGCGGTTGCCTATAACCATACCGAAGCGGTGGAATTCCTGGTAGAAAAGTCCGGCGGACGAACTCAAATCAGCGGAGCCAATGTTCGGGACAAGATAACCGGAAAGACAGCAACCATCCGGGCCTCGCTCACCATCAATGCAACCGGTCCATGGATGGACCTGGTTCTTGGGCTTTTTGAAGACAAGCCCAGGCAAAAGCTTCAAAGATCCAAAGGAATTCATCTACTTACAAAGTCCATCATGGGAAAACATTCGGTTCTGTTTCGCACAAGAACCGGTCGTCATTTCTTTGTAATTCCCTGGGAAGGATATAGTCTTATCGGTCCTACGGATCGTCCCTTCGAGGACCATCCAGATAAGCTCCGACCCACGGAACGTGATATCGATGAACTGGTAAATGATGTAAATGACACCGTTCCAGGCGCTCCTCTGAACAAAGAAGATATTCTACATGTGCCTATAGGCATTCGTCCTTTGATCGGTGCAGGCGACGGAGAAAAGAGCGGCACCTACAAAGCATCCAGAAAGTATGAAATCTATGATCATGCGGAAGAAACCATCGATGGTTTGATTTCGGTAGCGGGCGGTAAATGGACTACCTCCAGGCAGCTGGGCGAAGATGTGGTACTGGGTGCTCTCAAGAAACCTGAGCTCAAGGATGTGCTGACCAATCGTGCAGACACCTCCGTTCTTCCTCTATTTGGTTCTCCAGGTTATGGAAATCCGGCGGATATCTATAGAGATTTTGCTCTCAAAGAATATGGTATGGCCGGAGTAGCCCAATCCAATCATCTGCATCTAATTACTATGTATGGAACGGAACATGTTCCAGTTCTACAGCTGCTGGAAAGGGATCGATCCCTGGGAGCACCGGTAAGCAAGGATCGCCCAGAATTGGATGTTATGGCCCAGGTTGTGTATGCCGTTCAAAACGAAGGCGCCCGCACTCTGGAGGACATCCTGGTTCGACGCCTGGCGGTGGGCTCCTATGGTCCCATTGAAAAGTCAGCCCTTGAGGCAGTGGCAAAACTGGCGGGCAAGCATCTAAAGTGGTCCACGGCCAGACAGCAAAAGGAAATAAAAGAGTATCTGAAGCAGTATCCACTGGAACATATCCATACAGCTTCCGGGCGACCGGCTGTGGAATTGCTGGGAAAAGCTAAGAAATCTTCCGGTTCCCGGGCAACTTCCTCATCCAGCAAGTCCGGTTCCGGGAAATCTGGCAAATCCAGCTCGAAGAAACGGCCCACGGCCAAAAAGAAAACTGCTACGAAGAAGAAAACTTCGGCAAAGAAAAAGCCCTCTGCGAAGAAGGCGTCAAAAAAGAAGGTCTCTAAAAAGTCGAGGCCAGCCTCTGGAAAGAAGAAGGCCACGGGAAAAGGCTCCAAGAAATCCTCTCGTAAGAAACGATAGTCATTTACTTTAACCAGTATCCGTAGCAGCGAATGCTCCGGATACTGGTTAAAGATCCCACAAATTCTATTCAGAGAATTGGGCTCAATCGCAAGCAATTCAAGGGCCTCTGCTAGAGGCCCGGTAAGTTTCCGAATTCTTACCTTTAAATGTCCCTACATGTAAGACGGACTCTGGTCTTTATCGGAGTCTGCGTTTCCACTTCCGGCGGCCAGTTCCGTCAGTAAATCCAGGGCAAACTGAAATCGACTACTGGACAGCACTTCCTCGTCGCTCTGACCGGTGGTTACCGGGCCTACCAGATTGTAATGCAGTCGCAGCGGATCGGTCATTAAAAAGATCGTCTCCGGTGTGCCGGTTACGGGCCCCTGCTCTTTGATTTCAAAGGGTGGCTTCAGCACCATCATAGGTATGCGAATGTTGTATCGCTGGATATCCTGCTCGAGCCTCTGCTTGAGCAAAGGATACATCTCTTGAAAGTCTGGCTTGCTGGAGGCCTTGAGAATATCCACTCCGTTAGATTCCAGATCCGGGGTAACGGCAAGATACATTTCAATGCCCAGGGACTGCGCCTGGTTGTATAGCATATGCAGAGCTGGAAGTTCTTCAATGCATGGGATGCATGTAGGACTGTAGAAATTCAGGACGATTCCGCGAGATTGGACTGATTTAAGAGGCAGATCCTGGCCCTCCAGAGTTCTGCCTTCTAGAGATAGGATCTCCGGACTTGTATGCACCCCCGGACGACAATGAACTGCAAAAAGCAGTCCAATTAGGGCAGCAAAAGTAAGGAATCGACCCGGAACGCTGCCTGTTTGCTTCGATGCCTTTTCATTGTTTCTGGAATATCCCATTTTTAACCTCATTCTGCTTTTACCAACCTGGTATTCAGGGAAGGATCAACCTTCTTGTATGCGGTAACCTTTTTGTCCTCCATGAATACTGTAGTCTCAGTGAATCTACCTCTGCTCTTCGGACCTTCGTCTGCCCCTGGCACAGACCGTTTGACTCAGTGTAAGAGTTAATCCTGGTTCGGGGCTACCCATTTCCTGAATTCATAATTGCTTTTGAGCACCTGCCTGAACGGCGTTATTACCTACAGAATCCCGTTCCGGTATATCAGAGCTTCAATCGCTTGAACACAAATTCTGGAATGCTTCGGATAATCGTCATGATGTATTTCCACATCCAGAGTGTGTATATTACATTCTTCTTTTTGCGAATTGCTTTGAAGATATCGCGCGCCACCTTTTCAGGAGAACCTGTTATGGGACCCGGAAGAGGCATTCCTTCTGTCATGGATGTGCGAACGAAACCAGGCTTGATCGTAACAACGTGCACACCATAGGGAAAGAGATAATTTCTAAGACCGGATAGATAGGCCGTAAGCCCGGCCTTCGCGGCGCCATAATGATAGTTACTCTGCCGACCACGGTCACCGGCCACGGAGCTCACCACGGCAATAGTCCCCTGTCCTTCTTCTTTTAACTGTTCTGCAATGGGATTGATGGCCTGCACCACTCCATTGAAGTTCGTGGACAGAATTTTCTCGGCAGTTTCATAATCCTTTCTGGCCTCATCTTCGTTCAGCATGATGCCTGCGAAGCATACGGTTAGTTCCGGAACTCCATCCAGGGATTGGATCTTCTTTCGAATCCCTTTACCGTCCATCAAATCCAGCGTAATTGGTTCGGCCACAATCTGATGACGAATCCCCAGATCAGAGCACTGATCCCTCAGATCCTTGATATTTCGTCCTGCCAGAACCAGGTTCCAGCCTCTGGATGCCAGAAGCTCTGACATTGCAATGGCCATATCGGAGGACGCTCCGATTATCAGAGCCTGCTTCTTCTGCAACCTGCTTGACTTGGTTTGAATCTTTTCTTCGGGTTTTTTCTTCGCCATGTCGCTCCAGGATTCTACAGCGCATCCTGTTGCCAATATTATTATATTGAAACTTAAATGCGGCGCATCCATCTAACTCGCAGATGCCAGGAGAATGGTCGGATATGCCAGGAAATTGTCCACGGTACTTTCCACCGTTCTTCCACCACAAATTGCGCTGCTCTTTTTCGGTGATCGTTGCCATTTGAAGCGAACCCCCACAGTCTGGTCCTTACAGATTTGATATGCGACATAATAATTCCGAGGAATCGGGAAGCACTGTCGCAATTCAATGACCTTCGCAAGCGCTTATTCTATTCGCAGGCGAAACCTCAGTAATCTGTATACAAGATGGAATAAACAATGGCAGTGGTGCTGGCAGAAAAAAACGAAACGAATGGCCAATTGTGGGCCCAGGCATGCCAGGCACTTTCCAGCCATTTGCCAGGGCTCTTCTTTGAGCATTTCATAAAGCCTCTGGATCACGATTTTGATTCCGAGACCGGTAATCTGTACCTTATCGCCTCAGATGAAAAGCGAATCGCACATATAGAAATGAAATATGGCCGGCTGATTCGTGAAAGTCTGGCTCCTATTCTGCCTTCCGGCTTTAATGTGCAGATCATAAGTCAAAAAGAGTTGGGTTTTCGCAATCCCGGGAATTCTAGCCCTTCCTCCGCGAAGGCCACCGATGACCTGGAATCACCGTTGTCGGCGCACGAATTACCCCATGCACGCAAAGACACATCGGAGAATTCTTTTATCTGCGACAGTAACCAGGAATCTCGCATTCAGAAGATGCTGGATCTTTCCTGGAAAGGAATCCTTTACATCTATGGTCCATCCGGAACCGGCAAAAGTCATCTGGCCCGGGCCATAGCCAGTGGATGCCGGTCCCAGAGCTTCAGCATGGAGGAATTCATGGTGGGATTTGCTACTGCATCCAGGGAAGGCACACTTCTGGAATGGAAGAAGGATTTACACAGTCAGGAGCTTGTTGTTCTGGATGATCTTCAGTTTCTGAGACAGAAGGCCGTTCGCACCCGAGAGCAGCTACGAGCCCTTATGGATGCGGCTCTTCAGGGCAAAATTCGTCTGATACTTGTAGCCGATCAATCTGCAGGCCAGATTGACGGTGGCGCTGACCTGCGTTCCAGGTTATTGGAGGCCAGGCCTGTGGAGCTGGGGTATCTGGATTCAGAGCTTCGCAAGACTCTTCTTTTGCAGATGGCCCGTCGATGCGATGTCGATCTTCCGGAAGCCTATTCCTCCTTTCTGGCAGAGAGGATCCAGGGCGATCATCGGAAACTGCAAAATGCCATTCACCGGTTGTCCATGATGTCGGTAATCCCGGCGGATCCACGATGGACCGAAACAGAGTTTCAGGATTTGATGGAGTCCGGTAGTTCCGCAGAGCCGGATAAGGTGCTACAGGTAGTGTGCAGATTCTACAATGTTCATCCAGATTTGCTGAAATCCAGCGCTCGGGATCAGTCTGTGGTGCGCGCCAGACATCTAAGTGCTTATTTTCTGTATCATCTGGCTGGCATGAAGCTCGGCGCCATAGCCGGAATTCTGGGTCGAAAGGACCATTCTGCCGTGCTTTATGGAATTCGCAGAACGGAGAGTCTATTCTCTCAGGATCTCTTTCTAAAGAAACAGGCCGCCTCCCTGGAAGCGGAAATCCGTAAATTCTAGCTCCATTTCTTCCTGCAAGTGAGTGGATGTTTATTGAATCCCTGTTATACTGGAAAAAGGGAGAGAATGCTACCGAAAGGTCCTTCGGGAATTCTCGGAAACTGTCAAGTTGCCGAAAATAAAACCGAATATCCTCTAGAGGCTCTTATGTTATTCAGAAACACTGCGAAAAGCTTGCAATCCGGCTCCATCCTGGCAGCCCTTATAATTTTTCTCGCTCTGCCATTGGCGGCAGCTCCTCAGCGGCCGGGAGGAGTAGATTCCAGAGCTACCTACTTTACCAAAACGAAGGTCTGGTTTCTAACGGCCAACGGAGTACGCTCCGTCTGGTATGAAAATGGTCAACTGAAGGCCAGAGGTCCCTATAAAGACGGAAATCGCCAGGGCAGCTGGACCTACTTCTATACTGACGGTACAAAACAGGCTGAAGGCACTTACAAGGACGGAAGAATGTCCGGTAAATGGACCATGTACCATTCCAACGGTAAGAAAGAGTCCGAGGGACCCTATGAAAACAACCACAAAGAGGGGCACTGGGTTGTTTATGATTCCAAAGGACAGAAAACCGGCGAAGGCAACTATTCTGCGGGATACAAACACGGTACCTGGACAGAGTACTATCCTGGTGGAAACATCTTCTTCAAAGGTGAGTACGTTCGAGACATTGCCCACGGCCAATGGACTTACTATTACAAAGGCGGTCAGCTCTATCAATCCGGACAGTACAATGCGGAAAAGAGGACCGGTCCCTGGAAGATTTGTATTCAGCCAGGTGGTCCCTGTGGCACCGAAAGCTTTTCCTCTCCCTCGGCTCCTCGAATTTCAGGTTTGAGTAACGATACCACTCCTGCCTCCAATACTCAGGATCCTGCGGATCTGCTGGATTCCATGGAAGGAAGCAAAGATGTGCCCCCATCCATGGAAGGTAAGTGGAGTAACGATTTCTAGCCTGGATCTTTGAAGATTATGGCAGGGAAACCATGCATCCTGGATCCCTGCTCTGCCCAACCCTAAAGCCCCAGGGATGCGCAATCGAAGGGACAGTTCGTTCGAAAGCAATCTGAATTCTGTCTAATAGAGATAGGGCTTCTTGAATGGCCGGCACTCATAACTTCGCACAGGTGGTCTGCCGGATTCAAACTGGATAATTCTTACAAATTGCTGGTCACTTCGAATGCATTGCCTGCAAAGGAACGGTTTGGGAGTCAGGGTGCAATAATGAGCGTCCCAGATTTCGTAGGCCTGCACAATGGAGTCGTTTTCCTTCCAGCTTTCTGAAATGGGAGCTTCCTCGGAATCAAAGTCCAGAGAGGGTGTTTCTGGCATTGCAGGCAGCTCTGCGAAATCCTCGGCCACGGTGGCATCGGAAAATAGATGCAATCCAAGGCTGGCAGCAATCAGAAAAACGGAGATTGACCGGCCGGCCCATCCGGCTTTTTGTTTACGGGGTAGGTGCGTGGCCGTTGTGTAGACTGGATGTACGAATTTCCCCACGTTCATATTCTCGACTCGGATCAGTTTTCTCATGAGGATCTGGATTATATCATGCGCTATACCAGACGCATCGAGGAAATGGGCAAGGATGTGTTCGGTCTGCTGGAAGGGAATGTTCTGGCCTCGCTTTTCTTTGAATCATCCACCAGAACCAGGCTGAGCTTCGAAACAGCCATGAATCGACTGGGCGGCCGGGTGGTTTCCACGGTAGGTTTCCAGTTTTCGTCCATCAGCAAAGGGGAAACCCTGTATGACACCATGAAGATGATCGAGGCTTATGCAGATATCGCGGTGATTCGGCATCCCGTTGAGGGAAGTTCAAGAATTGCTGCTGCGGCTGTTAGCGTTCCTGTGATCAACGCCGGGGACGGCGCCGGCCAGCATCCGACCCAGGCTCTCCTGGATCTTTATACTATTTTCAAAGAAAAGGGAACCCTGGAAGGACTTAAGATCGCTTTCGTGGGCGACCTGAAATTCGGAAGGACCATTCACAGCCTGGTAAAGCTTCTGGCTCACTATGATGTGGAAATGATCTTTATTTCTCCCGTGGACCTGGCCCTCCCCGAATCCTACCGCAAGGATTTGCGAAATCATGGAGTGACCTTCGAAGAAGAGGAGGACATCAAAGCCCTATGGGATTGCGATGTGGCCTACATTACACGAATCCAGGAAGAGAGATTTGTGGACCGAAGCGAATACCAGCGCCTGAAGGATTCCTACAGTATCAATCGGGCTTTTGTACTGGCTTCCAGAAAGCCCACTCTAATCATGCATCCACTTCCCCGGGTTTCTGAGCTTTCCACAGATGTAGATGATTTACCCAATGCAGCCTATTTCCGTCAGGCTGCCTACGGAGTTATTGTTCGAATGGCACTGCTTTGCATTTGCATGGGCAAGCCCATGCCCTGAGCGAAAGCGTCGCTGGCCGGAAGAGCGATTTCCGAAACTTAGTTTTCCAGCACTTCCAGTAGCTCTTCCTGACTTACTTCTTCGCCTCTACGAATACGCTCTCGAATCTCCTCTCTGCGTTTTTCTTTTTCAGTGAGTTCCTTTTGGTCGTCGGTTTTCATGGGCGTGCCCAGGCCGGCGCGCAGTGAATACAGTTCTGCCAGGTTCCAGTTCTGTTTGGTTTCTGGAATCACCGTAAATTGAGTGCCGCATTTAGCTTCCGGTGCCGAGTCCAGCACAATGAAGCCTGCGCCAAACCGGGTGGTGCTGGCCTGGAGGCTACACCGGTCATTCTTTAGCTGAAATTTCTGTCCAGATCGAGCCATGCCATTTCGAAGGAAAAACTCCAGAGCCGGAGAGAATGCCAATCCCTTCTGACCGGAAAATTGCTGGAATATTAACTGAATATCATCGGAGTCTGTATCCGGCGAACTCCGGGAATCCTGGAGGGTGAGATTGCCTGGAACTCGATTCCAGCATCCTTCATCGTCGCGCAGACATCCTTCTTCAAATCTAAGTAGCAGGAATACATCGTCTCCTTTGAGCTCTCGGTCCACCTGGGGGCGACTGAAATTCTCTACCTTCCATGCATCCCCGTCCTTGATTTCCTGGTGATATCGCACGAATACAGTTCTTGTAAACAGAGCCTCGTCTGGATCTGTGTCGATGACTCCCCATCGTTCTGTGATTTCGAATCTTTTGCCGGAAAAGGTGAGGTCCCTGGGGACCCGAACCTGATGAAGAAATAGACATTGAGTTTGATCCGGATCCACTGAGTGACGGATGCCTCCACAGGCAATGGAAAGAATTCGCCAGGTGTCTCCATCCCTTTGAGTGTACAGACCCGACAGTTCAAAATCAGGAGCCCCTGAAGGCCCTCTTAGCTGAGTTTTGCAGGAAAGGGAAAATAGAATCAGTGTAGCCAGAAGTGCCGCAGCCAGTTGCTTCATGCTGACAGCATGGCCGGGCACCCGACCATGAAAAGCATAATCGAGTTTTGATTGATTAACTGGCGCTGTTTCGGTTCTATTCCCCTGACCATGGTCTCCTCTACGTATCAAAATCACAGAGACAAAATCATAACAGACGACGGGCTTCGGCTCTTCACCCAGAGCTGGGTGCCTCCCAGGCCACAGAAACACCTGATCATTCATCATGGATTCGGTGAGCATAGCGATCGCTATGGAAATGTCCTGGATGTGCTGGATGCTCAAAAGATCGCAGTATACTCCTTTGATGCGCGAGGCCATGGTCGCAGCCAGGGAAAGAAAGGAGATAGCCCCGGAATCTTCCGATATGTTCGGGACCTGGAGCAATTTCTGTTGCATTTGAAAGAGAAATGGGGAATCCGAAAACCATTTCTGCTGGGCCATTCCATGGGTGGTCTTGTGGCCGCCTCCTTTGCCACTACTCAGCTCAATCAATGGGAAATCGCAGGACTATTACTGAGCGCACCGGGATTGAAGGTAAAGTTAACCCCGGCCATGCAGTTCAAGAAAGCCGCCGGTCAATTTCTATCCTTTGTGAAGGACGATTTGATAATGGAGGCCGGGCTGGACGAGAATTTCATCAGTCATGATGAGGCGGTGAAGAAGGCCTATCATTCAGACCCTCTGGTCCATGGAAAGGTCAGCGTGCGCATGGCATTAAGTCTCCTGGAGGCTGGAGATGAAGTTCTTCGCCGGGCCAGCAAGGTGCGACTTCCGGTATGGATCGGTCATGGCTCCGATGATGAAATTGCCAGTGTGGATGGCTCTATGGAATTCTATGAACGAATTTCCTCCGTGGACCGCTCCCTTCAGATCTATGAAGGTCTCTATCACGAGATTTTCAATGAAATCCGTCGGGAGCCACTGGAAGATTTGAGAAACTGGCTGGCAAAACATTGATTCCGCTTGCCAAAAAATGGGGATCGCAGTAAAAAAAAATTTGACAAGCAATGACGCACTGCACAATACTGACTTGTGCGTTGCACAAAAACGCAGGCAAAAAAAACTCAATAAGGTAGGATAGTCATGGAAAAGATTCTGCACGACGTTCTCAACGCTGGTATCGCTCTGTTTCGCGCAGGTGAAGATAGCGTAAACAATGCCATCAAAGAAGTTCAAAGAACATTTGATGAGCTAAAATCAAAAGGTGCCGCTGACAATAGCGAGCCTGCAGTTCAACTGCGCAAAGTACTGGATGACATCGTAGCTCAAGCTAACGATCTGAACCAGAAAACTGGCGATGCTTACAATCAGGCTCTGACTCAGCTGCAGGACCTGTACAACAAAGCAACCGTTGAGATCGAAAAAATCGTTCCTGAAGAACGAGTAAATGAAATCAAAGATAAGATCGAAGAGCTTACCAACGTGATCAACAGCAAAGTAAATGAGCTGCGCGGTGGTGGAGCTTCTACTTCCGGCGGATCCAGCACCTCCACTGGAGCGTAAGGATCCAATGCAGCTGCCTCGTGCAGTGCACAGGCCCGGCTCTCTTCTGGGGAGTCGGGCTTTTTATTTTTCAGATTCCTGTTTTCGAATGATTCCCGAACCCCTGGATTAATGCTACGCTGGCGGCGAAACCTCACCGTTCCAATTTAACAGATTTCTTGCCCGGTCAATTGAACCAATTACCTGCTCTGGCAATATCAGTTTTGCTTTCCTGGAAAGCCCTCTTTGCGGCAATGGTTCTCAAGGGATATTCCAGATGAGCGAAGATACGAACATCCATACCGGAGCCTATGAAGGCCGTCAGGATCATGTCCGCGATCTGAAGTTTCCTGAAATCGAGGTCTTCGCCAATATCTATCCGGGCAAATCCTATCGCATCGATATGGAGATTCCGGAATTCACCGCAATTTGTCCCAAGACAGGTCTGCCGGACTTTGGCATTCTATATCTGGCCTATAAGCCAGCGGAGTTCTGTCTGGAGCTCAAGAGCCTGAAAGAGTATGTTACGGCCTACCGCAACGTCGGCATTTTCCATGAGAATGTTGTAAACCGAATGCTCGATGATCTTGTAAAGGCATGCAAGCCCAGATGGATGCGTCTGCATGGCGATTACAATGTCAGAGGGGGCATCAAAACCCGGGTCACCGCTACATATTCTGCACCAAATGAATAGTATCGGAAAAAAGTGCCGGCTGCCATTTCGGCCCATAGCTCCGTACCAGATGAGAAGAGTTTCTCCGTTTCTGAACTGAAGCGACCAGGCCGAAGCGAAAATTCCGGCTGAGCTGGCAAAGCCCGGGCCCGGTTCCAATACTAAAAGCTACAAAGAGGGTAGGCTCAGGTCCGTTACTAAAGATTGTCCACGTATTCAGGCCATTTCGGAAATGGCCAGTATTCGGCTGAATCCTCGCGAACTTCGATTTTTGATGCTGCTACCGTAAAGGAGGCCGCGCAGGCTACAGTAAGGTTAACCCATCGACATTTAATATTTCCGATGTAACCTCCAGCGTCAACGAGTCCCGGGGTAAGCGCGCGCATCAGGAATTCCTGGCTTTCGAGCTTCATGCTTACCTGCTTTCCACCATCGGTGTCTCGTTCCCTCCGCATCTTTTTCTGATACTCTGCAACGAGTTCGCGCCATGTCTTCTCTGCCCCCTTACGATCCTGATGTTCCGATACAAAAATAAGAAGACCTTGATCTTCGAATTCCGCATAAACCGCGCATCCGTCCGGTTCAGTTAATCCCATTTGCTTCACTGCTTGCCGGCTTTCGGTACCGAAGGTCTCTTCTGCGAGCCGCGAAATGTTATCGTAATGATGGGCGCAGGCCTGCAGGTCTCTTTCTGGATTCTCCGCAGTCAGGGGACCGGCCATGGCTATCGTCAGCATTAAAAGCAGAGGTTGCTTGAGCATATTAATTCTGACGGAATCCATCCCCCGTATGTTCAATGCATTGGTCAGCGCCGCACTCAGTAGAGACTGAGCGAGCTGTCCAGGGGGGCTGAACCGGAGGCTTTTTTTAACTGGAATCAGGCCCTCTGTAGTACGAGCTTATCAGCCATCGCCGTCTCAATTGGAAAATTTGGAATTTTCCTGAATGTTCCCCGACCCGCTGCCGAAGCATAGAATCCCAAAAGCCAGCCTTAAAGTCAGGAAAGCGAAACCTACCAATCAATTGTTCCGCGTATCGGCTTTTGACGAGCCTCTGTCCTGGCACTTTCGCAGGTGCTGGCATTTCTGCGGGAGCCTGCAATCCTTCTTTCTGTAGCGCTTCGCGAATCTCTCGCTTCTGATAGAACTCCTGAAGGTAGGCTCTGGTTTCTTCTACGGACGAAGGATTCGGATCCACAGCATTGATCAATTGTTCTCGCTGGAAACCGGGAAAGGAGCCCTCTCCATCCATTACCCTTGCCCCTGCAGCCAGAACGATTCTACACAGATCATGGACATGGATCCTGGATATGATTTCATCGCCTCGCTCAAAGAACCTCCCTCGCCCCTGGGCCAGAAATAGAGGGAGACTGCGGCCTGGTCCATAGAGTCCGCCTGCGCGAACAATCAATGCATCCGGTCGATGCTCCAGAATGGCCTGCTCAACCAGCAGCCTTCGCATACACTTTTCTGAATTTCCAGTGGCAGAAAGTTCGTCCACTTCCAGTAATCCTTTTTCAGAACCTGGATACACGGAAGTGCTGGAGATATGGACGTACGGAACTTGAAATGATGCGATTTCAGTGCGATACAGTGGGTTCTGAAGCTTTCCTTCTTCCTCTACAGCTGGCACTGTATCAAGAATCATATCCGGTTCGAAGCCATCCAGCGAATCGGAATCACTACGACTCAGGAATCGGACTTTCACCGGAAATTCGCTGGCAAGATAGCCTCCGGTAAAGCTCCTACCCAGGCAGAGAATTCGGCGAATGGACATACAAGCAGCAAAAGAAGTGGGTTGTTGATGCACAGGCTTTTTTCAGTCTGACACCATGCAATGGGCCTTGCTCGAACACCGTCCCCAAAAGCCAGATCATCCCGTACTGAAGTCCCAGGGAATACTGGTCAAGCTTCCGGATCAGTGGATTGCATTTCCAGAAGCAGACCAGGAGGCTTTTCCAGTAAAGAACTATCCTGTTCTAATTCTGGAGACCGAGGATCTTGAGCAGGCACCTGTTTGGGCATATTTGCTGAGGTTCATTGAGCGAAACATCCCTGCTCTGGCCCGGTTTACGGAAGCCCGGGATATGATCCCGGATGGATTGATCCAGGCCCTGGGCTGGAAAGCCCATTATCGCAGCCGGGATGAATGGAAACAATGGGCAGCTCTCAGCGCAGCCAGCGAAGAGCTATATATGCTTTATGAGTTTCCTCTCAATGTGCTGCGGCTGTGGGATCGCGTCGATCCGAGCAGTCGCGGGCAATGGATGGAATTATGGCTTGGCCGGGGATTCAAGAAGAACCTGGTAAAGGAAATTATCCAGTACTATCACGATCTAGCTCCAGAGCAGCAAGAGGAAGCCCTGAAGCAGGCTCTGGAATTCTCTGGCAACTGGAAGGCCCGCAGTGGATCCTTTCCCGCAGAGCAGATTCGCGATCAGCTCTATCGCCACAGATATCCGGAGATCAGCGGACTCCAGGAGAAGGTATTTAAACTTCAGAAAAATCTTCCGGGGCATAAAAAATTGACCTACCTAATTCCGGATCATCTGGAGGCCGGTTATCTGGATTTAAGGCTACGGATTGAAGCGGATGCAGATGTGGAGGAGTTGTTCGAGCTCCTCCGGGAAGCTACCCGAGATGGCAGGCTTCGGGAGGTCCTGAATCTTATCCAGTAGCGCTGTAATTGTAGTTGGCCTTGACACCGTAGCCACTGAATCATTTCTGGAAGGCAACGGGATGTGGCGCAGTGGTAGCGCACTCGTCTGGGGGGCGAGTGGTCGCTGGTTCAAATCCAGTCATCCCGAATAAAGGGTCGCAATCGCGGCCCTTTTTTTATTCACAGACAGGTTCTGGGGTTAGCGGATTACTCCATGCTTCACCTTTAGTTCCCATAAAGCTACGAATGGGATGGAATCCTTGCGTTCCTCGAGATAGGCTTCCATCCTTGCCCGGTCCGGCAGGGTTGGATCCTGGGGATGTCTGTAAGTTCTCAGTACTGAATCCACTTTCTGCACAATCTCATTTTTGAGAAAATCCTGCCAGGCCAGAGAACCGTTGGTCTGGAAGTAATCGTAGAACTGAAACTCGTCTTTGAAGGAATGCAGCTTAATAGATGCCAGTTTTGACCGAGGTATTTGAACCGCCGCGCCGCTGATCTGGCTTCCTCTGGTATCCTGAAAAATACGCTGCAGATCTGTCAGCAAAAAGGACTTCACTTTCGCGTTGGAGAAGACAAACTTCACCAGATCGCCCATTCCCTTGAAATATACGGCTCTGGTTTTTTGCTCCAGATACTGCTCTTTAGTCAGGTTCGCTTCGCTGGCTCTCTGTCCGGTTCCATCTCCATCGAGAATATCTCGAATAATAAGATCGTATTCTTTGCGAAAGTAGATCTGCCCATCTTTGTTCTTTTTGAGTATGCCCGGGCCTGCCAGGCATCGCGCAAAGAGTTCTGGACTGATCTTCTCCAGTCCGCCGCCAGCCTGAACCTCATCCATCAGCTTGCGAATTCCGGATGAATAGGTTTCCCCGGCCAGGATTTGCCGCATGCCATCGTGTATGCTTTCTGCGTATTCGTAACCACCGGCTTTCTTTTCAAGCAGTTGAAACTCCAGAAGACCGTTCCAGAGCTGTTTTGGATTAAGATAGTTTCTGGTGCGATAGGGATCCGGAAAGTATTTCGCATCAAAAGAAGGATTGTTGAAAAGATGCAGAGGATGTTCTCGACGGTGCATTAAATCATGGTAATCATTTACGCAATCGTTCAGCCCATTCACACGGAAAAGCGGAAAACCCAGAACGATGCCCATGGAAATAATTTCATAGGGCTTAACCAGATTAGGCACCTCAAAGCACTCTACAGAGATATTGGGACTGACCGTTGATCGTTTGGTATAATGATCCATTCTGGGGGGCAGATCATTCTGAGCTCGCTCCGGTGCGCTGTCTCCTTCTTCGAACACATTCAATGGAAATTGAGTTACCGCTCGAAAATACTCCATGGACCGCAGCCCGTTGAAGTTTGCGGATGTATAGGGCCGGGAATATGTATCCAGCTTGGTAAGAAGGCTTTTGAGCTCAATTTTTTTCTCTCTGAGAACATCCTGAATGGAGAGATTCTCAAAGGAAAATCCTGCAAATCTCTTTTGAATGACCTGGAATAGACCGGCTCGCAGACGATCTACCTCGATTCGGTTCATGGTGGCCTCATCGATTTTCCACTGACGGTCATCGCCTTGCTGGCCGTATAGAATCTCGCGGGCTTCCTCCGGGCTTTTCTGTAGAATCTCCAGTCCCAGCTCCTGATGGATCAATTCTTCCATCTCGGATTGACTACGTTCCAGCACTTCCAGGCCAAAGCGGCCCATCAAATACGTCTGCACAATCTGAGTCGTATCATCACCCCGGTCCATGCCCAGAAAATCCACTTCATTGCATAGATCGTCCAGACTGAGTCTGGCGCCAAAGTGCCGATTTATGAAACCTTTGATCTCTGGCTTATTCACCAGATAGAAGAACAAAGGGTTCTTCTTTTGCAGTAATTCAAAGTGGCTTTTTTGAATCTCATCATGCAGGCTATGAGCCAGGGTCTGTAGCCGATCCTCCAGAGGAGCCAGGGTTTCATTTCTGAGCTGATAGAGTGATCCTTTGAATTCTCGCAAAAACTCTTCTGTGGCCTGCAGCATGGATTCATGGATTAGCTGCAGATGATTCAGACGAATCATTGTATATACAGCTTCTACGCGCTTCGCATTGAAGTCCCCGGTATCCAGTGCACGTAGTTGTTCTTCGATTTCTGAATCCGCGTAATAGTTCAGCCCTACCCTGCTTTCGTAGCAGAGTCCCTGGAAGAATTCCAGGCGTTCCATTACCCGGTCCAGCAAGGCGCGAGTAAACAGAAAGCCCCTGGAAGGATCTGCCGTGATTTCCGCCACAGCCTCTTCCATAACCTGCTGAACCTTTTCCAGCTCCAGGCGCCATCGGCTTTCCATACGACGTAGAAGCCGGTCTTTATGATGCTCCATTTCGCCCCGGCCATAGTCCCGTCGCATGAGCTCCAGGATAGATACCACACCGCTACGATCGCCGCTCCGCATACTTCTCTGGATTCGGTCTCGATATCCATTGAACTCCGCTTTCCAGTCCAGGCGATAATCCGGATACATTCGTTCAAAGATCAAAGCACAGTTCAGTCTCAGGGCTCGAACCAGTCCTCGATTGAGATCACCGAAGGTTTCGTTCAGAAGCTTCTGATCTACTTTTTCATGGAATCGCTTAATAATTCTAAGGGCTGCCAGCTTGAAGCCCACCTCGCGCAGGATGGGCACCGGATACATTACACGAGAAATACCAAAGGAATTATAACTGGCTCTTCTGGCTGGCTCGGATCCATCCTCCGGAAAATAGATACTGGCCCGGGTGGAATCATTCACCATTCTCTCTTCGATGGCGCCGCCCACCGTGGAGCTTACAAACGTGTGAATGAACTGACCCGTTAATTCCTGAACCTGGTCCCGGTCCTGGAGGATATTACCGGAAAGGTTTTCTACATCCAGAAGATAGAGCATGCCATCTTTAAAGAGTCTGTCCTCCAGCTTAACGTGACGGCCATTGGGATAGGTTGCTTCGAAGGCATTTCCGCTCTGAAAATAATCCAATTCCTTGAGGGCGGCGTATGCATTGGCTCTTGCGTTTTGATTGTAGACCACACGTTTAAAAGCAGATGGAAGTACGATGATTCCATATAGCTTGGGTGCAGGCCAGGTATCTTTGAAGATATCATGAATCATGGCTGCCATATCCAGCAGCATACCGTTTCCGGTACCGCCCACCACCGAAGCCGTGAGGAAAATGCTGATCTGTCCTTCCCGGGGAGCATGCTTGATCTGAAATCCCAGATGCTTCATGCTGGTTCGTTCAGGATTAATCTCGAAATAGTATCCTTTGTCATCCCGGGGAAAGATCTCGGGACTTATCTTTTCCAGGGGGATATGGGGACAGAGAATGGTCCTTGTTTCTTCATCCAGCTCCAGGTCCAGGATATCGTTGTGACCGGGCACATAGTCAGAAAAGTGATAGCGAACCTTTCCTGGTTTGAGCTCAACATCCAGATCAAGCACTTCTACGGCGGACTTTTCCTGCACATCCATCAGGCGAAAATAAGCTGGATCATTGCTCATGGCTTCCAGCCTTTCCTTTTCGGCTACCAGGGCTGAGCGAATCTTTTCGTAATTATGGAAGAATGCAAGTCTACCCAGCGCTCTGGTCTGATTCGCGCCCTGGCCTGACCTGGTGGAGATCCTGTAAATATCGGGATCCGGCAGCCATTTATAGGCAGGATCATTTTCCCTCAGCCCTTTTAGATAGCTCAGACTGAGTTCGGATGGAGTGGGCGCCCCGATGTAGAGCATTCGCCGGTCTTCCTGGAAATGCTGCTCATTTCCAGGAAAGCGATAGGACTCTCCCTTCCCTTCAATGCTGGTCCCTATATCTGTGGTATCTATACCAATCCATCGCATATAGGTGCGGGCCTCTGATGGCATCTCGCGCTCAATTTGAGAGCGAGCCGAAAGTATACCCTTCATACCCGATCCGCCCATCCCTATGATCAGGGATTTGCGCGCCATGGGCAGGTTTTCCTTCAGGACTCTGGTGGCGGATTGAAAGAAAGTGGAATCACTCATGCAGAACCTTTTAAAAGTAACGAATCAAACGGCCAGCCATTCGAGCTGGCAGGATTGCCAGATCAGCCACCCTCCCTGGAAAGAAAGGGGTCAATCATGGGGTAAGCGCCATCCTGGGATGGATGAGAGGTATCGTAGCCCGGGAAAATGCGATACAGGCGAAGATAGAAATCCTGGTCCATGCGAGTGTAATTTCCTGCCTCAACCTCCACAGCTTTTGTGAAAAGATGAAACTCAAAATACCCGGCCACAAACTTCCCGTCATGACGCAATCGATCGCCGAGCTGGATTCTTAGCGGCTTGCCCGAGGGGATGCTGTTGAAATGAGGATCTCCTTCTGGATCTTCCTCCGATTGGATTAATAGCCTCTGTCGGGAATTCATTTCTCGAAAGGTTTTATCATCCTGGTTGGGGAAGTATATCAGAGCCTTTCCAGCACGTCTCAGATCAATAGAGTATTTCTGGATGAGTGTTTTGTCTGTGTTATAGATATCACGATCTGGATCCTGACGAATGCGAAACTCAATTTCCAGATGGTTTTCAATGATTTCAGTGCTATGGGTCTTGATATGACCTTCATGTCTGCCAATGATAACTCGCTTGGACTGGCTTTCCAGAGACTTGTCTTTGCCCAGGCGAAATCTATACACCAGCCCTGGATCCAGTAACTCCTTTGGAGTGACCGCCGCCATGGTCTTCGGTGCCGGTTGTGCAGCAGGTTTTGATCTGGCAGGAGGAGCCTTCTTCTTTGCTGGCTGCGGTCCCTGTCTCAGTTTATGCACTTTCAATGTAAGAACAAATACGGCGGCCAGAGCGGCCATGAAACCCAGGCCCAGAGAAATTACAATTACCTGGTGATAGAGAGACTGACCGCCAATTAAAAATGGAATAAGTCCTGCCACCAGAAGAAACAGAACCACTACAAAGGACTGTACAGAAATGTATGTCTTGTTTGCCATAATCAGAGATCGATGATTTCCATGGATTCGTCTTCTACCACTTCCAATCCGTCCGACGATTTTCCCGCACTGGAAGAGCTACTGGCATCAGCGCTTTTTTGATTCGCTACAGGAGCTTTTGCCGTATCCCCCGCCGGCTCCTGCTGCAGTTCTTCAAACAGATCGCCACCGGTTTCTACGTTGCGAGCCGGTCTTTTTCTTTTATCTTCACTTAGATCCACGGCAGGATCAAAGATGCGGATGGAACGCAGGTAAGGATTCTCCGACATGATACGGTTTCTAGCATCCCTGATGCCCCTGGCAAGGCATTTTGAATTAAGCAGGAGGTCTGTCTTTGGATGAGTAGCGGGTCCGTGATATGGCGGGGCATGGATTGTGCGCGTATCGGCCCGGATTCAGATTGTGACATGAGATAGCTTCCGAAAAGAAAGCACTATGTCTTCAAGGCTGACTCCCTTCCTTCTTTTCTGACTTTTCGCCCTTTTTCTCTGCTTCCTGGCGAAGGGTCAGACTGCGGAGTGCATCTGGAATAGATCCCGGATTAAACAGAAGTCTGCTGGAACGGCTTAATGGGCGATGGATCATTCGTTTGATCTCGGGAATCTTGCTCCGGGCCGCCCGTCGACCTTCTTCGATGGCCTCTGGAGATCTATGGAAATCCAGGAATCCATAATCCTGCAGCACCGGTTCTATGGTGATGTCCGGAGGATGGGATTTATAGTTTTCCAGTCGAATTCGATTCATCATGGTATCGATAGTGCGATACATGATACCGGTGACTCCCTCAGCCTTTTCTCTAACTGCATGGGCATCCAGGTCCACCGCAATGACCAGATCTGCACCCAGTTTACGGGCAAGGCTTACAGGAACCGGATTTAGCAAACCTCCATCCACCAGCTGGTAATCCCCGAATACCTCTGGAGAAAGAAAGCCGGGCACCGCAACTGTAGCTCGTACTGCGGGAATCAGCGCTCCGTCCGATATATGCACCTCCTGCATGGAGGACAGATCTGTAGCCACCACACCGAACTGTCGCTTTAGTTCCGAGAATTTGCGTACCGGCAAATACTCTTCGAGAAACCCAACGAATCGCTTTCCGCCGATGAGCCCACCTGTTCCCACGGAGAAATCCATATAGGAAAGCGTGACACGGGGGCTTTTATACCTGGATGCGAATTCCTCTGCATGCTCCAGGGCATCAGCCGCGTAGAAGGAGCCGATCACTCCTCCTGCCGAAGTGCCTGTAACAATGTCGATTTCAATGCCGGAAGCTTCCAGCTCCTTCAATACACCTATGTGAGACCAGCCTCGCGCCGAGCCAGAACCCAGGGCCAATCCAACCCTGGGTTTTCCTACTCTGAGAGGACCAATCTCTAAATGCATTAAACCGCCGCTGGTTCCCTGGTCGCTGAACTATCGGCAGAAGCAATGGCATTCTGAATTCGAATGATATTGCCCTGTAGAATCGCTTTGCTCTCCAGGTTAAAGGCATTTACAAGCTTGTTACGTCTGGCCGCAGCTTCTGCGTTTACGCGAGAGTTGGAGCGCTCTACCAGAAGTCCCATCATGAATCGGGCAGCGGATTGCACGATTTCAAATGCAAGTTCATCTCGCAAGTCACCCTTCACTTCTTTGTAGATGGAAACAATCTCTTCGAAGCTGGCTTTAACCTGCAGCAGTTCCTGAGAAGGCTGAAACCGAGTCATTTCCTGTTCGATATAGGCTCTGAGGTTTCCGTTGGGAGTCATACCGGATACAATTCCGCCGATGGCCGCCACAACCTGAAGCTGCGTGGTGCCTTCATAGATATTGGTAATACGAGCATCTCGATAGATTCGGGCAACGTCGTATTCTTCTGTGTAACCCGAGCCTCCATGAATTTGCAGAGCATCGAATGCCAGTGTATTACAGGTTTCGGAGATGTAATACTTGGTAAGAGGAGTAAAGAAGTTGGCCAGCTTCTCCCAGCTTTTTACCGTTTCATCCTTTCGCACATCGCGATCCGACATGCCTTCATGTAGAAGTCTTTCTTTTCTCCATAGATAGTTATCGATGGTTCTGGCTGCTTCCTGCAGAAGGGCCCGCATGGCGATGACTTCTCGCTCCATTCGGTTCAGCATCTTTTTTACGGCAGGAATTTCTTGAATCAGCTTGCCAAACTGCTCTCGCTCACCAGCATACTTCTTCGCTTCCTGGTAGGCCGCTTCTGCAATGCCCATGGATTGACCGGCAATACTCAGGCGAGCGGTATTCATCATTTCCATGGCATATTTTACCAGCCCCTGTCCGGTTTCACCGATTAACTGTGCAGGAGTATCTTCATACACAACCTCGCAAGTTGGAGAGCAGTGAAGACCCATCTTATGCTCGATTTTAGCAACATGTACGTCCTTTCCCTCTACGAGAAAGAATGACAGTCCCCTGGCACCACTTTCGGGCTTTCCGGTCCGGGCCAGAGTCAGAATCACAGAAGGATACTTGTCGAAACCGCATGCATGAGTAATGAATCTCTTTGTGCCGTTGATCTTCCAGTTGCCGTTTTCATCCTGTTCGGCTCTCGTTTGAACGTTAGGTAGATCGGATCCATAGTTGGGCTCGGTAAGAGCCATGGCACCTACGATTTCTCCCCGTGACATGGCAGGGACCCATTTATCGATCATCTCCTGGGTTCCAAACTTTTCGATGGTTTCGGCCAGGTTTACACAGCCGATGGCGATGGCAAAGGCTGCATCCGCACGACTTGTCATCTCCATTAGAAGAGTCTGTACAGTGAGAGGGATGCCCAGACCGCCGTAGCGTCGGTTCGTAGCATAGGGCATGATGCCTGCATCTTTCACGGCTTCATAGGCCTCTACCATGGGTGCCGGGAAAGTAACCTTTCCGCTATCATACTTTAGACCTTCATGATCCATGGGCTGAGAGGCCTGGCTTACAATGGTTCCTGCGATCTCGCCGGAGCTTTCCATGATGGTTCTGTAATAGTCTACTGCATCCTTTACCGTGCCCGGAGCCATGGCCAGCTTTTCGTCTCCGGATTTCTGATACTCTTTTGCATCGGAAAAATCGTCTTCGTATGCATTTACGATTTCTTCCCAGTCAGTGATCTCTTCCAGATGCAGACGAATGTCCTCATTATCTTCGAAATAATTGCCTTGAATCATGGATTTTGTCCTCCTTGGTCCCCTGCCCGGGGATTTCCAATCCATGGTCAAAAAGTTGACTTTTGAGTCAATCTATTCCATGAGTAGATGCGCTCCGGTGTGCCAGCAGCCTTCCAGAAGCCTGCTTTCAGAAGCCAGCGCTCCAGAAAGAGGCAGTGGACTACAGGGTTCGCCCTATCTGCATGAATTCTTTGAATACCATGAGAGCGCCTGTTTCTCAGTCGCTCTAAGATAAGTAAACCAGGTAGAGGTCCATTCGTAAAGCTAACGATCCTGGAACGTTCATTACAGTAACCCTTTTTTAATGAAAGCTATTCCTGTATTCATTAGTGCTTGCCAGCTTTCACTCCATCGAATGAACGTAGCACGGGTCCTGCCTGGCTGGCAGGACGTTCGACAAATACACAGGAAACGTTTCATGCAAAAGCTTGCTCAGGTAGAGGATCTACCTTTATCCAAACAGATTGCCTATGCAGTGGGCCAGTTTGGTTGGTCTATCATAGTTAATATCCTTGGAGTACAACTTGTATTCTTCTATAATCCTCCAGGGGATGCCGGCATTCCACAGTTCCTGCCATCCTTTGAATTTCTGGTAGTGATCACCGCCGTAGTACTTCTAACCGTAAGTGGACGACTATTCGATGCGATAACAGATCCTTTAATCGCCAACATGAGCGATCGATCCAGGAATCCCAGAGGGCGCAGAATTCCCTTTATGGCCATTGGGGCCATTCCGGCTGCGGTACTCTGTGTAATGATGTTTGTACCTGTGTTTGAGCCTCAGTCCTGGATGAACTTTGGATACCTGGTCGTGATTCAGCTGCTATTCTTTTTGTTTGTAACAATGTATGTGACTCCCTTCTTCGCATTGCTGCCGGAGCTGGGTCACAATTCCACACAGAAGCTCAATCTATCTACGCTGATCTCCATAACCTGGGCACTGGGACTGATGCTGGCTGCTCAGACAGCAGGTATTGGAGGAGCTCTGGAAACCGCATTCGGACTTAATACGGTGCAGGGCTTTCAGGTGGCCACTGCCATTCTGGCTTTCTTTGCCATCATATTGATGTTCGTGCCTGTTTTAATTATTGATGAAAAGCGTTACTGCGTTAGCGAACCTTCGCAGGTGCCGGTTATGGAAGCTCTTAAGACGTCCTTTCGTAACAGGAACTTCATCGCATTCGTTTTCTCTGACTTTGTATATTTCTGTGCATTGACCATCATTCTTACGGGGGTGCTCTACTATGCCACAGTACTCCTCTATCCTGAGAATCCCCAGGAGGGGAAGCAGCTGGCCGGACTACTGATGGTAGTAATGACTATAACATCGTTTGCAATGTATCCTTTTGTGAATCTCCTGGCGCGGAAATTTGGTAAGCGCATCCTGGTGCTGTCTTCCTTCGGATTCTATGCATTTGTATTTCTGTATGTATTCTTTATGGGACCTCTACCCATTCCGCCTCTAGCTCAGGGAATGATCCTGGCTGTAAGCGCAGCTGTTCCAAATGCATTTCTGGGAATCCTTCAAAACGCTGTGCTGGCCGACATTGCCGAGCACGATGCCTATAAGACTGGTATCAAACAGGAAGGAATGTATTTCGGGGCTCGCACGTTTATGCAAAAATTCGGGCAGACGGCAGGATTGTTCATCTTCGCAGGTCTCACAGTGTTTGGTATAGATCCGGGTGATGATATCGGTATTCGCTACAGTGGAGTGGCCGGTATGGTTTTATGTATTCTGGCAGTCCTCTTTTTCATGAGATACGACGAGAAGACCGTGCTTCGAGAACTGCAGGAAGCAGAGAAAAAATGATCGAATCCTGGAGTCCCTGCCTCAGAATCGCACCATGAGCCGGGAAGAAGACAGGCAACTGGGAAAGGAGTTTGCGGATGAAATGGATCCGGGCTCCGCTTCCGGTTTTGATCGATTTGCTTCATTTACTGCGGAGGCTGCCCGTGCAGTGGGCGATAGCCTGGGAAATCTGGCAGGAAGCCTTACCGGCAAGAGTCTGGAAGATCGTATCCAGGAATATTCGGAAGTCTACGGCGAGATACTACTGCATTTAAACGATAGAATGGATGGTCTGGAAAAAAGACAGTCCAGCCTGGAAGAGGCGCGCCTGAGTGCGGACCTGATAGGTCGACTCAAAGAAATGCGTCAGAAGGATCCGGATTTCTTTACAGTGGAAGGCCAGGAAAAGATTCGCATGGATGTAAAGGTGGCCAGAATCCTTTCCATATTTGCATTTTTTCTTTCGCTGGGTGCATTGTTTGCGGCTATCTTCCAGTGAGCTAACAGGCGCGGTCCAGCAACTTTGAGGCCCTTGAATGAATTCCAGTACAAACGGTCCAAAATCTCCAGATGAATCCTTCTGGCATAATCTAGAAGAGACTCAGAAGTTACAGGACGAGATCATGCGCCAGAGCGGTGATGATCCCGATAAGCCGTTTACCCTGCTTCCAGCAACTCAAAAGAGATCATCAGGTCTGATTCCATTTTCCTGGAAATCCCCGGTGAACGATCCGCTTCTTCAGCCAGACACAGGCAGCAGTGAACATCCCAGGGATTACTTCCACGATACGGATGCATTTCAGGAGCTAAAGCGTCGCTTTGGCATTCGAAATCGATTCTGGAGAAAAAATTATAAGCGATTGAAGCCAGGATTGAATCGACTCTACGATGAAGCACTGGTAAGCCGCTATCGACCTCTAACAGAAGCTGTGCTCATTGCCTTCGAAGAGCAGGATGTTTCCTTGCGAATGGAAATCTATGCTCAGAGATTTACCGACATCTTACAGCAATCCAGGAGACTGGGGCCGCTTTATCTGGAGCCAGACCAAAACTGTCAGTGGCCGCGAAAGAGGAAAACCAGGGAAGGACCGGTTATCCTTAACTCTGACGGTAGTCCGGATCTGGATCTACGGGAGCAGGTGCTGGCTTATTTCGAGAAAGGCCTGGAGCTACTCGAGGCAGGAATTACAGAAGAGGCGCTTCGCAATCGGCTCAAAGAGATGATTGCCCGGTTTGAAGAACCTCCCGAAAGCGCACCCATCAGTAAGATGATGAACAGCACCTGGATGAAAGTATTGTCCTCACTGGTTCCGGGCTTTCCTTTGATTGGAGTCATCCTCACGGAGATGGATGGAGGAAAAACTGTAAACTGGAAGGAGCTGGGCAACCGATTGCTGGGTCGAGCTGCTAAAGAAGGGGCCAACATCGGCCTCAGACGGATCCTCAGATACATTCGCGCACCAGGAGCCTTTCTTCCCGTGAGCTTTCTTCTGGATCAGGGGATGAACCGTACAGAGCTTCTGGGGTATCTATCCATTCGCGTGGAACGAAAGCGAAAGCAACTACAGGACATAGCAGGTCCCAAAAAGCACTTGTAAGCAGACCGCATCGGCAGATTCCAGAAGTATGACTGTTTCTGCCCTGAAATCCAACGGAAAAGGCATCCAGGGACCGCTGGTGCTGGTAATTTTAGATGGCGTTGGCCTGTACAAAGGAAAGGACCAGGGATATCCTGGAAATGCTCTGGACCTGGCCAATGTTCCTACAATCAAATCCTTGATTTCATCCGCCCCAATCAGTCTGCAAATCCAGGCTCATGGCACCGCTGTGGGAATGCCCAGCGACGACGATATGGGAAACTCCGAGGTAGGTCACAATGCCATCGGTGCAGGAAGAATCTTTGACCAGGGTGCCAAACTGGTGGGCAAAGCAGTGGAATCGGGTGCCATTTTCAAGGATGAGCGATGGATGGGCTTTATCGGAGATAAGAGTAGCCCCGGCCTGGCCTTAAAGCCAAAAGAAGATGGTTCTATGCCTGTTGTACATTTTATGGGCCTTCTTTCGGACGGAAATGTGCACAGTCATATAGATCACTTGTTGGCCATGGTGCGCCAGTGCCATAGCTCCGGTGTGGAACAGGTTCGAATCCATATTCTTCTGGATGGGCGGGATGTAAATGAGGTCAGCGCCCTCACCTACGTGGATCAGCTGGAGACGGTTCTAAAGGAACTGGATCCCTCTGGAAAGAACTATCTAATTGCTTCTGGCGGCGGTCGGATGAACATCACCATGGATCGATACGATGCCAACTGGCCTATGGTAGAGAAAGGCTGGAAAACCCATGTAGCCGGCGATGCACCTGGATTTCCTTCTACCACCGAAGCCATTGAAAAGGCCCGGGCCGATAAACCTGGAATCATTGATCAGGATTTGCCTCCTTTTGTCATTCAGGAAGATGGAAAGCCAGTAGGCCCCATTCAGAGTGGCGATGCAGTGATCTTCTTTAACTTTCGCGGTGATAGAGCCATCGAAATGAGCCGAGCATTCTCAGAGGAGAATTTCAGCGAATTTGATCGAAAGCCAGATGTGAAGGTGCACTTCGCCGGAATGATGGAATACGATGGCGACCTGAAAATTCCCCCGCTATATCTTGTGCCTCCTCCAGAAATTGATCAGACCATGTCCGAATACATGGCAAAAACCGGGCTCAAGACATATGCCTTGAGCGAGACACAGAAATTTGGTCACGTAACCTATTTCTGGAACGGTAACAATTCACAGAAATTCGATGATACACTGGAAGTATGGGAGGAAATCCCCTCCGATGTCATCCCCTTCGAACAGAAGCCAGCCATGAAAGCCCCGGAAATTACGGACGCTTTGATCAAGGCACTGAAATCAGGTGAATATTCCTTTCTCAGGGTGAACTATGCAAACGGCGATATGGTGGGGCATACCGGTGTACTCCAGGCAGCCATAGATTCGCTCGAGTCCGTGGATGGATGCCTGAAAGAGCTAATTGAAGCCTGTGAGGAAACCGGAGCGACGTTGATTGTCACTGCCGATCACGGTAACTGCGAAGAGATGATCGAAACAGACAAGAAGACCGGTGAGCCCAAAAAGAAAAAGGATGGCAGCTTTTCAGCCAAGACCAGTCATACATTGAATCCGGTGCCTTTTGTTATTACAGGCAAGGACATTGATAAATTCCAGTCTTCTAATCTCGCAGACGGCGGACTTTCCAATATTGCTGCCACGGTGCTAACCTTGATGGGATATGATATTCCCAAAGGATATCGTCCTTCTCTCGTAAAGGCGAAACAATAAGCGTTTGCTTAAGTAGCACTAGAAGACCGGCCAGCTAGAAAAGCATCCGGCTGGCTCTTCTAGTGCCTCCGCCGACCCTGGCTCTTTTCGAGCTATACCTGGCAGGCATTGCCTGAATGCGAAGCAACGGCCGAGAGGCTGCGGTGCAAAACGAAAAAAGGCCTCCCTTTAGAAGGCCCTTTATTATCCCAGAATTCCGGGCTTGACGGCTGCCCGCTTAGCAGCTCCCATCACAATCAATTTTGCGCCCATGGTAGAATTCAAATTCGAAAGACAGGGATTCGCCGGGGCTGGCAGGATGCGGCCGGTGCATTAAATTCTGCATAGAAGAATCAATGCGAATCAATACACCGGTTCGCTTACAAATCCGCTGTAACCTTCCGAGCTCAGCTTTAGCTTGAGCTGCTCAGCAGGGTATCTTTCGTTGAACTGCCCGACCCGAACAACAAACTCACCGTTGGATCTGCGAAGAATAAAGACCGGTTGATTGAACTTCTGAAGAAAGGTCTTCATACGATTCGCATTCTCAAGCGTAGAGAACATACCTACCTGAACCGAATAATCCTTGAAGGAGCGTTCCTCCTGGATTTCATTCTCGTTCAAATCCTTTTCAGATGGAAGCGGTTGATTCTTATGCCCATCCTTGAAAAACTCGGCGGTAGCTCCGTCATTGGATTTCTTCTTATCACCTGTGCGAATCACTCGAATGCCCACAGTGGTCAGGCCCTGCTCTTTAAATCCCAGGACCTCGGCTGCATACTCGCTCACATCCAGTATTCGGCCTTCTACAAAGGGACCGCGGTCATTGATTTTCAGCATTACTTCTTTGTCATTTTCCAGATTCTTCACCATAACAATGGTGCCCAGAGGCAATTCTTTGTGCGCTCCTGTCAGTTTTCTGGAATCAAAGATTTCGCCGCTGGCTGTGGGCTTTCCATCGAAGTCCCGTCCATACCAGGAAGCTGTTCCGGTGAGCGTAAAGTTCTGTAAACTGACGTCCGTAGTTTCTGGCTTATTATGATCCAGTTCGTTATCTTCCGGTTCTACATTGGTGGCTACGTTTTCATCCACCGTAACTCGACGGTCTTGATTGGGATTACGATCATAACCAGAGTCAGGATTGGTTCTCGTATTATCCTCATGGGCGTATCCCGGGGGAGAAGACCTGGGATCACAATCGCATTGGCTGGCATCCCGGGTGCGAGGCTCTCTGGCGGGACGGCTTTCAAAGGCATCATCCTGTTCGCTCAGTTCCTGGAAGAAGGCATCTTCCCCGCCCCTTGTTGCATGACCAGGGCTGTTGATATTCGTGGTAACGCAATGAGTGCCCATAAGGGCGCTAAAGGCAGTAGTGGCAGTAATAAATAGTATTCGATTCATTGAAAGCTCCAGTTGTCCATCTAAAAGGTCGGACGTCCGAGATAGGGCCTGAACGCTTTTTTAGAGAGCTTTCGATGGATTCAGTTAGGAGTCTCTGAAAACAGGGTTTCCATCATGGCAGAGCCTGGCGAGCCATGCCGGCCACTGCCTCAATCCAGTGATCATTTTCATTCAAGGAAGGAACAAACCGAAACTCAGTGCCTCCTGCTGCCAGAAAATCCTCCCTGGCCCGAATGTTCAGTTCCTCCAGGGTTTCCAGGCAATCGGATACAAAAGAAGGAGAGATCATTACCACCTTCTTCTTTCCCTCTTCCGGAAGTTCCAGAAGACGCAAATCCGTGTAGGGCTTCAGCCAGGGAGTGCGTCCCAGCCGGGACTGAAAGGTCATTTCCCACTGCCCGTCTGCAAGGCCCAATCTCTGAACCAGGCTTCTGGTTGTATGAAGACACTGAGCTCGGTAGCAGTAGGCAGGGGTCTGACTTTGGCAGCAATCGCCTATGGCGCAGCTACCATCATAGCTGGATTTCAGAACCTGGCGCTCCGGAATTCCATGATAGGAAAACATCACATGGCAATCCGGATCCAGGAACGGACGAATGGTGGCTTCCCATGCGTCCAGGAAGTGAGTGTTATCAAAGAAGGCCGGCTCTGTGGACAGAAAAAGCGGATCCTGCAATTCTTCGTTCTGGCGATAGAGTTCTTTGTAAGTGGAGCCCATGGAGGCCGTGGAGTACTGAGGATACAGCGCGATGGCATGGACCCTGTGCACTCCCTGGTCACGAAATTCCTTTAGAGCATTTCCTATGGAAGGATTACCATATCTCATGGCCATTTTCACAGGAAAGTCCAATCGCTCATTCAATGCATGGGTTAGAAGCTCTGTATGATGAATTAAGGGGGAACCTGCTTCGGTCCAGATCGCCCGGTAAGCGTGAGCACTTTTCGAAGGGCGAAACGGCAATATGACTCCGTATAGTAGAAGATTGCGTCCCAGGGTCGGAAGATCAATAACATCGGGATCGGAAAGAAATTCTCTTAGATAGGAACGAACGTCGGACACTTTCGTGGACTCCGGACTTCCCAGATTGATAACCAGTAATCCTTTCTTCATTCTGCATCCAGCAAAGCGTAAACCTTTGTGGGTGCAACCGTTCTTCCATATTCCCGATGGGGCCTCGAGAAAGCATGGGTAGGGAAGCAGTAAAAAGCACTCTGGAAGGTGGCCTTCAGGGCAATCTGAACAGGAAAAACACTATGCTGCGAAGATGGCCTGTCAAAAATGCCTGCTATCATGTCCTTGCCACGTATTGATACGGCCCAGGTGAAGGGTCAAAGAATCCTCATGCGTGTAGATCTGGCGGATCCGGAGTCCCCCTTCTGCGAATACTATCTGTCCGAGGTAGCGTCCGCCGTAGAGATGTTGCTGGATCGCGGTGCCAGCGTGGTTCTGGCTGCGAACACAGGAAATCCAGAAGGACGTGGTAGTCTGCCCTCTTTGCAAGGACTAATAGAGCCTCTGTCGGCCAGACTGGACGGAATGAAAGTGGACTTTCTGGCTTCGCCCCTTGAAGATCTGGAAAAGCTTTCAGATAACAGCAAAGTTGCGCTCATGGAAAACCTGGCCGGCGAACCGGCCGAGGTAAAAGGTGATAAATCCTTCGCCCAATCCATTGCCAACCATTGTGATGCATATGTGAACAATGCATTCGTAGCCAGCCTTCTGCCCTATGCAACGCTGAAGCATTTACCGGGATTGCTGGAAAATTATGCAGGCCCTACCCTGTATCAGAAATGGGATTCCCTTTCCGGCTTCATGGGCGGCAAGCAACGGCCTGCAGGATTGATCCTGGGCGGCCTGGATGTTGCGGGAAAAATAGAACTATTTAAGAAATTAATGCCAGTGCTGGATACATTTGCAGCCGGGGGTGTCGTCGCCAATACAATGCTGAAGGCCAGAGCCATCGGCGTGGCCGAGTCCATTGTGGACAATGGCATGGAAGTAGACTCTTTCCAGGCCCTTCAGAAAGCGGATCTAGAGGAGATCGAGGCATTGATTCCCGTGGACCACGTCATTGCGGATCAGGTGTCTCGCAAGGCCAAAGTGAAATCATTGTCCCAGCATTCCGTTACGGATGGATTTATGTCTGTAGATATTGGATCCAGGACTTTGAGTAGCTACGAAAAGCTAATGAAGGGTATGGCATCCATCCTCTGGTATGGGCCTCTGGGAGTGGTAGAAATCGATAAGTTCTCCCAGGGCACAAAAGCCATGCTCAAGACATTGTCCAAATTCAAAGGAAACCTGATTCTGGCGGGCGAAGATACCTGTATGCAGGCTCTGGCCAGTGGAAAGGAATTTAGATTTCTTATTCCAGATGGCAGGACACTTCGAGAATTTGTCCTCAAGGGCTCCTTGCCAGGGATTCAGGCTCTGGGTCGATAGTCATAGTAATATATAGGAGAAATTCATGGAAATTCTACAATCTGTTGTTGTAATCCTCTTCTTTCTGGTCTGCGCCGTTTTGATTTTCCTGGTACTGATTCAGTCTGGAAAAGGCGGAAGCATGGGCATTATGAGAGGCGGCGGCTCACAGAGCGCCTTTGGTTCTTCTACAGTGGACGTGGTGGAAAAAGCTACAGGATATGCAGGGATTGCATTCTTCGTACTTGCCATTCTGGCAGCTATTGCCTTTGCAGATAGCCCTCCGGTAGCGCCCACAGATGAAGGAACAAAGACCGAGCAGTCGGACATGGACGCCCCTGCAGCGGATCCCGCAGTTCCGGCAGCGGAACAGCCTGCGCCGGCACCTACCAATCCGGCCCCATAATTTTGCTTTCCGGGCACTTTTTTTTACTGCGAGCAGTAAATTTAGGGTTTTATCTGTCCTATAATAAGAGGGACGCCAAATATCCAGGGACGGAACTATGAACAAGCATTGGAAAAGGATTTTAATTCTGGTCGGAGCATCTGCTCTGATAACTACTCACTTAAGCGCGGAGGACCCTTCCCTCGTTGACGTTAAATACGAAAACGAGAACTTCCCTGCACTTCAGAAAACGGAAGAAAATCTGGATACGAACATCCAGAACGCATATGAGCGTATCAGAGGCTTTGGTCATCTTGTGCCAATGGCCAAAGAAGACCGCATTCTGAAGCAAAAAGAAGAAGCGGATCCTTACGATTTCAAAAACACATTTCGTAACATTAAATTTACTCCCCGAAACACCTACCTTCGATATGTAAAGGAGAGCGCTCCTTTCCTTCTGGTAGGTTTGGGAGATCCAGAAACACTGCAGCAACAAATCCAGGAGCAAGCTCAACGTGCCCAGGGAGCAGGTCTGCAAGTTCAACCACTAACATTCGGCAACCGAGATGGAATCGAACTGACTCAGTTCTCATTCATCTATAGCACTGGTCCGGATCGCGAAGCTATTGGATCCAGAAGAAAGAGCGTTACTCTGTTCTTCTCTCCTGCTGGCGGTGCCGCAGATGCCGAGCAACAGTGGAAACTGGATGCAGTGGTAACTCGTCTGGTAGAAGATGATTTCAAGATGGGAATCAAGAACGTAGAAGTGATCTATGATCCTTCTCCGGACACTCCTAATATGGACGATGTCTATGTATTCCATCGTTACAATCAGAAAGTTCCCAACACTGTAGTTCTGGGAACCATGCACAACACAGCGAACTTCCCTCTGAGAAATAAATTCAAGCAGAAGTTCTATGTTAAGCTCATGGATCACTTCAACATGCTTTATCGCCTGGTGGATGGCTATTCCAAGAAAGATGGTCAAAAATACAACGAAACGATCATCGATTACATGGAAGAGCATAACTCCTATTAATTGGCGATCTCCTGAAATGCCTCTGCGGAGGCCCCTGGAGAATGGTAAAGGCCAGCCATAGTGCTGGCCTTTTTTATTTGTGCCAGACATAGCAGTCACCAGCTTTGGACTGTGTCCGACATCACTCAATTGCGTCTGGATGAAACCGAGGCCATACTGGATTCACAGCCCGCGGCCACCTTTGCCATCGACGGAGCCTATCGAATTGTCCGACTGAATCGCTCTGCCCTGAAGCTTTCCGGTCAGGAACGATACAAAGATGCCATCGGTCAGCCCTGCTACAGACTCATCCATAATCGAGATTCCATCTGCCCATTCTGTCCTCTGGAGCATGAATGGAATCCTCTGCCCTCTGCAGAGCCCAGAGAAGAAGGCGAAGACGGGGACTGGGCCGAAACCCCCACCGAGGAGAAGATCATTCATCATCCAGGGAGCCAGGGGGAACTTACCTATAAATTGAACTTCATTCTGGGCCAGACCGTTCGGGTCCGAATGGTAGAGATCGTGGAAGACATTACCCGGCAGAGAGAGCAGCAGGAAGAGTCTCTTCGCATGGAAAATCTGGCCAGCCTGGGCACCATGATTAGCGGAATTGCGCATGAGCTGAACAATCCACTGACCGGTATGGGACTTACTTTGCAGAACCTGGAAGCCAATCTTACCACCATGGAAAGCCGCGAAGTGCTCCATCGATTGCAGATTTTGCAGAAGGATTTGCGCCAGGCAGCCCGTATCGTTTCCGATATTCTAGGCCTGGCCAGGCCGGGTAACCTTACCCGCAACCGGGGTGATTTGCTTCGTGTGATTCAGAGAGCCCAGGCCAATACTGTGCGTCTCTATCCGGTGCTTTCTAGAAGGATTCAATGGAAGCTAAATTCCAACTCCGAAACCGTTATCTTCTATTTTAATCAGGAAAAGATCGAACGATTGCTCATCAATCTCTTCAGAAATTCCCTGCAGGCCTATGATTATTCCCCTGGAGAGATCCGTGTGGAGGTCCGTACCTCATCCCGATTTGTACACATTATCGTTGAGGATGATGCCGGAGGTATTCCGGAAGATCAGATTCGGAGAATCTTCGTTCCTTTCTACTCGAAATCAGCGGATGGCCGAGGAACTGGATTGGGTCTATCGATTTCTCTGGGCATCGTTCGCGAACATAATGGAAGGCTGACAGTGCGTACCAGCGGAAAGACTACCCGATTTTTTGTATCCCTGCCCCATCGTCGTAGCGAGGTGGATGGATGAAGGACCATTCTGTTCTGATAGTCGATGACATTCCTTCCATTCGTACGGCGATCGCGGACTATCTTTCCTTTCATTTCGAGGTGCTTCAGGCGGCGGATGGAAAAGATGCCTGGGAGGTATGTCAGAACAAGCAGGTGGATTTCCTGCTCACAGATATTCGCATGCCTCAGATGGGTGGCCTGGAGTTGATTGAACTCTACAGGAAGGCTTTTCCCGGACGACCGTTTGCCTTGATGACTGCGTACGATATCAATGACTATGTTCGATATGCGCGGGAACTGAAGATCTGGAATATTATTCCAAAATCCACCTTTCTAGATCTGCACTTCATTCATGTGATGATTCGAAAGCTGCTCTACAGGCGAATTTTCGGAGTCACCGAGTATTTTCCCGAATCTACAGTGGAGAATTGCAGCTTCGCCGGCATCTACAGATTGCTCAAGGATGAATCCTTCAAACCGGAAACCGGAAAGCTTTACAGGCTTTCCATAGAAACCCAGGAAGAGAAGGATAGAGCCTGTGATCTGGTTACAGATCTACTATGTCGTGGCGGAGCACCTACCCTGGTTCGGCAGATTCTCGAAGAGCTAATGAGCAATGCCATGGTCTATGGACGGATGCCGGAGCCCGGAAAGAATCGAGTCGAGCTGGAAGCGGGAGTGGTAAGGAACTACTGCATCCTTGTGGTGAGAGATTTTACCGGAAGCCTGGATAGAAGCGAGATTCTCAGACGTCTGGAAAGACAGGTAACCCTGGATGAAAAAGGATTACCGGTAGGGCTGGCCGATCAGCATGGCAGAGGCCTTTTTATTAGCCGAGAGAATCTAGATCATCTGATCTTTAATATTCAACCGGGCCACTGTACAGAGGTTATTGGCATGCTTCTGGCTGACCTGGAGGTCCGCAATCGTGGAGTGTCCATTTACTCTACGGATGGAGAGACCAGTTGAAACATCTTGAGCTGACCGCTGAGATTATGATATAGAACACGGTTTCTCTCCGTGTGGAGGAGTCTGCCCGGTGAGTACAGCGCACCCATGGGAAATGATCCCAGCAATTCACCTTCTTCGTTAAGAATCAGCATTCTTCGCTGCTCTTGTAGTAGATACATGGCATCCAACCATGCCATGGCTTTGTGTAGCCCCGGATCTTCGGCTGCTTCGTAGACTCGATCCAGGATCACCTTACCGGAATTCACTACAATGGTTTCCCCTGGAGGTCCCAGAAGAGCTATATCGTCCTGAACCAGCATGGAAATGGTATAGGGATGATTGGATTTGAGTTCTATGTCATAGCTTTCCTCTACAGCGAATCCTTCTTCCGAAGCGATCAATCGGGCCACCTGCACATGATCTGTGCCTGATTGATCATAGTGAAAGGCCAGAGTTTTTCCATCTGCCGAAATTGCAACGCTGCGAGCAAACATAGGTTTCTCTGTTACCAATCCTTTGCATAGAAGCTTCCCTGCTTTTCCCAGAACAAAGTACCGTCCATCCGAAAACAATATTACCGCCGAGGCGCCCTGCTCTGAGTGAGCCGGCGAGGAGAAGCTATAATCCACCAGCAGGCTTCCAGAAAGAGTGGAACCTTCAACGAGTATACCGTTTCGATCCATGACATCCACTCGATTGGAATCACCGGTAATCAGAAGCAGGATATCCCCGTCCGGGCTGGATACTGGATAGGCAGAGCTTTCCCTTTGCCAGAACAGCTCCCCCGAAGAGCTACGATGCTCGATTTCCTTTCCCATTCGCTGAAACAGAAAGTAGCCCTGTCCTGCATGGGGAACATAGATTTTACGATCATCGGCAGCCCCAGGAAGATCCAGGATGCGTCCAGAATTATAGATCCTTCGCTTTCCTTCTGACTGCCAGAGCAGTTGAACCTTCTCTCGGCCCAATTGGCCTGGGCTCTCTATTTCTGCGCTGTTTACATGCGCCAGAGCCGGTTGTCCATCGATGGATACAGAGGGGTAGCGAAACAGAATCAAAGCCATTATGGGAAAAAAAACCAGGCCCAGACGAATCATGATAGCAGCAGGCTGCTTCGGCCGCCCTGTTTCAATTCAAAAAAAAAGGCGACCGAATGGGTCGCCAGGGTTGGGAACAGACTGAGTTGGTGGAATACCCACCACTCGTTTTACAGATACGCGTTCAGCTTTTGACCGAACTTACCTGTTCGGATTTTACGTATTGCTTTCTTTTCAATCTGGCGAATTCTCTCTTTTGAAAGTCCCACCATCTTACCAATTTTTTGTAGAGAATAGACCGGGCTATCACCAAGACCAAATCTTAGTGTCAGAACCCTTCTTTCCCGCGGAGTGAGCTCATCAAGACTGGCTTCAATCTCGGATTTGAGCTGATCGGTTTCAATGGAGTATTCCGGTCCTGGATCCCCATCATCTTCGATATTTTCTCCAAGAGTGAAATCCTCTGCATCTGCAAAGGGAGCATCGAGGCTCAGATGATCTCGACTCATTCTCAGAAGGTGATTCAAATCCTCTGGCTTCATATCCACATACTGAGCCAGATTTTCCAGGTTGGATTGCACATCGTCCTGATTGTCCATCCATCGTTCTGCTTCCTCAATTCGACGCAAATCTGCGGTTCGGTTCAAAGGAAGTCGAATCAGATGGGACTTCTGTTGGATAGCAAATAGAATGGATTGCTTGATCCACCATACAGCATAAGAAATAAAATGGAAACCTCGGTCAGGGTTAAACCTCTCTGCAGCCTTGATAAGCCCCAGGTTCCCTTCATTGATGAGATCCATCAGGCTCAGTCCATAGGACTGATAGCGTCTGGCCACGGTTACTACGAATCGAAGGTTGGACCGCACCAGCAAATCTCTGGCTTCCTGATCTCCTTCCCGGGCCTTTGTTGCTACATCGAATTCCTGCTCTCGGGTAAGCATGGGAATCTTATGTATTTCATTAAGATACCAGTTTAAAATGGAGTCGCTGGCGTCCGAATCCGCACTCTGTTCTGTCCGGGTCCGCTTCTTTGTTTTTGCATTCTCTGCTTTCACCGCATCCTCCTGCCGATTTTAAATCTTTTCGGATTTAAAATCATTCTAAATCAATAGACGAAAAAAAGCCGATTTAGGCAAGGAAAAAATCCTGGCCTTTGTGGCTCTGGATTGTTATTTCCCTCTTCCATGCCTGCAAACTACGGGCCAGCTCTTTGCACCCTCTGGATACTGCTCACAGCCCTTACCGGACTGCCCGCCGAGGAAAGAGGGTTTCCTGTGCCCGGCGTGCCCTACGGCCTTGCTCATGATGGAAACCATTTCTGGTTTACCGAATTGAGCGGTCGCAAGCTATATCGCACGGACAGCAGGGGGCGAATGCAGGCCTACTTCTACGGCAATCGCTATCTATATGGGATTCGCTTTTCCCCCTTCGACGGTTACATTTATGCGGGCTCCAGAGGAGCATTCTATCGTTACAATCCCATAACAGGCAAGCAGATGGACCGGCTTTCTGTCCCCGTGGAAAGAGTGGCGGGGCTGGCCTTTGGGCCGGGAGTGATCTATCTGCTGGAAAAAGGAAATGGAAAGGTCTATGTATACTCTCCGGACAGCGGGCGAATCCTGTATTCCGGCGATACCGGCCTGAAAGAGGCCAGGGACATTGCCTTCTACCGGGGGCAGCTATGGATTACAGAAGGCGATCAGGGTATGATTCATCGATTCGATCCATCCAGTTTTCGACGCACCGGCCGTCTGGAAGCTCCCTCGAAGACTCTCCGCGGATTAACTTTTGTCAAAGGTGAGCTATGGATTATTGATCGCGATCAGCTCAGACTGGAGCCGGTTTTCTTTTCCGAGGGGCCCAATTTTATCGCGGGTCAGGAGCAGAATCGCTCGCTTCTATATCGCATTTCCTGGGATCGCAATCTGGATCGAACCCTGGTGGTTGTGTTGCCCGCCTCCGGTCGTGGCCAGAGAGTGGGCAGCCCCATGCTATCCGGTAACTTTGATGTAACCTATCTTTCGGATGGAACCCGGGTGGTTCTCATTCGACCGGGCCGCAGCACCAGCTCAAAACTTGAGTTCAGGGTACCTATCGCTCTGCGCAGCGTGGATTATCTCTTTTCCAGAGAGGATTCTCCGGAGCTCATCAATCGAAAGGGCTGCTTTATAGACGTAAAGCAGGGAATCATTGAACAAAAGCCCGTCTGCAGACCATTGTACAAAAAGGGCCAGGAACCGGCCATCCCGGGACCACGGGAAATCCTGGATAGTGGAGTTCGATTCCTGGACTCGGTCCATGATCTGGAGTTGCTTCGCATTCCGGAAGGCTCAAATCCCGCCATCGTTTACTCGGTGGATGACTTTGACCCATCCCAGGATCTGGATGATCTACGGCCGGAAAATGTTCAGCTGGAGATATTCCTGGAAACGGACAGATAATCCATGCATGCGGAATCCAGTTGAATTCAGAGAGACCGGCATTGCACTGCCAGAAGACTCATGAATGAGCTTCAGCTACATATCTGGAAATTAAGAGAAGAGTTCCTGGCAGAAATCCGCTCCTTTTTTAAGGAAAGAGGCTTTCTAGAAGTAACCACTCCGATCATGAATCCCTGGTCCACTCCGGAACCATTTCTAAATGCCTATTTTGTTTCATCCAGGGGCCCACTCTACGAACCTGGCGAAAGCCAATCCAATGCTGGTCCTGCGTTGAAGAAGCAGGAACTGGAATTGCACGTAGAAGGATCCAGTCAGAAAGCCGATTCACTTGCAGAAGGATCAGGACAGAAGCCATCCTTGATCACCAGCCCAGAATTCAATCTGAAGATTCTGTGGTCCCAGCTTGGAAAGGATCTCTATGAAATTGCTCATTGTTTCAGGGCAGGTGAACATGGTACCATTCACTCATCGGAATTTCTCATGCTGGAATGGTACTGGAGCGAAGATGAATTTCGCACAATTCAATTCATCCAGGAAATGATCGAAGCTTTGGTGCGCCTTCCTGGCTTGCAAAATCATGCACCGGAAACCTCCCTGGAAATGGAGACTCTAACTATCGAGGAGCTTTTCCGGTCCAGACTTGACTGCAGTCTACAGAAGAAGGATCTCATAGCTGCCTGTCAGGACCGAGGCCATTTCCATCATGATTCGCAGAAAAGACTGGATCACAGAAACTATGAAGAGTTCTTCTTTACTCTATTCTTGAACTATCTGGAACCAGGGCTGGATCCATCACGATTAATTGCACTTTATGGATATCCGGCGGAGCTGGCGGCCTATGCAACTGTTCAGAACGGACGTGCCCGACGGTTTGAAATCTACTGGAAGGGCCTGGAACTGGCCAATGGTTACTTTGAACTAACAGATCCTGCAGAACAGAAAGAACGAATGCTGCAGGAGGCTGACCTCAAAAAGCGAATTACAGGCCAGTATCCGGTGCTTCCCCATCAGTTCTTGCAGCAGATGGAGACAGGACTTCCCGAAGGCACCGGCGTGGCTCTGGGCCTGGAAAGGTTGCTCATGGCTCTTACCGGCAACACTTCCATCCAACAGATCAGTCCCTTTCCATCAACTCCTGACGATCCTGAATAAAATGAGCCATCTCAATATCCAGGGGAGTGATGCCGCCCATATCATGTGTATGAAGCCAGATCCTCAGCTTGTTGTATACATTGAACCATTCCGGATGATGATCCATCTTTTCCGCTTTAATGGCCACTCCTACCATAAACGAAAAAGCTTCATTGAAATCTTCGAACTGGATTTCGCAGAATAGTTTACCATCCTTCTCTTCCCAGTCCTTCAGTTCTTTTAGTTCTTTTGCAATCTCCTGTTCGCTAAGCTTCTTTCGTTCCATTGGTTCTCCCTTTAAATTCGCATTCTCTATTTCTGGGGCTCTATAATATAACGTATGGGGTTTTCTTCTCTAGAATCCAGCTTATGTAGACACTGGTTTATTTCAGAAAGCGGATGTTTTGAGGTGATGGACATGGTCAGGTCCAGCCGACCGGAATGTAAATGATCAATCAATTCCGGCAGGCTACGAGCATCACTGCCATAGGCTCCCCGGATGGATAGCTCCTTGTAGATCATGTAGGGCGGCATGGAAAACCCCAGGGTTCCTTTTCCCAGCCCCACCATAACATACCGGCCTCCCGGGCTCAATCCTCGAATCAGATATTCTGCATTGGCATATACACCGCTAAAGTCCACCATCAGATCTACATCTCCAATGGAGCGAATCTTCTGCATGGTCTTCTTTAGCTCCCGAGCATCATATATTTCATGGGCTCCGGCTTTCTCTGCATTGGATAGAGCTCCTGGATCAACATCCAGAGCAACAATTCGGCTGGCCTGGAGAGCCTTTGCAATCATGACCCCATGAATCCCCAGCCCGCCGCAGCCTGCGATGAGCACCGACTGCCCGGGCTCTAGCTCTCCCACGAAGCGAATTGCATGATAGGGAGTGGATACGGCATCGGCCAGGATGGCTCCCTGCTCTATGGGCACGGAATCTGGCAGAGGAAATACTTTGCTTCTTTCCACTACAATCTGTTCTGCGAAAGCGCCGTCCCGGTCAAAACCCAGTACACCCACTTCCGGACATCGATTCTCTCGACCAGCCAGGCAGGCCGCACATTTGCCACAGGATGTACCGGCAGATATCACCACCCGTTGTCCCTTCTTTAGATCCGTCACCCCGGGTCCTACTTCCAGGATGTGCCCCGCGGATTCATGCCCCGGAATGATGGGATAATGCTTCAGTCGAATCATTGGATGCAAAGTAATGTGCAGATCTGATCCACAGACACCACATGCTTCCACAGCTACGCGAACCTCATTGGGTCCAATATCCGGTTCCTTCACATCACGAACGATGAGTTCTGGATTTCCCTTTTCCAGTACAGCCGCTTTCATAGAGGAATTATGATCTCATCCATTCTGGCTTTTCGCAACGAAAAAAAGGCCGGCAATGATCAAAAACGTACCCAGGATTCGCTCGGTGGTTACCTGCTCACCAATATAGATTCCATAGGCCAGAGTAATAAGATAACCGGCACTCATCAAGGGCCGAGCCATACTGAGATCCGCAACGCTTAACACTCCCAGCCAGAGAAGCACGCTGATTCCGTAACATAGAGCCAGTAGCATCACCCTCCAGGAGCTAAGAATCTCCCAGGAGTAGCGAATCAGCTCCGACGTGGACCGATCCAGAGGGACGGGCCCTGCCGCTTTCATGGCTTCCTTCATTAAGATCTGACCGAATGCGCCCAGGATGATGGCTATGGCCAGGGATCCCCACATCAGAACCGGATGCTGCATGCTCATATTACTCTCCAATACTCTATCATCCAAAGACTGTCATGGCAGAACCAATCTCTGCGAAACAAAAGTAAATCTTGAATCCAGAACGGAAACTTCGGAATTCTGCCCGCATTCGTTTCGTCTGGCCGCCAGAAAATCATACGCATCTGTTTCCATTTGCTTCAGAATCAATGATGCCTCGGTTTCCAGTCTGGCCGGCGCCTCATCTGTGTGCGTGCGAGTGGTTCTTTCAATGCGATAATCCTGGCAATCCGAGTCCAGACAATAAGTATAGCGAAATAAGGCGACTATATGGCCCGGTCGAATTCCTCCGGGGGTCTGGACAAACTCTCGCCTGGGATAGTAGGACAGATCCGTCTGCTCCATTCGCACAGTCCATACACAGTCTGCGGAGCCCTGTTTGAATTTTTCCAGGGAATCTGCATTCCTCTCGGCTAGCTCCGTGGATTCGGCCAGAATCATTTCACTTCTGTGCAGGGACTGGATGAGACCCGGTTCCAGAAGATCTCGAATAGAGCCGGATGTGTTTTCCAGATCGTCGAATACAATACGGTACACAGTGTAGGAGCGAATCCATTCTGAATCGTTTACATCACTGCCTTCCCATTTCAGTTCCACTGCGGGGCCGCTGGCCGGCGGTGGGATGATAAATGCTTCTTCAACGATGGGCGGCACTGTAAGCTCGGTGCACCTGGCTGCCAGGGACAAAAGCAAAATACCAATCCATAAAGCAGTCCTGTAGCTCTTTCCGCGTCCGAAGAACCGGATTCCGACTGGCTCTGGTGATCTCGAATCAATGGTCCCGGAAGAGCAAAATTCAGGACTTGAGCCGGACATGATAGGCCTCCGGATAGGAATCCATATTGAAAGAGATTAGATCTTGATGAAGGGATTCCATATTCACAACCCCTCCGATGTCCGAATGAAAATGTATGATTCCTCCGCGATCCCATTCCAGAGACTGGGAGGGTTGTTCCAGATCCCGGGAAATTCCCAGAGGAATGCCGGACCGGGTGGGAATCCTGTAATTCCCTTCATCTATCAGCAAAAGCGGGGGCATACCGGCTGCGAAAACCCGGGCCAGATAATAATCCTCTGGATCTTCCTGATCCTGAGGTCGAACCTCCAGAATCAAACATTTCAAAGATTGGCTATGATCGGCGATGAGCCGGTTCAGTCTTACAATGGAGGCGCTACTGTCTTCATCCAGACAATTCAGCAATGGCTCGGCCAGTTGGTCGTCTCTCGAGCCACCTGGCAACTCCTGTACCAGTCCCAGAAAGGCAAACAGACCTTCATCCGAACTACTGATGCGCAAGATGGCCACACCGCTTTCCAGGCAACTGGAGCTTTGAATAACAGTCCCGGACTCCTGGAGCCGGGCTTCCCGTGGTAAATACAGTTCCACATCAAAGCTCAATGTCTTTGCCTTGAGCGGATATTCATAGCGCTGCATTGTACACAACTGTAGCTTGCAGAGGCTCTGTACGAGGAAGCGGTTTTTTTAAGAAATCTTCGATTCTGTGTTTTCAGAGACCTCGCCACCAACATCCTGGCCAAAGTGAGACTTGGATTGGTTAAGCACCTCAATGCCCATCCCCTGGACTATGGCTTCAGAAAAATGGAAGCGCATACCCTGGTGGAAGATACTCCGGCTCGTCTCTATGCGATGCTTTCCAGTGCAGAGCTGGATGCAGCTCTAATAAGCTCGGTGGAATGCTTACGTAATGAGCATCGTTTTGGCTATTGCAAGTCAGTGGGCGTTTGCTGCGACGGTGCATTGAGAAGTATCCTGTATTTTGAAGCCAGAAAGGATCGTGCTCATATCGATCTGGCCAACCATGCTCCATCCAGGATTTATGCAGACAGCGGTTCGCGGAGCTCGGTAGCGCTCTTACAGGTCCTATATCATTCCGCCACCGGCCAGCTGCCTCACCTGGAGTCTGCAGAACCGGAAAAGATACCCGAGGCTGTGCTGCGCGGCGAACATGCAGGAGGTCTTCTAATTGGAGACGCTGCGCTGAGATTTTCCCAGAGTCCGCAGGCAGATCGATTTCTGATTCGGGATCTGGGTCAGTGGTGGAAAGAGCAGGAGTCTCTACCGTTCGTGTTCGCGCTCTGGGCCTATCCCGGTGAGAAACCGGTGGAATCGGCTCTATTCGAAGAGTCACTGCAAGAAGGTCTGCAGCATCTACCGCAGATTGCATCCGAATCTGAATTTTCTTTTGCCGAGGAATATATTACTGATCTACTTCACTATCGCCTGGGAAAGCAGGAATTGCTGGCCCTTCAACGTTTTCGGGAGCGTCTTCTGGCATTGGATTTGCTTTGATCTCCAGGCGCCAGAGGCTGGGATTCTTTCTATTGATAGTGCCTTCCAGCGGAACATTGAAATAGATCCTTCCCGGTCCTGCTGTGGCCCCAGCGTTCGCATATACATTATAATACCAGGGAGCTGTAATCGAAAGCCTCAGAGATTTAGATTTCAATGAATCCTCCAGGTATTTATGAAAATTCTGAGAGATCCGGCCGGAGTCTTCTTTCAGCCCGCCGCTTGTGGGAAATGCTCTCTGGATAACCAGGCGTTGATCCAGATAGTAGACCCTGGTCTGTCCCAGGAGTAATTGCTCCAGAGATTCCGGGCGCTTGAATCGGATTCTATACTGAACCCATCGCTGCCTGGGAAACCGATCATCCGGTTCATAGGTTTCCCGTGTTTTGAAGCCTTCCAGGATCAGTTCGCTATCATCGGATATTCCGAATCTTTGACGGACGTTCTCCTCTGTGGCAGGCAGAAATGCCAGCAGGGATCGACCGGTTTCTGCCTGCAGAGGCACCCTGTAATTATAGTCTACATAGCCGCTGTAATTGGGAGCAAGATACAGGTTCTCTTCATATTCAAAGCAAGAGGCCAGAAAAAGAAAGCTCAGCAGAAGCAAAGCAGGAGCTTTTTTAAAGGCCAGCGGAAATTGAATTGAAGCTACGGATTGGATGGGAGCTCTGTTTCTCATGGCTCTTGCCTCAAATTTCTTTACTACAGCCAGGAATTACCTGGTAATGATCAAGTTTTCCCATTCCATTTTTGCTCTTCCCTTTGCAGGGATCGGAATTATCGAGGTCTTGAACTGGGATGCCTTCCAGGTTCCCGGAACCTCCGAGCTTGTCCATCGAATCCTGGCATCCCTGATTTGCATGGTCAGTCTTCGCAGCGCGGCCATGGGTTTCAATCGCATTGTAGATAGACGCTACGATGCGGCCAATCCCCGGACGGCCAGCCGGGAAATACCGGCAGGTACCATCCCGTTAAAATCGGCTGTGGTGTTTACTGTTCTTGGACTTCTGGTATTTGTGGCCGCTGCATTCAGCATGGGACTTCTGGTAGGCTATCTATCGTTTGCTGCTATTGTATTTGTGCTGGGATACTCCCTTACCAAGAGATTTACCTTTCTGTGCCATTATTTCCTGGGCCTGGCCATAGGACTGGTTCCGTCCGCTGTTTGGATTGCTTTTTCCGGCACTCTGGACTGGATTGCTGTTTACTGGTCTCTGGGTCTTGCGCTGTACATTGCCGGTTTCGATATAATCTATTCCTGCCAGGATGTAGAGTTTGATCGATCCCAGGGACTTCATTCCCTACCGGGAGCCATGGGCGTCAAAAACGCTCTCTGGATGGCCAGGTTGAGTCACATTATGGCCCTCGCCTGTTTTGGACGTGCAGGGCTGGAAGCGCACAATGGACTGATTTTCTTTGTAGGTCTGATTGCGGTCGCGGCTCTATTCTTCTATGAGCATTATCTGGTTCGAGACGGCGGAGAAGAGAATATTCCTGTGGCTTTTTTTAACGTAAATGCCTGGGTAAGCTCCCTTCTATTTGTTATTCTACTTGCGGATCGATGCATTCCTCTTCCAACAACCTTGTAGCGGTATTTCCCCTGGGAACGGTCTTGTTTCCGGGAATGCCTCTTCCGTTGCATATCTTTGAAACCAGATATCGTACCATGATGGAAGAGGTGCTGGCCGGATTGCCCCTGGCGATATTCTCGATTCTGGAAGGCCAGGAAGCTCTGGGCGATCTTGCCAGACCTGCATCCGCCGGAACACTGGTCCAACTGGATACTGTGGAAAGAATGGCAGACGGTAGAATGAATCTGGTAGTAACCGGCACTCGAAGATTGAAATGGGAAGAGCTGGTTTCCCGAGATCCCTTTCTGAAAGCCCGCCTGGTGGACTGGGAAGATGAGGATACAGATGCCGAAAAAAACGAACACCAGAACCTGGCCGCACAGATCTATCAAGAGCTCAGGGACTATCTTGCATTATTGCAGGTAAAGACCCAGATTGAGCTACCCCGGGAGCCGAGCCTGATCTGTCATCTGGCAATACAGAATAGCGGATTGCCTTTGCCTCAGAGACAGAGTTTTCTGGAGATTCCCACTCTCAAAGAACGGATGGAGCGAACCCTGAATATGCTTCGCAGAAAGAATCTGCTCATACGGTCCAGTCCCGGTCCCAGCATTCAACAGGGAGAAAGCCTGAACTGATTGAGTCACTCAACCCGGTTGGTGGCTCCATTATGGCTCAATTATCTGCATCTATGGAAAAGAATCTCATCATTGCCATTACCGGTGCCAGCGGGGCTCTGTATGCACGGCATTTGCTACATGCTCTTTGCATGCATGTCCCTGGCAAAAGTAGCGTGATAATAAGTCCGTCCGGATTGCGAGTATGCAACGAAGAGACTGGCACAAACTTTCGAAAAGATGAAGAGTATCTGCAATGGATTCAAGAATCGGTGTCCCGGAAATCCAGTCCGGTGCACTCCTTCCAGCTGGAGGACTACAGAGATATTGGCGCCAGGTCCGCTTCCGGCTCCAATTCCCATGATGGAATGGCCATCGTTCCCTGCAGCATGAAAACCCTGGCCTCCATTACGCATGGAATCACGCAGAATCTAATTGAGCGAGCGGCCGATGTAACCTTGAAAGAGCGCCGTCCTCTGGTGGTGGTGCCACGGGAAGCCCCTTACAGCCTCATTCATCTTCGAAACATGACTTCGCTCACGGAGGCCGGTGCAACGGTGGTACCGGCCAGTCCTGGCTTCTATCAGAAGCCAGAATCCCTGGATGATCTGGGTCGCTTTATCGCCTCCCGGGTGCTTTCTGTGCTCGGCATCCAGGTAAGACTTTTCAAGCCCTGGCTGGACGAATCCCCGGAATAGTGAATCCGAAGATCAGTTCCTCCAGCGAGATCACCCATTTTGGCCGACTCACGGCAGGAATAGTCATCAGAAAAAAGCGGTTGGCCAGGCGCCCGCGGTTGCAAATCTCGCTTCGATGAGCGAAGCCAACGAAGCCCGGAAATACAGCAAGAAGACCCTGGAACAATTCGAGATTCTGAAGCGCGGGGTGGAGGAGATTCTTCCGGAGCAGTCCCTGCTGGATAAGCTGGAGAAATCTCAGAAAACCGGAAAGCCCTTGAAGATTAAGGCAGGCTTTGATCCCACTGCGCCGGATTTACACCTGGGCCATACAGTTCTGTTAAGGAAGCTGCGGCAGTTTCAGGATCTGGGGCATGAAGTTATCTTTCTCATCGGGGACTTCACCGCCACCATCGGAGATCCCACCGGTCGCTCGGCCACGCGAAAGCGTCTCACTCCAGAAGAAGTAAAAGCAAATGCGAAAACCTACGAGACGCAGGTTTTCAAGATTCTGGATCGAGAAAAAACCCGGATCGTTTTCAACTCCGAGTGGTGTATGCCCATGAAGGTGGACGAGGTTCTGGGGCTTACAGCAAGATACACGGTGGCTCGCATGATCGAGCGAGATGACTTTCATAAGCGAATGAAAGCCGGAGAAAGTATAAGTATTATCGAGTTTATCTATCCGCTTTTTCAGGGTTACGATTCTGTGGTGCTGGAATCCGACGTTGAGCTGGGTGGTACCGATCAAAAATTCAATCTACTGGTGGGCCGGGAACTACAGAATCAATACGGTCAGGAGCAGCAGGTTATTCTAACATTGCCATTGCTGGTTGGGCTGGACGGACAGAAAAAGATGTCCAAGTCCTACGACAACTACATAGGAATCGAAGAAGAGCCCTACAATGTATTTGCCAAAGCCATGAGTGTATCCGACGATTTGATGTGGGACTACTATACACTCCTAACGTCAGTTCCCTTCGACGAAATCGAAGATCTGAAGCGCGATCCCCTGGACGCAAAGAAGAAACTGGCATCACATCTGGTGGATTTTTTGCATCCTGAAGTGGATCCAGCTTCAGGAAAATCCCGTGGCGCCCTGGCCAGAGAAGGCTGGGATCAGGAAAAGGGAAAGGATGGAAGGGATAAAATGGTGCTTCCTCCCAATACTCCGGTACTGCAGGTAAGCGAAAAGGAAATCCTTCTAACCCAGGCAATCGTCGATGCAGGCCTGGAAAAGAGTGCAAGCGCGGTCAAAAGGCTTATCGAATCCGGTGCGATTCGCATGGGCGAGGATCTGGAGCAGGTGCAGGATAAGCAATTTATGCTTTCCTTTCCCGGAAAATATCAACTTAAAATCGGAAAGAAGAAGTATCTTATCGTCGAATCCAGATAGAGATTCGACCATGATTCAGAAGCTTCTATTTCATACTCAAATTCTTTCAGACAGCCGCAAATCCAGATTCAGATATTCCGGGCGAAGAAGCATAACCCTGATGGCAGCTCTGGTTCTTCTCTTTTCGCTGCTAGCCTGCGCCACCGGAACCACTGATAACGCTTCCGGCAAGGATGAAGCAACGCAAATGCGAAAAGATCAGGGAATGCCCGGCGTAGTAACGATATACGGGATGCTCATTCGCAAGGAGCCCGGACCCAGAAGCGTGGAAGCCTATACCGGGGCCGAATTCTATTTACATGATCCCCATTACTTTAACTCTGGCCGTCCCTTTTCCAAAGATCGAATTGTTCTACAGCCATCCGAACAGGTGGCCAGAGAAAAATTATTAAAATACAATCATGTATTCGTAACGGTTACTGTGAAAGAAGTGAAAGGAACTCTACCCAATCCTCAAAGTAGCTATCCTACAAATCCGGATGGAAGCCCCATGCTTCAGGGGGCTGGCTGGCAGGTATTGCAAATCCTGCCCGGACCATAATTCCGGAAGCGGACGCCCTGTGAAATCCGATGGGGAGCCCCATCACCGGTTCCATGGATTCGGAGGGTATCCAGGGCAATTCGCTACCTCAGTAGCTTTTTGATACTATGCCTGAACGATCGAGGGTAAAATCTTTCTCCACAGCCGCTGAAAACTGAAACAGCTTATCCTCTTCGAAATGGGGAGCCGTTATCTGCATTCCCACAGGAAGACCGTCCTGGTCGACGCCCAGGGGCAAACTGAGCGCAGGTACTCCGCCCAGATTCACCGAAATCGTCATCAAATCACTTTGATACATGGCGATGGGATTTTCGGCTCGCTCTCCTACTTTGAAGGCAGTGGTAGGACTGGTGGGCTGGACAATAAAATCCAGATCCTTGAAGAATTGTAAATATTCCGCGCGAACCATCCGGCGTGCTTTCTGCGCCGAATTATAATAAGCGTCGAAATAGCCAGATGATAGCACAAAGGTGCCCAGCAGGATTCGACGCTTTACTTCAGGTCCAAACCCTTCTGTACGACTGCGCACGTAGAGATCTTGCAGATTGCTTTGCTGACTTCGGGTTCCATAGCGAATGCCATCAAATCGGGAAAGATTACTGGAAGCCTCGGCCGTGGCCAGGATATAGTAAATTGGAATTACGTACTGCCAGAGCTTGCTCTGTACTTCTACGACTTCACATCCCTGCTTTTCGAGCCAGTTTCGCATATCGGTGCATGCTTTCAGCACGGATGCATCGAATCCCTCTGTGCTGGAATCCGGAAACAGTACCCCTACTTTCTTTCCCTTCAGCTCTTTGCCGGTCATGGGCTTAACCTTTGCTGAAGTAGGATGTTTATCTGCATAGGGATGCGAAGTGGAATCCCTGACATCCCTACCTTCAATGCTATGGAGTAGCATTGCTGCATCTTCGACGCTAAGGGCCATGGGGCCGATCTGGTCCAGACTGGAAGCGAATGCCACCAGGCCATAGCGAGATACCTTCCCATAAGTGGGCTTCATACCTACGATACCGCAAAAGCTGGCCGGCTGCCGAATGGATCCTCCGGTGTCGCTGCCCAGAGCCAGAGGAGCGCTGAGAGAACCCACAGCTGCGGCGGAGCCTCCAGAGGAGCCACCTGGAACTCGATCCGGATCATATGGATTTCTGGTGGTGCGAAACGCAGAGTTTTCGGTGGAAGAGCCCATGGCAAACTCATCCAGATTGGTGCGACCATAAAGTATGGCTCCGGCGGATTTAAGCTTCTCAATCACCGTTGCATCGTAGGGTGATCGATAATCTTTGAGGAAGTTGGAGCTGCAGGTAGTCTTTTCGTTTATATCGCAGATGTTGTCTTTGATGGCTACGGGAATGCCATCCAGTGCCGAAAGCGCATTACCCGATTTTCTGCGCTTATCGGACTGTTTGGCCTGTTCAATGATCCGGGCCTCGTCCAGATCATTGAACATTTCCAGAGAGGCACATTTCCTTGCACGGTCCAGGTAGCTGCTTACAAGCTCTTCGGAGCTGTATTCGCCTTTGTCCAGGGCTTGCGAATGCTGTGTGGCTGTTTTATCGATCATGATTCTACTACTTGCATCTAATGTTTGCCGCTATTCCGTCGGCGATTATTCTATATAGAGATCACAGTCCTGCACGGGAACTGTCTGTCGCGGAATCTATCCTTCGGATTCGATGACGCCTGGCACCACAAAGTGTCCGGACTGAAAGTCTGGCGCGATTTCCGAGATAGCTTCAGTGCCCAGAGGTTCTACAGGCTCATCCGGACGAGTCATATCCCTGGTATCCAGTTCCGAATGTCCGGCTGCATCGTCCTTCACATCGATTTCATTGATCTGATTAACAGACTCCAGGATGCGATTGAAGTCCGACATCAGGTTCTTGAGGCTTTCATCCTCTGGATCAAGCCGGGCCAGCTTGCAAAGGTCCTTAAATTCCGATTCTGAGATCACCATTGACTCAGGCCTGCGCGCGCTTTAGCAGTCAATGGAAATATGAATTGACCGGAGTTTCCGAACTGGAACACTCTATGTGTGGAATGGCTGTGGATATCTGCCATAGTGTTACTTGTTGCCGGACTCTTGATCTTCCTGCCCCTTCTGGGTGGACGCAGAACCGAAGCCCGAAAGCCCCCTGTTCGTAACCGGGAACCGTTAACTGATGACCGGGCCTCCAGTCAGGAGGATGGCGACCGCCATGCGCGTGAAAGGGATGAAATGCTGGATGGAGTGAGGAATCTGGCGCGGGACGACCCCAAAAAGGTTGCTTCTATGGTCCGCCATTGGATGAAGGAGTAAGAGAACTGCCGATCTCCCCGGACCAGTGCTCACTGGTCTCAACCGGCCCTATAAACATAAAATATGGAACACAATCCGGATAAACCGCCTTCCCTCCTGAGCGACATCAGAATCATTTTTGCAACTATACTCACCGACCCCGGTTCCTCCCTGGCCTACGGCGCCGATGCAGTTATCGCAGTAACGATTGTACTCTTTGCCACAAGCTTTGAAGTCGGCATGACTGCTACCTTGACGGCCGGCGGCATCGTAATGTCCGTCTATCTCATCGCTGTACTGGCCTACAACAGTATGATTCGACATCATACTCATCCGGTGCTGGGAGGCGGAGCGTTTGTTTCATCGCTCATTACTTCGCAGCATATTCGCAGGCACCCCCGTTTAAAGGCCTTCATACATAACATGGGTAAACTGGGCACGGCCAGTCTGCTTGCGGACTTTCCGGCCACCCAGGCCATCAGTCTTATCGCCGGGGTGGAGGCACTTCATTTCGTGGCTCCGGATATGAATCGCCTGCAATGGGCACTGGTTCTTGTGGTGGTCCTGTCCCTGATTCAAAGATACGGGCTGGGAAATCTATCCAGGTTTATGATATGGCCTGTGCTGGCATTCTATGCCTCCAATCTACTCATAAATAGCTTTGGTATCTTTCAGATTTTACAGAACGGCTGGCATCCGCCCACCATCGGCGAAGAGGTAAAAGCTGCAGGAATCGAAATGTTTTTTCCCATTGTGCTGGCTTCCGTTGCCAACGGAGCCACGTTGATGACCGGTGTAGAGGTAGGCTATTCTTCTGTAAACATTCCCTATCATAAAGGTAGGGCCATTCGCATTTCCATGTGGATACTTTTCTCTCTGGTACTCGGTACCTACTTCATGCAGCTCATCAATTTCATGGGCCTGGGCATTGTGTACGATAGCCACATTCCGGTGCCAATCAAGATTGCAGCTCATCTGGGAGGCGATTATCTGGCCAAGGGATTTGGAATCATTACAGCCGTGATGCTACTTCTGGCAGCCCAGACAGCTCAAACAGATTTTCCTCTGGAAATGCTTCGTGCAGCCAGAAGTAGATTCTTTCCTCGGGGCGTTGGCGATATGGCCTGGAAAAGAACCAGACCGGCCTTTCTCCTGGGTGGCCACGAAGGGGTCTACAATCCCAGAGCTACAATACTTCTGGGAATCCTGAGTGCTATTATCCTCTGGCTATTTCCGTCCAGTCATGCTATTGAAGGTATGTACGGACTTGCAGTGGTGGCGGCCATGAACATCGACCTTACCAGCTATTTCCTGCGTCAGGTCCGAACCAAGAAATTCTCCCTGCTCACCATAGTGGCTCTTCTGGCCATGCATGCTATGTTCTGGAACATTACTTATAATAAGTTCTTCGAGGGCGCCTGGTTCATCGTAGTCTTGATGCTTCTTTATTTCATCGTCTTTCAGATTTCCGAAGCGATCTATGAAATCTGGGAAGAGAAACTGAAAGTGGTACCTCTGGAACTGGGGCTCTGGTACCCGGCTTTTCAGAATCATCCGGTGAACCGAAAGCACATCGTTCTTGTTTCCAAATTCCACCCCGGTGTAGTGCATTTTCTTAGAAACTTTGTGCGCAGCGGGCAGATGCCTCTGGTGGTGCATTTTCAAAGCGACCCGGGAGAGAGTGAACCGCATGAGCTTCCGGAATGGTTCTTGAATGTGCCGGTGCCTCCGGATATGGATACCATCACAGCCATCAATCAGTTCATTCGAAAAGAAAAACCGGATCGAGTGCATCTTGTGCCACTGATGGTTCGTGGAATTGGCCCCATTCTAAATCTTTACTTTGGAAATTCCATTGAACGCCTGAAGTATGCAATTTCCAGACATGCAGATCTCCAGGTGGAGTACAACCGCGAAAGGATTGTGCTGCATCCTTCTGACATTCTACTTCACATCTTTCCTTTTCTGCCGGCCCGCTGGTTTCGAGTACAGGAAAAGCTACATGAATAGCCGATAGGCCCATTCTGCCCCTAATTGTAGAGACAGACATGAAAGATATACAAACCCTCGGACAACTCAAGACATCGAACTACAAATTCCGACCCATCAAAGCTGAAATGGCAGAGAACCTTGGACGGATTCTTACTTCCGGAGATCCGGTAATTCCAGGTATTCATGGTTATGAAGACACTGTTATGCCTCAGCTATACCATGCGATTCTGGCCGGTCATAACATTGCCATACTGGGCGAAAAGGGACAGGCCAAATCCAGAATCATGCGAAACCTGAATCATCTCCTGGATGACTATTTTCCTGCCATTGCAGGAACCGACATTCCAGAAAGTCCCTTTCGTCCCATCACGCGAAAAGGAAAAGACCTGATAACGGAGCACGGGGATGATACGCCCATTCACTGGATTCCCCGGGAAGAACGCTACGGAGAACGACTGGCTCCTGGATCGCGCATCGCAGATATCATCGGTGATCTGGATCCGGCCAAAGTGATGGAAGGAAAATCCATGGGGGCCGAAGAGGCCCTCCACTTTGGGCTTCTTCCTCGAATGAATCATGGAATATTTGCCATCAATGAACTCCCGGATCTGGATTACCTGGTGCAGGTAGCCATGTTCAATATCCTGGAAGAAGAGGATATTCAGATTCGCGGATTACCTCTTCGCATTCCTCTGGATGTATTTGTATGCTTCACGGCAAATCCAGCGGACTATTCCCGCTCGGGAAAGATCATCACTCAGTTGAAGGACCGGATCGGGGCAGAAATTCGAACTCATTATCCCAAGACTCGTTCAGTAGGACTTGAAATCACAAAACAGGAAGCGGACAATCCAGATATTGAACCACCTGTTCTGTTTCCTGATTTCATGGAAAATATCGTAGAAGAGATTACCTCGCAGTCCAGACATCATCCCATGGTGAACCAGAAATCCGGCGTAAGTGCACGACTGAGTATCGCCAATTACGAAACCTGTGTGGCATCCGCCAGGCGCAGGGCATTACTACTAAAGGAAAGCCAGGGAGTCGTTCGTCCCACAGACCTGGGGAATCTATTCGCTTCCAGTTCAGGTAAGATTGAACTGGACCCCTATCGAGATGAGGCTGTTACGGAATATCAGGTCATAATGCGCATTGTGGATCTGGCCATAAAGGAAGTATTCCTGGAAAATTTTCCGCCGGCGGAGTATGACTCCACATTCGATGCGATTACCAAACGAATATATTCGGCCGGTCAGGTGGAGATCAGCGATTCCATGCCTGCCAGTGCATACAGAGAACTCCTGGAAAAGGTGCCGGCTCTGTTTGATCTTTTGAGGGATAAGAAATGGGATCAGGACGATCAGATGCTTGCAGTGGGTATGGAGTTTATTTTTGAAGGACTCACGGTTACCGAGAAGATTAGCCGACGTCGCCTGGGAGAGATCTCCAGCTTCAAAAGCGTGGATGTATATTGATTTCAGTGATGGTCGCGTTCAATACCGGATTTGACGGATTGTGCATTTCCACGCCTCGCCCCCTTCGCAGACTTAAAGGGCTCGCGCATCATTAGAAGCCTTCCCGGTGCCATTGCCGGGTGCATCTTCCAGGTGATTATGCTGAGCCGTTTGCTTGAAGAAATGCCGGGACTGCAAATTTCTATTCGTCCCATTCCAGACAGGACGCTTCTGTCCCATCCCTGAAATGGTGGGCCAGCCAGCTTAGCTGGAATCTTATCTGAATGCACCAGGAGGAATAGGTTGAAAGGTATTCTAATCACTCAATGTCTTCAGAATGATTTTGTACAACCTCTGGAGCGATTCGATCCATTACCCAACCAGTTGCATGTAGGCTACGAAGAATCCAGGAGGCTGCTCATGGGCCAGCTGGAGGACGACCCGGTTCGGCTGATGATTGACTGGGCCTACCAGTTCAGTGCCGATGATCTGGAAATCATTCATATTCGAGACTGGCATAATCCCGAGGATCCGGCCCAGGCCGGACATCTGAAGCAATTCGGCAGCCATTGCGTCCAGAATACTCCAGGAGCTGAATTCGTTTTCCAGGATAGAATCAAGAAAGGACGCACCCATCATATCCTCAGCGCCACAGGACTGAATGACTTTAATGATACTTCCATCGCAGAAATCCTGGAACCTTACCGGGACCAGAAGATTCGAATCGGAATCATGGGAGTGTGGACTGAAGCCAAGGTATATTTTCTGGCCTATGAACTTGCAACAAGGTATCCGGAATTTCAAATAGCTGTATGTAGCGCTCTGTGCGCCAGCTCTTCCAGATCCATGCATTTCTATGCCCTGGATCAAATTCGAAATGTGCTGGGGCTGGAAATCATTTCTTCTCCTGCATCCTTCGCAGAGTTCCTAACCGGAAAAACGCCGGATTTGATCCCGGCCGAGCATGCAAGACTGGATGATTCCAGATTGCACTGGAAAGGAACATTCAATGCCAGTGATACAGATAAACGACTGCTACTCTACCTCTTTCGCAACAGCAAAGAGGTTGCGCTATCTATTCTGGACGGGGGCTACTCCGGCAACCTGGTTCTGGGAGCCAGAGCCACCGATCATATGGGACACAGTCAGGTTCCTCTGGTAGCCAAGATTGGCCCACGAGATATGATTGCCCGGGAACGCTCCAGCTTTGAAAGAATCCAGGAGGTGCTGGGAAACAGTGCTCCTGCCATTGTGGATTCCTGCGAACTGGAAGATCGAGGGGCTATCCTGTATCGTTACGCTTCCATGCTGGAAGGGAATGTTCGAACCTTCCAGGATTTCTACGCACAGTCGGAGCCAGCACAGCCGCCTGCGCTACTGGAGGAAGTCCTGGAGACGGTATTTGCCAAACAGCTGGGTAGATTGTATTCCGCCGGAGAACCGGAGACCTTGAATCTTCTGGAATACTATGATTTCTCCAGCCGTTACGCAGAGGGAGTGCGAAAGAGGGTTCTAAACATTCTGCCAGACGCTGTGGGAGATACCATAACTATGGCAGGAAAGACGGTGAAGAATCCCGCCACATTCTACGAAAAAGATCTGCATCATCTGGCAGAAAATCCTGCCTCTCGCGCCCAGGCCTATATTCATGGAGATCTGAACGGAAGAAACATTATTCTAGATAGCAGAGATAATGTCTGGCTCATCGATTTCTTTCATACCCATCGCGGTCATATACTGCGAGATTTAATCAAGCTAGAGAACGATCTACTATTCATTATGACATCGGTGGAGTCCGAAGAAGAGCTCCAGGATGCCCTGCTTCTAAGTGAAATGCAGATCAATCATCCAGACCTGGGAATCAGTCCGGACCCGGCACTGGCCAGTAGATTTCGCTTCCCACAGTTCCAGAAGGCCTGGAAGAGCCTGTGTCTTCTCAGAAATCATTATCGCTCTTTGATAGACTCGGACCGGGATCCCTATCAGTTCCATGTAGCCTTTCTTCGCTACGCTGTGCATACGTTATCCTTCGACGAATGCAATCTATGGCAGAAAAAGTGGGCTCTTTATGCCAGCGGACTGCTCACAGAGAAGATTGTTTCCAGTATTCAAAGCACCCAGAGGCTTCGACTGGATGCCATACCGGTGCCGGGGGAATCGTCCATCTACGTTACTATACTGCCAGGTCGCAGGGATAGGATGCGAGATCTGGATAAGGACCTGGATACTCTCCAGGCAGAAAACATTGGTGCGGTCATGTGTCTTGTAACTCCGGATGAGCTGGAGTACTACGGAGTAAGCGATCTAATTCCGGCCTATCAGAGACGTGGATTGAGCACCCTCTCTTTTCCTATTCTGGACCAGCATGCCCCGGGACAGCATGGCTTTGAAGAAGCTCTGGATTGGATGGATCGGCAGCGACTGGATGGAAAAGCGGTACTGATCCATTGCGTGGGCGGCCTGGGCCGATCCGGACTCATGGCTGCGGCCTATTTGATGCAAAAGGGCCTGGACCTGCAGACAGCGGTAGAAACAGTGCGACAGGCGCGGTCCGAACGCGCCATTGAAACCTCAGAACAGATGGATTTTCTTAAACAACAGGAAGCATCTATCAGGAATAAGCCGGAGGCAGGCGTTTGACGGAAAATCAGCCCCCATCGTTAAAGCAAAAATTAATCTTTGTCACAGGTAAAGGCGGCGTCGGGCGCACCACCGTTGCATCCTCACTGGGCCTGGGCTTTGCCGAGGCCGGTGAAAATACACTGATTGTTCAATGGTCCTTTCGAGATTTCATTTCGCCTCTCTGGAACAGAGAGCCCTGCGGCCATAAACATGTAGAGATTCAAAAGAATTTGAGCGTAATGAACTTTGATCCGTCGGAGGCAATGAAGGAATACTTCGTGGATCATCTGAACATGAAGCTTCTGTATAACCTGGTTCTGCAGAACAAACAGGTACAGAAATTACTCCAGTCTGCTCCAGGGCTGGAAGAACTATTCTTTGTTGGTCGACTATTCTGGCTCTGTGAGCTGGCAGAGGAAGAAGCCAACCTCAAGTTCGATCGAATTATTGTGGATGCTCCCGCCACCGGACATGGATCGGCGCTGTTTGGCATTGCCAGAACCATCAGTGCCTTTGAAATCACCGGCCCACTGGTGGATGAAACTCGCAGAGTAAGCGCCCTTCTGGCCGATCCGCAAAAAACCGCCATTATTACGGTATCTCTTCCCGAAGAACTGCCAGTAGAGGAAACCCTGGAAGCCCTGCCCAGGTACAGCGAAGAGCCAGGACATCTTCCTGTGGCCCTTATTGTGAATCGAAGTGCCCGATTACCTGGTCTGGACATTCGTGAGCCTGCCACAGCAGAGTTCCTGTATCCGGCGGTGCAATCCCAGGATTTAAAGGCAGAACTCAGAGCCCTGCAGGCAGATCTTCGCAGAAGATTTGAAATGGAGCAGAGATTGGAGAAGGAAAGCCAGGTTCCGCTAATATCCGTTCCGGACTTTATGATCGAAAACCCTGCTCTTGAGCCTGCATTGATTATTCGTCAGGTCTGTAACTCTCCGGCCTTTTACGATTTGATTCATCAAGTATCCGAGGCCAGGAGATAATATATGCCTGAAATGAACGATCCGAATGAAACAGTAAAAGTTCCGATGGATGAAGCGAAGGATTCTCGAGGCCATTCCGATGCGGGCACAAAAGAAAGAAAGCCCAGGCTGGTGGTTTTTCTGGGGGCAGGAGGCGTGGGAAAGACTACTCTCAGCGCTTCCTACGCAGCGTATCTTGCGGAGAAAGGCTATAAGGTGGGTCTGATCAGCATTGATCCTGCGAAACGACTGCAGTCCGCCTTTGGCGGCAGCGGAATCACCGAAGAAGGAAGCATCATCCATGAGGCCGGGGATGGACATCTACGAGGCTGCATGCTGGACCTTTCCAGCAGCTTGAGAAGATGGATTCGCGCCGAAGGTCTGGAAGGTGATCATGAAGAGCGATTGTTTGCTCATCCTTTGTTTCGCACCGTTACCGAGAAAATCGCATCTGCAACAGAAACCCTGGCGCCCGTTCGCATGGCAGAATGGCTGGAGCAATATCCAGAAACCGACTATTTGATCATCGATACTGCACCCGGTATTCATGCAGTGGACTTTGTGATTCGACCAGAACGGCTGCTTGCCTTTCTGGACAGTAAGATTCTAGAGTGGCTTCAATGGTTTGCCGGTAGCGGCGACGATGCCAACTGGTTTCAAAAAATGGTGCGCGGCGGTGCCCGGGGAATCCTTCAAGCTCTGGGAAAGGTGGGCGGAGAGAATCTAATTCTATCCCTGGGAGAAATGCTACTTCTTCTGGATAAAATGTTTTTTCGCATGGTGGGTCGGCTCCAGCAGGCCAGAATCTGGCTTTCCGATCCTGCCACGGAAATCTATACGGTGGCAGCACTTCGGGATGATGCTATCAGCGTTTCGAGAGAGTTGTCCAGGCTCATGAGCGAGCAGTCCATACAGCCAGATGCACTATTACTTAATCGCGCCCTTTCCTATGCAATGTTAACTCAAAAGAATTCCCTGGAAGCAGTAGAACCAGGCTCCAGCGAAGAAAGACTGCTCCAGCAATTTGTGCTCAGCATGATTGAAAAGCAACAGCAGATTCAAAGAAGTATCGCAAATACACGGGAATTCAAAAACGTTTATACGCTTCCTGTAATGTCCAATCTGGAAAACAAAACCGAGCTACGGATTCAGGACTTAAAGGATCTGGGCGAAGCACTTTACGATCAGCTGGATACTCGTCAGGCTGCGGGTTAGGAAGGCCAGACCAGGGCCAGCCCGGCCCAGGAAAAAACTCGATTACTAGATCTGTCCGGTCATTCGCGCCATGAAGTACTGCCTGAGCTTTAGAATTTCCCGATCGTTTACATGCATTGGCTCTTTGCGAATTTCCTCCATTTGCCTTCTCTCTACAGGAGTCATCATTTCATAAAGAGCCAGAAGCGCTTCTTTGGACAGGGATCTAAGAATTAAATGAATGCGGTTTTTGGGAGGAATGTACTTCACCGGACTCTCCCGCCCTGGCTTTTCCCAGTACCAGCTCCGCAAAATGTCTGTGGCAGCTCTGGGATCCTGACCCACGAGCTGAGAAAGGTACACCCGGGTCATATCTTTCTTCTGTTCCGCTTCCCGGTTTCCACTGGCTGGAGTTGTAGCGGCGGAGCCCGCTGAATCGGAATTCAAAGAAGAACTGGTAGCCTCACCACTTAGTCGAAGCGTGCCAGCTGAGTCCGGGGAGTCAGCTGGCTCAACGGAACCCGGTTTGCTTTTCGAGCTTCCTCCTGCGATGACATGGCCACCGCCCAGTTTGGGAACGGACCATCCTTTCAATGGCTGCTGGTTTTCGGCCTTCTTTGGTTCAGAGGGCTGCTCCGTTCCAGGTCTGGACCGGCCCGGAGGTGAACTATGGGAGTCGGATTGCCGGGCCGTGCGATCTTTCTCATCCCCCTTCTTTTTTACAGGGAAATCCGCCTTCTTAAACTGCCGATCCGGTCTCCATTCCTTCATAGAGACAGTATCGGACATTGTCTGTATTCGTCCAGGGGAATCGAATCCGCCGGGTCCCCCGCGAATCCGCGCAATTAGCGTTATACTCCTGTTGGGGCTTTGCGCGAATTCTCCGAAAGCGGATTCAGCCGGGCTATTGCTCTACGCAGATAATTTTCATAGTATTTCCGCATCCGGAAGATCCCACGGTTAGCAGATTGTTGCTCGTTGAATCGTGGAGTCCATTGGAAGTATTGGCTCCGGCACTTGAAAAATTGCTGCAGTCGTTTGCGCTGCTGGTCCAGTCATTGTTTAAGCCTGTCACGGTGGAATTTGTGCCCACAACAGTGGTGGAAATTGCTGCGGTCAAAGGAAAGGAAAATACCCCGTTTGCCGTGGTTGTCCCAATGGTTGTTCCATCGGATCTCTGGTAGGTTTTGCTGGGCTTGAGTACCCAATCCGTATGCTCGCCTGTTCCTCCGCTACAATTGGCGGTGGTACAGGCAATTCGATTGGTGCCGTCGGCCACCATGGCCTTGTAGGTGCCTCCTCCGGAAGGTTTATTTGAGTCCGAACTACATTGAGAATCCAATGCGGAGATTCCGCCGGTCAGGGTTGCATTGGAACTGGTTACAAACATTTTGCATGTGCTACAACCGGATTGATGGAGCAAGAAAGCTGCCAGCAGAAGGGAATTATCATCGCTTTCGCTGCAGGATGCGAAACTTAGGCCCGCCCCGGAAACCCGGCAAGATCCGGTATCTAGACCTGTCGGAATTCATTTGATCCATAATGCTATTGGAGAATCCTGACCCCGTGGATCTTCAGAAGGAAATAGAAAGAAGACGGGCCTTTGCCATTATCGCCCACCCGGATGCCGGTAAGACTACGCTGACAGAGAAATTGCTGCTCTACGGAGGTGCCATTCAGCTGGCGGGCCACGTTCGAGCCAAAAAGGACCGAAAAAAGACCAAATCGGATTGGATGACCATGGAGCAGGAACGGGGCATCTCGGTGTCCACCGCAGCACTTCAGTTTCTCTATGAGGATCACATCCTGAATCTACTGGATACTCCAGGGCATGAAGATTTCTCTGAAGATACATATCGCACTTTGATGGCCGTGGACAGCGCCATCATGCTTCTGGACGGGGCCAGAGGTGTGGAGCCGCAGACTATCAAATTGTTTCATGTCTGCCGGCAGAGAAACATCCCTATTGTAACATTTATCAATAAAATGGACCACTTTGCAAGAGACCCCTTCTCTCTTCTGGATGAAGTGGAAAAGGTTCTTGGTATTACGGCGGTGCCACTGTTCTGGCCCATCGGTTCGGGACCGGATTTCAAGGGAGTGTATGATCTTCGTTCAAAGCAGGTCTTTCGATATGAAAAAACCACTGGTGGGGCCTTCCCTGCACCCACAGCCACAGGGGGCCTGGATGATCCGGAACTGAAAGCTTTGATGGACGAAGAGCTCTACGAGACATTTCGAGAAGGCGTGGAGCTTTCTTCGGAGGCGCTGCCGGAATTCGATGAAGCGGAATTTCTGAAAGGTAATATGACGCCTGTATTCTTTGGGTCCGCACTGAATAATTTTGGAGTGGAGCTATTTCTGCAAAGATTCCTGGAAATCGCTCCCAGACCCGCCGATGTTCCGCTGGAAACCGGCGATGTGCTCAAGCCGGATGATCCTAATTTCTCTGCCTTTGTATTCAAATTACAGGCCAACATGAACCGGGCGCACAGGGACCGTGTAGCCTTCGTTCGAATCACCTCCGGCACCTTTGAACGAGGTATGACGGTAAACATTTCCGGACAGAAGAAAACGGCCAGGCTTTCCAGTCCTGTAGCATTCTTTGGCCAGGAACGGTCCACCATCGACAATGCTTATCCAGGAGATATCATTGGGTTGATTAACCCGGGATTGTATAAATTAGGAGATGTGCTCTACACAGGTCAGGAACCACAGTTCCATCCACTGCCGCGTTTCGCACCGGAACTCTTCGCAAGACTGGTACCCGCAGACACTACCAAGCTCAAGCAATTTCGTAAAGGGCTTCAGGAGTTACCGGAAGAAGGAGTGGTTCAGGTGTTTACCACAGGTGATGGATCCGCCATTATCGGTGCCGTAGGTCAGCTTCAGTTTGAGGTGATTCGTCATCGAATGGAAGATGAATATGGAGTTCCTTGCAGACTGGAAAACGTGGGCTACGAATGCTCACGATGGATCAAGCCAGAAGATAAGGGTAAGTTCAGTGGTTACGATCTTGTGGTATACGATGAAAAGAACAATCCTGTCGTTCTGTTCAAGAGCGAATTCAGAATGCAGAGTTTTAAACGAGAGAAACCGGAAGTGGAGCTATTTGAATCTCCCATTCGCGCCACTGCCTGAGCCCCTGACCCGGGCATATATTCCGCCTGGACCGGGCCGAAGCGAATACAGGAAGGAACCATGGAAAATGAACAACCAAAGTCCATGAAAGGACACTTTCTGATTTCAGAATCCAACATGATGGATCCGAACTTCAAGCAGACCGTAGTCTTTATGGTAGAGCACAACGATGAAGGTGCCTTTGGACTGGTTGTTAATCGAAAATCCGAGCTCACGGTTGCAGACATCATCCCCGAACTGGCCAATGACCTGGGAGCCGCCAGGCCAGTCTATGTAGGCGGTCCCGTGCAGCAGGAGCTGGTTTCTGCACTGCATTCTGTATTGCCGGATGGTCCTTCCCCGACGGCCATGGAGATCGTTCCTGGAGTGTTTTTTGAGCCAGGGTTCCGTCAGCTTCAAAAGTTCTTTGAGCCGGAGATCTGGGAATCCATTCCTCTGGAGGATCGACCTTCCATTCATACGTTTCTGGGGTATTCGGGCTGGGCGCCTGGACAACTGGAAGAGGAGATGCGATCCGGAGCCTGGGTAACTCTAAAGGGAAAGCCCGGGATTGTTTTTCATCCCAATCCGGAGCAGGGCTGGAGGGATGCTCTTCGTGCCAAAGGCGGGATCTACAGAATATTTGCAGATTCGAATCAGGATCCTTCGCTCAATTAATCGTTCAATAAATCGTTCTACTACTCTTCCAGTGCACGTTCAATAGCCACAGTACTTCCATTGTAGAGCTTCCTGGCATGATTGGCTGCAATGGTCTCATTCATCTGCTTCAGAGGTGTTGAGTCTCCCTGCCAGTCTTTGAGATCCTTCAATGCATCTTTTTCCGTTCTTCGTTCTGGAGTGGACTCACCCAATTTGAATCCGTAATCGGCGGAGTAACCTTCATGGTCTCCTACGCGACGGAGAAAGAGACGGGGAATGGGATAGAAGGCCAGCTCCGATGGCTTGGTAGCGAGAATATCTGAATAAACGATAGCATAATCCGTGGCATATACGGCTTCATAACGGCTTTCGAAATGAAATACAACTACATCAAAGTCTTCCAGGATTGCAGGCAGGTTCTGTACATCGGACAGGCTTCGACATACCTTGTAGCGAATCTCTTTCTTGTTTAGAATTCCCAGAATGGTATCCAGAAAATCCTGATGATCTCCGCAATTGATAATGGGAACGTATCCCTCTCTTACCTCCGGATCATCCAGTATTGATGAGATCCAGCTCTTGAGAAACTTCTTCTGAGCACCGGCTCCTCCTACAGGAATCAGCAATCTCAGTCTCTCTCTTCTCTCCAGTCGTCGCATTCGATCCGAGATGGCATTTTCCAGGGTAGCCAGTACTGGCTCGGAGACCCAGTGACCTGCGAATTCCACTTCTGATTCTTCAACGCCCATATCCAGATAGCCATCTCGCATATGCCTGGTCTGTACCAGATTCAAGGCACCCGGACAAAGAAGAAAATACTGAGGCAATGTATCATTTACCAGATGAATGATTCGTTCGAAGCCCAGGGCTGCCGCAATATGCGCATTCAGCGGATAGGTGGTGATTATGGGAGTTTCCCGATCCATTCCAGAGTACAGAGAGATCAATCTACCGGCCAGAAGCATGGAAAAATGCAGAGCTCCAATTCCACCACCGGTCATGGCTCTGCCCCACATCCATTCCACCGGGCCTCCAATGTCCGTGGCCAGCCGTGAAAACTGGCTGTAAAGTGAATCCAGTCGTTCGATACAGGTAGATTCGTTGCATTCAATGGCCAGTAGATCGTGCAGTGCTGTGGAGATTCCTCTTTCTACAGATTGACTGTATACAGAGAAAGCCATTCGATGATGCCCGTAGCCCATGCGAATGGTGCCGGTGTAGAGTTCATAGGGCTTGAGTCCGCCCACCGAATGCTCTTCGTCGATTCCGCCAATCAGCTCAATTCCAGGATAATACGGAGAGGGACCGCTGCTCAGCTCCAGCTTTTGAGCTGGAGGATACATGGCCATAAGCCAGTCTACCACCAGTGGGTTGAATACCGAAGATGTTAGATCTGGTTTCTTTCCGTACAATTTCACTACTTTCTTTTCCTTCGCCTGGAACCTTTTCGCTTGGACGCACCGCCTCCCGACACTACAGCCGGAGCCGGACCACTTCTCTGCTGTCCGTTGGCTCCTACAATCTGGCCTGGAGCGGCCCCCGGAGCCGGAGCTTCAAAGCTTTCCATGCTTTCATGGGTGGCTGTTCCCAGGTTTCTACGCCTGGACTGCGTCTGTTCCACAGGACCTTCAATTTGAACACGAAACAGAAATTCAACAATCTGCGCCTTTACCGTGTCCATGATGGCATCGAACAGTTTGAAGCCCTGGAGTTTGTATTCTACCAGAGGATTCTTCTCTGAATAAGAAGAGGCCCAGATCCCTTCTCGCAGATGGTCCATCTGATATAGATGTTCCTTCCATCGGGCATCGATTATATCGATGGCGATTCGCTTCTCTATGTAGCGAAAGTTCTCATCACTGACGGTTTCAACTCTCTGTGCATAGAATTTGCGAGCTTCTTCGTTGATTTGTGCGAATATTGTAGCCTGGGGATCCTTGCTGGCTTTGTATTTATCCGCTGAAAGCTGAATCTTCATTCCCAGGCCATTCATAAGCCATTCTTCCAGGCTGGCCAGGTCCCAGCGTGTGGGATCGTTGGTATCGCAGTATTCCAGAATCTGTGCTTCCAGGACTTCTTCCGACCATTCAAGAACTGTTTCTCGAATGCTTTCCTGTTCCAGCACCTTATCGCGCTCTGCGTAGATAATCTCCCGCTGCCGATTCATTACATCGTCATATTCCAGGAGATGTTTTCGAATATCAAAGTTATGGCTTTCTACTCGCTTTTGAGCTCTTGCGATGGCCCGATCCACCATGCCTGCTTCCAGCTCCTGGCCTTCGCTCATGCCCAGACGTTCCATAAGTCCCATGATCCTGGGACCGCCGAACAGTCGCATAAGGTTATCTTCCAGGCTCAAATAGAAGCGACTGGAACCAGGATCTCCCTGGCGACCAGATCGTCCTCGTAGCTGATTGTCAATCCGGCGGGCTTCATGCCTTTCTGTTCCAATGATGTGCAGTCCACCGGCTTCTTTCACCTGTCTGTGAAATCCAAGCCAGATATCGGCTCGATCCAGAACTTCTTTTGCCTGTTTGGCTGCAGTACTTCCGGTAATCTTTTTTGCTTCTTCCCGGGCTCGATCGAATTGTTTCTTTCTAAGTGCTTCCTTGAAAGTCTCCATGGCTGGCTCGGTTTCTTCCAGCTCTTCCAGATCCTTTAAATAAAGTGGAGCACCGCCTAAGACGATGTCCGTTCCACGACCGGCCATGTTGGTAGCCACGGTTACAGCACCGGGCTTACCTGCATTCTCAACAATCTCCGCTTCCTTTTGATGCTGCTTCGCATTCAAAACATTGTGGGGAATATTGTATTTTCGCAGAAGGCCGGAAAGCAGTTCCGATTTCTCGATAGAGACTGTTCCCACGAGGACAGGTTGTTTATTTTCGCGACAGAGCTCAATGTCTTTGGCGATGGCCTCGAACTTTTCTATTTCTGTGCGATACACTCTGTCCGGAAAATCGATTCTTCGCACCGGTTCATTGGTGGGAACTACCACCACTTCCAGTCCGTAAATCTTACGAAATTCCTCGGCTTCTGTATCTGCGGTTCCGGTCATACCGGATAGTTTGCTGTACAGTCGAAAGAAATTCTGAAATGTTACGGAAGCCAGAGTCTGGGTTTCCTGTTTAATGGTTACCCCTTCTTTGGCTTCAATGGCCTGATGCAAGCCGTCGGAATACCGTCTGCCTTCCATCAAACGACCGGTATGCTCATCTACAATAATGACTTCCCCTTCCCGGACAACGTAATCCACTTCATCCTTGAAGATCAAATGGGCCTTCAATGCCTGGTTTGTATGGGCCACCAGCTCTACGTTTTCCGGAGCATACAGGTTTTCCACGCCCAGAAGTTCTTCGACTCGCTTTACGCCATCTTCTGTAAGTAGAACATTTCTGGATTTCTCATCTATGTCAAAGAACCATCCAAAAAGCACATGTGGTTCTTCTTTGCCCGGTTCCACCTCTTTGGGCTCCGGCTCCGGTGCCTTTTCTTCATCGCGCAGAAGCTGTCGGATGGCCTTGTCCAGGCGATTATATTTATCCGTATTTTCATCGGCAGGACCCGAGATAATAAGCGGAGTTCTCGCTTCGTCGATGAGAATGGAGTCCACCTCATCCACAATGGCATAGTTGAATCCGCGCTGAACCCGGAATTCCAGTTCCGAGACCATGTTATCCCTTAAAAAGTCGAATCCAAATTCATTGTTGGTTCCGTAGGTGATGTCGGAGCCATAAGCACCCTTGCGTTGCTCGGGATTCATCTCATGTTGAATGACCCCTACACTAACCCCCAGAAGCTCAAATACTGGCTTCATCCAGGCAGCATCCCTGCGAGCCAGGTAATCGTTCACAGTAACAACATGAACTCCTTTGCCTGAAAGTGCATTTAAATACACCGGCAAAGTGGATGTAAGGGTCTTACCCTCCCCGGTTTTCATCTCTGCGATGCGCCCGCCATGGAGCACCATACCACCCATGAGCTGCACATCGAAATGCCTCAATCCCAGGCTTCGCCAGGCGGCCTCTCGCACCAGGGCGAAGGCCTCGGGTAGAATATCATCCAGGGTTTCGCCATCCTGGATTCGCTTGCGATATTCATCGCTCTTTTTTGCAAAATCAGATAATTCCAGTTTCTGCATCTCTGTTTCCAGAGAGTTGATCTGTTCTACCAGAGGCAGCATGCGCTTTATATCGCGTTCATGCTTGGTTCCAACCACGAGCTTTACTATCTTACCGAACATATTTTCCTCAAAAATCTATCGATCCCTATTCCGATTTCACGGCCACCGACTCTGCGGTCATCCTTTTCTTACCGGGAATTATAAGGCCCAGAAGAGCCCAGAAGGGCACCATCACCTCATCGTCCAGAAAGAAGCACTGAAACCAGCCACCGAAGAATACGATTAACAGTCCAAAGCGCCAGAACCGAGCCCTTCCTCCAGAATTCATCAAGGCCAGAATCACAGATCCCCAGAAGCATAGAAACAGAATAACAGCCGGCAGTCCACCAATCGCTGCAAAATTCAGAAGATCGTTATGCGCATGTCCGCGTTGAATGAGAGCGTACGGATAATACAGATAGGGTTCCTGTTTACCGGTGAGCAGTATATCCAGCTCTACATAATCCTCGAATGCACCGGGACCCACGCCGGTGAGAGGATAACGAGCGGCCATCTCCACCGCAGCATCCCAGACCATCAATCTTTGATAATCCGTATGCTTTTCTTCCCCTGTGGTGGCTGTTGCGATCTCCTTCATCCGCCCATCGCTGCGGTCCAGCACCAGGAGGCCCAGAGTTCCCAGAATGAGAATGAGAGCCACCGCCCCCACCGGAAGCCACAGTGCTCTGGCCCGTTTTTTCCATCGGGAGCGGGTGAACCAGTACAGTCCCAGAACTCCTGCCAATGCCGTTCCCAGAAGGGCACTTCGCCCGCTATTTAAGAGCAATACAAGGCCCAGAACCAGCAATGCGATGACTCGCAGCCAGAACGATTTGCTTCGAAGCACTCCCAGAGGTTGGCGAATATACTGGCTGGCCGCAGAAAGAGCCAGATACAGAATAAATATGCCTGCCAGAGCAGCATAGGTTAAGTGTGTGTTCAAAAGCCCGATGGGCATGAACAGATGAATCACTTTGCCTGCCAGGGGGATGCTGCCCACATGATGCTGAAGCCTGGCATCCGGCGAATCCTGCCAGTCGTTTGCCATGTACTGTGGGATTTTCGCCAGGCGAAACTGGGTAAACACAGAGATAAAGCCGGCCACCAGCATTATGATGCCTGCCCAGAAAAAGCAGCGCAGTAGCCATTGGCGGCTACGTCCATCCCGACTATGACTGAATGTCCAGAGCCCGGCCAGAATCAAAAATGCATCCTTTAGTTCTTTGTTCCAGCCCTGCTTTAAATGCCATAGAAAAGCAGAGCTGTCCCCGGAGGGCATGAGACTGTTATCCAGATGGCCGCTCCAGGCAGATACTGCACGAATCAAAAGTGACAATGCCAGCCAGCCAAAAAGACCCAGCCCCCACCAGAAAGGTGCCGGAATTTTCCAGCCAATGGAATCAGTGGCCTCCAACGAAGACAGCGCCGCTGATGACTGCCGACGCCGCTCAATGACTTCCCAGATCCAGCCAATTACGGCCAGGAATCCACCCAGGCTCACCAGGCTGATAGACATGGAAGATCCGACAATCATGATGGCGCCGCCTGCATAGCTCAAGCGGTGGCTGTAGCCCTGCTCTTTGATGGAAAAGGATTGCATAGATGTGGACCGATGAAGCATTCTTCCCGAGAGCCGCAAGCGCGGACTCAGACAAATTCTGGCAGAGGTAAGGCGTTGTCCAGCAGGGAAAAATTTATCATAATGGCTCTAATCCTGGGTGGTTTCCTATTTGTGCATGTGCGCCTGGCCAGTAGCGCCACCAACCATGATTACCTGGAAGCCTTCCAGACCCCCAGGGCATTCAGTCAGTACAGCCTGATTCTGGGCGATGTGTATCCTGGCCTTAAGCCAGAGAATGCCTTTGATAGAAATCCCAATACTTGCTTCCGAGAGCCTGTTACTCGGAATCTGGAATCCGCCGCTCTGCCGAATAAGATCCAGGAAGATTCGGTGCCGAAATATTCCCGGCCCACCCTTTCGGGGGAACTGGGCCTGAGCCATCAGGCGGGACAGCCTCCGCAGCCAGAGGACTTTTCCTTTGTTCAAATCCAGTTCTGTAATACGGAAAAATCAGTAAAGCCGCGGGCTGTGCGCGTACAGTTATTTCGCCAGAAGCTCTATGATGTGGATCGACAGTACAGAGTGCCGGATGCCCCGGAATTGTGGCATAGCGTAGATTTGAATCTATCAGGCCAATCTACAGAAAGATTCCCGCTGGAACTGGAGCCATTTTCTGTTTCCAGCGGATTTCCGGATTCCTTTTTCAATGTCTGGGTTCGCCTTATTTTTTCTGTTCCGCAGTCAGCAGGATCCGACGGCGCCACCGAAATCTGTATTCAGGACATTCAGGTGGGCAATCGGGCCTTCTTTCCTGCATCGGAAAATGGGGACGGTACATGCCCCTGAGGAAAGTAGGCTCTTTCTTTCTGGGCCTTCTGGATCTTCTGGAAAGCTCCTTTCAAAGATTTCTCCGAGATGGCCTGGTGGTGCGAGCGAATGCCGTAGCCTATGCAGCGGTGCTGGCTCTGATTCCGGCGCTGGCCATGCTGGTAAAGTTTGCATCCATCGACCGTGCCAGTCTGCAGATTCAAATCGCAAGATTACTGGCAGCCTACGGAATTACAGAATCCGGCCGATTGCTGGTAATGCTGGATGAGATTCTTTCCAGGGCCAATGCCATCGCAGGAGTGGGCACCATCTTCGTTCTATACTCAGCCAATAATCTAATTCGCCACCTGGAAGATGCCTGCAATCATGTATTTCGCGCACCGGACCGCCCTATCCTTTTTCGCTTTGCAATTTACATCGCTTCATTTGTGATTTTGCCTGCTCTGGTTTTTGGAGCCAGTGGACTGTATCGTCAGACCGTGGCAGCGTTATCTCCGCCAGCCTATGTAGATTTGAGTTTTACCAATGGAAATCTGTATTTGCTGGAATCCACGGGAGTTCTGGAAGAGAGATCCATAGATGGTGTTCAGATTCGTCACATCATGGATTCGGTGAATCTGGATGCACCTTTTAGAGAGAGAATCTATGATCCTGGTTCTCGCCGGGTTCTGAATCGAATCAGCCCGGATAGCAGTCTAACGCCTCTGGACCGCCCGGGACTTACCGACATTCAGGAGTTTCGCAATCTTCGCATCGATGGTAAATACATATTGCTCAGCACAGAATCCGGCCTTCTGGTATTCTCGGAAGATGGAGGAATAACCTGGGACTTTAGACGCTATCTTGTGAAAACAGAATCCGCCTTGAGAAATGCGCTAATCGAAGATGTAATCCTTCTTTCCGATCGAATCGTAATGCTCACCGGAGATGGTCTGCAATCTACACTCCTGGTGCTTTCGCGCAGGAATCTGTCTATCATCGATATGAATCCGCTGGAAAGCGCCTATCGCTCATTGAATGCATTGCCTGACGGAATCTACGCCGGCGGAAATGGAAAGTACAGAGTATCCAGAGACCAGGGCTTTAGCTGGAGTAATCCAATCAATGCAAGCTTTGGAAACAGAAATGAATTGATCCAGTCCATCCACAAGAATGCCCAGGGAGATCTGGTATTTATGTCCAGGTCCGGCATGCTCTGGCTGGATACAGCGGATGGACAGAGAATCTATCCATCCCTATTCGAAAGCGGATCTGCCGGACAGGGTGGCCTGATGCTGGGCACCACCGGACCTGCATTTCTGTACGGTGCCGATGGAATGGTGCGAATCAGTACCGATGGAGGAAGAAGCTGGATTCCTTCTGATCTACAGCTAAAGGATACGGAGATTCTATCCCATGTTCGCTCCGAAGGTTATCTATTTCTGGGAGGAAGCGGAAGATACACTGGTCAGTTCAAGTTCATGGGAACCGAGACCCTGTACAACGAGTCCGGGGCTCCTGTAGGTCAAAAAGCCATCTTTGAACGGGGTCCCCAGTCCAGGTATTCCCGCAGCCTGATTTTCTTTCTACAGATTCTGTTCTATGCCCAGGCTTTACTTCTGGTGTGGCTGGTTCTGGGACTATTATTTCGCGCGCTTCCTAATGTAGATGTAGGCTGGAGAGCTGCCTTTGGTGGCTCCCTGTTTTCTGCTCTCTGTATTGTCGGTTTCTTTCTGTTATTCCGGGTCATTGTAGGAAAATCCACAACCACGGCCGCGCTGTATGGTGTGTATGTGGCCATACCACTGGGTATGATCGTACTGCTTTCGACCGTGCAAATACTGCTATTTGGACTGGAAATCTGCTATCTGCTTCAAAATCCCCGACGGATTCGGGAATCCAGATATTTGCGGAATCCTAAGAAATTCCTGGAATTGCTTTCTTGATTATCGAGCTGGGGCAGTAGCTCTGTAGTTCGTGCCACCGAATGCTTTTGATTTCTCGCCGATCCGACCCACCGGAATCATTCCTGGCGGCTAATGAACGAGCATTCTCTTTCTTCCCGGCTGTCTTATTAATGCGTCTGGAATTTGCATAGGTGGGATCGGCTTCGGCTACTACCGCTTTATCGCTGGATGCACCTGAAGCGAGCGACAGTGGCACACCTGCCTCTTTTTTCTTATTTTGCCCGGCCCCCGGCTTGCCCCGGGGGTTGTTGCCTTGAGTATCATTTCGCATAAGGCTACCCATCTGCTTTTCGCTCAGATCCAGCGAGTAGAGCTGTCCCTGGATTCGATAGTTCATGATGCTGTGCCTGAAGGGCTTTCCAGATGGCTCGGCCAATGGGAAGGGAAAACCCGCTTTTACGTTCGGTGCAGGAAGTTTCGCTTTCGCAGTTTTCTCAGACTTTTTTGTGGACCGGAAGATTCGCTCCTCATCAAAATCGGAATAGATCAGACCGTCAGTGCCCAGGATGCGACAGGGTAAAAACCAGTCATTTCGAAAGATTGGCCGGTCTGAATTTTTGATCACCCATACATCCTTTCGACTCCTGGTCCAATAGATCTGCAATTCCAGATCCTGCTTGATAGCTTTCTTTAAAGGAGGTATTTCTGCTGCCAGCGCGGCGCCTCCCTTGCGAAAGACATGACAATCCGTTTGAAGCGGGCATAGAAGGCAGGCAGGGAGGCCCGGAGTACAGATCAAGGCGCCCAGTTCCATTATGGCCTGATTGTGAATGGATGGCTTTAGAGGACTGTCCTGAATTATTTTTCGCGCCATGATCTCTGCCGCACGAGCATGGTTTGTTCCTGTTGCAGAAGTGGAATCGAATTCACTATCCTGGTTGCTCTGCCTTTCTTTCTTCGCAGCTGAATCCGAATTAGCTTTCGCAGTAAAAAAAAGACGACTGAGTACTCTCACCACATTTCCATCTACCACAGCATCGGAAATCCCCATAGCAATGCTTCGCACTGCGGCGGATGTATAGGGGCCGATTCCTGGTAACGCTAAAACCTGCTTTGCATCTTCCGGGAATTTCCCTCCATGCTGTTTCACAATTTGCCTGGCACATCGATGCAGGTTTCGTGCTCGGCTGTAGTAGCCAAGACCGGCCCAGAGCTCCAGCACTTCATTCTCCGAGGCTTTTGCCAGGGTTTGAACATCCGGAAAGCGCTGCATGAAGGCATCATAAGCGGGGAGCATGGCCTGAACCCTGGTTTGCTGAAGCATTACTTCTGAAACCAGAGTGCTGTACCAATGCGGGTTTTTGCGAAAAGGTAGCTTTCGCTGGTTCTTACTATACCAGCGACCCAGGGAGCGAAGCAGATTGGTAATATCGCCGGAGTTACCCTGTAATAATACAGTTTCCGATGTTTCTTCGGGATTGATGAAAAACTCCTGCCTAGCTGCCTGTACTGGAATAGCGGTTCACTCCAAATCTCCAGAACACCAGAGAGGCTCCCAGCACAAGGATTCCAATGGGTAGGCTCATATAGGACAGATACGGATGGAATAGAGTCTGTCCTGTGCGATCCAGAAAGAAATGCGCTGGATAGAAGTTTACGAATGCGATGGGAAACATAAAGGTAAGCAGAACCCTTACAGGAAAGCTATAAATGTGCACCGGATACATCAGGAATTCTCGCGCCGAGAAGACCAGAAGATGCTGCAGTCCCTGATTCTTGATGGCAAAAAAGGACACGGCCGCGATAATGATTCGAATACCGGCCAGGATAAATACACCGCCCAGAATGCTGCCAACCAGAAAGGAGACCTTCACGATATCCCATTCCAGATCGATCATATTATCAGCTACGAACAACGCAGCCAATCCCAGAATAAGGTGCGCTATGCCCCCGGGTTCAAATTTCATGGCCAGGATCTGTCCCAGTTCTGAAAGAGGACGAAGCATTACGCGATCAAAGGTGCCCTCTCGCACAAGCTCCGAAAACTCGGTCATGCCAGAAAATACAGCGCTTACCACGCCGTTGCATAGTAGTAGCATGGAATACAGAAAGGCCACTTCACCTGGTTGCCAGCCACCCATCTGCTTAAAACGATTCAGCATCAGTGCGATGACACTGACCTGGGCTCCGTAAAATCCAATTAACGTAAAGATATAGGCCACAAAACTGCCGCGATATTCCATCTTGCTCTGCACAGCGGCCCGCAATATAGCCAGATAGGACTGAAAGTCCGATGTTGGCTTTTCCGTAGCATCGCTCGGTGCTGTCGCTATTGGATTACTCATAATTTACACCGCACCTGTATCTCTGTGTTGTTCATTGGATGCACCTGATTCACACTATAATGCAATTCATGAAACCGCGGCCGGCCACAGTCCAGCCGGGATTTTTAACCACCGGCAATACTCAGCTTTCGCAATCCCCCCTGATAGCTGAACCAGCACAGACCGCCCACTCCGGCCAGAAGTATTAAGTAGCGCAGCAGAAGCATCTCATAGGGCATACTCATTCGCTCCAGAAGTAGCATCGTGGGAAAATAGAACAAATACGGAAACGGAGTACTCAGCAGAATATTTACCAACCATTCCGGAAAAAAATCCAGAGGTATTATGGCTCCAGAACAAAGGGTGATCATCGCATAGTAGAATATCCAGAAAGGGAATATCTCTACAAAGTAAAAAGAAAAGGAACTGATCAAAAAGGACATCAGAAAGAAGAGCATAAAAGCCAGAAAATAAACCGGAATAAACTGCAGAATCAAACCAGTATTCACGGGAATGCTGATTCCAAAGAGTAAGACGCAGAAAACCAGCAAAGGTAAAGACCGGGCGAAGAGTTGAAACAGGGAGGATCCGAAGGTATCGGAAAGATACATCAAAGGAAAGGAAAATGGCTTCATCAAATCTACAGCGATTTCGCCACTACGTACCTTTTGCGAAAGCAAGGAATCATTTCTCCCAAAGCTGGATTTGATTAGAGTAGATAGTACGGCATAGGCGATCATATTTTCCCGGGTAAGACCGTTGGCCGTTTCTCCTTCCGGAATCAAAGCCTTCCACACGCTGGTGAAGATGAATATATATAGAAAGGCATTTAGAAGCGCTGTATAATACTCAAAGCGATATGCCAGGGATCGCTGGAATGACATGGAGACAAACTTCAGATAGGCCATGTTATAGCTCCAGATTCTTGCCTGCGTAGATCTTTTTCAATGTTTCGGTGAGATCCTGCTTACCCACGGTAATCTCCTGGATTCTGGCTCCATGCTCGGACAGTGTTGCAATTAGATTACTTACGCTTTCATCCACTTTCAATCGCACTTCCAGGAATTGTCCCTTTGGCTCTGTAATCAGATCAAAGCCTCGCTCTCTCAAAAAGGTTCCGTCGGTTTCCTGCTCCAGGTGCAGGCTTACGACCTTTTCCTTCTGATAGTTTGCAATAAAATCCTTGAGCTGGCCATCGTATTGAACCTGGCCTCGGTCCAGCAGAATTAACCTGGTGGCCAGATACTCGATGTCTTCCATATCGTGCGTGGTGAGCACAACGGTGATTTTCTGTTCTTGATTTAGCTCTTTGATGGTCTTGCGAACCACATCCTTTGTAATGATATCCAGTCCAATGGTGGGCTCATCCAGAAAAAGAATGGGAGGATCATGCAGTAATGAAGCTGCCAGATCCGCTCGCATTCTCTGACCAAGAGAGAGCTTTCTGGTTTGTTGTCCCAGGAAATCCTCCATCTTCAATAGATCTACGAAATAATCCAGTCTCTGCTTGAATCTTTGCTGAGGGATCTTGTAGATAGTGCGTAGCAGATCGTAACTTTCTCCTACCGGTAAATCCCACCAGAGCTGAGTTTTCTGGCCAAATACAACACCCAGCTTGCGAGCAATTTCCTTTCTGCTTTTTTCTGGATTCAATCCGTCGATGCGAATGAGACCGCTGGTAGGTCGAAGAATACCGGTAAGCATTTTGATGGTAGTGGATTTCCCGGCTCCATTGGGTCCCAGGTAACCCACTAGCTCCCCGCGACCTATGTTAAAGTTGATGTCCCTTACCGCATGGATGTATTCCTTCTTTCCCGAAAAGAGTCCTGCAATGGACCCCATTATTCCGGCCTTCCGCTTTCTGGATACAAAGGATTTGTTTAAATGTTCTACTTGAATGAGCATGTGATTTCGATGGACTGCAGAGCCGATCACCACTCTCTGGTGACGTGTCTTCCCGCATCCAGAAAGCGAACCGTCGGTTGACGGACCATCAAAAAAAAATCCTGGGACGGGTTCGCCTGATTTCAGTCCTTCGAGCGGCCACCTTTTTTCTATCAGTAGCCATTATTTTTCTATGGGCTCCAGGCGAAGTCCATGTCCTGCCTTCCCTTCCTGGCTGGATTGTATTTCTTCTGCTGGTTCGCTGGCATTCCAGGGTAAAACGTAAGAATCAGGCCTGCACAAATCGGCTGAGCTACTACAATTCCTGGAGGCAGCGAATGGATGATAGCTGGTTCTCCCGCGAAGAGGTAGTTCCCGCAGAGGATGGGCGGGCTATTGAGCGAGATTTGCTTCTGACGGGCTCCTACTCCTTGCTCGCGTACCTGGATCAGAGCCGCCTTGTGGCCGGTGGATCCACCTTGCTTCGATGGATGCATGAAGCGCTGGATGCACCCTCCGCTGAAGACATTTTGAGCCGCCAGAAGAGAGTGGCCGCCCTCAGTCGACTCACTGTGCTGCAGGGCCGATGGTACGGTCATGAAAAGGCATCCGGCCTTTCTACGCCTTCGAGGCCAGGTATTCCACCGTCCGAATTGAACGAATCCAGTGGAAAGCAATCCGGAGGCCCGGAAATGCCCTCCGCGAGAAGGGCAGACTCCAGCGACGATGCAACAAATTCCACCAGTGAGGAGCCGGCTGCTCTAAAGACCGTTCCTGCATGGCTGGCAGGTCTGGCTGGTTTGCTGGCCGCATTTTCCCTGGGAGCCTTTTTCTCCCATGAAATCCTGGGAACCAGAGCCTATCATTTCCTGAGCTTTCCCGCTCAATGGATTACCTTTGGAGTGTACCTGCTCTTTTACCGCAGTAAAGAGGCCAGGGCTCGATTTAACGAAATCCTGGATGCTCTGGATCAGACCCTGCCCCTTCTAAAGAGTCTGTATTCATTTCGTTTTCACAGTTCGGTACTTGCCCGTGAGCGAGAACTGACCAGGAATCTTCGCAGCGAATTGAGAGAGGCAATCTTTCAGGACAGTCTCTATTCCGTATTTCGCAATCCCCTGGCCTTTGCCATGGGAGGATTGATTTTCTCGGGACCTGTGCTGGCTGACTGGTCCATGGGTGGATTTCTGAAACGCAATGAGGAGCGCATCCGTAACTGGCTCAAGGATTTTGCTGCCCTGGATGCAATGCTCAGTCTGGCCGGCCATCAACGATTCCTGGAACCGGGATGCTGGCCTGTGATCGCTTCGAATGAAGAAGTTTCTCGTCCCTGTGTGAAAGCCAGGGAATTGCATCATCCATTGCTTCCTGCCTCAAAATCGGTGGGAAACGACATGGACTTTCTTCCGGAGCATCGACTGTGGATCATAACCGGTTCCAATATGGGTGGAAAGTCCACATTTCTGCGCACAGTGGGAATGAACCTGGTACTGGCTCAGATGGGTGGTGCGGTACGAGCCAGCTCCTTTACTTTCTCTCCGGCCCCGCTCATCACCTCCATGCAGATTCAGGACAACCTGGCTCGCTCCGAGTCCCTTTTCTATGCAGAGGTACGCTCGTTGAAGCGCCTGGTGGATCATCAGGCTCCCGTGTTCTATTTCCTGGATGAGATGCTAAAAGGCACGAATCAGAAAGATCGCAGCTTTGCCTGTAGAAAGATTCTTTCGCATTTAATCGAATCCGGATCTGCAGGTATGTTGACTACACACGATATGGAATTAACCTCCCTTACAGAAGGTTACGGCTCCATGGTTCAACTGTTTCACTTTAGAGAAAGCCCCGGGGAAGGACTGCAGTTCGATTTCAAATTGCGCCCTGGTTCCGTGGAGGGCACTACCGCAATTACAATTCTGAGAAATGAAGGTTTGCCTGTATGAGTGCTCTGGCAGCCATCGACATGGGCACCAACTCCTTCCACATGGTTATTGTGGAGCCCAACGATACAGGTGGATTTCAAATCCTCACTCGAGAGAAGGAAACGGTTCGCCTGGGCAGTGGAGCCGGAGACCTGGAAACCATCACTCCGGAAGCCATGCAGAGGGCCATTGAATGCCTGAATCGATTCAACAGAATTGCCAAGACCAAGGATGCATCTGTGCGGGCGGTGGCCACCTCTGCGGTAAGAGAAGCGCGAAATCAGGAAGAGTTTCTAAAGCAGGTAAAAAAGGAAACCGGTCTTCGAGTGGATGTGATTCAGGGCCAGGAAGAAGCTCGGCTCATATATCTGGGTATTCTCCAGGCACTTCCCCTTTTCGAAGAACGAATCATGCTAATAGATATCGGTGGAGGTTCTACCGAGTATCTGATCGGCAGTCGTGGTGTGCCGGAGTTTGCCACAAGCTTGAAACTGGGAGCCATTCGACTAACCGACCGATTCTTTCCAGGGGGTCAGGTAAGCTCCTCTGGAATCGAAGATGCCCGGTATTTTCTGAGACTGAATCTTCTGGGGCTTCGCGCAGAAATGCCGTCTAAGCTGCCGGAGCAGGTCATTGGCTCATCCGGCACGGCCCGGACACTGATGGAATTGGTGCAGCAGCATGTTCGTTCCGGCAATGAAGAAGTCCGGGACATGACTGCAGAAGAACTGGATAAAGTGGTAGAACTCATCCTGGACTGTAAGAATCGAAAACAGAGGGAATCCAGACTGGGGCTGGATGAAAAAAGGTCCGACATCATCGTGGGCGGCGCTATCCTGATGCAGGAAAGCTTTCGCATACTTGCGATCAAGAAAATGCAGTTCAGTCCATTCGCTTTGCGCGAAGGCGTTGTCTTTGATTCCTATCACCGTTCCAGTAGAAACAAAGAGCTTTCCGGGATTCGAAAAAGCTCCGTGTTGCAACTGGCCCGCAGAATGATTCCTCATGAAGGACCGGCCGAAGTCTGCGCAAGACTTGCATTGAATATCCTGGATGAACTGTCCGAAGCGGGAGCATATTTCGCAGAAGAGGTGGAAAAAGAGATTCTGGAATACGCCGCCCTGCTGCATAACTGTGGAATTTCCATCGCTCATTCAGCACATCATAAGCACAGTCAGTATATTATTCAGAATTCGGAAATGCTTCTTGGATTCACCGGACGAGAAATCGATGTAATGGCGGCCATTGCTCGCTATCATCGAAAGGCTTTTCCTTCCAAAAAGCATTCGGAATACCAGGATCTAAACCGTTATGATCGCAAGCTTGTAAAAGCCCTGGCCGGGGTGCTTCGCATTGCCATTGGATTGAGTCGGGGAGAATCCGGTAGAGTGGAGAAGGTTAACATTCAAAAACAGGGCAAGGATCTGGTCTTCTGGGTGCATCCATCCCAGAAACTCAAAGCCGGGGATGATCTATCTCTGGAAGTGCACGGAGCCATCCTTCGCAAAGAGCTACTGGAAGACACCCTGGAAAAGGGAATCGATATCCGAATCGCCGACTGAGGAGCCGGAGGGGGATGCTTCGCGCAGCTCAAGGACCGGATGCGGCCAAAAATCAGGATTCCAGGATAACAACTGCCATACTCATTCCATCTGTATGGCTCAGGGAAATATGGAATTGCTGAACGCCCATTGCATCTGCAAGTTCTCGAGCTTTTCTGGATAGAATGAGCTTCTTCTTTCCAAAGACCTTGCCACCAACCTGAACATCCTGATAGCTAAGGCCCACCTGCTCTGTAAGATTCAATGCCTTGATGGCGGCTTCCTTGACCGCGAAACGAGCCGCAAGGTAGGGTACAGGATCTTCATGCGAAAGGGAGTACTGGATCTCTTCTTCCGAGTACACACGGTTTAAAAACCGATCTCCGAATCTCTCCAGTGCTTGCCGAATACGGTGATTCTCCACCAGGTCCGTTCCCAGTCCAAGAATCATGGCATCAAGTGCTCCTGAAGCCCTTGCTGGACTTCGTTTTCCGGTCTCTGCCTGGGAACTATCCGTTCGAACTGAAGCGTCACCCTGGCTGGCAATACATCCAGGATCTCAACTTCTGGACGATTCAGTTTATCCGTGGCCATTATTGGCAGATCGTGGATAATAAAAGTGGGCTTGATGGAGCGATTGTATGGATCAAAGAAAGCCGGACAGAATACCCTTACATCGAACTGATTCTTGTTCACGGGCTCTTCGGAGCGAACTCTGAGATCCACAGTTCCATTACCCAGAACCTTCATATTCAGTTCGGATAGATCATTTATACATCGCACCGGCACATCTTCCAGGACCGTTTCCTTATCATCTTCCTTTTCGGTGAGCGAAAGCAATCGGGCCCTTACCTGAACCTCCAGTTCCTGGTTGGGCGCCACAGAAACGAATTCTGGCAACTCGGAGATCAAGACCTTCTGTTGCACAATGTCTCTGGTTTCGTTTATCTTCATCTCTCTGGTGGGAATGCGATCCATTTCTGCAACAATAGAATGTGGCCCCTGCACTTTGATGCTGGGTGGATTGGTGGATACATAGCCCAGGCCCACATCAGAAGAAGCTGTTAGCTCCAGTGCAGGATCTACCGGCAATTCCCGGGTCAGGCTTCGATCCAGGGTAACTTCCAGGTCCTTTTCATACTTTGCCTCGATCTGGCCCGGAGGGTCCGGTATCAAGATGGCCTTGTATTGATTCTTTCCTGGAATTGGCTTGGCCGGAGAGAATACAGTTATGCGAAACGCACTTGCGTTGAATTCCATTTCCTCGGCCGGGCCATAGAACTGAACATCCATAAAGGATGGAATCCTGGAACTCAATATCAGATCTTCAGGGATATCCGGCCTTTCCACGCGAATATGGAATACTCGAGTAACATTGCGAGTCCATTGCACATAGAAGAAAAGCATGGAAGCGATTAGAATACTTCCCAGTTTAACCTTCCAGTTTCTGGTAAAAAATAATACCACCCGTCTTGCCAGATCCAGAGTCATACGGTAGCGCCCTCCTCTTTTTTCTCAGGGGCTTTCTTCTTCTTCGCACGATTCCAGAGTTCCTGGATCTTGCTCTGCAAATCGTCGCCTTTGATGGGCGTATACATCTGGCCGTTGCACATTAGAGTGATTTTGCCGGTTTCTTCGGACGTGACTATTATGACAGCATCCGTTTCTTCGCTAATTCCCATGGCGGCGCGATGCCTGGCTCCGTGGGTCTTTTTAAGCACCCTGGAATTGGAGAGAGGTAAATAGCATGAGGCTGCAATGATTCGATTGTTTTCGATCATCATCGCTCCATCGTGCAGCGGCGTGTCTTTGTGAAAGATGGTTTCGATAAGCTCGCGGGTAATCAAAGCATCCACTCGCACTGCATTGTCAATAATGGTCTGGGGACGAATCTCGCGAAGTAGAATGATAATGGAGCCCACTTTTTGACGGGCCATGCTGATGGAGGCCTCGGTAAGTTCTTCCAGCGGAAGCACCGCCGGAGCATTCACCCATTGAAAGATAGGCATCCTGCCGATCTCACTTACCAGTCGGCGTAACTCAGGCTGCAGCAGTACGATGAGACCAAAAACCAGATAAGAAGAAACGTTGGTAATTATCCAGGAAAGGGTTTCTAGATGCAGGCGCCGGGCCAGCAAATCCAGGATCAGGATAAATCCAAAACCGATGAGAAGCTGCATGGCCCTGGTTCGGCTGAGCAGCATGTAGATTCTGTAAAGTAGATAGGCTACTACGAATATATCCAGGAACCGTAAGAAAGGTCGGAGCTGTTGTAGCAGGCCATCCAGTTCCATCAGCTCAATCCAAGTACGCTATCCATAGAATAAAGACCAGGCTTCTGTCCATCCAGCCATTTTGCCGCCCTGAGGGCCCCCATAGCAAATGTATTTCTGGATGCGGCTCGGTGCGTGATTTCGATCCTTTCCCCTTCTCCCAGGAGAAATACTGTATGATCCCCTACAACATCACCGCCTCGCAATGCGTGAGATCCAATTTGATTTCTGGGTCTTTCGCCGGTAATTCCACTGCGGCCATGCACTACATCGTTCGAACTCAGGCCAAACTGCTCTTCCAGGATTTCCAGTAACTTTACCGCGGTGCCGGAAGGAGCATCCTTCTTATGACGATGATGGATTTCGGTCACTTCGGCTGCATAGTCAGGTCCCAGCACCTGTGCGGCCATGCGAGTGAGATGGAATAATACATTTACTCCCAGAGACATGTTCGGCGAGATTAGCAGTGGAATTTTACTCGAAAACTCCTGAAGCTTCTTTTTCTGGGCTTCATCGAATCCCGTGGTTCCCACAACCAGGCCTGTGGCCGTTTGTGCGCAGACTTCGGCCAGAGCCAGGGTGTTTTCCGGCGAAGAGAAGTCGATGACTGCAGCTGCATCCTTGAGAGCTGCGCCGGCATCCGACGTTATGGAGATGCCCAGCTCATCGATGCCGGCCAGAGTGCCAGCATCTTTACCCAGATACTCGGATCCGGAACGCTCCAGAGCACCTACCAGTTCCAGACCGGCCTGCTTTTGACAGCCAATGATGGCCCGGCCCATCCGGCCTGCAGCCCCTGACATTGCATATTTGCTCAATTATCCTCTCCCAGCTGATCCAGAACGGCTTTGAGCTTCTCTTTCTTATCCTGAGGCAGAGCCACCAGAGGAAGCCTCAGTTCACCATTGCACAGTCCTTTCATCTCTGCCGCCGCCTTCACAGGCACCGGATTGGTTTCCCAGAACATAGCATTCATCATATCCAGTAGCTCATAGAATACCTGGTTTCCAGCAGTGAAATTTCCCTGGAGAAAATGCTCTACCATCCGATTGAGCTTCTTTGGATAGATGTTGGAGGCCACGGAGATGACTCCTTTTCCGCCCAGCCCCATCACCGCAGGAGTGATATTATCATCTCCGGAAAGCATAGAGATTCGGTCCCCGCAAAGGCGCATGATTTTGGCCATCTGACCTGGATCCCCGGAGGCTTCCTTGATTACTTGAATATTATCGATCTCTGCCAGCCGACGGATGGTCTCTGGCTCCACATTCACGGCTGTGCGACCTTTGATGTTGTAGAGCACCACCGGTCTGGATGATTTCTCTGCAATCGCTTTAAAGTGCTGATACAATCCTTCCTGAGACGGCTTGTTGTAATAGGGATTCACCAGCATCACAGCATCCACACCCATGGAGCAGGCATCCGCCGTAAGCTCTATGGCCTCCCTTGTAGAATTGGAGCCAGTGCCTGGAATAACAGCCATCCGGCCATTTACAATTTCTACGGTTTTCTGGATGAGTTCTCGATGCTCTTCGTGGCTGAGTGTAGGAGATTCGCCGGTGGTGCCGCAGGGTACTACGCCAGCCAGACCGGCCTCTACCTGTTTCTCTATTAAATCCCCGTAGGCTCCAAAATCGATGGAACCTCCCCCTTTCTGGAACGGGGTCATGATGGCTGTGTAGAGGCCCTGAAACTGCATATTTACTCCGTGGATGGCCGGAGTTGGCCGGACAAGTGATTTTTCACCTGGTAGGCGGAGAAGGAATATCAGGCACAGAAAACTTGCCTGGAAGCCAGCCTTCTACCGTGGCGCGGTCCACCGGCGGATAGAATTCAAAAAGAAAGTAGAATACCCAGAAAAATAGAGTAAGAAGCACCATCCATCGAATGACAGTCCGGGACAATTCATCCGAGGAAGCGTAATAGGAAACCCAGAGCATCACCGGCCAGAGCAAAAACAGAACCGATCCAAAACTCTTAAAAAGGCTGATTCCCATGGAAACCAGGGTAACATTGAAGTTCTGCTCAAAAGCATTGTAGGAATCCAGAAGCTCTTTGTAATGATAAATTCCATAAAATACGAAGATCAAGACTCCACAGGCCTTCCAGAGAGCACCGGGACCTTTGCGAAACAAGAAGAAGAGCAGCAAAAAGCACCAGATCGCGTATACAGGAAGAAGTATGGATTTAAGTTCTAACATAGATTTCAGAGCTCTCCCTGCACAATAGCCCGGTAAGACTGAATCATGCTTGCCGGACTGGCTATCCCTTTGCCGGCAATAGAAAAGGCAGTGCCATGATCCGGACTGGTGCGAAGAAACGGTAAGCCCGTAGTTACATTGATTCCGTTCATTCCCTCCAGGGATTTGAAAGGAATCAGTCCCTGATCATGATAACAGGCCAGTATTAGTCGATAATTCTTTCGGGAACCCTCGGTGAACAATCCATCCGCAGAAAGTGGGCCATCCACATCCATCTGATTTGCCCTGAGCCTTTCTGCAAATTCCATCAAATAATCCTGCTCTTCCGTTCCCAGCAGTCCGCCCTCTCCGCTATGGGGATTCAGTCCGCAAAGCGCCAATTTCTTCCCTTTGAAAGCCGGGCGATCCATAATGCTACGAATTTCATGCACCAGCTCCGGACGTTCCACCGTAGCTTTTAACTGCGCGGATACTTCTTTTATCGGAATATGAACGGTGAGCGGAAGCACGGAAAAGTTCTGACCATGCATTAGCATCAGCACATTGCATTGAAACCGGCTGGCCAGATAACCTGTATGACCGCTGAAGCCGGTCTGGGCGGCTTGATGTACATGCTCCTTGGAAAGGGGCGCTGTCAGTAGTCCAAGGCAACCATGGTCGTAAATCCAATCACAGGCAGATTCCAGAGCCTGAAAGGCCAGACGTCCAGATTCAGGGGATGGTCGTCCCGGCTCCACAGTTGGGCTCTGTGGCTCAACCACAGCTACCTGACCTGGACCTGCCATGGCCTGCACTACGGTGGGTTTTAGATCGTTCAATTTTGCGTAGGGGATGCGCAGCACATCTCGTCCGCTTCTCGATTCCAGAGAGTTTACCAGAGATTCTGTATCTGGTGAGGAATGAAAGATTAACCAGGAGGGGCCTGACGGACGGTATTCATCCGCCAGATAATGCAGAAGCTCCGGACCTACGCCGGCTGGATCTCCGGCGGAGAATACTACCGGATCAGGACGCTTTTGCTCGCGGTCCAAAGAGTTTTTCCAGGGATAGGTTGTCCCTGCCATACTCTGCTTCTATGAAATCTCGAGCGGAATGCTTGAGGTCGTTGGAAATCATGCAGCGACCTTCCAGAATAACACCGTTTTGAATGATCAATTCTGGAGTGCTGATATCTCCCAGGATACGAGCCGTGGGCAGAAGCATAACCCGGTTTCTGGCTGTGATGTTGCCTACAATGATGCCTTCTACAATCACCGAAGTGGCAGTGATGTTAGTCTTTACTCGACCGGTAACCCCGATGTACAGTTGATCCGCCTGAAGAGATTTCCCTTCGAACTTTCCGTCGATTTTGAGGGAACCATTGATGAAGAACCGACCACTAAAATAGGAATTTTCCCCAATTGTGGAGTTGGTTACTTCTGATGCTGTTTTTACCAGGGCCATAGCGCAAAGTCCTTTGAATCGCTGTTATGTCCAATCATTTTTGGCCGGTACCTTCTATAATGGATCTCACCGGCACTGGAATGCTGCTGTTATGAGCTCCGAATACGGGCCGCCCTCCATGGAGCGTTCATAGAATCAAACCGCAGGTCCGCTGTGGAACAGTCCGGCCAGTCTAGCTGCCCTGCTTCATCTGCGGAAGTCGAAGCTGTGCGATAGTTTGATCCAGCAATTCCAGAAATTCCAGCACTGCATCCCGAATCGTATAGCCTTCTAGAAGTGTAGCATCTTCAAACTTGGAATTGAACTGAATCTTATCGCTTTTGTTTTGAACTCCGGAGCCATTCTGATGGATATCTCCAGCCACCTTGCGCATAAACTCCCTCATGAGCCGGAGCATGTCGTTGGTTTCGAACAAAAACACTCTGGTCTGTTTGTTCTTCATCTTCAGTAGCTGCTCACGGAAGTCCTGCTTCTCTGCCTGGGCATATTCTTCCACAGTTTCTGTGAGTATCTTTAGATTGCGTAACGCAGTATCCAGATGATGTCGAATGGTATCCCTTTCCTGGTTCAGGGAGAAATCCATGCGAGTATGCTGCTCGCTGATGGCAGGCCAGTATTCTTTCTGAATCACATGGAGGATGGTTGCCAGGAAATTCACATCATGATCGGTACAATTTGGAGATGCTTTTGCTACAGGGAATTTCTCCAGGATGTCATGTCCGGCGCCGCCGGAACTGCTGGCACTACCGCCGCCGGAGGATTGCTGCTTGCCGGACCCATCCAGTCCCAGTTCGCTGCGAACATCGTCCACCTGCTGCTGGGCTGGATCGAAGTCCGGATACAGAACCTGCAATTTCTCCCGGTATTTCTGCAGTTCCCGCTTAACCCGGGCCACCTGGTCCGGGTTCGGAGAGGTACGGACAATGCCCTCCATTTGCTTGATATAACGGGTTAGCTTATCGATTTCTGTAAGCTGGTCCTGATTGAGATCCACGCTATGATCCTCCGATTCCTACTGCTACCGGCAAGAACTTTTATCAGCGAGATAGACTGACAAACTGTTCGTGAAAGTATTCCATATCCGGGTAATGGCGAATAAAGAACTCCGCCTGATGCCTGGCTTCCTGATACTGGCCTGTTTCTTTGAGCCACAAAACATAGTAATGTCTGGCCACATTGGATCTTCCGGCAGCTTTCTGAAAAAAACGAGCCGCTCGATCCTGAAAACCGGGCCGTGCATTTCTACCCGCTCGCAGTACCGTAAATAACAATACGGAAGCTCGATTCAAGGCGCCCGCATGGAATCCAGAACGGGAGCGATACGCGGCCAGGTCCAGCCAGTCCAGAAGCTCCGAGCGATCCAGGGGATTGGCCACAGAACTGAGGATGTTTCCTGGACTTCTTCGCATGGTATCGGCTCCCTGAAACTCTGCGAACGGCTCCACACTTTCCAGGGCCTCTTTGCTGGCTTCAGGCCAGTGCTTATGTAGCTTCTCGAGGTAGCGGGTTCCTGCCTCCTGGGACAGATGGGCCAGACCATGTTTCAGAGCAGCCAGGCGAAAGAACGAGTTTCTGGGTGGAAGTTCCAGCAGCAGTCGCAGCATCAAGCGATATCGTCCCTGAAGGCCGGCAAGATACAGGGCTTCTTCTTCGAAAGTGGCATCGATTCTACTCAGATTGTGGCAGAATCGAAAGGCCAGAAAGAGATGACCTCGATGCAATAGATGCAGATAAAACCACCTGGCATTTCGTCTGTCCAGTTCCGTGAATGGTCTCAATGATTCAAAGTCTTCGGTTTCCGTAATTCCCTGCAAGGCCAGGCTGCTTCGAAAACCGGACATCCGGCCGGAAGGAATGCCCAGAAGCGCGCGATCGTAGCCTGCCGATTCAGCGTCAGACACAGGATAAACTCTACTTAAAAGCGAATCCTCAATGCAGGCGGCCAGCAAACTTCGAATGCGCCCCAGATCCGACTCTGCGCTTACGGAAAAACGATACACCAGACTCATGGCCTTATCCAGTCTACCTTTCCAGAACAGGAAGCGAATGGTCCAGGCTACGGCTTCCTTTTCCACAGATGCAAGCCTATCCAGACCGCGCTGCATGTAGCCGGAGGCTGCGATTTGCAAGATGCTCTCGGTCTTTCTACGAATCTCCGGATCATGTGCGAACTCCGGTAAAAATAGAACATATGGATGGCTGTTAACGGCCACATCCCCGCCCATACCTGCGAAAAATAGTTCAGCAGGGTCCAGTCCACTGCGCAGATGGGATCGTAAAAAGGAGACGTTTCTGTAGACATCGAACAGACCATCCTCCCGGGAGATGGCTGCCATGTTGGCTGCAGGACCTGTTAGATCCCTGGCGCTGGAAAGGTTCTGGCCGATGGGCAATGGATACTCCGGTATGGAAACCAGGGCAGCATCTACCATCTGGGATTTGAGGTCAAGAATTGGTGCCATGGGTTCTTTTTGAGTTCCCCCCGTGACAACAGGATCCTCCCTCCAGGCAGCAGGAATAGTATGAACCTGGTCTTCCCAGCCAGAAGAGTCTCGCGCAGCAAAGCCGGATTCAGATTGCACCGGTTCCCCTCCAGCCACCGGACGGATTTCAGCATCCTGGATCCAGGAGTAATCCTGCTCTTGCGTGTCCTCGAAGGATTCTACCGCGGGAACGACACTCTCTTTCGCAACGGAGGCTTTCCTGTTGCTCACTTCCTTATTCGACGCGGGGCCGGACAAATTACCACGGCTATCGGACTCCCTGGAACCTGTGGCACCGTTCTCCGGTCCGGTGCCCAACGCTCCGGAACGTTTTTCACCCTTCTCAGAATCGGCTGCGATGTCAGCGGGCGTATCTGAATCCGTAGAACCAGTGACTGATCGGGCGGCCTCTTCCGTTCTGCGAACTCCTGGTGGAGCCACCTTCCTGGAAGCCCGCCTGGAACTGCGAATGAGGCGCACCAATCCAAAAATAGTAAGCAGTATTAACAGAAGCAGAGCCAGGCTAAAGGCCACGGACACAATCCACATATCTCCCTTGAAAAATGTTCTGGATATTAATTCCTAAAACTGCATAAGCCACCCTTGAAATCGTTGCATCTGGAACCAAAAATTGTCCGATGGTAGAGTAAGGTTTTTCTCCTTATTAGGATCGGACAGTATGATGAAACGAAGCGCAAATCTAACGGCTCATTTGGTATTATTTCTCTTTTTTTTCTGCCAGCAGCCAGGCCAGGCCACTCCCCTTTATTCCGATCCATTCGAGATGCTCCGAGCAGGTCGCTGGGCTCAGATCCTGCGACATTTTGAGAAGGAAAGCCCAAGAAATAAGTCCGATTTCTATGCACTGGCCAGGGCGATGCAACAGAGCAAAGGCCATTCCGGCCTGGAAGCTGTTGCTCCCTTTCTAAACGTCGTCGAACGAGGATGCATGAAGGGTCATACCGAAGCGGAAATGAATCAATGCCTGGATCGCATTCCCGAGCACTCCGCGTCTGACCTGCTGGAGCGATTGGCACTTTACAGAGCTCAAGAAGCCACGGTGAAGGAGCTATCCCAGAGTGCACGAGAGAAGATCCTGGCTCGGGCCGATCTAAGTCGCGGCGATGTGCTGGATCAGAAAATCTTACAAAAGCGATTGGACATCCTTCTGGACATGAATCAGGTTTCGCGGGCAGCTGAAATCGCTCAGAAGTTTGGAAATGTTTCCGGGGATTATACTGAATTTTTGAAAGGTCGAGCCTTTCGCCAGGCCGGACAGAGAGATAAGGCCAGAGACTATCTATTCAAAGCCGCAGAAATGGATCCACCTGGGTGGCTGGCCAAGGCTATTTACTATGAGCTAAAGAAGAATGACCCGGCCCTGCCCGATGCGTATTCAGATCTGCCACATTACCGAAGAAAGCTGGTACTGTTTCAGCAATATATTCCCTCTTCATTCTACAAAAGCAATTCGACCTTTTCTTCGGAGAATTTGATTGCTACGTCAAATGCGATCACAGTGGGACACGATGGCATGGTACTTATGGAGTTGGGTAAGTACAGCGATGTGCTGGAGCTTTCGTCCAGAGCCTACACTTTTCTTTCATCGAATCCGGGAAAACTACGAACCTGGGCCTATCAGCTAAAGAAGACCAAACAATACGGCGTTGCGAAGCAGCTTTTCAGTAGATTCGAGCATGCGAAAAGCCAGGATCCTTCCCTGTGGCATCTGTATCTAGATATTCTTAAAAGCTCTGGCAACAAAGATGATTACTTTAAAGAGCTGGTAGCCTATCTAAACGAAAACCATGCAGATTATGAAACACATGATGAACTCATTGAATTTCTCATTGGTAATGATCCAGATCATTTAATCTGGGCCGACAAGCGATACTGGGAGTATGCGAAAAGTATGATGCCTGCTCAGGCAGGTAGTGGCCGATTCGTGTACTGGCTCTATAGATATTACGAAAAAAACAGCCCTGCAGAGAAGGAAGATCTGTTAAAGAATTTCTATCAGAGGATGCCTGGTTCCTATTACAAACAGGCTTTCTGGGATCTGAATGACTCTGCGAAGAAGGATACGTATGCCGATCACTGGGCGTACGTTCGAGACAGAGGTACCTACCTGGGATGGGTTTCTCGCTACGGCGGAAACGAACAGGCACTGGCATTCCTGGCCAGAAAGAATCTAAGCGCTTACTGGAATGAGGATGCGGTTCGAATTTTGCGAGATCTTAAAAGAGATCAGCAGGCCATTCCAGATGACATTGTAGATCTATTTCGCCTGGGAGAATGGCAACTGGGAATGGCATTCTTTCGCGAGAAATACTCCGGCAAAGTGAGCGACTATCAATTCCTGCGGCGCCTGGCCCAGGTAGGATTGAAAAGCGAAACACTGTTTGTATCTGTTTATTATACAAGAAATCTGCTGCGAGAAAGTGGAGTGTCTGAAGACCCATTCACCCTGCCCCCGGAATTGCTTCGAATTCTGTATCCCCGTCCGTATCATGATGTAGTCCAGAAATACGGTCAGACATTCAAAGTAGATGAATCTATGGTCTATGGACTTATGCGGCAGGAAAGTATGTTTCGAGAGCTGGCCATCAGCCGCTCCGGTGCACGAGGACTAATGCAGATCATGCCCAGAACCGGCGAATGGCTGGCCAGCAGAAGCAATATGCCCAACTATGATCTTCTTGACCCTGAGACCTCTATTCGTCTGGGTTCCATGTTCTTCGCAGATCTACTGAGAATGTATGATCAGGATTTTCGCTGGGCTTCCATCGCCTACAACGGAGGTCCCGGAAACCTGAAGAAGTGGAAAGCCCGCTATTATAACGGCGATTTCAATCATTTCCTGGAACATATCCCCAAAGCGGAGAGTCGAAACTACTGTCGAATCACGCATCAGAACTATATGCATTACTGGATCACAGACAGGATCTATGGCCAGGGCTTGAATTGACAGCCTGGGCCAGGTTATTTTTCTCTCAAAAGAGATGAGCTTTACCGTTTTCAATTCCATTACTGGCAAGAAAGAACCCTTTCAGCCCGCGGATCCGGCGCGGGTAAGGATCTATAATTGCGGTCCTACGGTATACAATTTCAATCACATCGGAAACTTCCGGGCCTACATCTTCGTAGATCAATTGCGCAGGTATCTAAAGTTTAGAGGCTACGGGCTGGATCATGCATCCAATATCACGGATGTAGACGATAAGATCATCGACAATGCATTACGGGAAGGAAAATCCATTCAGGAGTTTACATCTCCCTACGTGGCTGCTTTCTTACAGGATCTGGAAACGCTTAGAATCCAGACCGTGGAACATCGGCCAAAAGCCACAGAGCATATTGAAACCATGCTTGAGATGATTGGCGAACTGGAAAAGAGAGGCCATACCTACGCGGTGGATGGAAACGTTTATTTTAAACTGAAATCGTTTCCTGAATATGGAAAGCTTTCGCGCATTGAATCTCAGCACTTGATGACCGCTGCTGGCGGGCGTTTCGAGGCGGATGAATACGATAAAGAAGATGTAAGGGACTTTGCACTGTGGAAAGCCCCTGCGAAGAAGGATGAGCCCTCCTGGAACTCTCCCTGGGGCGATGGTCGTCCGGGATGGCACCTGGAATGCTCGGCTATGATTCGAAATATCTACGGCAAGGATGGGATCGACATCCATACCGGTGGCATCGATCTGCTTTTTCCCCATCATGAAAATGAAATCGCACAGAGCCGCGGTGCCTACCCCGGCGAAAACTTTGTGCGATACTGGATGCACAATGAGCATTTGCTTGTAGAAAGCAAAAAGATGTCCAAGTCCCTGGGCAATTTCTTTACCCTGCGAGATCTCACAGAAAAGGAAAAGGCCCAAAAGCTCGTTGAAAACGAAGTAGCACCCGCCTGGATCCTGGACTACATTGATAGCGGATGGATGCCTCTATGTATTCGCTATCTGCTCAGCGCAACGCATTACAGAAACAAGCTAAACTTTACCTTTGATGGACTCAAAGCTGCTAGAACCTCCATTGAGCGAATCCAGCAATGCATCGACAGTCTTCTGGAGCGAACGGGAAGCACAGAGGATCAGGTTCTTTCGGAACTCAGAGATCGAAGAAAGAGCGATAAGCCTGGCCACGGTTCAGCCCGAATTCTCTCGAAGGATTCCCCTTTTGCAGATGAGCTTACTGAATTTCTCCAGGCCATGGACGATGATCTAAATATCTCTCGCGCTCTGGCTGCAGTTTTTGAAGCGGTAAAAACAGCCAATACTCTGCTTGCCGATTCTGGTACGAAAGCCCACCCATCAGCGGAAACGAATACATCTTCCACAAAAAAGAAAAAATCCGAAAGTGAAGATGAGAAAAACTCTAACTCCGAAAACACCGAGGCCCATCTTACGGATGCTCTGGCCTTTCTGGCTGCAGTAAACGAAGTTCTGGGAGTGCTTCGCTTTACTCCGGAGGAAACCAGCCTGGATCAGGATCTGGCATCGAAAGTAGAAGACCTGCTCGCTCAAAGAGCAGAGGCAAGAAAGAGCAAAGATTTTTCTCGGGCCGATGAGATTCGCGATGAACTAACGAACCTGGGCATCGAGATCAAGGACACGCCGGAAGGCACCAAATGGCACAGGATCTAATCTGCGGCAGACAGGCTGCGCGAGCACTGGATCAGGCACTACGGGACCCATCCGGTTCTCCTCCTGGAATCCAGATGGTGTACATTTCCGACAGCTTTCCGGCTAAGATCAAAAAGGAACTCTCTGCTCTTCTGGGAAAAGGACCGGTGCAGACTGTAAGCTCCGCAGAACTTTCGCGACTTACGGATCTTCGTCATCAGGGAATTGTAATTCGACTCAAGGCCAGCTCCGGTTCAGGAAGTGTTGAATCGAAAGAAGCTGGTCTGAAGCAGGCACTGGATGAAAAGCCTGGACTTTATGTGATGCTGGATCGCATTCAGGATGAGCAGAACCTGGGAAGCATTGTTCGAAGCGCAGAAGCCCTGGGTGCAAAAGGCCTGATTGTTACCGGAAAAGGGGCGAGACCTGGAAGTGTAGCTGCGAGGGTGAGCGCCGGAGCCACAATGCTTCTTCCCATCTTTCAGTCCAGCAGCCAGTCTGTGGTCAAAACGGCAAAGAACCTCAACTACTGGTTACTGGGAGCAGACTTCGATCCGTCGGCCGAACAACACAAGAAGAGCTTGAGCTGTCATGATCTCAGCCCTCTTCCCGATTCGAATCGCCTGATTCTTGTTATTGGAAGCGAAGGCGATGGTATGAAATCCTCTCTTCTGGATCAATGTGATTTCACATTACACATTCCACTCAGAGGCCGCACCCAGTCATTGAATGCCGGTGTGGCCACAGCCATACTTCTGGACCGATTGATGGAATTCGTTGATTCGAATACTGCAGATATCCAATCTTCCGTCCCATGACGCTCAGCAACCGGGAGTTGACTTCTAAACCTTCCAATAGCGATTCCCCGGGTTAATGTTTTCTTCGGAGAACTCTCCGGCGCATTCGATTTGAGGATTCGCTCAATCAGAATACCAGGCCCTGCCGGAAATCGCGGGAATTCCAGGCAAGTGGATGGCAATCAAGATCTCTCATTGGTTATCGCCGAAGAGAAGTTTCCACTGATAGTTGAATCGTCCTCGGGAGATTCCCAGGTGCTGGGCTGCTCTGGTGCGGTTGCCCTCCGATCGCTCCAGAGCTTCTTGCAAGATCTGTTTACTGTAATTCTGTACCAGATGATCAAAATCCAGGCTGATACCGGAGGCCAGGCCAAGATCGCTCAAAGCCTTTTCCTGCACTTTCCAGTTCTGAGATTGTAGGCTGTCATCCTCTGACCGGGCAGCATCAGGCGCGATGGGAGAACGAGAATCTGTCTGCGAAAGGTAGGATGGATCCAGGGCCTGATAAAATTGCTTTAGACCGGGACTCTGTCCCGGGTATTCCAGAGAAAGTCTCAAGGCCAGACTTTCCAGTTCTCGAACATTGCCAGGCCAGGAATACTGGATAGCAGCATCTTTCAATGTGGAGTCCAGAATCAACGGTTGAATCCTGTACTTCTTCGAATTTACATCCAGATAGTATTCAAGAAGTGCCTGGATATCCCCGGAACGCTCTCTTAAAGGAGGAATTCGCTCGTTTAGAGTTGAAATGCGATAGAAGAGATCCTGACGAAAACTTCCGGCTGCTACCATGGAACTCAAATCGCGATGCGTGGCGAAAAGGAATCTGCATCGGGCCGGTCTTTCTTCGCTGGCCCCCAGTGGTCTGAACTGCTTCTCCTGAATCAATCGCAGTAGCTTTCCCTGCATATCCAGAGGCATGTCCCCTATTTCATCAAAGAACAGAATTCCATCGGTGGCCATTTCTACCAGGCCCTTTCTTCGTTCGCGGGCATCGGTAAATGCCCCTCGCACATGTCCAAACAGTTCGCTTTCCCAGAGAGTGTCGGGAACAGATGCACAGTTGATGGGAACAAAAGGACCTGAACTTCCGGATTCCTGATGAATCCAGCGAGCGAACAATTCCTTACCGGTGCCTGTTTCGCCAGAAATCAGAATGGGCACATCCACGGTGGCCAGCCTGGACCAGGTTTCCAGGGAATAGTGCCACAGACCATCGGAGACGATTATCGTGCGATTGCCAACCTGGATCTCACGTCTGGTGTCTGCATTTCCCTGGGTCGTCCGGGTTTCTTCGACTGATTTCGATGATGAATCTGGAGGCCCCTCAGTCCGCTCTGGCGGCGATACCGGACGCACCTGGTTTAGACGCAGCCGCGAATTTTCCCTGCGGATGGCTGCATTTCTGAGGGTCAGAGCCAGTAAAGCAGAGCCCATTTCCACAAACAATGTATCCCTGGATTCGAAAGGTCTGGAAGAATGCCCCAGAAGGATCAAACCTACAAGATCCCGCTGCAAAAGGATAGGATAGATGAATTCGAAGCCCATCTGATCCAGAGCACGAACGTAGGATTGAATTTCATCGTCCTGCTCAGCTAAATCAGCACGCGGCAAAGATGTTTTGCTTTCGCGGGCTGAATTATCTATTCGGTGCGCAAACCTGCTGTTGATCTCCAGACAGATTTCCTTGAGAGCAAGTGTTCGCTCAGATGATGGAGTATGATTCTCCAATAGATCCCTGAACGGTAGCGGCACCGAGTTGGCATCCCTGGATTCGTTCGAAACATTGTGCGAAGGGGGAGTATTGCGCTGCCGAGCCTTTCGGGAATGAATCTCTGCTGCCGACAGGCTATCCCCTGCCAGGATGCCGCCGTAGGCCCGAGACAGGATCAGGGAAGTTCGCTGACACTGGAACTGGTTTTTCAGAAATCGAATTACGTTATCCAGAAAGGCGGGAATGTCCTCGTAGGCATACCCCATACTGGGCATCACCTCTAGAATTGAATGAATGCTCTCAGCGGAGAGAAACGGACCTTCAGAGTCCATAATGTCCTCCTCTCTATGCTCCTCCGAGGCCGCTTCCCTGTTATCTGCAAATCTATCTTCCAATGGAATCCCTGCCTGCCTGAGAAAGCCTGGCTGATCAAATCTGGTCAATGATTAATTTTTGACGACCAGATTCTGTCAGCGGTCCAGCCTGCCATGGACAAACTGGCAGCACTCTCAGCTAGTCTCAGTTAGCACCGTCAGATCCAGATATAGGGCCTTACAGTGCATTTCAGAGTCTTCCCGGGCATGATTCCACCGTGTTGCGAAATATGAAGCCACCCGGTCTCTGTAACACCTGGCATACAATTTGCACCATCAATGCAAGAGGCGAAGATTCATGAGCTGCGGTCAGTTAGAGGGTCCGCTTGAATCATTCGGGCTCATGCACCGAAGGTAGCAGGCCTGAGGATAGTGGTACCGATGAGGCCAACTAACCTACTTCGCCGAGCAGCAAAAGCAGGATCGAGGAGAGCGAAATGGCAAAGGTAAGTGGCGGGGCTGTTGCAGCCCGATTTCTAAAGAACGAAGGTGTAGAGAAAATATTCGGAATCATAGATGGAACCTACTTCGGATTCTATTCTTCAGCGGTAGGCGATGGCATTGAGCTGGTGAGTCCCAGGCATGAAACCAGTGCAGCGCATATGGCTGGGGCCTATGCAAGAAGCTCCGGCCGCCTGGGCGTATGCATGGCATCCAACGGCCCGGGGGTGGCGAACATTCTTCCAGGGCTCGTTGTTGAGCAAGCAGAGGGCAACCGGGTTCTCGTAATTACCAGCGCACGGCGCACAGGAATCATGTATCCCGATCGCGGTGGCACATATCAATGCTTTGATCAGAGCGGCGTAATCGGTCAGATTGCCAAGCATAGCGAGGCGGTGCATTCCTTCGAGCGAATACCGGAAGTGATGAAGCGAGCGCTGCGATACTGCTTCGAAGGCAGGCCCGGGGTTGTGCATGTGGACATTCCAGAAAATATCATGAATGGGAAATTCGAAGGCGCCCTGCCCCAACAAAGCGTGGAATCCTATCGCCGCACTGCTCCGGTGTCGCCCGATGCAGAGCAACTGGAACAGGCTCGCAAGTTGCTGACGGATGCGAAATTACCCATGATCCATGCTGGCGGAGGAATCATCCACGCAGAAGCCTACGCCGAGCTGCAGGAGCTGGCGGAGCTTCTGGGTTCTCCCGTCACAACAAGCTGGGGTGCCCGGGGCGTCCTGAGCGAAGAGCATGAACTGGCCATTCCCATGGTGAATATTTCGCTGAACAATCGAGTACGCAACGCGGCCGATGTAGTGCTAACGCTTGGATCCCGAATCGGCGAAACAGACTGGTGGGGCAAAGCTCCTTACTGGGCCAAACCTTCCGAGCAAAAGATGATTCAGGTAGATATGGATCCAATGATCCTGGGTGCCAATAAACCGGCGGCGATTCCGATTCAAGCTGATGTTAAGACCTTTATGAAGGGACTGATAGCCGCTCTAAAGAAAAACGGTCGTTCCAGTAAGCCCGATCTATCCAGCTTCGATAAGAGAAAGATTCAGTACCGAGAAAAGCTGGATAAATCTCTGGAGAAAGACACTGAGTACGTTCATCCAGCTCGCGCTGTGGTAGCCTGCAGAGATGCTTTTCCGGACAATTCAATTCTCGTGGCCGATGGAGGTAATACCGCCATCTGGGCAAACTTCTACTGGAAAGTGAAAACTCCAGGCACCCTGCTTTCCACGTTCAAGTTTGGTATGCTGGGCGCAGGAGTGGCGCAGGCTCTGGGCGCGGCCAAGGCCCATCCGGATAGGCCTGTATGCTGCATCATTGGAGATGGGGCCATGGGATTTCATCCTCAGGAAATTGAAACAGCCGTGCGGCATAACCTGAAGATTGTCTACGTAGTTCTGTGCGATAAACAATGGGGCATGGTGAAGATGAATCAGTCTTTCACATTGCGGCCCTGGAAAATGCTTCTCTATAAAAGTCTGGACCCGGGGGAAACCATTGCCGCGGACCTGGGGGAAATTCGCTTCGACCAGGTAGCTGAAGCCATGGGAGCTCATGGCGAACGGGTATCCCGGAACGAAGGCCTGAATGATGCAGTGAATCGCTGCCTGGGAGTAAATGGACCATCAGTGATCCATGTAGATGTAGATCCGGTGGCGCATATGTGGGCTCCGGGATTGCGATATTTCAAAGCGATGCATGAGGAACCTTCCGGGAAATGAGAAAGATTCTGATTACCGGAGCAGCGGGCTACCTAGGTAGTCTGCTGCATCGTCGATTGACCGAACAATTCGCAGCCAGAGAATCCTCCGGGAAAATGGCCGGATTCAAAGCGACATCAGGATCCGGTGGTCTGGTTTCTGCAACCTCTGTCAGGGATTCAGAAGTGCGAATCGTGGCCACGGATGTAGCCTTTCCGGAAATGAGCGAAGACCGTGAAATCTGCGATATTACTGATCCAGTGTCCGTAGATCGTTTGTTTGCAAAGCATCGTCCGGAACTGGTGTATCATCTGGCTTCCATGGTAAATCCCAGGAATGCAGAAGAGCGAGCACGGGCCTATGCGGTAGATGCGGAAGGCAGCCAGAATATCCTGGATGCATGTATCAAGTATGGTACATCACGACTGGTGGTAACTTCCAGCGGCGCAGCTTATGGTTACCATGCCAGCAATCCAGTTCCCATAACCGAAGATCAGCCGCTCAAACCATACACCGGTTTCGCGTATTCTCATCATAAGCAACTGGTGGAAAATATGCTCGCTGAGCACAGCGCTACGGGGCATTCCCCTGACGTGGTCGTATTACGATCTGGCACAATACTGGGTGCAAATACTAAGAATCAAATTACCGCTCTGTTTGAAAAACCGAAGGTTCTCGGTATTCGCGGAAGCAATACTCCTTTCGTATTCATCTGGGATGAGGATGTGGTGGGAGCTCTGATGCATGCGGGGAGAAAGAGCGATGAGCCCGCTGACTCGGACAGAAAGACGAGCTACATCGCTCCAGCCGGCATCTATAACCTGGCAGGCGATGGCTGGCTACCCATTCAAGAAGTGGCCTCAATATTGAGAAAGAAGATTCGCTGGTTATGGCCAGGACCATTGAAGCTGCTTTTGGGAATTGCCCGACCCCTGGGACTCAGTCAGTACGGACCCGAGCAGATTCCTTTTTTGCAGTACAGACCGGTGCTGGATAACACAAAACTCAAAGAAGTCTTCGGTTACACTCCAGCGAAAACCAGCAAAGAAACCTTCCAGTTCTTTGTGAAATCTGCAGGGCTTGTATGAAACGCAGACCTCTGGACGGATGCAAAGTGGTAGTTACCGGTGCGGCAGGTAACCTGGGCCAGGCCCTGGTAAAGGGGCTTCTGGAGAAGGGTTGCCAGCTTCTGGCCATCGACGTAAATCAGGAGGCCCTTCAATCCCTCAGACCTCTGGCTTCAGACAGGCAGTTGCGTTTTCTGCGAATGAATTTAACATCTGCATCCCGCGCCGCTGCATGGAAAAAGGTAGTGCAGTTTCAACCAGATGGAGTCATTCTGAACGCAGGAATTACAAGAATTGCACCGTTCATGGAAACCGAGGAGTCAGACTTTCGCAAGGTCTTCGAGGTAAATTTCTTCTCAAGCGTTGGCGCTCTGCAGGCATTGCTTCCAGACCTCATTGAGAAGCGAGGTTTTGTAGCGGCCATTTCAAGCGTCAGTGGCTTTGCTCCGCTGAAGCTTCGCAGTGCTTACTCTCCTTCCAAGCATGCAATCAGCGCATTTATAGATACCCTTCGCAGCGAAACCCCTGAAGTAGATTTTTTGATCGCTTACCCTTCTTTCCTGACTACAGAGGTAAAAAGCAGCAGTTATCAGACGGCCCGTAAATCCAGAGGAAGCGTCACCCCCGAAAAGGTAGCTCGAAGAATCGTTCAAGGAATAGAGAAACGAAAGCCCAGGTTGATGATTCCGCTTCAAGCTCGCGTTGCTCGCATTCTGTGGGCGGTCTGGCCATGGCTGTATATGCAAATGATGATCAAACGAGCCTGAAACAGGAGTAGTCTATAGTAAATTTGCCGCGGCGGCCACAGGGAGTCCCGGAGTAGATTTCTGCGGCAGCCTTATGAACCAAGCTTGCAGCACCAGAGAATTAGAGAGCCATTCTGCGCCATACTCGTGGGCAGAACTCATGGGCCAGGCCTGCCGAAGCAAATCTACGCCAGTAAAAAGTCATGGAGATAACTTTTGAAAACCGCGAACGGACGCTTCGCACGGGCATACGAAAACCGGTGCCAGCACCGGTATTCATCGACCGGGAACCGCTTAATTTCGCGCCTCAATTACCGCTAATCACCGGAAAGAAGCACTCTCTGGGCCAGCGTTATTCTGGGAACCATGGATTCATGCACTAAAGGTTCTCTTGCCGGATGATTGTCCAGACCCTGGAATGGACTGGCGCAGGAGCGCACAGGTTCCTCTTGAGAAATCCCGCGACTTAGATTTAAAGTCAGATATAGCTGGTCTTCTGCATCGGGCGGAACCACAGGCAATGAGCAATGGGTCTTACTACTGAGAAAGCGGGATGCCACGGATTCGCAGGCAGGCTTTTGATTCTCAGATTCGATGTTTATTCGAAATGCATGGCTCTGCGCCCGGAAAAAGCGGTCTTCTTCACAAAGTATATGAATGCTTTCTCTGGACGAGACAGGAACTCTAACTTCAGAGCCATCGTTTACCGCAAACTCCAATCGATATTCCTTTTGAAGGGAGGCAAAGGGATTCTGAAAAGGATTCAGTAGCATTTCATCCTCGACTTCGTAGGCACTGTCTGTCGGAAGTTTCACCAATCTGCAATCGTATGTTTTCGCAGTACCCGTCTGGATCTCCAGTATCAGTAGTCGTCCGGAAGGTGGCCTGGTCTCCTGTGTACCAAGGCAGGAGACCAATAGAATAAACAGAGATAGTAAGAAAAGCCGGGCGGAAAAGAAAAGGTCCCTGGCCGGTGTGCCCATGCCTCTTCGCAATTCCATAGACTGGCTGTCGACAGAATGGCCGTTCAACATGGGAATGCCGCCCTCCGATCTTTTGAAAAGCGCAGCCATCATCAAGGTAATTGCACCTGCTCATCCACCGAGATTCGGGGCACCATTTCTAAATGAATTTCCGGCCCGAATGGGAAAACACTTTCGAATGCGGTGAATGGATAGGCACAGGCTCGAATAGGACGATCGCTTCTTGCTGCGGGTCCAAAATCCACAGAGACGTTCATTAATCGTGGCTCCGGCGAGTCCTCCGATGGAAGGGCAAGGTTGCATTCGGAACGGCTACTCATGATAGCCGTTCCGCGAGAAAGGCAATTGGTTTTGATGCCCGATTCCAGGGAATGAAGATTAATTCTGAGAGCGTGCAACTGGCTGAAAAATGCTCGTTGCTCTTCGCACAATACATGAATGCTTTGCCCGGCCTCCGCAGGCACCGCAATGCTCCCGGATGTCTTGATTCTAATATATACATCCAGGTTTGACGGATGCCGATTAAGGGAACTGGATGCCGGCGACAGCGGGATATCCTCCTCGAGATCGAATGGATACGAGGAGGCATACTCCAGAATGCGACATCCATATTCAGTTTCCGCATTCAGCTGTATTGTGAGGTAAAGTAAGGCTGTGGACTTGGGGGACCTATGATCCAGGGTTCTGCACTGTAAAGAGAGACCGAGGCACAGAAGGATGGGAAACAGAATCAGCAAAGACTTTCGAATGGGAGCATTATCCACCCCGCTCATAGCGCAGACCTCATCCCGATCTGATAGATTACCAGAGAGCTATCTGCTCTTCGCGTGGAGGTAATCTGAGGATATCTTTTTTCATCGTCGATGGAAACTGCCCTGGCCCTGAGCTGCAGAGAAAGATGCTGCCACAGCTTCACATCAAAGTAAGCATAAACCTGCCCATAACGGCTCTCATAAGGAATACCGCCCAGGCCCAGCCCCAGGACCAGAAAGGGGAACGGCTCATATCGGTATTCGACGACAAAATAGGGAACAGTCTGGGGTGAAGCCGCATAGGATTCTCTGGCGCGGCAGAATAGTTCCATGTCCCCTGAACAAAAGGGCTGTAACCCCGTAAATCGTAGAATTGTCGCGGGTAGACCACTGGAATCCACAATCTTCATGTATCCAGGAATGGGTCCGTAGCGCTGATTATAGTAATGATCTATTCCAATGCCAAAACCGAGCCCGCTGTTCTTTATATAAGTTGTGAATGCAAAGCTCGCAGCGTCCAGAGAGTAATCCGGCCGATTCTTGATCTCCCGGTAGATGATCAGGTTCTGTACGGGATCCTGGCTCATCTGGCCCAGCAATACATCTCGCAGAAAAAGATCCCTGGATAGCCTCTGAACATCCGCATCCACGCGGGATGTTCGCATTCCCGAGCCGCCCAGAATCGTCATGGAGAATCGATTGATTCCAGAAGCTTCAGGTGCTTCAGCTTCTTCGGCAGCCAGACCGGACGAAGAGAACAATACCAGAGCGAGCCACAGTGTAAAAGCCACATAGAGAAAGCGCATTGGCATATTCAATTGCTTCCGTTCAATCAAATGGTTTCGCATGGTCATTGCTGGTTCAGGGATTCGGAGGCCCGCCCTTGCGCATCCGGATCAATTTCAATATTTGCATTAATGCAGATTCCGAATGGGCCAACAAACTCCCAGGGAAAGAGGATGAAATAGGTGTCTACATCCAATTCCAGTCGATGCACCTTCCAGCTATTGGCATTCCGCAATTCGACCGGTAAGTTGTTCAGTGCATTTTGGACCGCTTCACTGGCGGAAGGAAAGATTAGCGGTATAAAAAGAAAATGAGATCCGCAATGTTTTCCGGAAACACTGAGCAGATTATCTGGTTCCTTACCTGGGCCCGCAGCTTGCCGGACTTCGTATATTGGCCCGGTAGATAGGCAGCCTGCCAAACCGAGCAAAGTGGCCACTCCGAACATAAATCGCACGGCCATGAATGAACCAGGAAAAGTCCTCAGGCATCTTTTTCCCCGGTTCATGGTTGGTTTGCATCCTCGAGCTTTTCCATGCAGACCCTATAGGCACCCATACCAATGCCTGCAGTTAGAGTGTTCGACCGGATAGTCCAGGCCTCGTGTTCTAGCAATGCTGCGTTATCCCAGAATCCAGTTTTCCTGATCGCGCGGCAGTCATAGTCTGGAATCTTAATCCAGCGCAAGCCCGGGTCCGCCGTTCTGGTTAGAATGACGTTGTTCATTCGGACTGTTTCGTATCTCAGGCAGCCCACAAGAAGCATGCTACCTGAAATGAGGATTAAACAGATGATTCTCATTCAGTCCTTCTCTTTTTAAGGAAGCAGATTTAGCTGATCATCCAGGAACCCGGCCGCATCAAAGGGATAATCAGGCTTTTGAATTTTCTTGCTGGCAGCCTAGCTTCCCCAGACCACCACGCATTCCTGATGAAAGAAGAATCCGCCCAGCACGGCAAGAGAACTGTGATCGATAATGGCAATCTGGGAAATGCCTCCATCGGCCATGGCCTCTTCCAGGCTTCTGCCCCCTCCGTAAAAGAACGGAGTGAGGAAACCAGAGCCGTAGGAGCAGGATTCTCCTCGTTTACTGACCTCTCCATTTCCAATTAGATTTCCCGTAGTGCGGTCATGCACAGTATGCTCCGTAAATGTCAGAAAGGCACCCTGCATGGGAGAGGAAATGCATTGCATGAGTCCCAGAAGTGCGAATGGAATTAATAGCTTTAGATATCTTTTCATGAATTTATGCCTATTTCTCCCCGGTTACGATGGTGCAGTAATTTCTATAGAGCATTATTAGAACGTTCAAAGATGAATGATCTACGGTAGCGATTCGTCGGATGTCATTATCACGGGCTATCTGACCGGCCCCGGCTTCGCCAATGGCCACCAATCCAAGAATCTGATGCTGGCACCCTTCGGCCGAGACACTGGCGCTCACTTCGTTGGAGGGATTGATCTCTCCGGCAAACTTTGTCTTGCTAAACAGAAATCCACTGGATGGTCCGGTAACGCAGGCCGGTGCTACCAGGAGTAGAGCCGCGATCACACTCAATATGAGCATTCTTCCTAATTTCATTCTATTCATTCTTGCAGCCGTTCTCATGAGCCTTTCACCACCGTGCAATTCATTTGGAATACTGCTCCCAGGGCGGCCATAATTCTCTGCTCCACGCTGGCCACTTTCTGGATATCACCATTCTTCTTGGCCGTTTCTATGGACTGATCGCCCCAGGCCACCAGCCAGAAGAACCCATACACACAGGCTTCCCCGGTTTTCGTGGACTCCGCGTTAAGCCCCACCTGTTGCGGCACAGAGTTCATATGAAACATTAGTCCTCCCTTTCCCCAGGTAGTTGCTACACTGTGGTATTCCTGAGCCGGATTCGTGTTCGCTCTGTAACCACGGGTCAGGGCAATGTCTCCGTTCGCAATGTCGGTGCCCATACAACCAACTCCGGCCAGGGCAAGGACCCCGCAAAGAACTATGGTTCTCATCTAAAGTCTCCTGCAGACTCCTATCATTCAATAGAGAATCTATACTTGATTATAGCTGGATTCACTCCATGGCTTCTGGTTTCTGTCAATCTATTCCTGTTTTAATATCTTATGTATTAATAATTGTGTTTTTACTTGACCTTTCTTCGGCAGCTGGAAGGACTGCTGGAAGCCCAGTATTCAAGCCCGAAGGCCTGGAATGCCTGGTGAATACTCCGGAGAGACCAATGATTAGAACGTTATCATTTTCCAGACTGCTAACTGCGCTTGCACTCATGATCCTGGTTCCCTTTTCAGGAATTGTCGCAGAATCCAGCTTCACGAAAGGATTCTCCTTCTATATGGGAGGAGCCTATTCTTTCGATGAATACACCTCCGGCCCTCAATTTGACGATGCCTTCTTGAGGGTTGGACTGGGCCGATTCGTCTTTCCCACTTCGCCTACGGGCTATTCACAACTGGAAAACGCACTTCTGACCGAAGGTGCCAACACAAGTCGCTGGAGTAGAGATGAACGACAGTTCCGGGCCGGCCTTCATAAAGATATTCAGGGCCTGCCCTATCTCAGGATTAATGCTGGAATTGTTTACGGAAATGGAGTGGAACAGTGCAAATTGAACTGTGGTGAGTTCACTCGCCTGGCTTATCTTGAGTTTTTACAGGCATCACCCAATGCAGCTCTGGAGGCTATGATTCAGGGTTATGCGATTCCTCTTCCAGCCCCCAGTCTTGAAGGACTATCCAACTACAATAATGAATATGGCTACGAGTACTATATGGTAGAGGGTGGCATGAGCCTGCACCCATTTCGAGATCAATTAATCGATCCGTATCTGGGTCTGGATCTAGGCCTGGGAGTCTGCTACATAGATATAGAATTTGATGGTTCCTGCCGCATTGTAAAGATGGCTCCCAAGGTTGGAATCCAGGCCAATGTATCGGAACGATTTTTCGCTTACTTCCAGATGGAATATGAACTACATCGGCTGAGAATTGCAAAGACCTATACTGATAGTAACGGAAATTCAGAGACCTACGGACTGGAAAGCCCTACCTTCAGCATGAAGACTCTTTCTTTTGGTGTAGGATTTAACCTGTAATCCGGCGAAGGCCCATTGGACTGGTTGCGAAATGCTTCGCATCTATAGCCTTCATTCAGGGTCTTCTTTTATAGCTCTTTGGGCTTTATTCGCGGCTTGAATCGGCACAACACTGAATTGAGCCGGGACGGATAAAGATTCCTTTCCGGATATTCGCCAGACTAAAGTCTTTTACACCAGGGATACATCACGGCCCTGGGCCGATTGCAATGTATGCGAAAGCAGCATGGCAATGGTCATGGGTCCCACTCCGCCAGGAACAGGGGTAATGGCGCTGGCTTTCTTCGAACAACTCTCGAAATCCGCATCCCCTATGTTGCCTTTGTTGTAGCCAGCATCGATAACTACGCAGCCTTCCTTAAGCCAGTCTCCCTGAACAAAGTTGGGTTTACCGCAGGCAGCAAATACCAGGTCAGCGCTGGCCAGATGCGAAGGTAGATCCTTTGTTCTGGAATGACATACAGTGACAGTGGCATTTGCCTGGATCAATAACGCAGCCAGAGGTCGCCCCAGAATGGCGGATCGGCCTACTACCACGGCATGTTTGCCCTCTGTTTCGATTCCGTAGTGGTTCATCATTCGCATGATTCCAGCCGGTGTACAGGACGGATAGGAAGGCAGACCAAAGCTCATCAATCCATAGCCCTGTGTAGTAACTCCATCCACATCCTTATCTATGGAGATGGCATCGAAGCAGGCTCGCTCATCGATCTGTTCCGGTACAGGATGTTGAAGTAGTATTCCATGCACATCCGGATTGGCATTCAGCCGCTGGATTTCTTCCAGCAGTTCGGCAGTAGTTGTGCTTTCTGGCAGATCGCGACGAATGGATTTCATCCCGGCCTGTTCGCAGGCCTTCACTTTCATCTTAACATAGGTTTCGCTGGCAGGATCCTGACCTACCAGGATGGTAGCCAGGCAGGGGATGGACTTGCCTTCTGCTTTTCGCTTTTCGATCTGCTTGCGAATATCTTCTCGAATTTCCAGGGATAGGGTTTTTCCGTCCAGTAGAGTCACTTCTTCTTGTACTTTCCTTTAATGATGCAATACTCGAAGTCATAAAGAAATTCCACGGACTGAATTTCAAACCGTTCTTTATGTCCCGGATAGTTTCCGGACTGCAATTCCGCCTCCAGAAGCAGCCGAGCTGCCTCCCTGGAAGTGGTCTGTTTCATGGCAACACTGTCTTTTGCCAGAGCCAGTTTTGAGGCCTGGCCGGTTACAACCAGCTCCAGACTTCCATCGGTGAGTACTCTGCGCTCCACTCCAGTTGGGATTTCTGGCCGAAAGAAGGATTTGCACCCGGCCAGGTTTACAGATGCTATTGCTAGAAAAACCAGGAAGCTACGCAGAGCCAAAAACGGCAGCCTGGATGGGTGTCGATTTGGCTGATTCCGATGATCTAAGATCCGGGAAATCTCGATTCCAGAGTTCTTATGTGGCTTTCGCTGATGCACCGGCATAACATCCCTCCTGACCCGCTTTAGCATCCGCGGGCTGCCTACTCAAGCTTGGACGGCTAAAGGCTGCATCCAGTTCTGCTGGATTTCGGGGTCCGGACAGATCCTGGAATCATATCAGGTTTGTGCCGGATGGCTGACGCTATCCGGCTTTTTGAGCGGGAAACATGAAGGAATACGTATCTTCGTATCCCTTTTCGAATTCATCGATGGAATCGGAATGTCTCAAAGAAAGTGCAATATCATCCTCTCCATTGATGAGGCATTCCTTGCGAAAGGCATCCACTTCAAACTTGTAGGTCTTTTCGCTTCCCAGCCGAACTTCCTGCTTTTCCAGATCCACAACTATGGGCTCGCTTACATGCGACTCTACCCATTTAAATATCTCGTCTACTTCCGCGCTGGTCAGTTGAACTGGTAACATACCATTCTTGAAGCAGTTGTTGTAGAAGATATCAGCAAAAGATGGTGCGATGATAGAATAGAAGCCATAATCCAGCAAAGCCCAGGGGGCATGCTCTCGACTGGATCCGCAGCCAAAGTTTTCCCGGGCCAGAAGAATGCTGGCTCCCTTGAACTCCGGGCGATTCAGGCTGAACTCCGGATTGGGTTGAGTTCCTTCATCGTCCAGGTATCGCCAATCATGGAATAGATGCACTCCAAAGCCAGTGCGCTCAATTTTCTTTAAGAATTGCTTGGGGATGATCTGGTCCGTATCTACGTTCGCCCGATCCAGGGCAGCGGGAATTCCTTCATGTACAGTAAATGGCTTCATACAGTAACTCCTTCCTTTGTTACCTTGCGGACATCCACGAAGCGGCCGTTCAGGGCTGCAGCAGCCGCCATTTCCGGACTTACAAGATGTGTGCGACCGCCTTTGCCCTGACGACCTTCAAAGTTTCGATTGGATGTGGATGCGCATCGTTCTCCCACAGCCAGGTTATCATCATTCATGGCCAGACACATGGAACATCCGGCGAATCGCCATTCAAAGCCTGCATCCGTAAAGATTTTGTCCAGACCTTCATCCATGGCCTGCTTGCGCACACGGCCGGAACCTGGAACCACCATGGCGCGAATGTTTGCAGCCACCTTCTGTCCCTTTACGACATTGGCAGCTCTTCGCAAGTCCTCAATACGGGAGTTGGTGCAGGATCCGATAAACACAGTATTAATGGAAATGTCTTCGATCTTCTGGCCTGGCTTTAGATCCATGTAGGCCAGAGCATGGCGGGCCGATTCTCGCTCCACAGGATCAGAAATGGAATCTGGATCGGGAACCGCTCCATCCACCCCCACAACCTGGCCTGGATTGGTTCCCCAGGTAACCTGCGGTGCAATCTCAGAACCTTTGAGCACCACTTCTCGGTCGTATTTCGCCTCTTTGTCAGAAACCAGGCTTTTCCAGTATTCTACAGCCTTATCGAATGCTTCTCCTTTAGGCGCGAAATCCTTACCTTTGATGTATTCGAAGGTAGTTTCGTCCGGAGCGATGAGACCGGCCCGGGCGCCAGCTTCTATGGACATATTGCAGATGGTCATGCGACCTTCCATAGAAAGGTTGCGAATTGCCTCCCCTGCATACTCGATTACATAACCGGTGCCGCCGCTGGCAGATATCTTTCCAATGATTGCAAGTACAATGTCTTTTGCGGTTACTCCGTAGCCCACCGGGCCGTCGATATAAACGAGCATATTCTTGGACTTTCTCTGCTGAAGAGTCTGGGTGGCCAGAACATGCTCTACTTCGCTGGTGCCGATGCCAAAGGCCAGGGCTCCAAAAGCTCCATGGGTAGATGTATGAGAATCGCCGCAAACGATGGTATGGCCGGGAAGGGTAAGTCCCATTTCCGGTCCAATTACATGGACAATTCCCTGGTCTTCATTGTTCAAATCAAAAAGCCGGATTCCATTCTGTTCGCAGTTATCTTTCAGGGTTTCCATCTGGATTCGGCTGATTTCGCCGGCTCCGTTCCAGTCTCTGGTACGAGTGGAAACGTTATGATCCATGGTAGCAAAGGTAAGATCCGGACGACGGACTTTGCGGCCGGCCAATCTCAGGCCTTCGAATGCCTGGGGAGATGTAACTTCATGAATTAAATGTCTGTCGATGTAGAGAAGCGGAGCGCTCTTTCCATCGTCCGCCACCAGGTGGGCGTCATAGATCTTATCGTAAATGGTTTTTCCGGCCATGAAATACAAGAAAATAAAGGGGCCCTCTGGTGAAAAGGATTTGTTCTACGGCTGCAAGGGCGGATTTCCCTTCGCGGATATTCGCCGGGCTCTAATTCCCGCTTCAGAGGAAAGGGTCTCAGGGAATCCGATGTCCGCCGGGCGGGCTCGCGGACTGACTTGCTTTTCATGGAGGCCAGCCTGGCAGTCCCGGTCCATTCCAGTTCCAGAACCCGAAGCTTTGAAACCTGCTGGCCAGTTCAAAGGGCCCTGGTAACCTAGCCCCGGATTGCTGCATTCAGGTACCTCCCGTATGCAGAAGGCCTGGAGTCCGAGGAGAGATGCAAGAGTTCTTAACCGAGCAACAAAAAGAGGTTATGGAAGCCAATCGGAGCTTCTATTCTGCCTTCGAGAAGTTGAGCTGGAACAATATGAAGGAATGCTGGGACCAGACCCCGGACGTAATTTGCATCCATCCTCAGCAGCCTTCCCTGGTCGGATTTGAGGACATCATGGAATCCTGGAAGATGATCTTTGCCGGCACTTCCTATATGGAAATAGATGTGCAGGACATCCGAATCATGGCCGGTATGGATCTGGCCGTGGTCCATTGCACGGAATCGGTAATGGCGGTATCTGCCGGACAAACCAATCGCGGCCAGGTGCGCGCCACCAATGTGTTTCGCAAGGTGGATGATTCCTGGAAAATCATTCTGCACCATGCGGGCCCTTAGTAGCTGGGTCTTGAAAATAAGATTCAGAGCGCCCCTGCACTCGCTATTTGTCGGGGCTCCGCGGAAACACTCCAGAATAAACGGGGGAAAACAGTCCAGACAGCGGAAAGCTCTTAGAAGTTCGGATGATGAAATCCCGGACGGAGACTGGTTGGATGCAGAAGGTGCAATCTGAGCTAAATGGATGAAAACTGGATCGTAACAATCCTCCTGCACTTTTGCTTTCTTCGCTTAATGCTATTTTCATATCTGTCACATGAATCGTTTCCGGGCTGCTTTGACGTTCCTTTCTCAGTTTAGCCCTGGTTCTAGCCGGGGATCAGGAACTGGAGAATCCTCTCCTTTTTATGATCGCCTCGGGCTATCCTTCATAAAAGGAACTGCGTTCATTGCCATACTTCTTCTATGTATACTCCCGGCGGCCTGTAACGACGATTCTCAGGAAGGCCAACCACTGGAAGGGATCATTCTGATTGTAGGCGATGGTATGGGACTTTCCCTGATCAGTCAGGCATCCCTGGAAAAGGGTACCGCCCTGAATCTGGAACGCATGCCGGTGGTGGGACTCCAAAAAACCAGCAGCGCCACAGGTAGCGTTACAGATTCCGCCGCCGCCATTACAGCTATTCTGACCGGTAAAAAAACATACAACGAATGGATTGGTATGGATACAAATGGGAATCCCATTCCCAGCATATTTGAAATCGCAAAGGAAAGACACTGGAACACCGCCATCATTTCTACCAGCTCTGTGACCCATGCCACACCGGCCGGGGCCTTCGCACATGTGCGAGATCGAGACAGCGAAGAATCCATCGCACGGCAGATAGCAGAAAACCCTCCTGATATACTCATTGGAGGTGGCCGAAACTACTTTCTGAAAGGCCTGAATGGGCCAAATCAGAATGCATTGAAGAGCCCAATAGAAATTCTACAGAAAACCCATAGCATTTCGTTGTCCTACAGCGATTTTATGAACTCGAGCTGCGATTCTCTATGTCTGGATGGTGAGTCCGTAGATCGAATCGTTGCACTTCTGGCCGACAATCATCTTCCGCCGGTGGATCCATCCCATAAGCTAGACTACAAGAAGGATTCCGGCTCCTCCTCAACACTCCAAAAGGACTCTATAATCCATTCAATTTCAAAAAGCGATGACCTTCGCATAGGAGCCGATCCGCGTTCCAGGCAGGGTTACCTGGAGCTGGCCAGCGAGAGAAGTCTCAGAACATTACAGACCATGGGTGGTCCATTTCTGATGCTAATCGAAGGCAGCCAGATCGACTGGGGTGGGCATGCGAACAAAGCGGACTATGCGGTTACCGAACTAAGGGATCTGGACGAAACCCTGGGGGCCCTTCTCAAAGAACTGGAAGGCAGAAATGTCCTGATTGTTGTGACAGCGGACCATGAAACCGGGGGACATGCTGTGCTCAGCGGAAAACCCGGTGAAAAACAAAAGGTAGGATTTCTCACCCATGGACATTCTGCGGAGATGGTGCCGGTATTCGCATATGGACCCGGTGCAGAGACCTTTTCGGGCATCTACGAAAATACAGAAATATTCCATAAATTGCTTGCAGTAATGGAGGCCACTCCAGCCATTTCGCATTAATTCCCGGGAAAGAATTCCAGGGATGATCGGAGGATGCGAACATAGACGAAATCCGTGATCCCAAGATTTTGATTGGCCAGGTTCTGGAGGTATATGCACGCATTGACGAACAGATTGATTCTTTTAACATTGCGGAACAATTCCGCTGCCCTCCCGGTTGCGGCCGTTGCTGCGAGAATCCGGACGTAGAAGCTACTTTACTGGAAATCCTGCCTCTGGCCTGGCATTTCTACGAAACCAACCAGGCAGATGAAATCTACGACAGGCTGGAGCATGAGACTCCAGAAGATTATGGTTCATGCATTCATTATATTGCAGATCCTGCGATCCTGGGAAACGGTCGCTGCTCGGTCTATGAAAACAGGCCGTATTTGTGTAGAATGTTTGGCTTTTCTACTCGCTATAACAAGAGCGGCGAAACCGTTCCTGTTTTTTGCAGGCAGCATAAGTCTACCTGGCCAGAAGAAATCGATCGCATTTCGAAAAGAATACAGGAAGGCCTGAGTCAGCTTCCCAATTATCAGGATCTGCATTACGAGTTGTATAGCGTCCATCCCGATCTGCAGAACCAGAGATTTCCCATCAACATCGCTCTAAAGAAGGCTATTGAGTACCTTTACTTCTACAGACGACGTCCGGATCATGCAGCGTAGCACTATCGAAAATTCCCCGCGCTGTCCGGTTTTGTGTAACTCCTTGCCAGTGTGAGCTGACCTGGTCCGGGGAACCCATTGCCAGTTAGCCGACCCGACCTCTAGTTCGCTCACAGGAGAGCTTCCAATATTTGCATGTATTGGCGCACCGATCCAATGATCATCCAGCGGTTGCGGCCATTCCGGTCCCATTCTGACGGGCCATATCCAGAAGCTGGCTTTCAAAGAGAAAATTCGGCTTGAGTGGGTCGTCCGAATCTCGCAGATGCGGAAGCAACCCATTGATGAAATACATATCCACCATTCCCTTGTTCTTGGCCTGAATCTGACCCCGGTGTTCGCAGTCGAAGAATCGTTTCACAAGTTCATAGGTTTCCCCGGATATATTGATTCTTCCAGGCTCACCAGAAGATTCCATACGACTGGCCAGGTTTACAGTATCTCCCCAGACATCGTAGGCGAACTTCTCGGTGCCAATGACTCCAGCCACCAGAGGACCGGTATGAATTCCTATCCGAATCTGCCAGCTGGGTTTTCCCTGACTCTCCTTCTGCTCTTTCCAGCGATCCATAAAACGAAGCATTTCCAGGGCTGCCTGAATGGTGCGAACGGAATGATCATGGCTTTCCTGCGGAATTCCGCCAGCAGCCATATACGCATCTCCAATGGTCTTTATCTTTTCCAGACCGCATTGCTTCACGATTTCATCAAAGGAACGAAAGCATTCGTCCAGCTCTGAAACCAGTTCCTGAGGACTCATGGATTCTGCAATGTTTGTAAAGCCCTTGAAATCCGTAAAAAGGACTGTGACATCATCGTAATGTCTGGGCTGTACCTTCTGCTCGCGCTTTAACTCATCGGCGATAGGAGTGGGAAGTGTGTTTCTAAGCAACGCTTCCGATTTCTCCCTTTCATCATGGAAGTTGCCGGCCAGTATCACCACCAGAATCCCGGTAAACATCTGCACAAAGAAATACTGTCCCAGCACATCTTCCCATCGCTCCTGTTCGCTGGCATAGGGCACTATAAGATCTGTATTCCTCTCTATCATGAATAGAGCCAGAGTGACCAGGCCGCTTAGAATGATGACGGCCATGGTGGTCTTCCATCCCCTGGAAAGGATCACTCCAATGACCAGGGCCGGAATTAGATAGTAATGAGTGCCGCCCATGGAGCCGGCATTCAGTACGATGTTAACAGATAGAAAGCCAAAAATCAGAAACATCAAAGGCCAGTAGAGGCTGCGGTAGACAGATTTGAATCGAGAAAAGAAATACAGAACAAAGAATAACAGACCGGTTCCGAAATTCAGATAAAACAGAGGCAGTCCCATCTCCAGGCCCAGATTCGAGAAGCTACCTACAAGATTGGACAGTCCATTTACAAAGGTAATCGTAGAAAAAAGTCTATGTTCCAGGCTGTGAAATCGAGGATTACCGATAATCAAATAAAGGCTGTTAAGTAATTTCTGCATACGTTCACCGGTAACCTTAATGCCGGTACTCTGGCCCAGAAAACCAGTCTTTCCTGGCATTTGGCTAGAATTTCGTTTAGCGGCATCCGGTGGTTACTTATTAAAAAGAGTGGTCAGCAGAAGCGATCGCAGAATTCTGACAATGCATACTGAAGGGTGAAAAAGATCATCTTTCCAGGCTCAATCCATAGGAGCCAAACCGAACAAGTTTAGCACTTTTTCGGTCTAATAAAGAGGATGCAGAACAATCTGCATAGCCAACCCGGAGGGTTCGAACATGAAACGCACAGAACTCGAAAGAAGGCAACGCGAACTACGTCGGGCAGAAAAGAAAGTCGAAGTGCTTGAAAGAAAAGCCGGTGAAGAGAAAAAGAATGCCGGTTTCTATATCAATCATCTAGCCTCCCTTTTTCGTCACGATATGAATGAGATATTCAACACCAAGGATGATCTTGATATTCTGGAAAGCCTGGAAGGGCTGAAAGAAGATCTTCCGGAAAAGCAGTGGGAGACCGTTCTGAGAAAAGCCGTCAACCGCACTAAAGTGACCGAAGTGGATCGCGCTGTTAATGAATTACGGGAAATGATGGGAGCATAATCCATCGGCCGGGCTACCCTGTAGCCTGGCCCGTAGTCATTCCCCCTGCCCAATCGTATAAATACCGTCCCCGGATGGACCTTGCTAAAAACAATAATTCTGAAATTTCAAAAGGAAGCCCCGGGCTCCTTCCAGAACTATCCTGCTGGAAAAGTCATGGACTCTATTTTTGTGAACGTCCTGCAAAACGGCCCAATTGTGGACCTGTGAATCTTTGGACCATCAGGACTGACCAGCTCCGAAGCCAGCGCAACCGCGCAGAAACTGGTGAAAGAGGGCTACTGGCTACTACCGTGCGCTCAGGGTTTTATGCCCGCAACGTGCATTAATATATCTGTAGAAGTTACGATTCCTACCATCTTTTCGGTGTTTCGATCCGCCACTACGATGGCATGGATCTTATTGTCCACCATCGCAAGTGCTGCCTGCTGGACAGAAACATCCTCGTAAAAAGAGAAAATAGGCTGTGTCATGATTTCCTGAACCAGAACATTGCTGCCTTCCTCTTCGATGATTCTGGTTACAGTAACAAAGTTCTCTACATCTTTGGCGCTTAGCATCCCGATTACATCGCCCTGTTTATCCACCACCGGAATATGATGAATATTCTTCTCTCTATAGATGGGCACTACTTCGAGGATTTTCTGGTCCTCGCGTACGGTTACCGGACCCCGGCTCATCAAATCGGCGATAGTAATCATAGGACTTCTTTAAGCAGGGGGCCCCGGGTATCAAGTAGAAACGCTAAATTCCATGCGCTGGTTTTAGAGATGCAGAGACCACCTGACAGATGACTGATGGATCGCGGCCCCATTGCCCAACTCAAGTCCGTTCTTACCAGTCATGTCTTAGCCGGTCTAGTCATGCTTTAGCCAGTCGATACGATACAGATCCAGCCTTCGATCCCTGAAATTCTGCACAGATCCCTGGAATCTCAGTTCCTTCAGCAAGTCCATGTCCAGATCGCTCACCAGAGTCATTTCCGTATTGGGGGTGGCCTCTGCAATAATGGCGTCATGAGGAAATGAGAAATCAGAAGGGGAAAACATGGCGGCCTGGGAGTATTGAATGTCCATGTTCTCCACCCTGGGCAGGTTTCCCACACTTCCAGTAATTACAACGTAGCATTCATTTTCTATGGCCCGGGCCTGAGCACATCTTCGCACCCGCAGATAAGCATTTCGTGTGTCTGTCCAGAAAGGCACAAATAGAATCTTCATTCCCTGCTCTGCCAGTACCCTGGAAAGCTCCGGGAACTCCACATCGTAACAGATCAGAACTCCTACTTTGCCAATATCGGTTTCAAAAACACTGAGAGTATCTCCGCCATGCAGACCCCAGTAGGCTTTTTCATCCGGTGTAATATGGATCTTTGCCTGGCTTTCCATGGTTCCATCCCGGCGACAGATATAGGAAACATTCTTGATGCCCCCTTCATCGTCCAGCCAGGGCATAGAGCCGGCCACGATATTGATATTGTAGGCCACGGCCAGATCTCGCACAGCAGCGGCCATATCGTCTGTATAGGTGGCCAGGTGGCGAATGGCCTGACTGGGATGGTTTTCCGGACTGTTGGCAAGCAACGGTCCATTGAAGAATTCCGGAAACAAAACAAAATCCGAGTTATATCCTGCAATGGCATCTACAAAGTATTCCATCTGCTCGATTACATCTTCCATGGAATGGAACCTTCGCATCTGCCATTGAACGGCGCCTACCCGCACCACGGATTTTCGAGAACTCAGATAAGAATCCCTGCGGCCTTCCCGGTTTTCATAATAGATATTGATCCATTCCAGAAGAGTTGCATAGGAACGAGAGTCTTCATCTTCAGGAATGTAGCGACGAAGCACCTTGCGCACATGGAAGTCGTTGGCCAGTTGAAAGCTCAAAACTGGATCATAGATCTCACCATTTCTTACCCGGTTGATATATTCCTGTACACTCATGGAATCCGAATGCTTGTTGTAGCCTGGAATCCTCCCTCCGGTAATTATGCGCCGCAGATTCTTTTCTTCGCAGAGCAGTTTTCGAGCATCATAAAGCCTTCGCCCCAGCCTCAGACCGCGATACTCTGGATGCACAAACAAATCGATGCCATACAGTGTATCTGCTGAAGGATCATGGGTATCCAGACGATTGTAGCCGGTAATTTCGTCGTAGGTATGGTTATCTCCAAACCGGGAATAGTTGACGATGAGACAGAGAGCGCAGGCCACTACCTTGCCTTTATCTTCTATACAGATCTGCCCTTCCGGAAATCGATTCAAAAGCACAGATATCTCTTCTCTGGCCCAGGCTCCGCCCATCCGGTTGTACACCAGATTCATAATCTCCTGAATATCGTCATAATCGTCGATTCGGAGGGTTCTGAGGGTAAGCTTGTGGGAGAGATCGTCCTCGGTAATTTCAGGTTCACTGCTGGTTTCGTTGTTTTCGGGAGTGTTTAAGGACATAAGGACAGAAAATGAATAATCCGGTGCCAGAAAAACCATTTCCTGCTTGCCATAAGTTTTTATTTCTTATGCCGATATTGTATACTATGGAAGTCCGGAGAAAATTTGACGGTCGATTGACCCTGGCTCTCTGGGTGCTGATAGCTTCATCCGCACTTGTGGCAGAGGATGCTCCGAATCCGGATTCCAGTGCGCCGGAAGTAGATTCAGAGAAATCTTCCGAGCCTGCTACCGGGGAATCGGACATCGGCCCATCTACCCTGGAATTACATCATGCTCGCATCGCCTATCGAGAGCTCTACGAGCTAAGTCAGCAGTATCGCCAGATGCTAACTGTTCTGGATGAAAACTATGGTAGTCCATCCAGACTGGCCAGCGGCTCCGGCCCGGATTCTACATCGCAGGAAGAATCGAGAAGCAACGAAAACTCAGAAGATGAGCTTTCACAATGTCCGGCCAACGCATATCTCCATTACTCAAAAAATGAAATCCCGGAAGCTCTGAAAACGGTTCAAATCTGCATTGAAAAACAGCGCGAAGCTCTGTCAGCCTATGGGCGGGCGATGAGCGAGAATACGGACCAGATTCTGGGAAGGTTGAGCAATCGAATTCAAAACTTGATGAGCGAATCGCAATATTCCTCCACTTCCATTTCCAGCCGTAAACTGAACAAGGGTCGCACCCTGCTCCAACTTTCTCTGAAGACAGCTCAAGGCGCAGAAGAAATGCTCCAGGAAAAGCCAGAGGCGGCCATTCAGCGACTTCGAGTGGCTCGTTTTCAGGCCATTCAGGGACTGATTTTACTGGAGAACACCTATTCAGGCGAGCAGAAGCTGAAAAAGGAATTTGAAACAGCTCTTCTGGATGCAGAAGGTAAAGTGAATATCAAACCTCTGGATGAAAGCAAGTACAGAAAAGCGAAAAAGGAAGAACCAGAAACGAAATAGCCTGAACTATTTTTCAAAACGACCGCTGGCAATCAATCCATCCTCCAGCGGATGCATATAGATATAGACAAAGGCCTGGATCTGCTCGCTTATAGGGCCCGACCCCTCTGACATTTCGATGCTTCCCGAATGATTCAACGAAAGCACATCTACGGTTTTTAGATGCCTTTCATAAAGAATGCCTCGGTCCTCCACTTCATCCAGCACCTCCAGGATTGCATCGTCCACTTCAAATAGCTCACCGTATACCCTGTATTCAGGATCCGCACAAATGGCCGGATACCAGGTAATTTTGTGCATGCGATGGCCGTGCAGGACGCCCTCTGCCAGAAATCGAGCTCCTTCCATATGATCATGCAGTCGAAACCCTCTTTTCAGAGTTCCGTATACAAATACGGTGTGCATTCCCCAGGGTGTAATCGGGAATCAGGCAGGAAAGTGGTTTTTTTCAGCGAAGGACAGGACGAACTGGCACCATGACAGACGGTCTGGTCTGCGGAATCGATGTAGGAGGTGCTCGGAAGGGATTTCATCTTTGTGTGCTCCAAGACCAGCGCGTGGAATTCATGGCCCATGCAAGATCAGCATCCGATCTTCTGGATCTCCTAAAGGCCCATCTCAATCATAGAAGCAGTAAATTGCACTGCATTGCCATAGATGGCCCGGCCCGATCCTTTCGCACCGGTGAGGACATTCGCAGTAGCGAAGCCAGCCTGGCCAGTCTGGGATATCGCATCCTGTATACGCCCCGGGAAAAACCTGACAGTGATCACTGGATGGAAATGAGCGCAACCATTCACAGGCAGTTCGCCAGGGCCTTCCCTGAAACCACAATACTGGAAACCTATCCATCCGCAGTTGCGGATCGGCTCTTTGGACTGGAGGGATCTTTGCCCCTTGCATTACTCCAGGAAAGACGAAAGCGAAAGTACTGGATGGACTATCTGGATGCCTATCTATGCGCCCTTTCCGCACAGCAGTTTCAGAACGATTCTGCTCAGCTTTTCGAGGATTCAGGACCGGATAGAAAACATCAAAAGGCCATCGCACTGCCAGACTTTCCCGTAACCAGGGCAACCCTCAGCTTTATTCTAGATGGAAAGCGAGTGCTACTGGGATTAAAGAAGAAAGGCTTTGGAGCTGGCTACTGGAATGGATTTGGCGGAAAGATTGAACCGGGGGAAACCGTGAAAGAGGCCGCCATTCGCGAAATCAAAGAAGAATGCGGTATGGATGCCCGAGATCTTAAAGCGGCCGGAAAGCTTTACTTCCATTTCGATGATGATCCCAGACGAATCGAAGGATTTCTATTTACTACAACCAGATTTTCGGGAAAGCCCGTGGAAACCGAAGAAATGAATCCTGAATGGTACAATATTCATCAGTTGCCTCTTCATCAAATGTGGGAGGATGATCGTTTCTGGCTGCCCTATGTTCTATCTGGAAAAAAAGTCTATGCTACCTTTCGCTTTAAGGCAAAGAAGATGCAGGATTACAGCCTGGAGGTGGAGGATTGAAAAGATGATACTCGCCATCAAGGTTGATTCGCAGACATTGAACTGTCCACTATCTTGCTTCGATACTCGTCGCTGGACTAACTTTCCCTTTCCACACTTACCACGCCGGACGGATTCCATTATCCAGTGGCATCTCCTCGCCGGAGGCATTGATAAGCAGAAAATGATCCTGAGAGTCTTTCCTTGCCAGGGCAAAACCGGACCTGAATTCGCTCGCTTCTATGAATCCCTTCTTCCAGGTATTTCCTTTTCCATCGATGTAGTGAAAAAGACCGCTCTCGCAATCCCGAACCCTGGCCACTACCGGATCCTGGGATGCGAAATCGCTTCCGCCTGGACAGCTTATGGAAAGCATTATCTGAGAAGCAACCCTGTATCCCTGTGAATTCTCATGTATAAAATAGGCCAGGCCCGATACTGGATCCTGAGCCCATTCCAGAGAAGCTGGAAGCTCCATGATTCCACTGCTGTTCAGAAAACCATAACGGTCCCAGTGAAAGAACCTGGCCCGTCCGCCGGAGAACGAATAGATTCTCTGATGCTTGAATTTTAGGATCACTTCCCCGCTCTTGTTGATCAATCCAAATAGATGAGGAGGCGATGGGTCCTGTACAGAGGCACGACTTTCTGAGAAAGGATCCACGCTTCCATAGCGCGGGGAGACCTTCCATTTTCCCGTGGAGTCTATAAAGCCCCAGAGTCCCTTCTGACGTGCTCCGGCCAGACCCTCGGAAAAGGACTGCACCTGTTCGAATCGGGCCGGAATAAGCACTTCACCGTTCAGACCAAGAAAGCCGCAGCCCTGGGCCTCGCAGAAGGGGATCTTGCCTTCCGAGCGATGCCCGATCCATTCCAGATCAAAGCCAAATCGTTGCTGTCCCGTGGAATCAATGTATCCACACTTCTTATGGCAAACCCGGGCCATTCCGTCCTGAAAGAATTCGGCTACGGAATAATCCGTTTCAAGGGCCACTGCCCCCTCGGAATCCAGGAAAGCTATACGGCCCGGATTCCCCTGCAAAACAGGAATCAGAGGTTCCCCGGCCGATACTGCCCCTCCAGAACAGGACAGCAGCAAAAGAAAGCAAAGCGCTCGCACAGGGCCAGTGCAGAAAGCACACTTAAACTTGCAAGAATATAGCAAACTGAGGATCTGTCAATTGAGCTCTATGAACCTGGACCAAACTCCAAAAATCTGGATCAAGCATCCAATGATTCAATCTACCCTGGCATCCCGGGGTAAAACCGGTCTCATCTCAGAAAATCCTATGGGCTTTCTTTTCCAGGCCTTCTGTCCCCAGGAAGACCGAAAGGTAAGACTCTATGGACTGTATGATCTGCAGCCTAAAGATATTTCTTCCGAGCGCAGACTGGCAATCTTGCTTCATGGTTGGGAAGGCAGTAGCAGTTCGGCCTATGTTCTTCGTCTGGGCAGGGAACTGTACGGCAAAGGCTGGGATGTATTGCGTATGAACCTCAGGGATCATGGACCAACGCATCATTTGAATGAAGGTCTTTTCAATGGCTCACTCATCCATGAGGTGTACGATTCTATTTGCCAGGCGGTGGATTTCTGGCAGAATGAATTCGCTTCCAGGGAACCGGCCCGAACCATTGTAGCCGGCTTTTCCATGGGTGGGAATTTTGCCATCCGAATCGCAGGAAGCCACAGCATTGCGAAAAAGAAGATTTCTGGACTGGCCCATATCTATGCCATTTCTCCAGCGGTGGATCCGGAAAAGACGACCAGACTGCTGGACAGTCATCCTGTGCTTTCGCATTACTTTCTGCGAAAATGGTTCGAATCTCTAAAGATCAAAGAGAAGCATTTTCCGGATACCTATAACTTTGGCAAGCTCTCGGATGCAGTGGATGTGATGACTCTTACAGATCGGGTGGCCCGTATATATTCCCATTACCGGGATGCTTCTCACTATTTTCAGAGCTATACCATTCAACCGGAGCATGCCAGAAAAATCAATGTTCCACTTACCATTCTATCTGCTCAGGATGATCCTATTATTGCACCGGAAGAGGTGCAGCGGCTGGAAATAAATCCAAATATCAATTTGATCATGACCAGGCATGGCGGCCATAACGGCTTCTTTTTGAACGGACTCAAACGCCCTGCCTATCTGGACCTGGTAGAGGCCTGATTCGCTCTTCGCCTAATCCACTTTCAGGCCCTATCCAGAAATAATGTAAGCCGCCGGGATTCAGCCTTCTCGATTTAACTCGGCCAGCTGTCCATTCAGCGTGCAATAATCGTAGGCATAGCCGATGGTAAATAGACCTCCGGTCAGTAGATAGATGATTCCGGTAAGCACTTTGCCCATGTAGAAGCGATGGATTCCGAATAGTCCCAGAAACGTCAGTAGCAACCAGGCAGTACCATAGCTATATTTTCCATCCTGGTACTTCTGATCAGCGCTGGCATCCATAGAAGGAATCAGGAAGAAGTCGATGATCCATCCGATCAAGAATAGACCTCCGGTGTACAGCCAGATTATCCCGGTAACCGGTTTTCCGTAATAGAATCGATGGGCTCCGGTGAATCCAAAGATCCAGAGTAGATAACCCAGGGTTTTGCTATGAGTATCAGCCATGCCTGATTTCAAGCCTACTGCAGGTCCTATCAATCTAAATTCGTAATTCAGCGCAGACTCTTTTCCATAAACCATTTCTGGATTGGAGTACCTTCCGGCCCTTCTTTCTCTTTTCTTCCTGAGATCTCAAAGCCCATGGAAAGGTACAGATGCCTGGCCGGATTGTCTGCAAATACATTTAAGCGTACTGTGTGCATGCCGCGGGAGCGCAGAAAGTCCAGGGTATGCTCTATGAGATTGCGACCCACTCCGCGGTTTCGCAGAGTTGGCTTAACAAAAATCATGGCCATCATTGCCGAATGGCTCTGCACTTTTCGAATCTGCAAAAATGCATCCGCTTTGCGGTTCAAGCCATAGATTCCTTCTGGCGAAACCAGGGAATGGACATCATTCAGAAAAACGCTTCTGTCCAGAGGGAAACTGTACAGAGATCCGCAGAGTTGAAATAGCTCTCTCTGATCCAGTTGCGACAGCGATGCGAATACAGATTCGAGATCATGGATAATCTGGAACCCTTTTACGGGAATACTCTGAGACATATCTTCGCGGCCTAATATCCGGGGCCCGAGCTCTGGCATTTATCTGAATCCTGCTCCGGAACCGGCGCATCCACCCTGCCAGGACAGCCAATACTTCTTAGAATAGATCGTCGTCCAGACCGATGGATATCTTGCCTTTGGGACCTTCGAATTCGATTCTATTTAAATAGTGCGCCTTTAATGGCTCGGACTTACCTTTAGCAGACAAATCGATGGTTTCTAGATAACCGGCATTCTCGCCCACCATGCTGGCTGTCTTTTCTGAAACCAGTACTGCGGACGGTTTGCAGGCCTTCTCCAGCCTGGAGGCCGTGTTCACTGCATCCCCTATAAAAGTAAGTTCCAGAAAGCCATCGCCGCCAATGCTTCCCAGAATACATTCTCCGGTGTGGATTCCAATTCGAATGCTGATCTCCTCTTCGCCACTTTTCAGACGAAACAGATTCAGCAGATTGAACTGCTTTTGCATCTCGATGGCAGACAGTAGAGCGTTCACTGGATCTTCGAAGACTGCAAAAATGGAATCCCCCATGATTTTATCTACGAAGCCATGGTTGTGCAGGATTATGGATGAGGCAGCGCCAATGGATGTATTTAGCATCTCCAGAATCGCTTCCGGACTGGTTCGCTCTGCGATGGATGTATAGCTTACCAGGTCTGCGAACAGAAAAGTAAATTCCCTTTCTTCATTGGGTATGTGGTCCAGGCCCGCCAGGCTTGCGCTCATGGCTCTGTGAGCCAGGTGAGTGGATACGTAAGGCTTCAAAATCTCGTGGCTTTTGACTCCCTTTTCATAAAAGCCTGTAGATAGATTTGCTTCCGGAAGGTTAATGTCCTGGAGTAACAGATAGTAAAAGTCCTGACCGTTATCAATCTTTTTGAAGCCGGAGAGCTGATACAGCCGTTTGCCACCGGACTCATCCCGCAGCTTCAATCGATAGTTCTTGATGGGCCTGCTCCAATCCGCTGAACGCATGAAGAGCTCTTGAAAGGCTTCTATGCCCAGGATCTTTAGAATTGTGGCGCCCTGCATATCCTCAGAGCGAAAACCCATCCGCTTGATCAAGCGTCCGGAAACCGCTTTGATTTTGTGTCCCGGTCCCAGGATAATAGGAAATAGATCCAGCTCCTTGATGAACAGGCCGGATAGTCCTGGAAACTCCTGAATATTCTGACTTTCGGACACGCACTTTAGATAGCCCGGGGCTCTGCACTGTCAAGCCGGGCATTCCAGGACCTAGGTATATCCAGGCCTTTTTCACAAATTATTCGGGTGTATCCTCCATTCTGTAACTATCATTATGTTGCTTGCGGTCTCATCCGACTGGAAAAGATTCATACCATGATCTACTACGAGGATATGGAAGTGGGCTCTGTGTATGAGCTGGGTAACTATACGGTGACGGAAGAGGAGATTCTAGAATTTGCCCGCAAGTACGATCCACAACCGTTCCATATTGACGAAGAAGCTGCCAGAGACTCCATGTTCGGAGGCATTATCGCCAGCGGATGGCACACAGCTTCCATTTGCATGCGCCTTTATGTGGATGCCATTCTAAACAAAGCGGCCAGCATGGGAAGCCCGGGTGTGGACCAACTTCGCTGGAAAAGACCTGTAAGACCCGGAGATACTCTTTCCGGACATTTTAGAATCACGGAATGCAAGCCATTTCGTAAAGGCATTGGAATCGTAAAAGGCATGGCCGAGCTGAGAAACCAGGAGGGCAAGCTGGTAATGAATTTCCTGGGCAACGGGATGTTTGGAATGAGAGAAGAAAAGTAAGCTCCTGGGCCCTTGCAGGCGATCTACCAGAGCGCAAAGATCCCGGTGGCTGGCCTGGATGCCATTTTCGCAATGGCTGGCCTGGGTCCTCATATCGCACCACTGCTCTTCTCCTAAATCAGTTGACCTCCAGAGGAAAGAGCCTCAGTATTTGCACCAATGAACCGGGCTGCCCTATTTCTAGTTCCTCTCTTTTTATTCCTGGTATCCTGCGATCCCAGGCCTGAAGACGATCTTCCCGACCTCACCGGTCGGGTGGTTGACCTGGCTGAGATCATTCCACCATCCACCGAATCCAGATTAACCAGCCTTCTGCAAAGACATGAAGAAGCCACCACGGATCAGGTAGTGGTGCTCACAGTAGACTCCCTGGAAGGTCTGGAGATAGAGGACTACTCCATGCGAGTCGTAGAAAAATGGAAAATCGGCCAGAAAGGAAAGGATAATGGAGTGCTTCTCCTGGTAGCAAAGAACGATCGGAAGGTTCGTATAGAAGTGGGTTATGGCCTGGAAGGAAAACTGACGGATCTTTATTCCAATCGCATCATCGAAAACCGGATTGTACCAGAATTCAAGAAAGGGAACTTTGGTGAAGGTATTCTGTACGGAGTATCCGGCATTCTTTACCGCCTGGGTAGTCCCGTGGCATCGGAAGCCAGCGATGAACTGTCCGGAACGGGTAGCTTTTCCGGCACAGTCATTGGAGAGCAGGTGGCCGAAACCACTTCGGAAAGCCCTGCATCGGAAATCTCCGGGATGACGACCGACTCCATCGAATCCACTGATACCACAGAATCCAGTCCGTCCCCCTCTGAAGAACCCTCCGAGGGGCGGGATCTGGGTGACTGGGTAGGCATGATCATTGGTTTCATCTTCTTTCTCGGGATGGGGGCTTTCGCAATCTGGATGACTCAATACTTCTTTCGAGCCATGTTCTTTGGTGAGGGTGCTACCGGATGGATTTTCCTGGTGGCTATAGGCTGGATTCCCGGATTTGTAGGTGCCTCCCTGGCAACAGCTGCCGTGGAAGCGGACATTGGCTCTGTTGCATTCTGGCTATTTCTGGGGCTGTTTCTGGGCGGCACTGTAGGATTACGGCTGCTCTTTCAACTTACAGACTGGGGCAAAAAGCTTTCCGAGAAATGGGAACCGGATATGTCATCCTCCGGATCTTACAGCGGCAGCAGCTATTCCAGCAGTTCTTATTCCTCTTCGTCCTTTTCGTCCGGCAGCAGCTTCAGTGGCGGTGGTGGTAGCTTTGGCGGCGGAGGAGCGTCCGGTAGCTGGTAGAATCCTGGATAACCAGGTTCAAAGTTCATTTCTCAGAAGGAAGCATGCCGGTCCTGACCAATCCGCCTGCAAGCGCATTTCAGTCGGCCGTTCCCCTGGTCCGGGCTGCAATCTCAAGCAGGCGAAACGCGCATCGCAAGGGAAATCTAGACAATGCCAGCCTCGGAAACCAGAGGCCAGGAAGCGATGCCTATTTCCAGAAATTGCGATACGCAAAGGAGGAAGCCACGCGATCCGATGGATCTTCCCGGAGCACTTCCTCGAATAGCCAGAATGCCTGGTCTCTGCGATTGGCGAAGAATTCTTCCACGCCTTTTTCGAAGTCCTGCAATGTCTTTTTTCTCAGTGGATTTAGATAATCTCCCGGTCTGTAGAGCTCATAGAATTCATGCTGCTGATTCTGTTCATCTTTGAGAATCAGAACCTTTCTGCGAAGCGCTTCCTCGGGAGTTTCCATATCCCCCTCAATCAGAAACGGTACCGATAACCATTGCTGCCACCGATGCACCTCTGCCAGGAATTTGGGATCTCTGGCTCGCATCATGGAAACAAAATGGGCTCCGGCGGATCGACCTTTATGACCAAGAGCCTGCTGATACACCAGAGCAGAATCCTGAAAATCGTATGCCTTCTGCAAGGACTGGTCTCTCTCAGAAAGCACAATCATATAGCCTTCCGTATCTTTGCCTGAATAGAGTCTTCCGCGAAGCTGTTCTTCTTCTCCGTAAAATCTGGCATAGTTTTGCAGATCATCTTCCTTCATTGTCCAGGGAGGAAGTATGGATACCAGTCGATCCCCTTCATCTTCTCGAGGAGATGCCCATTCCAGATAGGATGCCAGATTCTGGGTATGTTCGAATTGGCCAGGATCAACACCTGGACCCGGATGCGAAGGGAGGGTAAACAGGAATCGAGTTCCCAGATCGCTTTCGCTGGCAAGTGTGATCTTTCCTCCCATAGCCTCTATCCAGAGTCGGCATAGAGCCAGCCCTGTGCCTGCACCGGGATTATCTACTATAGAAAGAAAGAAATCAAAGGCAGCCACAGCCTCCCGGGAGTCCATTACTGTATCCCGAAGAGTTAGCTGAAAGCCAATCCAGCGGCCCTGGTCCTGAATCTCAAGATCCAGCCTGCCCTTCTTCTGACGATCCAGGCAATAGTGAAATAGATTCACAAAGATGGCTTCCAGAAATACAGGATCCACATCCAGATGCAGATGGCGATTGGCCATGATTAGATTTACACTGGATTGAACTTCAGCAATCTCCTGGGCCCGATTAAAGGAAAAATGCACAGCCGGTTCCACAGGAACACAGGAAGGGGCCGGTGGAATAGAGCCCGAGCGAATTAGCGAGAATTCATAGAAATCGTTTACGAAGGATCTCAATCGAAGGCCGGATTCAAGCAATGTATCCACTTCTCTTCTGAGCACTCCGTCAGTAAAATGGGCCCCCTGCAGAGCTTCCGCCACACGGATCATCCCTTCCATGCGACTACGAATGTCCATGGCCGAGCGAACGTATAGGTCCCTGGTTAACTGCTGAAGGTCGCTTTCCGATTTGCTCCTGACCTTGAGTTCTCTGGCAATACTCTCAACATGCTCTCGGCTTTCGCCTACCTTCTCCAGCACCAGATTCATGGCTCTGGCAACAGTGGAAATCTCGTCGGTGCCTCTTACAGGAATTCTAACATAGAAATTCTTTTTCAGAATGTTTCGACTGCCGGTCACAAGATCTTCGAATCCCGCCAGCACCGAGGTGCGAAACAGATAGAGCAAACCAAGAACGGTTAACAGCGCCAGCAAGCCGGAGACTACATAGATTTTTAGCCTTACATCGCTGAGCACTGCAAATGCCTGGTCTTCATAGGCGGCGGCACTTACAACCCATCGCACAGACCAGGAACCGTCTTTGCTGTCCCAGTGAAAGTTCCGGTAATGCGCCAGCTTCTTGCGTGCCTTTTTCTCTCCAGGATTTTTCCACCAGTACTCGTAAACACCGTTGGCCGCCACCGCCAAATCTCGTCCGATCTTCTTTTTTCGAACGCTGCGATCCCCGTAGGATTCAATGGAGTCTGCATTTCTGAAACCCAGATTTGGATGGGCCACTGCATAGATGGGCAAGGGAGGATTATTATCCCGTAGCATAAATTCCAGGATAAAGTAGTACTGTTCTTCGGCGCTGGAACCATACAGATCCATATAACGCTGCTTTTCCGCAGGAGTATCCAGCTGCGGTAGTCCAGCATCCATACGATCCTTTATCGCCTGCCTGCTGTAATCCTCCGGATAGCTGGTTCCCGGAAGCAGCCAGCCAGGAGTATATTGAGTGAGCACGTAAACATACCCATCCCCCGCCGCCTGAACAGTAACGGTTGCAGGATCACGCATTATGCGAAGATCCAGGATGCGCTCCATCCTGGATTTCTGTTCCCTGCCAGCCTGCAGATAGATTCTAAAAAGCCGAAGATTCAATTCAGGATCGGTAATCAGAAGTCCAGCCTGGCCATCCAGGTTCAATAACCATCCGATCTGGTCATCCCTGTAAAGAAAGGGCACCGCCGGGCTGCCATGATCCAGCTCTTCGTTAATACCAGGAAATTCGCTGGCATTGTCCATATCCTGAATCACCGGATCGATCCAATCCAGCTCGCCTCGGCGAAAGATTTCCGGAAATAAGCGCTGCACCTGGTCCAGCTCTTCCACATCCAGGCGAATTCGGATTTGCCTGATTTCACCGGCCAGGTTTCGGTCGATGATCTCCAGCGCTTCGGGCCGATCCAGGATTCCACGGTCGTAGAAATCCAGTGTGGATTGAAGTTCATTTGTAGCGAGCTGAGTGCTTTGCTTGAGGTCTTCGATAGTTCCTTCTACCAGGGCATCCCTGGCCACGCTGTAACCGTACTGGATCAGAAAGAGAGACAATATGCCCAGGCTGCCAACGATGGCCAGCAGCAGTTTAAATCGAAGAGTTCTATGGAAGGGAACATCTCCCCTGGATTCCACTACGGATCTTCCTCTCAGCAGCTAAGATTCTTTTTTTGACGGGCTGCAAACGCAGCCATCGTGGCTAACCTGAATTTCAGACATGGTCTCCGACATGGAGAGATGTGCGAATTCTGGTCCAGACCAGGACAGGAGCGTACAGTGCAGTGCCCCATTGGCAAACACTATTTCTGCATCGCCTTCCCTGGACAAAAAAAAGAACTCAGGCCGATTGTCGTTGGTCCGGCATGTCCCGGTAGTTGTAGAGTAGATCCCTGCGTACGGGGATGAATCCAGATTCCTGGAGAAACTTCCGGGCCTTTTCTTCAGATTTGATCCCGTAGCTTCGAAGTACGTTTTCTTCAATGACGATTGAGGAGATATCATCGGCACCGGAATGCAGAGCCAGTTGCCCTACTCCCTGTCCCAGCACCATCAGACTGGTTTCCATATGATCGATATTGTCCAGAAAGATGCGGCAAAGTCCCAGCACTTTCAGATATTCCTGAGCCGGTACCGGCCGTACATAGAATTTCTTGGTCTGCTTCTGGAATGTCCAGGGAATGAAGCTTCTGAAGCCCCCTGTTCGATCCTGAAGTTTGCGAATTACATCCAGATGTTCCACCACTTCACTGGCGGTTTCCTCCGAACCAAATACTACATTGGCGCTCCCTGGTAGGCCTTCATTGTGACAGGTTTCCATCACCTCCACCCATTGCTCGGTGGTGGCTTTCTTGGGGCTAAGAATCTTACGCATCCTCTCTGTAAGAATCTCTGCACCGGCCCCTGGAACCGAATCCAGTCCGGCATCCTTGAGCTCCCTGAGTGTCTCGGACAGAGATCGTCCGGTAATCTCCGCCATGCTACGCAATTCCACCGGCGAAAAAGCCCGGATGTGAATGTTGCCACCCAGCTTCTCTTTTACATACCGCATCAATTCCAGGTAATAATCAAAGGATAATTCCGGGTAAACCCCTCCCTGCAGAAACATCTGGTCGGCTCCCTGGGCCACCGCTTCTTCCATTTTCTGGAGAACTTCTTCTTTGGAGAGTACATATCCCTTGCCGTTGCCGATTTCATCCATGAAACTGCAAAAACTGCATTCCACATTGCAGTAGTTTGTATAGTTAACAACGCGAAAGGCCGTATAGCTGGCTATTGCAGGTGATACCTTTCGGTTTCTTAGCTCCCTGGCCACGGCCTGTATCTTGAGATAGTCCCCGTTCTCATAGAGTTCCAGGGCTTCTTCTGGAGTAATTCGATTGCCGCCCAGAGCCTTCTTCAGGATGGAATCCGTTGTGTCGTTGGCGAAAAGCTGCATGCCTCAATTTTCCAAATCGGGGCACATTGCACAGCTTTTTTCTGGACTTCCGGCCTGTACTCAAATTCCCTGTCACTACCAGACATTCAAACATCTGCAATCGGGAGTTTTTGCATGCTTTCCACCGGGGACATACTAACCCACATTTTTCATATCACCGTTTTCACTCTGGCCAATGCTGCCTTTGTATATGCCGTATATTACCGGCTAAAGCTGGCATCCAAAGGTCAGAAAGTGGACAACCTTGCACCTATTGAGGCGAGGCTCCGCTCATTCCTTTTAAACGTTCTATTTCAGAAGAAACTCTTCAAGCATCCCATGCGTGGGCTAATGCATGCGTTTATCTTCTACGGCTTTGTGATTTATGGAGTTCACACAACCAGCCAGATGGTGGCCGGCAATGGCTGGAGCTTTTTTAAAGCAGCAGGCATGAACCCATATGAATTCTGGATACCTGAATTCACCTATCTGGGACTGAATCTCACGGAAGGTCAGGCATTGCTGGCTGTGGCCGGTGTAATTGCACTGATGGCACTGACTTTCGTTGCCTACTTTAACCTGAAGATCGGAAAAGGCTTTTCCGCTCAAAAGAGTGCAGGCGCTCAATGGGCCTTCCTCCTTCTGCTTCTGGCCGAATTCGGCGCAGGCTTCGCAATCATCATTGGTTCCGGTGCATTTATCTACGAAGCAGTGGTTCAGAACTTTTCTTTGCTGGTGCTCACCGGTCTGGGATATTTCGCCTATCGTCGTTGGATTCGACGAGCCAAAGGTCTGGATATTCCGTCCGCTCAATCCGCCATCGTAATTCTAATGATTGGAACCCTCATGGTTTCCACACTGATTGGCTCCGCCGCTCAGGTAAGCCTGAATGCCGGCGCTCATGCTAGCTGGGTAAACAACGTAGTGCTCAAGCTACTGGGTCTACTGGGAATGGATTCCACTGTAGAAGCTGAAGCAGTGCGAAACTTCTCCTGGTGGGTTCATATCATGACGGTATATATCTTCATGATCTATGTTCCCAACTCCAAACACGGGCACCTGATCTTTGCTCCTATCAACTTCTTTATGATCAAAGATCAGCCTGTAGGGACCATGAACTACATTGATCTGGAAAGCGAAACCGCTGTATGGGGCGCTGGAAATGTAACCGAACTGCCCTGGACCAGCATGGTGGATGGACTTTCCTGTATTGAATGCGGCCGTTGCACAGTAGAGTGCCCGGCCAACCGAACAGGCAAACCTCTGGATCCAAAAAAGATCATGGTGGATCTGAAGCATGCGATGCTGGATCATTCCAGCACCATCATGAACCACAACGCAGAGGAAGGCCCTGCTCCTTCTCCGGTAATTGGCGATCCCTACATCACCGACGAAGAACTCTGGGCCTGTACCTCCTGCGCCGCCTGCGTAGAGGCCTGCCCCGTGGGAAACAACCAGCTGGAAGCTATCCTGGAAATGCGAAGAAACCTGGTGCTGGCCGAAAGCCGCATGCCTCAGGAACTGCAGAATGCATTCGTAAATATGGAGAATAACTCCAATCCCTGGGGTGTGGGAGCTCACACTCGAGCGGACTGGGCCGATGGCCTTGGAGTAAAAACCCTGGAAGAAGATCCTAATGTGGATGTACTGTACTGGACCGGTTGCGCCGCTTCCTTTGACGATCGAAACAAGAGCATCGCTCGTTCCTTCGTAAAGGTAATGCAGGCTGCCAATGTGAACTTTGGTATCCTGGGAACGGAAGAAGGATGTACCGGTGATAGTGCTCGTCGAGGTGGAAATGAGTATCTCTATCAGATGCTGGCTCAGACCAACGTGGAGACTCTAAATCGATATAATGTTAAGAAAATCGTAACAGCCTGTCCTCACTGCTTCAATACGTTGAAGAATGAATATCCGCAATTTGGCGGCAATTTCGATGTTCAACACCATTCCGATTTCATCGAAGATCTGATCAACGATGGCAAGATCGAAATGGATGAAAAAGCGGTGGAGGAGATGCAAAACCGTCGTGGAACTTACCACGATTCCTGCTACCTGGGCCGATATAACGATGTTTACGAGCAGCCCCGAAATACCATTCGCGCTGCTCTGGGTATGGACATCGCCGAGGCTTCCGACCACCACAAGACTTCCCTGTGCTGCGGCGCTGGTGGAGCTCAAATGTGGATGGAAGAGCAGTATGAGCGAGTAAACAACAAGCGAACTCAGCAACTCATCGACACAGGAGCTGATACCATCGCTACGGCCTGCCCGTTCTGCATGATCATGATTTCAGACGGTGTGAAAAACACTGAACTGCAGGATGTAAAAGTACTGGATATTGCTGAACTGGTAGCTGCTTCCATGAAAGGCGGCACCGGTCCCATCTCCGGTGGATTTGCTTCCAAAGAAGCTGCTTCCGCAGAACACTGATAGGAGGCCTGCGGATTCTGCGGGCAACCCTGCTACACCGCGGAACGATCTATCGTCCCGCTTAACAAGGCGTCTCCCCGGAGGCGCCTTTCTTATTTCCAGATTATCTTCAAAAAAGCGAATGAACCTGAAACTTCGAATACTCGTCCATTCCTGAGTGTTTCACTGGAAGAAAGCACTTTGCATCGCAGCTCTGGGAATCAGCCCTGGCTGCCTGTCCACTTTGCCAGAAAAGGCACCCAATGAATCCACTCAGTGTCTGGAGAATTATTATGAGGCCAGGCGCAGGCAGAAGGAGATTGCCGATAGCTATCACTTTTCCAATGGGGTGATCTCCTATTCCGGTGCCGTAATCTGGTTCGGATTCATTGAAGGACTGGCCATCCCTGCTATCGGAATCCCGGCAAGCTATTACTACTTTGAAGGGCAGACAGAAGAAAACATGAATGCGCTTCAGAAAGAGTGCTCGAAGGGTCAGATCTGATGAATGAAGCCCGCTTCTCCTGCTTATGCAAATTCCGTTCTTTTTTGCTTTCCCCTGCCTGGGCTCTGTGCCATACGAACATAGTTCGAATCTGGCCAAAGCAATGAATAGCCCGGGAAAAAAAAGCGCCAAAGCTTACTCAGTAATTAGAGCCACTCTCTATACTTCCGTATTCTCAATACTGCTGAATCTTACCGGTTGCCTGACCACGCCGCCGGCCTCCATGCCCCGTCAGAGCGCAACCTGCCAGAAAGCCTACGATTACTCACTTCAGAGATATGAGGATCTATCCAATCAGTATCAGAGCACGAACATTGTGCTTTCGAGTACCGGTATCCTGTTGTACTTCGTTTTTCCAGAGGCTCTGGCCATTCCCGTTATTGGGCTGCCAGTAAGCTATATTCAGCATGAAAGCCTGGCCAAAACGAATGTGGAAACGATGATCAAGGATTGCTCCGGGGGAGAATCTATCTAGAACCATCGGTTATCCGATTGTGCCCGATTTCAAATCCCATGAATCCTATGAAGCCCATTATCCCACCAGGCCTGCATCCTGGGGCAGTCTTCCGTATTTTGATCCAGCTATCTGGCGCTTCCATAGCCAGACCCGCCCGGTGTTTCGATGCGAATAGAATCTCCGGACTTTAAATCCAGGGTATCACAATAGTCCAGCTCCCTGATCTGGTTATGCGAAATCACCAGGTTTCTCCCTGGACTTCCGGGTTGTCCTCCTTCCAGGCCCGGCGCCGAACTTCTTCGCCGGTTTGAAAGCACACTTACAGTCATATCCTCCAGGAATCGAATCTGTCGAATGATTCCATCGCCTCCGGAAAGCCGTCCGGCGCCACCACTTCCGGTTCGGATTCTGAACTGCTCCAGAATCACCGGAAATCGACCTTCCAGAACCTCGGGATCCGTAATCCTGGAATTGGTCATGTGGCATTGTACGGCGGATGTTCCGGCGAAACCGGGTCCTGCTCCGGAGCCCCCGCCGATGGTTTCGTAATACTGATATCCTGCATTTCCAAAACTCAGATTGTTCATGGTCCCGGGACCCGGGCTGAGGGCCCCGGCGGCCATCAAGATAATATCTACCAGCACCTGGGATGTCTCAACGTTTCCTGCAACCACCGGCATCGGATGAACAGCCTGAAGAAATGTATTTCCCAGTTCTATATCGATATCCTCCAGAGCGCCGGCATTCAATGGGATGGATCGCCTGGAGATGAGATACAGGCAGTAAAGTACAGCAGATCGCACTACCGGAGCAGGTGTCTGGAAATTAGCCACGGGAGCCAATGAACTGCCCGAAAAATCAAAAAGAAATCGGGAACCTCTCATCTCCAGGCTGAGTTCTATGTGGGCTTGCCTGGATTCAACCGATGGATCCACAGAATTGGACGGGCCCCTGGAGGCCTCTTCCGCGGACTCAAGGGGATCCAGTTCTAACCGGGCCCGGCACTTTCCATGAACCAGGAGCTGCCGAAGACTGTCCTGCACGGAAGCACGGGCAGCCTTTCTCAAATAGGATTCCTTTTGCCTGGCTCCCGTTCCTTGCATAGATTCCAGCATTTCCAAGCCTCGAATGCAGGCCGCTACCTGAGCTGCAATGTCTGCGCGATTCGTTTCTGGCGCGCGGGCACCTCCCTTCCGAAAGAGCTCTTCCACAGCCCCTCCAGGACTGAGAGCCTCTCGATCAAAGCCGGTGGCCGGAATCAAAATACCCTCATCGTATATAGTGCTGGATCGTGCAGGCATGGAGCCCGGGGAGATTCCGCCGATGTCTGCATGATGTCCCCTTGCAGCTACAAAATAATCTGGCAGCTTTCGCTCATCTGTTTCATCCGAGCTTGCCGCTCCAGTGAGATAAACTGGCCAGACCACGGTAACGTCCGGCAGATGGGTTCCCCCGCCGTAGGGATCATTGATCAAATAGAATTCCTTTCCACCATTAAATGCCCTCGTATCGTTTTGGTTCAGGTCTTCGTTTTCGATCCGCTCTTCGTTTTCGCTCTCCCTTCTGAGGCGATTTGCCTCTTCTGTCCTTTTTCGCAGACTTTTTCCTTTTGAATTGTGAGAATTGATCGGCTCCTGGGCTGGATTATCCGGGTACCTCTGGCCTCCGGATTCCAGCAAGGGCAGCACCGCCTGAATACTGTCCTGCATGGAGCCCAGATGCACCGGGATATGAGGAGCGCTAACCAGGATTCTTCCTTCTGCGTCGAAAATGGCACAGGAAAAGTCCAGGCGCTCTTTGATATTTACGCTACGGGCTGTTCTCTGCAAAACGGTTCCCATCTCTATAGCGATGGATTCCAGCTTGCGCTGATGAATCTCCGCAGATATTTCCAGGGATCTTTCTTCGCTGGCGCCTTCCATTGCCCCATTTTTGTTCCTTTGAATGTCCAGATCCCCGGAGTCTGTAACCACGCCCTCCCAGTCAGGCGCGATGTAGACTGTGTCTGTATCGGAACTTATGATGGCAGGACCTTTCAGAAAGCTCCCGGCCTGTAGGAAGTCTCTCCTGAAATGCCGTGCTGCAATCCACTTCTGATCATAGACCTGGATATCTTCAGCTGGCGGTGCATCCCGGGAAACATTTAGATCTGCAGCCAATCTCAGGTCGACAGAGCCACCCTTGATTTTCTCAACGAGAACAGAAGACAGAATTCCTGCCGCAGGCCGATATCCATAGAGTTCCTGAAATCTATTATTGAAATCAGTTTGAATTCTGGAATAAACTGGCCAGCTCTCATAAATCAAAGAAACATAAAAATCGCTTCCTTCCGGGAGCACCCGAAATTCCAGACGAATGCTTTCCACATCCGACTCCAGAAGCGCATTACATTGCGACTTTGACTGTTCCAGGCCTTTTTCTAATTCCAGACCGGATGGAATAGTAACCAGGGAACTGTGGTTGGTCCTTCCAATGCCTGCAGCTGAAAACAGCCCTGCAAGCGCAGGAAAGAGAATCCTCTTGATTCCTGCTCTCCTGGCCACTTCGCAGGCAACCTGACCACCGGCACCTCCAAAACTCACCAAAGTAAAATGAGCAGGATCTCTACCCTGCTCGATGGTGATCTTTCGCACAGCTCCTGCCATCTGTTCGCAGGCGATGGAGATGTATCCCTGGGCCAGTTCCTCCAGTTTCGATTCGGAGGCTTCAGAGTCTTGCAGCGATTCCAGAGCTGCTCTGGACAAATCAGAATCCGCCGGCGCATTTCGCCCGGGACCAAAGATGGCTGGCAAGCGTTCCGCACGAACCCGTCCCAGAATCACATTTGCATCTGTAATGGTGGCCGGTCCATCCAGCCCGTACAATGCAGGACCGGGTTGCGCTCCCGCGGATTCTGGACCTACCAGCAGTCGAAGTCCATCTCTTTGAAGAATGGAGCCTCCGCCGGAAGCGATGGTATGGATCCTTAAATGCGGCGCCTGAATGCGATATCCACCAACTTCGCAGCTATCCTGTCTTTGCAGATGACCATCATAGCAAAAAACATCGGTGGAGGTCCCACCCATATCAAAACCCACAGCCCGATCAATACTGTATTCCCTGCACATAGCAGCCACGGCATTCACTCCACCGGCCGGACCGGAAAGCAGGCTATCTTTGCCGGAAAATTCCCGGGCAGGAAAGAGTGCGCCGGCAGAGCCCATAAAGTACGCCGGTGCGGAACTAATGGATTCAACCCTGGAAGCGTAGCTCTGAATTAAAGGACCCAGAGCTGCATCCACCAGGGTAGTGTCACCTCTGGACACAGCCCCGGACAGAGGACTGGACAAATGAGAAGCATACACCGGCAGGCCTGTTTGTTCCTGCACAAACTTCATCGCCTGCATTTCGTGGGATGGATTGCGAGTAGAATGCAAAAACAGAATGGCCACGCAGTCCACCTTTGCATCCATCAGTTCCCTGGTTGCAGCAGCGATAGACTCCGTGTCCAGGGGCTCCAGAATCCGACCACTGCAGTCCACTCGCTCCTTAACTTCTATGGAACAAACGTAAAGGGGCTCCGGCAGAACGATATTCAGAGCAAAGATATCCGGTCGGGACTGAAACCCTATGCGAAGCAAATCCCTGAACCCCGATGTAATGAGTAATCCCACCCTTGCCGTCTTATGTTCGAGCAAGGCATTGGTTCCGATGGTGGTCCCTACCCGTATTTCGTCCAGGGATTCCATCGCTGCTCCTGGATGTTGGCTTTGCAGCCTGGAAAGAAGCTGCTGGATTCCAGCCTGCACCGGGTCCTCATATTGATTGGAAACCGAAAGTAGCTTATGAATATGGACTGTCTTATCCGGCGCCAGCGCCACGATATCGGTAAATGTGCCTCCGCGATCGGCAAAGAACTTCCATGCTCCGGCCATGCCCTTAATTGATTGTTCACCAGACACGGTCCAGCCCTATTGGTATATGCATCTGCGACTTCCCAATATTGCACGGAAAGCCGGCAAGCAGCGACACCCGGGTATCACTCGGGTTATGAAAAAGTCCGAAAGGTTATTTTCCATCCTCCTGGTCTGGATTCTTTCCCTGATAGCAATCCAGGGCGTCGCCTGTAATTCCGGAGCAGAACCGGCAGGAAAGGTTTTTCAATTTGAGGTAATACTGGATGAAACCCTGCTGCAGTTCTGCAGCCGCCTGGACAACCAGGGAGGACCCGGGTGCGATGATTTTGATTCTGCTGCGAAAGCCAGAGAGAATTCGGGATTATTTATGGAAATAAAGCCCGGCGATCTACCTACGAATAAAAGATCCATCATTAACTTCTTGCGGTATGAAGGGCACTTTATTCCGGGAAAGCATACGGTGAACCTGGAGGCAGATCCGCTAAACCAGGCCGGTGTGATTCTAGATTACATGGTTGAAGAAAGCCGCAGGCGACTGGATAGCCTGGAATCCGAAAGTTCAGAACAGGATGCGCGCCTGAGTAAGCTTCATAGAAAGGAAATGATGATCCTGGCAAGCATCGTAGAGAAGGAAGCGGTGAGTAACCAGGACTATGACCGGGTTGCTTCAGTGTTTTTGAATCGTCTCAGCACAGGACAGGTGCTGGGAAGTTGTCCAACGGTAGAATATGGTCTGGGATATCATCGACCATTTCTACTTTTTAAAGATCTCGAGCTGCAGTCGGATTACAATGTATACAAAAGAACCGGATTACCACCGGGACCTGTGGCTCAATTCTCGGATGAAGCGTATCGAGCGGTTCTTCAGCCTGCAAAGACCGAGGATGTGTTCTTTGTATATGATTGGACAACAGGGAAGTTGCACTTCGCCCGAGAATACAGAGATCATAAGAACAATGCAGCCAGGGCCCGTTCCAATTTCATCCAGCGATACACAAAAGCTCCCATGTACAGACGATTCGATAACCTGTACTATGAGGATTTACCTGAGAGCGAATACCCGAAAGGCGATTGACAGAGAGGAGTTTTCATAGTTCAATAATTAAGACACATGAAGCAAAGAATTCTCGTAGTAGCCAATCGTCTCCCTGTTGCCATTCAAGTTACCGAAAGATCATTTCATTTTCAGCCAAGTCCGGGTGGACTGGCCAGCGCTTTGAGCGCACTTAACGATGCATACGAATTAATGTGGATCGGCTGGCCTGGAGAGGTGGATCTTTCCATGATTCAACCGGAGAACATTTCCACCGAGCTCAAAAAGGAATATAATGCATCTGCAATCTTTCTAACAAGGCGTCAGCTAAATCGATTCTACTTTGGATTCTCCAATCGAGTTCTATGGCCTGTATTGCACTATCTACCCACTCACATTGATTACGATGAAAAGGATTTTAGAGTCTATCGCGAAGTGAACCGTGTATTTGCGGATCGCATTGTAGAGGAACTCCAGGCAGGAAATACCCAGGACATTGTATGGGTGCATGATTATCAGCTAATGCTGGTGCCTGCCATGGTACGAGAGAAGATTCCCGAGGCGCGAATCGGATTTTTTCTTCATACACCCTTTCCTTCTTCGGAAATGTTTCGTGCTCTACCTTACCGGGAAGAGCTTTTGAAGGGTCTGCTGGGATCCAACCTTATTGGATTTCAGACCCACAGCGGATTGAGGCACTTTCGCAGTAGCCTATTACATATTCTGGGGCTGGACTCTGAGATAAATCGCATCGACCTTGAGGACCACAGCGTTCAGATCGGTGCCTATCCTATTTCTGTGGATCCGGCCAAAATAGCCGCCGCCATGGAGGAGCCGGATTTCGAAGAAGACCTGCGAATCGTAAGGCAGATCAAGAAAGGTCGCAAGATGATACTTAGCGTGGATCGGCTGGACTATACGAAGGGAATCCCGGAACGACTGAGCGCCTACAAGAAGTTCCTGGAACGAAATCCAGAAAAAGCCGGCGAAGTTGTGCTTGTACAGGTGGCGGTTCCTTCCCGCACCAAGATTCCCGATTACAGACATCTTAAAGACCAGGTGGAAGTAATTGTCATGGATATTATCGAGGCCCATGAAACCCTTCCCGATTCCCCCATACAATTCATGTATAGATCTCTGCCCTTTCGCAGACTGGCAGCATTCTACAGAGAAGCCGACGTAGCTCTGGTTACTCCGTACTTCGATGGAATGAACCTGGTGGCGAAGGAGTATGTGGCAGTAAAGAAGGACCATGGAGTCCTGGTCCTGAGCGAGCTGGCCGGTGCCGCATCCGAACTGGGTGAAGCCATCATCATCAATCCCTGGAATCGGGATCAGATCTCGGATGCTTTGGAAACGGCCCTGGAGCTGGGCCAGGATGAATGCACTCGCCGCATGACCGCCATGTACGAGCGGGTAAAACGCAACAATGTTCATTACTGGTCCAGATCCTTTCTGGAAGACCTTATCCGTAGCACCGAGGAACATGCGGACCGCCACGGGCCGGTGATGCCGCTTAACATTCAAAAGAGAAATGAACTGAAAGAGGTGATGGAGCAGTCCAGTCGCAGGCTCCTGCTGCTGGATTATGATGGAACTCTTGCAGAGATTCAGAATCTACCTCTGGCTGCGGCTCCAGATCAAGAGTTGCGGGAGATTATGGAGAGAATCACCGCCCTAAAAAATACCGATGTAGCCATCGTTACCGGTCGCAAGAGACAGGAGATAGAAGACTGGATGGGCAAATTTCCGGTAATCCTTTCTGCAGAGCACGGTTTATGGATTCGCATGGTTGGCGAGGACTGGGACAAACAATTACCGGAAAGCCATGACCTGGCCTGGCTGGCCACCGTGGAAGATATCTTCGAACAATTCAATCTGAAGACCCCAGGTAGCTTCACAGAAAAGAAAGAGGCCGCTCTGGCCTGGCATTATCGATTGAGCGATCCAACATTTGGAAAATGGCAGGCCCGGGAACTTGTGATGCATTTGAAAAACATGCTCTCCGGAGCTCCGCTGGATGTTCTGGATGGAAAATCGGTAATCGAAGTTAGAGTACAGGGAATTCACAAGGGTAACATCCTGCCCTATCTGGAAGGCACTGGCCGTAGCTATGACTTCCATATGGCAGCAGGAGACGATGCCACCGATGAACACCTCTTTCAGGCGCTCCCTTCCGATGGATGGTCCATCAAGATCGGAGCCGGGTACACCCACGCGCACTATCGACTGAACGGTGTCCGAGATTTTCGCTCACTGCTAAAATTTCTGGCAGATAGCTAATTTTTTTTCGTCCCTAAAGGTGACACGATGTAATTTTTTCTTGCGCAGGCTCAACCTATACCCTTAACATGACACCGTGTCACGTTTTCTATACCAATAGATATAGAGATCGAACACAAAATATCCGGGAGGTATAGCCTCCAGGATGACGGTTATAATCGGGTGGATAGCCCGTAGACGATGCTTGGCCGGCCCGAAAGGCTGGTTTTGAGTATAAAACGGGAGCGAGGATGCACTGGCATCCCAGCTACCGAAAGAGCAAAGTGCAGTACACTTTGCTGCGAACAGGACGCTGAACAGGAAGTTCTAGTGCCGCGAAGGCCAGGACGGCCGAGAGCGGCGAGTTCGCAAGGGCCGAAGGCCCGCCAAAACAGGATGTTTTGCCAGCCCGAAGGGCTGGTTTTGAATATAAAACGGGAGCGAGGATGCACGAGGCATCCGAGCGAGCGTACCTATACGGAGGAGTGTATATGAAACTGGGTCGATGGATTGTGGCCGCCCTTCTGGTAAGTGCCACTTCAATTTCTGCTCAGTCTGTGTCAGAGCTTTTCAACAGACCGGCTGTTATGGGTGATTCCCTGTCTCAGGGTTTCTACGGAGTAACAGTCGAGAAAAAGACACAGAACTGGGCCTATCCTGTCGTTGTTAGTAAGCAAGCTGGATCTAATGTATACTACAATGAACTAAAAGGACCTTATGCTAACCTGGAAGATGTGCTGAAAGGGGATTGCGGAGTTTTCTGCCTCGCATCTTCAGTTCTGGGTGGTAATGAAAAAACCTACAGTCTGCCCACGCATGCCGGTATTACCGGTGCAGAGTATACTTCTGTGCTGCGAACCAGCGGCAAATGCGAAGATATCTATGCCAAAAAATGGGTAAAAGACTGGTACTGGAAGAAATGGTACTGGTACACATATCGCTGGGTAGAAGTCCAGGATTGCCAGGAGCCGGATAAATTCCACAGATTTGGTCTTCGTGATGCTGGAACTCAAATCCAGATCATGGAAAAAGTAAAGCCTAGCTTTGTTTTCGCATCCGTAGGTGCCAACCACGTACTCTGTACGGCTCTGAGCACTACCCTGGATTGCCTGGATGAAGCACGCTTCAAGAGAGATGTGGCCGAGGTAATGCGTCGGCTGGACAACATAGGAACCGTCAAAGGTGGAAGCGTCTTTACTGTGCCAAATGTTACTTCTATCTACTATCTGGAGCGATATAACGATCCCAATGGTCGAGCGAACTACAGCGGACTGAAAGCTTTCTATAGAAGTGGAGTTTCCAGCCCTGATCATGTTCTGGATGCCGGTGAGGTAGCTACTATCACCAACTTCCTGACCATGCTGAACAATGAACTGCGTCGTCAGGCCGCGGCTCGTAACTATGCTCTTACAGATGCAGAAGCTATTTTCGCAGACATCAAAGAAAATGGCCGACCAATTCAGCATTCCAGCGGATGGAGCCCCGGAACCGCAGGAGCCAACTGGCCACTGCCCGGAAAACCCGGTGTATTCGGTCTGGACGGAGTTCACCCGAACCGCTACGGTCACACCGTTCTGGCAAATGAGCTGATCAAAGACATCAATCGTCAGTATGGCGTAAACATTCCTCAGGCCAGTGAATACGCTGCCTGGTATTACGATTCCCTGAACAGAAACCCTGTTGATCTGAAGCGCTGGCTAAGCGACAGCATCGTGGGACAGGCCATTTCCTGGATCATCAACATATTTATCTGATCCGGCTTTTAGCCTGATTCGGGCCCGGCTTCCTCTGGTGGCCGGGCTTTTTTTATCTTTGACTAATTGTCAAATCCGTGACCTATGATTGGAAGATTAGAGGTTCCAAATGCCCAAGTCTAGAATTTACATAATCATCGCTGTAGTTGCTGTCCTTCTGGTGGCCATTATCTGGCTGCTCTCCTCTCCGGGAGATGGTAAGGACGATATTGTGGAAGGACCAGGCGGCACTCCGCCACGGGAATCCTTCGATCGAGATCCTTCTGGAGTAGAATGGCCAGATGCCCCCGCACCGGACATTTCCGCAGAGGAAATCCGACGGCTCTGGCCGGATCTGTATCTGCCACGGCCGGATCGAGAGGAAGTGGCCCGACAATGGAAAGAGTTTTCAGATACACATCCAGATAACCTTTATATCCCCAGCAGATTCCAGACTCCTCTGACCGAGGCTCAGGAAAAAGCAAGAAGGGAAACCCTGGATCTAGTTTCCTCAGTTGAGACCCGACTGGCGGCGAACCAGGCAAAAGCCAGAAATGCAGAACCGGGGGAAGATGGTCCCGATGCACCTTCGGAAAGTCCCGTAAAACCGGAAGAGCAGAGACAATACTTTCAATATAGAATCAAAGAGCTGGAATCCAGGATTCAGCTTATCCAGTATTTCATTGAAAACGGTGAGCCGGACAAACAGCAGCGAAATATGGCTGCAGAAGAGATTGCCACCTGGAAGAAAGAACTGGAAGAATACCAGGAAGTAATGAAGCAGATTCCGGAGGAATAGACTTACACCTATGCGATTCAGGAGAATTTCCATTATCGTTCTTATGCTTGGATGGCTTTTCAACTGCGGCCCCGAGAAACCGGATCAAATGCCGGAAACCGAAACTCCTTACACGGAAAAGCGTTCCCTGGAAGAAGTGAAAGAGGCTTTGAAGTCCGATGTCTGGTCCAACCGTTCTACGGCCATACTTGCGGCGATTGATGGAAATTATCGCGAGGTAATCCCTACCCTCTACGAATTGTTCGAAAAGGATGAACACCCGGCAGTTCGTCAGACCGCTGCTCTGGCTCTGGCTGATTTTGGAGAGACCAGGGCAGCCCCTTTAATAGCAGCTCGTCTGCGAAATCCGAACGGAGAGAATCCTACATTCCTTCTGGATGCACTTACCAGACTGGGGGTGGCTTCCACAGCGCCCACGGTTGTAGACTTTCTGGGCCATGAGAATCATTCTGTACGTCTTCAGGCGGTCCGAGCGCTGGAGATCATGAAAGCCCGATCCATGGGTCCCATGATACTTTCCCGTGCCCAGGCCATGCAAAAACCTGATCCGGACGTTCAAAGGGCCTACATCATGGCTCTGGGTAAGATTGGATACGCCCCTTCGGGAGCATACTTATTGACCCTTGCGCGAAACCTGGAAGCTGGCCCTAACCTGGCGGCCACATACCTGGCCCTGGGAAGAGTGGATTACCATCCAGCTACCCAGGAATTGATCGCTGCATTGGATCGAGAATTCGTGAAAGGTCGTGAGAATGCACTCCAGGCCACTCTGGAAATCAAAGATGGACGCGCTCCTGCTCTGGCATTCCCTCTTATTCACAGCGAACGCAGGGAGACCAGATTCGCAGCCGCAGAAATCATAGCCACTATCGAAGATCCTTCTCTTAATCCCAGACTGCTCAAACTTCTGGATGCAGAGGATCCCAACGCTGTGGCCCCGGCAGCTTATGCTCTGGGTCGCAGAAAACTGGCCCAGGCCCGATTGCCCATCGAGGAAGTACTCCAGAATCAAGAATTACCGGATAGAGAAACCATCGCCCGATCTCTGGGCTGGCTGGGAAGCAAGGAATCGGTTCCTGTACTGCTGCAGGTCCTGAAAGAGGATGAAGGAGAAGGTCGCTACGGTGCTGCGTGGTCTCTGGGTATCCTGGAGGCCAGAGAAGCTCTGCCAGACTTAATGCAGGCAGCGCGATCCTCGGATGAACGACTGGCCATGATTTCAGTGGAAGCCATCGGAATGATGCATGAGCCATCCACACTGTCCTTTTTGACTTCCGTGGCTCAGAGAGATACTGCCTCGCGCTTCATGGCCATCGATGCCATCGGTCAAATACCGGGACCGGAGGCCCTGGATAGACTCAAAGAGCTGGCCGATTCCAGGGATGAAAAGCAGAAGCAAGCGGCCATTCGAGCTTTAAGATACAGAAAGGAACCAGAAGTTGTAGATATTCTCATCGAGACACTTCGAGAAACAGATACATCCAGTACGTCTGCAAGTATGATCTATACGCTGCTGCAGGAAAAGACCGATCAGGAATTCTATACACGAAACCAGTGGCTCTACTGGTACGATGAAGTGCGAGAGTAATCTTTCCGAGCTTACTTAATGGGCCATAATGCTGGTCTATACCGCCCTACCCGTATAGCCCTGCGTAGCAAATTCCAGAGAGAGCCGGCAGTGGTCCCATAAAGCAATTTACCAAAATGGCCGTCTTCAAATCATGGGATACCTGTCCTGCATGAATTCTGCAAGCATTCAACTATTATTGATTGAAGACAATCCGGTGGCTGCTCGCCTTACCATGGCCATCCTGGAACAGGAGCCAGATTTCCAGGTCCATCAAACGGAGAGCCTGGCAGAGGCCTACCAATCCATTTCAAGCCAAGAATTTGATGCCGTGCTTCTGGATCTCTATTTACCGGATGGCGAAGGACTGGATACCTTTCGCTCATTCCATAATCGATGCCCCCAGATTCCCGTAGTCATACTTTCCGGCCTGGACGATCGAGACGTGGCCCTGGAAGCTGTAAAGGAAGGAGCGCAGGATTTTCTGGTAAAGGGCGAGATGGATGCCCTTCTGCTTAAGAAGTCATTGAGACATTCCATCGAGAGAAAAAAGATCGAAAGCGCACTTAAAGAAAGCGAAGAACGATATGCTCTGGCAGCCAGAGGCGCAAACGATGGAATCTGGGACTGGGATATAACCGGGAAGAAATTCTATTTTTCCCGCCGATTCCTGTCCATGATGGGACTTGGCCCGGATCAGGCCCCGTTGGATCTTCAATCCTGGAGTGCATTACTTCATCCAGACGATGGCCCTGCTTTTCTGGATCTGATGTCCAGACATATCGAAGGCGATCTCAAGCAACTGAGAATTGAATACAGAGTGCAGCATCCGGACGGGCAGTATCGATGGATGTTAATTCGAGGCGAGGCAGTGCGAGACGGCACCGGTCGAGCAAGAAGAATTGCAGGCTCCCTTACCGATATTACCGATTTTCGACTCATCGATACCCTCACAGGACTTCCCAACAGGCTGCTCTTTTCCGATCGCCTGGAGCAGGCCTATCTGCGATTCAAGAATCATACAAGTCATGGATTCGCTTTGATCTATCTGGACATCAATCGCTTCGGTCGACTTAATGAAAGTTTCGGCATTCGCGGTGGAGATACAATCCTCTCCGATGTGGCACGAAGATTAAGGGATGCACTGTCCGCCGGAGATACTATTTCCAGGCCCGGATCAGATGAATTTCTCATCCTCATAGAAGGAGCCAGCTCCGGCGTTGATCTCGCTCCAGTGGAAGCCAGGCTCAAAGAAGCATTGCATCGTCCGCTGTATTTCTCCGGCGAAGAACTACATCTGGATTTCAGTGCCGGTGTAATATTCAGTGAACTCCGGGAAGAAGGCCCGGAAAGCCTGATTCGGGATGCTCATAGCGCTCTGAACACTGCCAAGCAGAAAGGTGGCTCTGTATTTCAGATATACAGCCATGAGCTGAGCGAAGCCTCCCGGGAAAGAATGCAACTGGAAAGCCTCATTCGCAGGGCGCTGGAAGAAGGCCAATTCAGGCTATATTACCAGCCTCAGTTGGATCTGCGATCTGGAAAGATCAATGCCTTCGAAGCTTTGATCCGGTGGGCCCATCCGGAACTGGGATTGATTTCGCCTGAGCGATTTCTACCGGTGGCTGAAGACACAGGACTCATTGGCAAAATTGGAGAATGGACATTGAGGGAAGCCATAAATCAGCTGGAATCCTGGCACAATCAGGGACTGCGGGTACGCGTGGCAGTAAATCTTTCTCCCACTGAATTTCGTGCGCGTACTGTAGCGGGATTCCTCCGACAGGAACTGAAGGATAAATCCTTTCCTCCCGGCGCCCTGGAGATGGAGTTCACCGAAACAGTGGCTCTGGAGAATGTTTCTCAGACCATAGAAGAGCTCCAGGAGATCCATGATATGGGACTGCGAGTTGCTGTAGATGACTTTGGCACAGGATTCTCCTCTCTCACATATCTAAAACGATTTCCGGTAAACTCGGTAAAAATCGACCGTGAATTTGTGATGAGCATCCCATCCAATACTGATGATGCCGCTATCGTCAGCGCCATTCTGGCCATGGGAAAAAGCCTGGGCCTGGAGGTGGTGGCCGAAGGAGTGGAGACGGAGGCTCAGCTGGCCTTTCTTCGTGAACGTAACTGTGAATATGTGCAGGGTTATTTGATCTCCCGTCCCCTGCCCGCCGAAGAAGCGGTTCAGGTAATTAAGAATTATTGAATGCTCTTGCCCTGACGACCGTAATGCAGTATTTTGCATCTATGGCCAGGCCCGTAAATGAAATCATACAGAATCTAGCTTCCGGCTTTCCCGGTTATCTTGAGTTTCGATATCACAATCGCAGAATGCGCAGCCTGGGAGTACGCAAAGGCGAATTAAATGAAAACTCCTTCAAGCAAATCGAAGGAGCAGGAATTCGCGTACTGAGCGGAGGCGCCTGGGGCTTTGCCTCCACTTCAGATCTCTCCGAAGCAGGACTGGAAGCGGCCGTGAAAAAAGCATCCGCCATGGCGCGATCCATGGCATCCAGGAAAAAGAACCCGGTAAACCTGGCCGGTACAGATCAACTGGCCCGGGGAGAATTCAACCTGGATGGCTACTACGATTTACAGTCCATGTCCCTGGAACAGAAGTTTCAGACCGTGCGAGAATCCGAGGAAAATCTGAGAAAGTCCAATTCTGCCATCGAAACGGCTGTCTGTCAGTACACAGAAGTCTTTGAAGAGAAATATATTTTTAACACGGATGGTAGCGATTGCTGGATTCGCCTGGTAAGACCGGAGCTCCGATTTGTGGCCTATGCCGGAGACGGCAGTCGAATCTCCAGGGGCTATGATTCTGTGGGTACTACCGGCGGATGGAACTGCCTGTTTCAGAATCGCCCTCTGGAGCAGTACATCGACACAGCCGCTCGAAATGCCAGCGATCTTCTGAATGCAGGCGCCGCAGAGGGCGGGAGAAAGAAAGTAATATTATCTCCGGCCATGGTGGGGCTGCTAAGTCATGAAGCCATCGGTCATACAGTGGAGGCAGACTTTGTTCAGGCCGGTTCCGTGGCCCAGGGCAAACTGGGAGAGATGGTGGCTTCTCCGCTGGTTACGTTATGCGATAGCGGGGCCAGTGAATACTCTCCCCATGCCGGGGGAGAATTGCCGGTGGACGATGAAGGAGTCTACACTCAGAGAACTGAAGTAATCAAAGATGGCCGGCTGGTAAATTATTTGCATAATCGCGAAAGTGCACAGCGATTCGAGACCAGTCCTACCGGAAATGCCCGGGCCTGGGAATTCGACGATGAGCCTTTGATTCGTATGCGAAACACCTACATAGCACCAGGAAACGATAATCTGGAGGATATGATTCGGGGCATCGACGATGGCTATTTTATCGACGGTCCGGAAGGCGGACAGGCAGATGCCACCGGAGAATTTATGTTTGGCGCATCCCGGGTGAACAGAATCAAGAATGGGCGGATTGCAGATACGGTTCAGAAGGTTTCTGTTTCTGGAAATGCATTCGATGTATTGAAAAGCATTGATGCCATCAGTTCCGATTTTCGCTGGGATCTGGGCTCAGGACATTGCGGGAAAGGGCAACCAGCCAAAGTGGATGCGGGGGGACCCTATCTCCGTTGCGAGCTTCTGGTAGGCGGTGGCCAGAGCTAGCATTCGCACAGCCGGGACAGAAGGACTTTTTGGACGTTCCCTCTGCCGACCTTCCGCTGTAACCAAAGCCATCTGTACGGAATAAGATAAGCAGTATGAATACAACCGAAATAGATCTGAATCAGAACCTGATACAGAGGTCCAGAACAGCACGGGAAGCGGCCGGTGGCCGCCCCATTGAAATCTTTGGGGGCGCCTCGGATGAAATTCGCATTGTTTACGAAAGCGATGATTTCTCCGTAAGTACCAGTGGAAGCAATACGCGTCTTGGTATTCGGGTTCTGGACGAACATCGACCGGGCTTTGTTTCTACGAATTCTACATCCGAAAAGGCGATTCAGGAAGCAGTTACTGAAGCCTATTCCATCGCCAGGCTTTCTCCGCCGTCCGCACACTATGGCCTCGCCTCACCGGAACTAAAGCACCAGGAGCGGACCGAATTCGTTCATGAAGATTCGGGACTTCTGGCACTCAGCGAAGCAGAAATCATTGAAATTGCAGAAGAAGTAATTTCCAGGGCAGGTTCCGATCCCAGGATAAGGCTGGATCGAGTGGAGTTGGCTCTGGTTCGTGACGGACGTACTATTCTTAATAGCAACGGTATAGAGCTGGGGATGCGACGAGCTTACATTAACTGGACTGCCTTGGGAATGGCCCGTGATGGGGATCAGGTTACGAGCTTTGACTACGATGGAGGCGTGGCCTTTTCCAGGGATCAGATTCAAAGTAGAATCGAAACATCCATGGAGAGATTTTCACAGAGTGTTCTGGGCTGTCTCAATCCAGGCCCTGCTCACAGCTACAGAGGTCAGGTGCTACTGCATCCGGCCCTGGTGCGCCAGTTTGTCCTGGGAACCGTAGCCTCCAACGCCAACGGAAAGAATCAGCAAGATGGAACCAGTCCCTGGAAGGATCAGATCGGGCAGACTGTCTGTAGCTCCGGACTCACCATACTTGAGGATCCTCTGGACACGGATCGGCTGGAGACATACATTCCTTTTGACCGAGAAGGCCATTTCACGGATCGCCATGAACTCGTAAAAAATGGGGTTCTGAATTTTGTAGGGCACAACATCTACAGTGCATCAAAAGCAGGAAGCAAGGCCACCGGGAATTCGGCCGGCGGCTCCGGTGGAACTCCGGGGGTTGGTTTTTTCAACCTGAAGCTGGAGCTTAATGAGAATCTGGAGCAGCAGGAACTGGACAAGATCGTCCAGCGAATGGGTAAGGGATTGTTGATCAAGCGATTCAGTGGTAACGCAGACCCATCCTCCGGGCATTTCTCCGGTGTAGCCAAAAACTCCTACTGGATTGAGAATGGAGAAATTCGACCGGTGAAGGAAGTGATGGTTGCTGGAAATCTGTTTGAATTGTTGAATCAAATCGTAGCCGGAACGGATCAGGATTATGAAGTTATGGGTGGCGCCAGAGCTCCCTACCTCCTTGTGGATGGAGTTAGCGTTACCTCGGGTCAGTAAGGATCATAGATCGCTCCCCGCGCAATACCCGCTGCTCCCGGAAAGCATCTAATACTGACACTGTGGCCTCCGCAATAAACAAGGTAGAATTGGCTGCACGACAGCCAATCTAAGGTATTGCTGCGGGGAAGGTCACACACTCTTGATCGGGATTCAGCCCGGCGGAGGCCCGTCCGATGTGACGGTATCTTCTTCGTCGACCCTGTGTATGGGCCATACCTTGCGCCAGAGCACCGAAAGGGCGCTTCCAATCAGCGAATGTACAACACTGGAAACGGCAGCCGGTAGAGCAACAGCGGGATGGGGAAAATGCGCACGGGCCAGGACGACGCCCAGACCGGAATTCTGCATCCCTACTTCGATAGAAATAGTCCGCGCCATTCCTTCTACGTCTCTTCGAAAATGAAGAATCAGTCGAGTAAATACATAACCCAAAAGAAAGCCTCCTGCATGTAGCAGAACGGTAGCCAGTAAGATCAGCCAGCCCGATTCCAGAAGAAGACCCCGATCCTTTCCTATAACAGAAGCCACAATCAAACAGATGAGGAGCACGGCAACAGCAGGTAGCGCCGGCTTGGCCCGATGCACCAATCTGGTCTTACCGAAGAAACGGTTCAGCAATACTCCTCCCAGCACAGGTAAAACTACGACAAGAAGCGTGGAACGCAACAGTCCCAGAAAGGAAACATCTATGGACGATCCTCTCAGCAAAAGCTCCACTGCAGCCGGCGTGGCCAGAGCGGAAAGCAAGGTGGAAACCGCAGTCATGGAAACCGAAAGGGCCACATTGGCGCGGGCCAGAAAGGCCACTACATTGGAAGCGGTACCGCCCGGACAACTGGCTACCAGAACAAGGCCGGCTCTAAGAGGCGGCTCCATGTCCAGCATCAGACCAATGCTGTAACCCAGCACGGGCATAATCGTGTATTGAAAGAGAACTCCTAAAAGCACCGGAAGTGGAAAAGACAGAACCCTGCGAAAGTCCGCAGGAAGTAGAGTCAATCCCATGCTGAGCATGATCCCGGCCAGGCCCAGCGGAATAAGGATCCCAGAAAACCAGGTAAAAATCGAAGGTTCAATGAGGGCCAGGCCCACAAAGATGCTAACCCAGACAGGAAAAAGAAGGCTGATTCGTTCCAGCGTTCTAGCCATCAGGCCGTCCGCTCAAACCTGTAAATGGTTCGCCCCTCGAATGCTGCATCCTCGCGAAAGAAGTACTTTCGCCCCCTTCCGTTCAATCGCTCATACAACTCACCTGGAATAAAGATACCGTTACTGGATCCATCTCTGTAGGCCAGGTGCGCAGAAAAATTCAAAGCTTCGGAAACAAGACTGCCCATATCGCTGGTATACACTGTCTGTCCAGCAGCGAGTGCGATACTCAGGCCGGCCCGGTCGATGGGCAATTCTCCTGATAGAAGATAGATCCGTGAGTTCATTTCCATGGAGGCGAGAAGAGCAGACAATGCTTCCTCACCATTGAATGCAGCCACCAGGGAGTCCTTCTTTTCGATCCATACCTGGCCACCGTAGGATTCAGGAATTCTACCCAGGATTTTTTTCCAGCGAGTCAGCACTTGCTGTAACTGCCAGTCATCCATTTGCGAGTAAGTGCCCTCGGTAAACTTGATTGTAGCATAAAGAAATAGGATATTGTAGGCCTGTCCTTCCTTGAGGTTCTTCAGCCCGCCTACCAGTTTCTGGGCCGCTTCCAGTCTGGTTTTCTCTTCCTTTTCTTTTTTGATCGATTCAACGATGATATCTGTATGCTTTCGCACCTCGGGATACGGAGGCATGCCAGTTCCAAATTCACGAATCTTCTTCCAGCGCTCGCCATCCAGCAGTGCTCTGGCCAGAATATTGGTAAAAATACCCAGCTTTAAATTCTTCTTGGAAATGAAATCTATTGCTCCCAGGCGAATGCTTTCTACTGCCAGGCGTTCAGAATCATCCCGACTAACCACAATTACCGGAACTCCCATTCTAACCAATCCATCCAGAAAAGGAAAAAATGGACGATCCAATTCTGATTCCGTAATGATCAGATCGTAATCTGTAGAATGAAGTTTATCTTCTGCCTCGGGGATCTTGCTTACGAACTGGACGCCAATTCCCTGAAACTGCGACTCCAGAGTATTTCGGTAGTACTCCTGAATTCCCTGGTCTGGATCTATAATTAGTAGGTTCACCTGAGTAATGTTTCCCTAAATCATTAGATTCTGATACAGCGCGCCAAAGTCCGCCTGTCCGGATGCCTGGAAATACTTGCGAAGTTCGTCTGGCATAAGATTGAATGCAGTTTCGCTCAGAATAATGGAATTTGGAATGCCGTGTCGATCTTCCAGCCTGGAAGCCCGTTCCATATCTTCGCTGTGCATTCTGGAAGTGTCGCTATGATAAACTACTGAACCATAATGAATGCCAATTCGAAGACGAATGTCATTTTCTTCCCTAAGCGCATTTCTTGTGATGTTATAGACCGGTAAATAGGCCAGAATACCCAGGCAGGACATTACTGCGCTCTGTACGCAACTGTCCCCTATGAATGCAGCCATTCCTCCGTCACCGTACCAGAACCAGATTCTACCGTTATTGAATTCTACATGAGAGCCCACAAAGTCTCTGAGGGTCCGGATGGTAGTTTCCACGTCTACTTTAACGTTGGTGCGAATGAGCTCGGAACTTCCGACTATATCAAGGCTGGCAAAAGCCAGTCGATACTCCTGGTCCTCTCGTAAAAATCCCCAGTCCTGGGTCTTGGACTGAGCCTGGTCTCGAATAAAGCCACCCTTCTCTTTATCCAGCACGAATCCGTTCTCGCGCAATTCATTCAGAATGGGTTCAATTCCCTTCAGCTTTATAATTCCGCCACTACCGCCGTAACCTTCCAGCATCACAAGTTTGGCGATGAAATCCATGAGGCGCTCGCGAGCGCTGAAATACTGAATAACGCACTGGGCTGCTACCTGTCTGGGAATTACGATATGATCACCGAATCCAGACACCTCGGCCAGGTCAAAAGATGGATCCACCTCTCGTCCGACATAGTGAATCTGCTCTGTATTGAGTGAACGGGAGAGCAGGTCCTGCAGGAGCTTCTTGGCCTTTTTCATAAAGCTTCCTGCATTTGGACTGCTACGTTTCTATTGGGAAGTAAAATTTGGAGACTACCGGGATCGAACCGGTGACCTTCTGCGTGCAAGGCAGACGCTCTCCCAGCTGAGCTAAGCCCCCAAGGGATACTTGAGATAAAATTTTCGGGCTCCCTGCTGTAAAGTCGAAATTGAAATTTTTGGGCTTTACCAGAGATCCAATCACGGAAATTCATCAAAGCAGTGAGCACTGAGAGACGCATTCTGATCACTGGTGCCGGATCCGGTATAGGGCTGGAAACAGCTTTGCATCTGGCTCGTATGGGCCATGAAGTAATTGCCGGAATTCGCAATCCGCAGAAATTCGAGAAATACTGGAAAAGCCGTGGCGAAGGAAGCATTCCACCGTTCAGCATAGCGAAATTTGACGTAACTTCGCAGCGTGAATCAAAGAGTCAGATCGGGAAGCTTCTAAAAACTGGTCCCATACATACACTCATAAACAACGCAGGCTACGGACTTTACGGATGCTTTGAAGAACTGCCGGACGAAGACTTCAGGGGCCAGTTTGAGACGAACCTGTTTGGTATACTAAATGTTAGTCGATTGTTGCTTCCTTCGATGCGAGAACTGAGAAATGCGCAAATCATTAACATCAGTTCCATTCTGGGCCGAGTAGTACTGCCAACCGGCTCCGCATATTGCAGCTCCAAGTGGGCTGTATCCGGATTCTCCAGGTCTTTGCGATATGAACTGGCGCCTCATGGTATACAGGTCTGCACCGTGGAACCTGGCCTTATTCGCACTGAATTCAAGGCAAACATGCAGGTACCGTCGTTAAAGCAATTACAGGGACCGTACGGCCCCTTCAACCGGATGATCGCATCCGAGCTCAAACAGTATGGTGCATTCTCTACTCCGGCGAGAAAGGCTGGAAAGAAAGTAGCTGCCCTGGTGAAGAAGAGCCGGCTGCCGGCAAGCTACCGAATCGGGATGGATGCGAAATTGGTCTATGCCACCACTCGTATTCTCCCGGAGTCCTGGCTGGACTTTGCGTTTAAAATTGGAACAAAACAACAATTCAAGAAATCCAGTCAAACAAACACGAAATAATCAGTCCGATTCAACCGAGCGAAGAAATGGCAACGAGCAAGAAAACCAGCAAAAAAGCGGCCAAGAAAACGGCCAAAAAGACCGCGAAACCCGCGAAACCGGCTGCAAAGAAGAAGGCCGCACCGGCGGCGAAGAAGAAAAGCCCGTCCAGCAAGCCAGCAGTAAAGAAAACTGCGAAGAGCGCACCCACGGCATCGACCAAAAAGACCGCATCATCTGCCAGAAAGAGTGCCCTTGACCCAATCCAGGAACTGGGTAAGGACTGGATCAAGGTCGTGCAGGACAGTAGCCTGGAGCAGAGTCTGCAAAGAATTCAGAAGAGTCTAAAGCAGAACCTGGACGTAGAATCCCTTATCTTCGCTGGCCTTCTGGATAAGGAATACAGGGTACTCTTTGCATGTAGCGGCAACCAGAGCTGGATTGCTTCCTCTCGCCAGGCTGGCCCGAACCTCCCGGATGATCTGCTTCAACCAGCCGGAGCATTTAAATGTAATCAGACTCCGGAAGTAAGCGATGGCCTTTCCTTTCAAGAAACGGATGCTTTGCATGCTCTGACCCTGCCGGTACCGGAAACGGTGAATTCTCCGGAAGGTCATCTTATTGTTTTTCGCACGGCCACGAATTTTGTAAAATCTGACTTGGACAGCCTCCGCATTTTCCAGAGCTTCTTTCTGGCAGAGTACCGTCAGATGGCCACCCTGGAAACATCGAAAGAGCTCAAGAGCGTAACCGGCAATTTACAGTCTGCGGAGAAATCCAGAGAGAAGGCTCAGCAGGATCTGGAAAAGGTTCGCAACGATCTTCAGGCAAAAGCAGAATCCCTGCAGTCAGATAAGGGAAATCTTCTTTCGGAAATCGAGAATCTAAAAGCGGAACATGACCGAACTCTGGAACAGAGCCTGGCAGAGCAAAAGGAAAGCCTGGTGCAAAGCCATGCACAGGAGATTCAGACAAGAGATGATGAGTTTTCCAGTCGTCTGGAGAAAGAAAAGGAAACCCTCAAGAAGGACCTGGAGCAAAGCATTACCGATAAAGAAAACCGCATCCAGAAACTGGACGAAACTCTGGCAGATGTTCAAAGAGATCTCGAGGAAAGCCAGCAGCAGATCAATAGCTTGAGCCAGAAGCTGGCTGAATCAGACAGCAATCTCAATTCAGAATCGAAAACCCGCAAAGAACTGGAGCAGAAACTGGAGTCGGAAGTTAGCGCCAGGCAGTCTCTGGAAGATGAGATCTCCGAGAAATCAGATACGATTCAAAAGTTGAATCAGGAAATCAAGGATCAGCAGGAAACAGTCCGTAACCTGGAAAACCAGAAAAATGATCTCACAGGCAAGGTGCAACAGCTGCATTCCACCCTGGAAGATACAGAAAAGACCATCGAAGATCAAAAAGCGGACCTCATCAAGAAGCTAGAAGAGAGCGAAAGCGAATCTCTGGATCGTATTCACCGACAGGAAGCCGAAATCTCACGATTGACCACACAAAGAGATGAGCTGGAGAATTCTCTGGAAACGGCTAACAGCCTCCTGGAAGAAACCAATCGCAGTCTGGAGGCGGAACAGACCAGTCGCAGAAAAACCGAAGAAGAGCTACGGAGCGAAATCCAGACTTACGAAAGCCTGGTGCAGGAACAGAAAGAGAAATTCGAAAAGGATCTGGCATCCGCTCAAACAGAAAAAGAAGCTAAGATCGCAGAAATCAGTCGGCAAAAGGACGAAGCTGTCCAACGAATCACAGAAGAGAAAGACAGTCGCATTCGAGAGCTAACTGCCGAACATGAAAGTCGCCTCCAGAGTCTGCAGGAAACCAGAGAAAAGGAAATCAGCGAACTACAATCCGAGTTGGACAATACCATCGAGACATTGACTCAGGAAAAGACGGCAGCCCTGGAACAATTGCGAAGTGAAAAGGATGCAAGGATTGAAGCACTGAAATCGGATCTGGAAGGCCAGATCCAGAATCAGAAACAGGATTACGAAGAACAGCTGCGCAAAACCAGGGAAAAGGCAGAGTCTGACCTTATCAATCTGCAGAATGAAAAAGATCAGGAGATTCAAAACATCCGCAACGATGCAGACACCAGAATCGCAGATATTCAAAACACTCTGGAACAAAACGAAAAGGAAGCCACGGAAAAATACGAGCAGCTATATCGCACTTCTCAACAAAATGAGACTGCGTTGCGCGAAGAGGCTTATAAACTTAAGAACCTCTACGAGCAGGTAAGCGGCAGTCTGGCCCGGGAGAAAGAAGAACATTCCCAGAACAGGAGCCGACTGGAAAAAGAGCTGGCCAATCGTCAGGAAGAAATACAACGCCTGGAAAACACAATAGCAGAAAACCGCTCAGAGTATGAACGATCTCTGGGAGAGGCAAAGGATGAAATCCAGGAAAAGGACCAGAACATCCAGCAGCTGACCGGCAATCTAAAGAACAGAGATGATCGCATCCACAACCTGGAAATTCAGAGAAATCAGCTATCCGGAGAAATCGATTCTTTGAAGCAGAGCATCGCAGCAACCGAAAAGCAGCACCAGGACCAGGTACTGCAATTGGAAATGGAGCGTGACTCCATTCGTTCGGAGCTGGAGCGAAAAGTTCGAAACCTGGAAATCGAACTGGAAAAAACATCCGGTGAGCTGGAACAGACCAGACAGGACCTACGGATTACCACTCAGGAACGAAATAGACTCAATCAGGAAAAGCACGATCTGCAAACAGAGGTATCTGCACGCAAGCAAACCATTCAGGAAAAAACTGAAGAAATTCAATCTCTCAACACACTGATTGAAGACCTGAAAAAGGAAAGCAGCAAACTGGAAAATCTTATCGCAGAAAAGAACCAGTCTATCCGGGAAGGACATCAGAACGAGGAGCGGCTTCGCAAAGAGATTGGCGCTCGCAAAGAGCAGGAAGCGCGTCTAACTCGAGACATTCGGAACCTGGAAGGTGAAATCGCAGAATTGAATGGCCAGGTTCAGGCCAGAGACAACAATATTTCCAATTTGAATCAGCAGGAGACTCGTCTCAAGGAGACACTCACCCAGAGACAGAGAGACCTGGACAGTGCGAGGAATAGAGAAGCACAATTAAAGGACGACCTTGATAAGGCCCTGGCCCGGGAAAAGAACTCTCGCGAGGCAGGCTACCTTCTGGCCAGTGCGGCAAGATCTCTGAGCGAAAGCCAGACATTCGAAGAAAAGCTTTCTATTCTGGACCGACAGGTATTTGCGAACTACAAGCTGCAACGCCTGAGCGTTTTTACTCTCCTGGATGAGGATCTTCTGGAACGATTCTACAGCCGTAATGTTCCGGATTTTCCGGTGCGAGCATCTATCCCACTGGCCTCCACATTCTTTGGGGAGGCTCTGGCCACTCACCGACCGGCTATTCTAAAAAGAAAAGGCGATGCCTGGCCTTACGATTTGCCTGAACTTGAAATGCAAGACAACAGAGAATTCTTTCTGGCGGATCGCGATGAAGAGAACCCTGAAACCGGAATCATAAAGAAGATTCAGAAAGGACGAAAGACCGAGGAAGTTTACGTACTTCTGCCGCTGGTGGAAGGGGACCGTACCCGTGGGCTTCTGGTGGCTACCTTCCCTGCTAAAACTGAGATAAGCGATGCAGATCAAAAGCTTCTCGAAAGTCTCATTCCTTTCGTATCCACTTCGTTTCAGTATGAAAAGAACCGCTCCCATCTACTGGTGGCCGAGAAAAACATTCGCATTTCCGACGAAATTCAGGATTATCTGCACCATCGGTATCTGGAAAGCTCTCGAGGAATCCACAGGTTGCTGGACCAGAAACCGGAAGGATTACCGGATGAGCTATTTGTAGACATTAAATCCGTCTCCAGGAGCATTCTACCCCCTCTGGTGGATCGATCCCAGAATCTGCCGGCCAAACTAAAAGAGTACATTGAGGGATTCCAGACCAGAGCAGAAGAGAACGGAATGGAATTCGAAGTAGATTGGAGCGACGGAGCAGCCAAAAACGTTAAGGCTCGTATAGGAGATCGGTTCAGAAATCTATTCTGGCTGGTTACCGAGGCTATTGACAATGCCATCAAACATAGCGATGCTCGCTGGCTACAAATCAAACTTGTGGAAAAAGACAATACAATATCCCTTTCCATTACAGACAATGGCGAAGGCTTGATTCGCAAGGCAGGAAGCACCAATCCTGATCGCGGCAAAGGACTCCATGCTATTCGCACCATCGCGCAGTCACTGTTGGCGAATTTGAACATCGCAAAGGGACCTCGTGGATATGGAACTGCGATTGTGCTTAACTGGGACCTTGCACAGCTCGAGCGAAATCCTGAAGATATGATTCAGCAGGAGGCTTGACAGCAAAGCGGCGACTGTAACGGATGCAATAGAGAGCTATGCGAAAAGCGCGGATCAAAGATCTGAAGCGTAGCCTGGCGCTACTGGCCCTTTTGGGCTTTGCAATTCAGTATCCCATACCGGAGCTGCATGAATGTCCACGCCTGCAACCTGAGCTTGCTTCGGAGCATTCCGGGCAAGCACACCGCTCCAATGCCTCGGGTCCGGAGCAAAATGCCGGAAACCAAAAGGATAGTCATCCTGGTCATAATGCAGTGGCCCCTGCGCCTCCCTGCCATGGAAGCAATTCCAGTTCCACAGAGCATTCCGAGGATGCCGGACATCAGCATGAAAGCTGTCCGGTTTGCCAGGGTTATCTAACCCTTGGCGTTCTATATTCAATCATAATAATCTGTCAAATTCGGCTGGATGGAACCGTTGCCTCTTCGGTTCCGGTTTTAAGAGTTGGGTCCTCTCGGAGCCGATTCCGGTTTCTGTCCGTGCTACCTCGCCCTCCCCCCTTTCGCTAAGGCCGCAAGAGGCCAATACGTCCATAAAATTGCCCGAGATCGGAGTCTTCCGATGCTCTGGCTCAGCCTTGCCAGTTCAGCGAATTCTGATCTTAAACGCATGTCAGGACCGGCGATAGGCTGATGTATTGGCTCCATCAGGCCCTCTTACCGGAACAGTAGTACCTTTCGATGGCAGGTATCCTGTTCAATAATGCTCCCTGGCTTTGCCTTCCCCTCGGGATTAACACCGAGAGAGGTTTACCGAAGGGAGCGCGAAAGTATGAAGAGGTAATTTTATGATTAAGAAAATCTCTATGGTCATCGTGTCTGTATTGTTGATGTCCTGTAATGAATCCAGTAGCAGCGACGATGCACTGACTTTGCTGGCTCTGGCAGCTACTCCGGTAAGCATGCCTGTGAGCCTTGTCGTGCATGATACGGCCGTATCATGCAACCAGACTTTTACAATGGGCGGGAACAGTAATGTTCAGATTCGGGACTTTAGACTATATCTATCCGAATTCGCCTGGATAACTCCCGCGGGCGAAGTTAATGCCACAGTTCCGGACGTAACTGGATGGCAAAAGGATGGAACGGTATTAATCGATCTCGAGAACGGTACCGGCCATTGTTCCACTTCGGGCACCACAGATACAAATTCTCAGATAATCATATCTGCCCCTCCGGCGGATGCCACCGGTCTCTCCTTCTCTGTGGGTCTACCTCTGGCCCAGAACAAACTGGATAATGGTACCTCGGAAGCACCTTTCAACATTACTGCAATGTACTGGTCCTGGACCAGCGGCTTTAAGTTCACAAAGCTTGAGTTCACCGATGGTACAAACGTGATCAATTTTCATCTGGGTTCCCGCACCTGTACGGCTACAGTGAACTGCACCGAGGAAATGAAAGGTCGAGTCACTGTTTCCGGAGTAGACGTTGGTAAAGGTATTCAATTCGATCTTGCGGAATGGTTCAACGGCCAGACCTATGCAAGCAATACATGCATGGGAAATTCGGTAGGCGATGCAACGCTTTGCGGAGTTATGCGAAATCGAATGGGCATGAACCAGAGCACCGGCGAAGCAAATTCCTCAAATGCCAGGGGATTTGAGGCTCGATAGCTATGATATATCGCATCAAACCTTACCGGTCCGGTAGAATCGTACCTTCGGTCCTTGTCATTGCAGCTGCCTTTCTGGGCAGCTGTAATAAGGAAACCACAAACAATGATGGGCTGCTTCTCGCCCTTGCGACCAGTGGCGGCTGTAACCCTTACGAATGGGGACTACCCTCGAATGTTCCTGCACCGGTGGTTCCCACTGATAATTGCCAGACAGAAGCCCGGGTGGAACTTGGACGACATTTGTTCTATGACAAAGCCCTGTCCAGGGATCAGAGCATGTCCTGTGCAAGCTGTCACTTTCAGTCGAGAGCTTTCGCTGACGGCAGGGAACGGCCCCGGGGTATCGTCCATGCCGGTCATCCTATAGGCGAGTTGCATGCAAGGAATGCTCAGCATCTTACAAATGTTGCCTATAACAGTAAGCTAACCTGGAATAACCCGTTGCTGGCCAGCCTGGAAGGTCAGGCCCGGGTTCCTCTGTTTTCGGAGTCAGGTCCCAACTCCATTGTGGAGCTGGGGCTTCAGAATACCGACTACCTGAATACCATCCAGGCCGACGAAACCTATAGAAATCTGTTCGAGCAAGCGTACGACGGAAACATCAATGAGCAAAACGTGCGATTCGCTCTGGCTGCCTTTCAACGATCCATGATGAGTTTTGACTCTTCCTGGGACAAGTTCACTCGGGGCACAGGTTCGGCAACTCCTGCCCAGGTTAGGGGATTCGAGCTTTTTAATGGCGAGGTTGCGGAGTGTTTTCATTGTCATGGTGGATTTAACTTTTCTGACAGTAGTCTTCATTCTAATTCCGGCGCCCTGGAGTTTGCCTATCATAACAATGGCACATACTCGGACCCGGAATACGATTCGAAGGCTACCACTGGCCTGGAAGATATCACCGGACTCAGTATCGATCGCGGCAAATTTCGAGCGCCATCATTGCGAAACCTCGGCCTTACCATGCCCTACTTCCATGATGGCTCGGTAAACTGTACATCGCCTCCATCCGATCCTTCCGACCAGAGCGCCATGGAAGCCTGCGCACGAGAAGCTCTCCGAAAAATTGTAGATATGTATCGGGCTGGCGGTGATGCGGTGAAAAGAGGGCAGACAGTTGGAACCTCCGTCGACACCACACTTATTCGTCCTTTCACCATCTCCGACTCAGATAGAAATGATATAGTGGAATTTCTACTGGCACTAACGCAGTGGGACTTTGCGACAGACAGCCAGTTTAGCAACCCACGGCAGGGAAACCCAAGGTTTGGCCCATGATTCAAAGATGGTCTCGAAAGTCTTTTCCTACCCCACCATGGTCGATGTTCAGGGATCCCTCGAAATGGTGGTCATGGAGGTTATGGATGAATCGCTTCGCGCAGTATGTAATTGTTTCGAACGGTGCCCAAAAGAGTTATCCATCTTTCTTATTGGCAATTATACTGTTCGTTTCACTAATCAGCAATTGCGTTTACGGCCGCATCACCGACGGTGAGGAGGAGCAAAGTGCCCTGGCATCATTCCTTCTTGGTAGCGCACGTACAGATCTTCAGTTGCAGCTAAGATTCACGGACGGCGGATCCGATGCTATAGACCAATTCAGTAGCGGTGGAGCTGCCATTGATCTGAGCAGCCTCGAGATCGAAATCCAGGAGGTGGAAATCATCTATGATCCTGGTTTCTTTCAGGGGATCCTGACGAAACTGATGTATCTACACAGAGAAGGGGAACTTCTGGCCCATGGCGAAGAAACCGTATCTACGACAAGTAGCTTTCGCACATCAGGGGGAACCTTCATACTCACTGGAGGAACGGCCACGGATGCAGGCGGACGGAACTACCAGCCCCTGGATCTGGCATTAAGGGTACCGCCGGGACAGATCCGGAGTATTCGATTGCACATCGGGCGGATTACTTCTGCCGGAACCTCCGATGCTACACCCTTCGGTAGCGCCTCTACGGAGTTGGTGGATTCTTCGGTAATCTTCAATTGCACTTCCAATCCGTCCCTGAATCAGTCCGTGAGTAAGCCACTGCTTTTGAACCATAGTATACTCTTTGCCAATGGTACCGGTAGTGCATCAATTAGAAACAACGTTGCTTCCGCTTCCTTCGTTACGGAGACAGAATGTTTTACTCTCTGATCGGGAAACATCTCGCTCTTCGCTGGACCTGGCCCTTCGCCCTTAAGCGGAAGACCCTGGCCGGATCTCGCAAGCCGCAAGAGGCAGGGAATACAGCAAAGATCTCGAGGCATCTGAACTCTTTATTGATTCTTCTACTGCTTACCCTTTTTGTTTCGGCCACCGATCTGGCCGCTCATCATCCTTCGGGAATTTCAGGCGTGGCTGGAAGCAATCCGCTTCCAGCGGATCGAGCAACTCTGGACTTCGAGTATAGAAAGGGAGAGCGTGGCAATCGAAATGTGCTTTTAAGCCGTGCCGGTGTAGAACTTTCATTTCTCGATGATTTTTCATGGCGTCTGGAATTGGGTCACATCGCCTTTTCGCAGAAAGATGCACCGGATGCGGCCCGATGGCTGAGACCAAGAACCGGACTACGATACAGCCTTGATCTGCATCCTTCCTTCCTTCTAGTGCTGGACGGGGACATAGGTTTCGCATCCAGCGGAAACAGCATGATCGATGAGCCCTTCTACGATTCGCAAACAGGAATTACAGCCGGCTACATCTATGAATCCTTTACTATTCTAGCTCGGCTGGGCGGCATTTTTCCCATCGGCGGATTACCTGACAATAGACAACAAACGGCATACCCGTGGCAGGAGCCAGAAACCAGGGTGGATCGAGAACTTTTCGAACTCGAAAAGGTAACTCAGGTCTCTATTCGTATTGCGTACCGGTGGGACTGGTTTGAACCATTTGCAGGGGGACTCTATCGAAAGCCTCATAGCGGAGTACTAATTGAGAAGGGGGAAAGTCACCCGGAATTCTATCGACACTGGGAAGTGGGCAGTGGATTCTATTTCGGAGATTGGCACGTTTCTCTCGCGTATCAGAAACCCTTCACGCCCTTAGAAAGCTACGACGTGGAGAGATTCTTTCTTTCCCCGGAAGGTCTACCAACACGTAGAAACCAGGAGAAGCTTCAGGATGAGATTTTGATCTTCTCCGTCGCATTTCATTTCTAGATTCCGGAAGTTCGTAACATGGGAAGCTGAAGAATCATACTCTGCAGCAACGCCACGCCTTCGCCGGGTCGCTCTTTCCGGCGAAGGTCCAGATCAACTAGTGAGCAAGTGACCAAAAGCGTTTCTCCAAGGAGAGGCACCCGGCCGACTGGCTCTAGATTATACAAAGATCAATTAACCCTTTACGCATATTAGCTGCTTCAGTGTATGGACCACTTCCACCAGGTCTTTTTGATTCGCCATGACGGAATCAATATCTTTGTAGGCCCCTGGAATTTCATCCAGAACTCCCCCGTCTTTGCGGCATTCCACTCCCCTGGTTTGATCCTGCAAATCCTTGATGGAAAACTCCTTTCGAGCTCGGTTCCGGCTCATTCGCCTGCCCGCTCCGTGGGACGCGGAATGAAAGGAATCAGGGTTTCCCAGGCCTCGCACGACGTAGGATCTGGTTCCCATTGATCCGGGAATTAATCCCAATTGTCCCTTTTGCGCGCTAATAGCCCCTTTTCGTGTTACCAGGAGTTTTTGAGCAAAGTGGGTTTCTTCTGCCACATAGTTATGATGACATAGTATGCTTTCGCCCAGCTCCAGGCCCGGAAAGAAACCTCTCTGCAAAGCCCTGAAAATCAGCGCAGCCATAGTGATTCGATTGCAGAAAGCATACTCTTGAGCCCAGGTGAGATCTCTTCGGTAATCCTGCATTTCTTTCGTGCCCGCAAGAAAGACGGCCAGATCAGGATCCGGCAATTCCGAGTTATGGGCCAGCTTTCGTGCCAGGGAAATGTGGTAATCCGCAAGGCTCTTGCCAATGTTTCTGGAGCCAGAATGCAGAAAGATCCAGACCCTTTCCTGTTGATCATGCACAAGCTCGATGAAGTGGTTTCCTCCACCGAGAGTTCCGCATTGATTTTGAATTTTCTGAGACTGAGAAGAACCGAGCACCGACTTTGTCAGGTGACGGGCCTTGCGAAAGTTATCCTCCACTCTTCTTCGATCCTCATCGCGCAAATACAGACCGGGATTTCCCACTACTGTGTCCCGGTGTGCTTTAAACCCCACGGGAACGGTGGACTCGATTGCATTACGCACTCCGCGAAGATTATCAGGTAAGTCTCCGAGTCTTAGATTTGTGCGAAAAGCTCCCATTCCACAGCCAATGTCCACTCCCACAGCGGCGGGACTCACGGCTTCCTTCATCGCAATCACAGAACCCACGGTGGCACCCTTTCCGAAATGCACATCTGGCATGGCTGCAACGTGCTTATAGACCCAGGGTAGACTGGCAATGTTTTTGAGCTGCTGGAAAGCCTGACCTTCGATTTCTTCCGGGGATGTCCAGATTCGGATTGGAAGATTGTCTGTTTCTATTGTATGGGACATGATCGACCGCTGCCTCCGAATTCAACTTCAATCGGAAGCAAATTCCTGAGTAATACTAAGACTAATGGGGTCAAGAAAAGGTTCCCAGAATGTGAAGCCCCAGGCCCCCCGTTTCCGGGCCGCATAAACAGCGGGCCGTGATCTTAAGCCGAACCTCGCCGGTGCTGCCCATCCGACCGGCCGCATAAAAAGCCCGCCGTGATCTTAAGCCGAACCTCGCCGGTGCTTCCCATCTGACCGGCCGCATAAAAAGCCCGCCGTGATCATAAGCCGAACCTCGCCGTTGCTGCCCATCCGACCGGCCGCATAAAAAGCCCGCCGTGATCATAAGCCGAACCTCGCCGGTGCTTCCCATCTGACCGGCCGCATAAACAGCGCGCCGTGATCATAAGCCGAACCTCGCCGGTTCCGCCCATCTGACTGGCCGCATAAAAAGCCCGCCGTGACCTTAAGCCATACCTCGCCGGTGCTTCCCATCCGACCGGCCGCATAAAAAACACGCCGTGACCATAAGCCGTACCTGGCCGGTGCTTCCCATCCGACCGGCCGCATAAACAGCGCCCCGTGATCATAAACCGAACCTTGCCGGTGCCCCCATAAAATCCTGGGCTGGACCGGACCTGTGACCCGGTCCGTATCTTGAGGATGAGAAGCGAATGAGACACTAGCGATCCTCTCAAGAGGCGGGGAGAACGAACCTGCGGAGCCAAATCTGACTCAAATACATTGAAATACAGAAGGGCCGGTTAACGAAAGCCACGGTTGTGCCCAGGCCAAGAATCCAGAGACCTGGATAATATTGAAGCCCCTGGATGCGGCCTACTCTTTAATTTAGGTCTGCGTGCAGGAAGACAAAGCTATGAAATCAATCGTTCACAGTCCACTCGGCAGAGCCATCTTGGGGGCATTCTTTTTCACTTTTCTGGCACTATACGTCCCTATTTTTCTAGTTCATGCGCGGCTCTTACCTTTGATTGATATCATACCGGATATTGATTTCTGCGATATGCAGGCTCCTACCAACCGGGATACCGAGCGTTGCGATGCAGCGCTTTGGACGGTCTTCAGTGTCTATTCCCTGTTTTTGCTCACCCTCGGCCTGCCTGTTTCCCGGTGGTCTACCTCACTCAAGAGATTCTGGTCTTTGCTGGCTCTCGCGGTAGTATTGGCTATTTCCTTCTGGGCAGTCCTCCTGGGCGTACCGGTGGCGGCCAGCTTCTTCGGTACCGGAAAACAGGCTGCATTAATGGGTGAACTGGATGCGATATTGTTCCTCGGAGGACCAATATTATGTGCTCTGGCTTTCCTGACCTTTTACGGCTTACCGCGAATTCCGATAGGTAAGCCCGGGCCCGTCCGCTCGCAATCTACGCCATGAATAAGTAGTTAGCGGCATTGTTGATATTTAGAAGCGGAAAAGGTCCAGAAATCAGGCAGTTTGGGGAGTCCTATTCTTTCACAGGTCTCAGGCTTGATCGAATAGCGGAGTCGCTAATAATTTAGATTTAAAAAATCGGAGATGAGACTGTTCAGGAGTTGTGAAGGGGAATTTGGGTCAGGGAAGACTCGAACTTCCGACCCCTTCCTTATCAGAGAAGTGCTCTAACCAACTGAGCTACTGACCCGTTAAATGCAGTGTGTTTCTCAGGCCCCATGCAGTAAAGCATTTTTGAAACAATGGCTACTCCCTGCCCTGTTTTCCAGGGCAGCGGACCTACAGAGTTATTTCCTGGCTTTTTTTGCAGTCTTCTTCGATTTAGCGGCTTTCTTAGATTTCTTGGCGGCCTTCTTTTTGGCGGCCTTTTTCGATTTCTTTACAGCCTTCTTCTTGCCGGAAGATTTTTTGCTGGATTTCTTCGAAGTAGAACTACTTCCCTTCGGAGTGGCTTTGCTCTTTCCCTTTACTGGCCCTTTGGACTCAAAGAAAGCTTTCAAGGTCTTCTCGCCAACACCGGCTGAAAGCTTGTATATCTCGGCCGGATCCGTAACTCCATGTTTCTGGCAAATCGCCACCTTTCTGCGCAGGTAGCGGATATAGGTGACAGATGTGGCCAATTTTTGAGCCAGATCTCCCTCGGACATGCTGTAACTTACTACATGTTTCCAGTTCTTTTTGAGTTCTTTAGCGTCTACTCCGCCCGGAGCATCGTTTTTACGATAGTCTCTCTCCGCATAGTATCGCACTGCGTATTCGCGTTTACTCTGCTTGATCCCTTCAGTAATGTTTTTCTTTCTTTTTCTGGTAGTATTACTCATTCGAATGACTCCCATTCGCATAAAATAAACGGCCGGTGGATCGCGCAACTCGATTACAGAATTCGAACCCCTTCGCCAGTAATTTTTGATTCAGCATCTTCGCCAACTCGATAGGAAGAATGGGAATCAACACCGACCTTCGCAATCCCCTGGACTGCAAATGCGAAGTAGCGTTCAGCAGAAGTTAGTATCTCGGCCTTTGTGCTAAAGGCAGCAGGGGGCACCGCGCTTCAATTGCAAAACAGGCCAGCGCTGGATGGCTGGCCTGTCAATTCTTACAGTTTTGGATTAATCCAGAGTGGTTAGTTTTTGAGACGTTCCCGGTCCTGAAGGATGTTTTCCACTTCCCGTTGCCATTCCAGAGCCTGATTCGTATAGGCCCCTTCCGGAAACTGAGATGCAGCCTTTTTGAATTCTTCGTAGGCCTCTTTCACTTTCGCCCGATCAAACAGAATGATGCCTCGCTGAATATATGCGGCCTGATCCAGAGAAAGTGCAGGATTCTCAATAACCGCTGTATAGTATTCAAGGGCCTGGTCCTTCTCGCCACCCGCGCTCAGGCTTTCGGCCATCCAGTACAGGACCTTCTCTCTGAGCTCGGAGTCCGGACCAGCCTTCAGGGCGGCCTGAAACTTTGATACAGCCTCCGGATACTGCTTATCCCTGAAATGTTTAATGCCGGCTTCATATAGAGCCTGAGCATTTCCTGGCTTCTCTTTCGAGTCTTCTTTCTCTGGCCTGGTTTCTTTCCTGGGTTTTCGAACCGGCCTTTGAGTCTGGCTCGCGGGCTTCTCATTCTTTTTCTTTAGAGAAGAATCAATTAGATAATCTTCATGGTAGTAGTAGCGAATTCTGGGATTATCATCCAGCAGCTCAGCTCGCTCGACCTCTGCATGCAGATTTCCGGGGCTGTATTCCAGTGCTATGCGATAATTTCTCTCCGCTTTCTTCTTCTGGCCGGTAAGTCTATAGTAGTCGCCAAAAGTGGTATGAATCCTGGATTTGATAAGATTGTTCTGAGTACTTGCCAGAAGCTCCTGGAGAATTGATTTTCCCTCTTCATCATGTCCAAATAGAATTAGCAAACGCCCCAGCAAATACTCGGTCTTTTCACGTAGATCTTTATCCTGAACGCCTTCACCTCTAAGACTGCGTAGATGCTCCACAGCCCTGTTGCGGTCCCCCAGGCGATCCAGGCTGGCGGCAATCCCATAGGAGGCCCTCTGATTTATGTCTTTACCAAGATCTCTGGAAAGCACATGCACAAAGCGATCATGAGCCTTCTGAGCAGATTCCAGTGAATTCTGTGCCAGATACTCTTCGGCTTCGCGCAGATCGCTGAGTCCTTCTTCCATCTTGATCTGTTCCCGTGCATCGGGACTACCTGCGAGATTCATCTCTCCCAGCACCTGACTGAATCGCCATTGGTCCAGTGCAAGAAATGACGTTCCTGCAGTAAGAAAGAGCAGGCCTGCGATAAATATTGCTCTCTGTGCGGATAACATTATTCGGTCCTCTCCAGACTTCGTCGATACCAGAACAACGCTCGATCCCCAAACTGATCGATGATGTCCTTGCGACTGAAAATTGTCCGGGCCTGATCATACTGCCCGGTAAAATAATAGCTCTGTCCCTGATAGAAGAGCGCCTTCACTCGCACTTCCTCCGGCAGATCCTTTTCCTGCAGGAAGTTACGCACTTCATCCACACAATCCTGATATTTCTGGATAGCATAGGTTCGTCCAAGTATCTTCTTCAATCGATCATCCGCATCTGGCTTTGTATCTGTAGTCTCGGGTTCGGTGGCTGTCTCCGGACCCAGAGGATTCGGAGTGTGATACACATTTGTCTTCTTCTTCGCTGGATAATTCTCAACGAAGGCATAGTAGTACTTCTGACCACCGGTCCGATCCAGATACCTGCGCGCCGTCACCGGGATTTCTGCAAGAAAGACACCGGTGCGCTCTATGGCTTTAATATCCGGGATCGGTTCCTTGCTGCGATACAGAAACAATTGGACTTCCTCTTCGGTTACGCCGGAGCGAAACTTCCACTCGAATACCACGGCATCGCCTTCCACACTTGCATTCAGCTCTGAAATCCTACCATCACCTGGCTTTTCAAATAGATTGGGCTCATCCGGGTTAAAGCTGGCCCCGCGAATTGTTACTCCAAATGCAGTGAAAGTTCGGCCCGCCTGGAGTTCCATGATCTTGCGACCGGAAGTGGATCTTGGAATCAATGCATAGAAGTATTGACCAGGTCTCAGACCTGTATCGGTAAAACCTTTTGCTCCGTTAGATACAGTGCCGATCTGCTTCGCTCTTGAAAGTGCCTGCAGATCTTGAATGGGCTCGGAGGAGCGATAGACTTCGTAGTCCTTGATGGCCGGACCCGGATCCACCCATAGTAGGCGAATGGTATCCTTGCTTGCCAGATAGGCCATAAAGGAGCCGGGCAGAAAGTTATCGAACTCCATCTTTCGATCTGGCCGAACATAGGTATGGCTGATGTAAGACTCGTTCAAGGTGAGCTGAGGATATTCCTTCTTGTTCACGCAATCGTATACAGCCACGCCATAATAGGTCTGGCTACCATCGGCCGGATTAACGTCTTCAAAGAACGGGCTTTCTTCTCGGGATTCGCCCAGGCGAGTGGCCTTTGCCAATCGCTCTGCGGAGTCCAGCGGTTCTGGCCCTCGGTATACATGATAGCGAATGCCAGGAACCGGAGATTTTTTCCAGTTAAGCACTACTCCCTTTTCTGTATTCACAGCCACCATATCCAGAACCTGAAACTCTTCTGGCTTATAGGCTCGATCCCTGTCTGCTGTGCAGGAAGTACCATCGGAAGGACCGGTTCGTCCAACAATGAATGGCACCGATGTATAGTTCTGATCTGCGATGAGCTTCAGCCGTCCATCCCTGGACAGCTCATGAGTGGCCACAATGGCATAATAGTACGTTCCCTGAGGAATGTCTTTATCGATGAACGTTGTATTGGTTGGCTCCAGAGGCTCGGGGGTCAGGTTATATGAGTTGAGCAGAATCTCTCTGGTCGTAATGGGTCTGCTATATCTTACTATGTAGAGATTGGTAGAAAGATCCGGATGGGCTTCCCAGGAAATCTTGGCCGAGTTGGGGAACCTGGAATCAGGAGAGACTGTAAGGTTTCGCACTCTGGGGTATCCACTGTCGCCCTCGGGCCTCTGAGTATTCTCGTTTTCCGGAACACCGTCTTCGCTGCGATTATCCGGCGGTTGCTCATTGGAAATGCCCGTGGGATTGCCCTGGGCCATGGGCAGAGGGTCGATGCCCGGAATTTTATCCGGCCGTTCTATACTAAAAAGGCTACCCATTGCCACGAAGACAAAGCAAAGTGTGAAATACCGTCTCATTATCTATCCCTATCTGAGCCTATTTCTACTATCGGACTTGCAGATTAGCAAATTCAATTGAGATCTTGCAAAAAGGGGCCGATAAAGGCTGCACCGGTGAAATCAAATGCGCGGACTGCCCTTCTACGAAGATCCAAAATACCATCGTTATCTGCTCTCGCAGGCCAGAGCCGACCTGTTCCCGGTAAATCGAATCTTGAACCAGCTCCCTCTCCATGATACCTACGATGTTCTTGATTTTGGCATGGGGAATGGATACTTCCTGGATGCTTTTCTGAAGCATTTGCCAGAAACCGGGCACCTCTGGGGCGCCGAATGCCAGGAACTATTAATAGACTACTGCTTACAGAGAAAGGTTAAAGAAAAGATCGAGCGTTTTACTCCTTTTTATGTTGAAAGAACCGAACATCCGCTGCTTCCAGACTGGATTCCGCCCATGGATCTTATATTCTGCAGTTGCGTTATGTCTACTTTCGCCGATCCTACGCTGGCCCTGCGAGGGATCGGTCGTGTGCTCAAGGATAATCGGCCTGTAGTGGTGATTGACTGGGAAAGAAGGGAATCCCCTTCCGGCCCGGAAATACAGCAGAAAGTATCCAGAGATCGTATGGAGTATTTTATTGATGAAGCAGGTTATAACATTGCTCAGAGACTCAGAATCAATGAGTTCGTCTATGGTATAATAATGTACAAGGATCCGGAAAAATTCGAAGAGACTGTTTATTATCAAATGTAACAGCCACTGCAATGAAATCGAGACGAGCCGGCCCCAAAAGATCCGGGAGACATTACTAAAATCGCCCCGCAAGGTTTGAGCCTTTCTCTCCGGAAATCAGGTATGCATCCGGTTCTTCAGGTTCGATGAAGACCAGAGTTCCCGGGCAGGAGGGTTAGAATAGACCCGTCTATTGCGAAGTCAACGGCAGCAATTCCTTCAGATTCCCGGACACAGAGCGATCGGAAGCGGCGTCATTCAAATGAAATAGAGCCAGACGACCGGAAAGCTTTTGAATGTCCTGGATGCTCGCATCCGAAGAAACGGGAAACTCTATGCGTATATAGTCATCGCTTAATGCCTGAGCTGTAGATTTTTCTGAATCCAACCTTTCTATGACTCCCACCCGACTCTTTCCCTGGAGACCGGACACGAGTTTTTTCCATTGTGAATTGGAATAATTCTGGAGAATCCGCACTCGTTCTTTTGCAAGTCCGCGATCTACAGGATCCGGTAGATTCAGCGCATCGGTACCTTCCCGGGGCGAATAGGGAAATCCATGCACCTGGACAACATCCAGATCTCGCAGTAAGGATAGGGTTTCCTGGAAATGGGACTCTTTTTCTCCGGGAAAACCGGTAATTACATCGGTTCCAAGAAATACATCGGGGTTTACCCTTCGCACGGTTTCCATACGTTTTCTGTAGCTTTCTGCGCTATAGGTTCTTCGCATGAGTCGCAGAATGTCTCGACTCCCACTTTGCAGGGGCACATGAAAATAATTGCAGAATCGTGGATGTAAACTCAATTCAGCCAGCTGTTCGTCCACATCGCAGGGCTCGATGCTACTGAGCCTCAGTCTGCTGTAATCCAGCTGGCGAAGGATGGAATAGATAAGCTCATTAAAGCTACGATCCTGGTCTCTGTACCATCCTGGATTCACCCCGGTCAGTACAATCTCTGGAATCCCCCGATCGTTCAAGCGACGAACATGATCCAGGATTTCCTCAAAGGACCTGGAAACACCGCCTCCTCTGGCCCGGGGGATCTTACAGTAGCTGCATCTGCGATCACAGCCATCCTGAATCTTCAGATAGGCGCGGCTATGTCCCACAGGAAAGACATCACCATAGGCGAATGGATCCTCCAGCACCGGACGCTTACTTTCACCTTTCTTGCGATCCAGGCCGCCGGCTGAGAAGACCCGATCTGCTTCACTGGACAGATCTCCGGATTCCAGATCCTCTACGATGGATTTCAAACCGGTCTTACGATCGTTTCCCACCACGGCATACACCCCTGGAATTGAGGCCACTCGTTCGGGATCTGTCTGTGCATAACAGCCAGTGATTACAATTTTGCTTTCAGGGTTCTTTCGCAGGATCTTTCGAACCAGGGCACGGCTTCTGGACTCAGCCTGGTCTGTAACGGTACAGGTGTTGATAATAGCAATATCTGGCCCACTTTCCAGATTGGCCAGGCGATACTTCTTTTCTTCATCCAGGAAACGTGCGATGATACCGTCCGATTCAAATTGATTCAGACGACACCCAAGAGTATGGATTCCAACGGTCTTTTGCTCCGTTTCCGGCATCATGTAGTGGGCAACGTGGCCATATTTCGCTTCAGTGCCGGGTCGTTGGGCCGCAATTGCGAGGCTTTCTCCAGATATTCCCTGGCCTGCTTCAAATATGCATCTCTTCTGGCGCCGTCGGTGCGCGCTGCCAGAAGACTCAGGGTAAGGCCCAGATTGTTCAGCAGACCAAACTGCAGCTTCTTATCCGATGTTCCAATTCTGGCCGCATTGCGCAGTCGGAATTCTGCATTTTCCAGATCGCCAGCCTTCAGATAAAGTACTCCATCCAGATACAGAGCCCCAAAATGATTTGGATCGGTGGAAAGTATTTTGCTTACATGGGTTCTGGCCGGAGCCACACTGTCCAGAGCCATGTAGGCCAGCGCCGCTTCCCAGCGAATTTGAATGGAATCTGGATGTTTTCGAATGACATCCCGAATGTGAGCCAGGGATTTTCTGGGCTGACCGGATCTACGATACACAGCCGCCAGAAGTGCATGGGGCTCCGCCCGATCCGGATGATCCTTCATACAGTAGCGAAGGTGAGAAACAGCGTTGTCGAATTCGCCCTTCTCCAGATAGTTGGCTGCCGCCAGCATTCTAAATTCATAGGAGCTTTTGTAGTCGTCAAAAACAGACCGAATGGCTTCCAGGGAGTCTTCATACTTCCCCTGCTGAAAGAGCTGCACCGCCTCTTTGTAGCGAGGCAGGTCTTCGGCACTCAGTCCTCTGCCGCCAGGTAGCATGAGGGCTAGCAGCAAGGCACCGGTACACAGATATTGAATGGTTTGTTGCATTGGATAAGATCTCATTGAGGTTAAAAATGGCAGGGGCGTTCAGGAATGCCTGGAACGCTTCCTTACTATGCTTTTCCTGCGACCTTCTGACGAGGCAAGGAAATTTCGGGCAGGGTCCCTGAGCAGGAACCTTACCTGGACCCTGGATTTGCCCTCCAGAAGGTGATGCTCAATAGCTTCCTCGCCCACAATACGGGCATTTCGGTCGCAATGGAGTACCGGTACATCCACCCGGGCATCCTGAGCAATCATGGGCCCCAGATCGGCAATGAAATGACGGATGGGAACTATGGAGCTTCCTTCGTAGCTACTCTTGCGATATTTGAAGGAATACTCGATTTCTACGAACCTTGTGCGAGGCACTGCAGGTCTGCGATAGAAGGGGCGGATGCGGATGATTTCAGCCTGGCTGTTGGCCACCCGCTGCCATCTCCAGCGAGCCAGTCGAATACTGAGATACAGACAGATACCGGAAAGCAGGGCTGATCCGGCCAGCAAAGCGCCGGATTCTAATGCTACCTGATATACCGATACTGTCTGCGCTAGATTCAACTCACCTGACCTGTATTGGCCGGCCTTGCAGAAGGAGAGTCGGAACGAACGGAGACACCGCCAGACATCTTGATGTTGTTCTGAGTCTTGGCTTTCAATTCCTCTTCTCGTTTCCTCTTTTCTTCTTCCTTTTGCCGGACTATTTCTTCGTAATCAGACCAGGGCTTCTCGTCGAAGCTAAGTGCCTCGGCTGCGCCCTCTCCTTCTGAGCTTACAAAAATAATGGTCGGTTCGCGGAAGGCTCCTTCCAGGAATCTTTGAGCCATACGGTCCTCAATCTCTCGTTGCAGAGTTCTACGCAACGGACGGGCGCCGTACTTCTCGTCGAATCCCCTTTTGGAAATCCAATCCTTTGCTTTATCGTCCAGCTCCAGCAGGATCTTCTTATCGAAGAGCTGGGTGTTCATTCTTTCCACCATGATACCAATGATCTGGCGAATCTCCTGATTGGAGAGGGAGTGGAAACTTATGATCTCATCAATTCGGTTGAGGAACTCGGGGCTGAAGTGCTTCTTGAGCGCTTCCATGGCCTGCTCCTTCTTGCCGCTTTCTCGCAGGGACTCATCTTCGGCAAATCCTACACGGCCACCTTTCTGAAGCTCTCTTGCTCCCAGATTGGATGTCATGATGATAATGCAGTCCCGAAAATCCACTTTGCGACCGTGGGTATCGGTGAGGGTCCCTTCTTCCAGGATCTGCAGTAGAATGTTGAATACATCCGGGTGAGCTTTTTCGATCTCATCGAACAGAATCACCGAATAGGGATGGCGGCGAACGAACTCGGTGAGCTGCCCGGCATCGTCGTAGCCAACATATCCTGGAGGTGATCCAATTAGCTTGGAAACGGAGTGCGGCTCCATGTATTCGGACATATCCAGGCGGAACAGTGCCTGCTCTTCACCGAACAGAAAGTCGGCCACGGCTCGCGCCAGCTCGGTCTTGCCCACACCGGTGGGTCCCAGAAAAATAAAAGAACCAGAAGGCTTACGATGATCCTTGAAACCGGTACGGGAGCGGCGAACCGCACGACTTACCAGTTCGACAGCACTGTTTTGGCCTACAATACGGCGAGCCAGCTCCTGCTCCATGCGCAGCAGTTTCTCAGCTTCGCCTTCCTCGATTTTTTCCAGAGGAATACCTGTCCACAGGCTGATGACGGAGTAAACGTCTTCGTCGGAGATATCTACGGAATAATCCGAAATCTTCTCCTGCCAGTTGTTGATCAATTCCTGGAGCTGATCTTTCTTAACGTTGATTTCATCACGAATCTGCGCTGCCCTTTCATACTCCTGGGCTTTAACCATGTCATCTTTCTTCTGGGTGAGGATCTTGATCTCCTCTTCGAGATCCACAATCTCCTGCGGACGAGATGAATTGGCCAGCCGAGCACGGGAACCAGCTTCATCGATTACATCGATGGCTTTGTCTGGCAGATAGCGATCGTTGATATAGCGCTCGGCCAGTTTTACGGCAAGTTCCAGGGTTTCATCGGAATAGCGTACACGGTGATGCTGCTCGAAGGATTTTTTGAGTCCTTTCAAAATCAGATAGGCATCGTCCTTGGACGGCTCTTTCACCTGGATGGGCTGAAAGCGACGCTCCAGGGCAGAATCCTTTTCGATGTATTTTCTGTACTCGGTAAGGGTGGTGGCACCAATACATTGGAGTTCGCCGCGTGCCAGAGCAGGCTTCAGCATGTTGGCCGCATCAATGGCACCTTCAGCAGCACCCGCACCAATCAATGTATGAAGCTCATCGATAAATACGATCACGTTCTGGGAGCTTTGAATCTCGCGCATGATCTTCTTCAGTCGATCTTCGAACTCACCACGGTACTTTGTACCGGCGACCAGAGAAGCCAGATCCAGAGAAATCACTCTCTTTTCGAACAGGATATCTGGCACTTGATTCTGAATAATGCGTTCGGCCAATCCCTCTACAATGGCAGTCTTGCCCACACCGGCTTCACCAATCAGTACAGGATTGTTCTTGGTCTTTCGGCAAAGGACCTGAATAAGGCGCTGGATTTCCATTTCGCGGCCGATAACAGGTTCCAGCTTCTTGTCGCGAGCAAACTGTGTAAGATCGCGCGCAAACTCATCCAGGGTAGGAGTTCTGGATTTCTCTGTGGTTCCGCTGCGTCCACTGGGGGCCGGACCACTGGTGGCCACACCAAGGATTCTAAGTATTTCGCCTTTGATAACGGAATAGTTCACCTGGAAACTGGCCAGGGAGGCGCCGGCTACATTGTTGTTATCTCGCAGCAGCGCCAGAAGAATATGCTCGGTGCCCACATAATTGTGCTTCAGTCGGCGAGCTTCCTCTTTTGAATAATCAATGATTTTCTGGTATTTATCTGGATTGGGGGTGATCTCCAGAAGCAGAGTGTTACCACCCTGTCGGGCCCGACGCTCTACTTCTTTTCGTAGCTCGTTGAGATCGATACTCAGATTCTTCAGAATTTTGATCGCTACAGAGTCTTCTTCTCGAAGCAGTCCCAGCAGAATATGCTCGGGACCAATCATATCATGGCCCAGGCGTTTAGCTTCCTGCTGCGCGTATTCGTTTATGACTCTTTTAGCTCTCTTGGTAAAATCAAACATGGGGAGACCTCTACTCGGAAGGGGACGTCTGTACAATAAAAACTATGTCTCAGGGCAGTGTCACCGTCTTTTTTATTCTCGGCGGGTTCCCCCTGTTCAATGGCATGGTTAACCGTTATGAGCAAGAATTTTTTCGCCGATCTTTTGTTCCCGTACCATTAGACGAGCAAGATAGATTCTAAATCTTTCCAGAACGGAACGAAATCCCTGGGGGCCAGAGATAAAACGGGTGGCCAGCTGTATGTGCTGGCCATCGGGAAAGGATTTTTCTCCACTCCCCGGCCGGACCTCGAAGCCAGCTCGATGAAGTTCTTTCTTCCAGCGCAGCCAGGAAGGGTCTGCCAGAAGTGCAGGTATGCGAATTCGAGCCGAAATCCTGAGACCAGAACCACTGTTGGTGGGACAGCCGGTGAGGAACCCGAATATTGTTGAGTATTGCCATACAAAAGCACGGTCCAGATTGCGGATCTGGCGAATGATCTGAGCCAATTTGTCCTCGGCACCATTCAGATCGGAGCCAGAAATCCAGCTCCAACTAAAGCGAAAATGGTCTTCGTCCCCTACAATAATCTGTCTGCTGATTTCCGGATCCAGGGGCTTTTCCAGTGAACTGGAGAGGAATCCTCGGGGGGAAAGAAAAATCCGGGTGAGATTTTCGGAGTGATTCAGACCGTCTCTATAGTTCAATCCTGGAATGTTTCTTGCCATTCGAATGCGGAACTGAACCTGATCCAGGTCCACCTCTCTGGGGTCGTTCCAGGAATCGATTCCGGCTGGTAAAACAGGAGCAGGTTCCTGCTGATCCTTCACTATTTCAAAATAGGTCTGTAAACGGGCCATGGCATTTCTACCCGGCACTCTATAGCGGCCTGTCTTTTGAAAAACGCTCTTTCTGTAGGATTCAATTCCCTGAACAATGGAGCCGCGAAATACGCTGTAGCAATCCTCGCATCCGCACAAACCACTGCTAAGAAAGCTGTATTCGGAAATCCCGCAACCCGGGCATTTCAAAGAGTTCTCGGGCACAATGGCTTTCTTGCAGGTCTGGCAATAATACATCATCTGCCCGGCCTGCGGGTCAAAGATATGTACCGAGGATTCGCTTTGACAGGTGGGACAAATCATTACTGTAAATTAAATTACCTCCGCAGGGACACTTACTGCACGGCAGACCAGATATGGTCAATAGATTAAGAAAAGGATTCCAGATGACCTTCTTTCAATCTAAATCTACGGGGCACCCGACGGGCCAGATCCTGATCATGGGTTACAATCAGCATAGTAAATCCAAGCTGCTGCTGCAAACTCCAGAGTAGATCCGCCAGTTTCTCCGAGTTGTCCCGATCCAAGTTCCCGGTAGGCTCATCTGCCAGAATCAACTTCTTGCCACCTACCAGAGCTCTGGCCACTCCGGCCCGGGCCATTTCCCCGCCCGATACCTGCGAAGGATAATGATGCAATCGGTGTCCCAGACCTACATTCTTTAGCATCTCCACCGCATTATCTGTGCTTCTGGTCACATTCTTTCGTTGAATCCACAGAGGCATAATCACATTTTCCAGCACTGTAAAATCCGGGAGCAGATAATGATGCTGAAATATCAAGCCCACATTGGCAGCGCGAAAGTTTTCCTTCTGCCTTTCATTCATGGCCGTGATCTCTTCGCCGAAAATTCGCACCTTGCCTTCCACCGGAGTGTCGATGGATCCTACAATATGTAGCAGAGTGGATTTTCCTACCCCGCTGGCTCCCTCAACAGAAACGATTTCGCCGGCCCCTACGGTTAGATCCAGCTCACGAATAACGTGAACGATTTCGCCTTCGCCGCGATAGGATTTGGACATCCTTTCAATTTCTATGGCTGCTACTTCACTCATCCAGATTTCTCTCTACTCTTTGCCTTCCCTGACCTCTATTCTAATCGTTTCGAATGGTTTGCACTGGATCCTGCATGGCTGCCTGCCTTGCAGGGAAAAACCCTGCAAATCCACTGAGGATCATAGTGGTAAGGGCCACACCAAAGATGATGTTTAGATCCGCATTCACTGGCAGATGATCAAAGTAATAGATATTTCGGGGGATTAGATGCACCGGCGCGCAATTGCCGGACCACCAGATGCAGGCGGAGTTGATCATGTCTTCCACCAGTTGAATCACACTTTCCAGATGGTTGGCCATAAAGATGCCGGTGGCGCCTCCTACGGCGGTGGCCAGAAGTCCGATGAGCAGCGAATGTGCTGTAAAGATGATGAGCACCGAACCGGTGGGCAATCCCATGGATCTAAGCATCCCTATGGAGCGGCTTTTGGATCGCACCAGCAAATAGGAAGTAACCCAGATCCCTGCAACACCGGCCAGAATCAATAGTCCCAGAATCATTACCATCAGAGTCTTTTCCAGCTGCAGAGCGGCCAGGAAGTTGCCTCGCTCATCTCGAATGGTGCGAATGGAATATAGATACTGATTGCCGGGCAATGCTTCTCGAATCATCCGACGAGCCACGTCCAGATCCGATAGACTCTCCAGCTGAAAGATCACTTCGGTGCTTCGATTGGGCAGCCCCAGAACTCTCTGGGCCGTATTAAGAGAAAGAAAGATTAGATTCAGGTCGAACTCGTAGTAGCCCGTTCTAAAAAAGCCACCGATGGTAAATACCTGCTGCTGGACTTGCATCCCTTTGGTGAGTGCGCCGCCCCTGGGCATAAATAGCCGAATCTGATCTCCCACCTCCCAGTGGTAATACCGGGCCATCTCTCGTCCTACAATGACTACGTTACCGCCATCGAAACGGTCCAGCAAATCCTGATTGTAGTGCACAATTCGCGGAAAGTCCTTTAGATCTCCGGTTTTAAGATCTTCCTTTCGCACCGGTAGAGCGCGAATTCCTTTGCCCTCGAAGCGATTCTGAATCTCCAGAAGTCCATTGATGGAAATACTGGGAAAACTGGAACGCAAAAGAGGTTCAAGGGCCGGTTCTTTCGCAGTGGCTTCCAGGATCTCCGAATAGTTTTCCAGAGATGCGCCGGCCAGGCTGCGACTCAAAGTAATATGATAGCCGGAATTCCAGAGGGAGTTATGCACTTCTTTCTGAAATCCTGTAAACACAGAAAGCACCACGACCATGATAAACACCATCAGGGCCATGAAGATAAAAGACAGCCGGGTTCCCAGACTGAACAGCACCATCCGGCCCTGCCCTCGTAGATACCTGGCGGCAATAAAAAGTTCCAGACTGAATCGGGAGCGAAACACAGATTGGCAAAGTCCGACGGCAAGACCGGGAGTCAAGGAGGCTTTTACTTCCGACGACCTCCTGCTGTTTGAGTCCAGAGGAAGCCAGGCGCTTGGAGCGTTCACTGAAAAATCGAAAAATCACTGACACAAAAAGCCCCGATTCCAGGGTGCAATCCATGTTCCAGAAATCGGCCCTGCTTCTGATTCCGTTTTTCATATATTTTCTTTCCTTCATTACCGGCCGACCTGCCTACTACGAACCGGGTCCCACAGCCCCGCTATCCGAGGAACCGGGTGTGGCATTCGAAAGTGGATTGCTGGGTAGATTGGTGATGGAGTCTCGGTTTCTTTCGGTGATGAGCGATCCGCTTCTGGAAAGCGATGCCCGTCCTTCCGAGGTGTTTCGCGCCGTGGAGCGTTCTGCTGTAGCGGATCGATTCTACCTGGCTGTGAGCGCTTTCTGGTGTGCCCTTCTGGTATTTTGCTTTCTGGCAGGGGCCAGGGGATACTGGTTTTACAGGCCCATGCTTCAGGTCATTCTGGGCCCATCCATCGCCATCCTCCTGGCCATATTGCTGGTGGCCCGCAGCAAAGCCCTGAGCACCAACTTTACAGTTACTCTTTATAATAATGTGATTCCAGAAACCATACTTCTGGCCCTGGGGATTGGTATGTTTCTGTATCAAAAGATGCGGCTGGACCCTGTCTCCGGTGGTCGCTCTTTCCTGGACTTTTTGCAGAAGCGGGGCACTGCACAGAAGCAGAGAATTTCCGGAGGGTTCACGGTAGCCATTCAACTGGTCTGGATTACCCTTACCGGCGCGCTCATAAGTAATCTATTGCTACTCCCTCTTTACAAGCTGCAGCTCTCCTTTCCAGGTTATTTCGGTATCCTGCTCATCGCAGCTCTCATCGCCCTGGGAATCTTCTATTTATATAGTTATAGTAAGGTTTCGGCCATGGCTGGAGAGGAAAAGACCATGCTGGCTCCTCCGGCTTTCCTGGGATTTCGCATTCTGAGCAATACCGTATTTTTGACCCTGCTGATTGGGGCCATCACGGTAGTGATTGGTACCATTGTAAGTCTGGCGATCTTGAATATCGATTTACTTCAGGGAATTGGTATCCTGCAGCCAGTTAAGGGTCTCTGATCGCTGAAACTCATAGCTCATAGCTCCGGCCTTTTCGCTGACTGAATCCTGCGCAAAAATGAACGTTTGATGCGTGGGGAAACGTAGTTTTTGGAAGGAGGCCCATCCCTACAGGGTCATATCGATGCGGACCGTGGTCTTTTCTCGTTTGGGCTCCGGATAAATATTGCATCTGTACTGAATACCTTCCTGACGACAGATGTCTTCTAGATAGGAATTGTAGAGCAATCCCAATCCCGCCCCCAGCTTTCCATCTTCTTCATCGCTTCCGTAGAACGATGCCAGGGTGATCCCGTCTGTATTGGTTTTCATCTTACGGGCCAGTTGCTGGGACAATCGCTCATCAATGAGGCCGTAGTTGGAAATAGAAATTAGAATTCTGTATTGCTGACCGATGGTATTTCTTTCCGGATTCATTGTCCAGGATAGCTCCAGCATCTGCATGGTCTTCTGCGCCAGAGCAATAACCTTCTTTCTGTTTTCCGGGTCGCGAAGGAAGGTATCCACGGCGCCCCGGTCCGCCAGTCCATGTCTTACAATCAATCGTTCAAAATGAGCCTTTTCTGCGTTCTGAATAAACTCCATGAGCAGGTTACTCAAATGGGTTGCGATCTGAGTATGATGCAAATAGGAAAAGATCATGGATGCAAATGTGCGCTCTATTGCAGACTTGAATCCGGTGTGTGAAATAACGTAGAAGATAAACCAGATTCTGGGATCCACTCGATCCAGAAAACGAGGCAGGGCTCGAACCCGGGCCTGTTGATCCTCTTCGCTCAGGGAAGTGGCACCCAGGATTTTTTCTGTGATAATCTCCCTTAGATTGCGCTTCATACCTTCAATCAGTTCTGGATTATTTTGCTGCAGCGCTTCTACCTTTTGAGGAGAGATATGGTTCAAATCCACAATGGAATTCTTGGGATTCTTTCTATTATATTCCTTTACTACGCTGGATTCAAACAATGTCCGAGCCAGGGAAGGAGTGAGCTTTTTGTAGAGAACACCGTAGACAATTAAATTGTTTGTACTGATTATCTCGAAGCGCTTTCGCAGAAGGTCGGGCAGGCTTACATTGATCTCTTCAATGCAGGATTTCATTACCAGTTTCTGGATAGTCTGAGCGTTGTAGCTTTCCGATTCCAGCCCTTCTTTGGGAAGCCCATCCCGGGAAGTAACTTTCTTTACTGAAGGCGATGAGCCCACCAGATCCAATCCCCTTGGAGTGAATATGATTCGGGCCGGAAGCCGAACAAATGGATCTTTTTCCCCCACCGCAGTCGTTGTACTCATAATCTTCCTGAAATCTGTGACACCGGCCCCTACCCGGCGCTGCATTTTATCTACCAGAAGCCCTTCTCCGGCATTGAATTTTTTTAAAAAAGCCCGATACTAGCTACATGACGGGCAGGCTTCTATCTCTATCTCTCTGTTCGTACATCCTATTATCGGGCGCTCTTTCTTTCAAGTACTACATGGAAGCCAGCCCAATGAAGCAGCCGGAATCTGCCCGGCTCTGGAGAACCGCAGAAACCGGCGAATCCGCACCATCGGCACCCGGTGGGCAGGAATCCGAGTCCCAGCTCTTTGAACGAGCCGAAGAGCACTTCTTTTCCCGGCGATACAATACGTCTCTCGCATTATTCCTGAGAGTATTACAGGAAAATCCGGAGCATGCCAGGGCCCATAGTTATGCAGGGGATATCTATCTAATTCAAAGAAAGCTGGAAGAAGCAGAGCATCATTTTCGCATTGCTGCAGAGATCGGCGAAGAAAAGCATAAGTCTGAATTTCGCCTGGGTCAGATCGCCTATCTTCGCAAGAATGCAAAGAATGCCCGATCGCATCTGGAAAGATCCCTGGAGCACTATCCCGATTTTCCCCCGGCGGTGTTCTATCTTGGCCTGGTCTCCTGGAAGTTAGAAAACAACCGCGATGAAGCAGCCCTGCAATGGGAAAAATATATTACGCTAAAGCCTGAAGATCCACAGAATGTGGCCATCAAGCGTGCCATTGAGTATCTGAGAGAAAAGCCGGATGCTGAAAATGGAGAGGAAGGCAAGCCAGACCAGACTGCGAATAAACCTCCCCTGGACCTGGATAAGCTTCTGAATTCCGTGGAGCCAGAGTCCATTCCTGCAATGCCCACTTCGCAGAATGGGGATTCATCAACTGAGCAATCAAAGCCGGCCAACCAGTCGAACTCCACGGATGAAGCGTTTCTGGATATTGCTCGTTCCCTGGAAAAGCATCCTGAAAGATTACCTACTGTTTTGAATCTGGCCAGGATTCAAAAGGAACAAGGAAACCTTTCCCATGCACAGTCCATTCTGGAAGAAGCCAAGAAGCATAGCGATGACCCGGAGATCCGCTCTGAACTGGCCAAAATCTATGAACAGTCCGGGCAAACCGCCGCCGCCAGAAATATTCTGCGTGAACAAATCAATCGCAAGGATTTAAGCCCGGAACAAAAATCGTTACCTGCTCTCAATCTGGCTCGTATCACTCAGCCTCTTCGCAAGGCACCCAAATCGCCCCAGGAGAGCAACTCGGACGAAGGCGAAAATGCCGCGAATAAGAAACCCGGCAAGGCTACGATTCAAGAGAACAAATCTGCAGAAGACGACGACTCTGACGGAAAGCAGAATTCTGCTGGCGATCCAGATAACGGAGGTAAGAACGATTCCAGCAAAGCTCCCGGAAAAACAGAAAGCCCCACTGATGTAACAAATGCCCCGGCCGGCAAACCTGATAAAAATGCGTCGGATGGCTCACAAAAGGAACCCGAAGAAAAGCTTCCGTCGCCGGATGAAGACTTTGACCTGGCAATGGAGCACCTGGAAAAGAAAAGAGGATACCGCCATCTATCCCCGGAGAATCGCAAGGACTACTTTTTGATTCAGGCCAGAGAGGCTTTTAGAAACGGAAACTCTCAGCAGGCCTATGCCCAGACCCTGCAGATACTGAAAGAAGATCCCACCGATCGCCGGGGCCTGATTCTGGCTGCATCCATCGCCCAGCAATCCGAAACCACAACAAGTTTCAACGTGTATGAAGAGCGGATTCGCAGCCTATACGGAAATGATCCAGAGATGATGACGGCTCTGGCCCGCATCCATCTCCAGGAAGATCCTGCCCGGGCCAAGGAGCTACTGGAGGCAACTCTGGATAATCATCCAGATAGTGTGCCCGCATCTCTGGCAATGGCTGAGATAGAAAAGCAGGAAAATCCGGAATCCGCCATTCGCAGGCTGGAAGCTCTTCTGGAGAAGAATCCCGAAAACCTGGATCTGCTACGAATCTATATTGGACTCAGGGTGGATCAGAAGGATCAATCCCCGGAATTTAAGAAGCTTCTGGAAAAGGTAAGAATGCTGGAGAAGCGAAGTCCTGGTTCGTTTCCAGATATCCATGAATGGAACCGATTGTATCCGCCAGAGGTTAGCCGGCCGAAGCCCGGAGACAATCCATCAAAGCCCACCGACAATACAGCTGACAGACCAGAAAGGTGAACCGCCCCAATCCTGAGACGATTCATCAGTTGTAGAAGGTTTATTCCTGGCCGCCTTTCTGTCCATAGCCTGCAGAAAGCAAGAATCTGCTTGCGATCACCTGCCCTGACGTTGTTCTAGAAATAGCGGATCGATAAACCGGGATGCAGACGATATCCTGGAGGTATCCGGTTTAGCTGCAGTCAGCCCGCATAGAGGGAATTCGGAATGTCATTTTCAATAACAGAATTGGACGGGATCGTAATGACTCATTATTCCGGTAATGTTTCCCTGGAAGAGCTAAAGGAAGGTATGACTCAAAAACTCCAGCGCCAGGACATCTCTGACTTTAGCTGTATTCTGGTAGATACAAGGGAAGCCACACTGGAATTGCATCCTTCGCAAATGAATGATCTGGTGGATTTTCACAACTCCCTCTATGCAAAATACCCCGGTCGCACCGCTTTTCTTGTAGCCGATCCCATGGAAACCGCATTCGTAGAGCTGTTTGCAGTTCAATGCAATCGGCTCTGTAAGAGCTTTGCGCTGGAAGAGAACGCCAGCAGCATAATCGAAATTGCTCTCAGGGCTCGAATTCTAATTCTGGTCTCATGGCCAAACTAGAGCTCCCTGCCCCGGAGAAAACTGTAACCATTGGAAAAAGCATCCAGGGTCTGGATATTCAACTTTACTGTTCTGGAAACGGACCCATAAGCGCGCTACTTATCGGCGGGGTGCATGGCGACGAGCCCGAAGGCTACCTTTTTGCAGAGCGATTTATGCAGGAAGTGCAGACTGGAAGTCTTACCCTCCCGGAACATCTAAAGCTCTATATCTGTCCTAGATTGAATCCGGATGGATGCGCCGTCGATCGGCGAACCAATGCCAGAAATGTGGATTTGAATCGTAATCTACCCACGGGAGACTGGACCGCCGACTTCACGAATCCCAGGTATTTTCCGGGACTCTCTGCAGGCAGCGAAATCGAAAGCGAAATCACCGTGGCCATGATCGAAGCCATTAAGCCCAGGATGATCATGAGTCTGCATTCCTATGAGCATGCAATGATCAACTACAACGGCGACTGTCTGGATCTGGCAGAAGCTATGGCTCGCAGCAATGGACTTCCACCCAAGTCTGACATCGGCTATCCTACACCTGGAAGCCTGGGAACCTATGCAGGCTGGGAAAGAAATATTCCCACCATTACATTGGAAATACTGCGAGGTCAATTGCCGGACGATGCTTATACGCAGCACCGGATGGCAGCCCTGGATGGATTGTCCTTCTATAGAAGCTGAGGGCGGCACGGTCCGGGAAGCCAGGTGGCGCGAATTTTTGTTGAGCAGGATGGAAGAGTAACACGAAGCAATACAGATCAATAGATAGCGAATTCTGAAAATGTAAATCAGAAAAACCAAACTGGAGAAGATGAATGTACGAAGATATGGAAAAGCGAATCAACGAGATTTTCGAAGACAGGGAACAGCTCAAAGAGCCTGCCTCAAAAGAACTGGTTCGCGAAGCCATGGAGGCGCTGAATCAAGGAAAGATTCGAGTGGCGGAGCAAAATGGCCCCGGCGACTGGAAAGTGAACGCCTGGGTAAAGAAGGTTATTTTACTGTATTTCCCCATTTCTGAAATGAAAGGGATCAGCTCTGGAGATCTGGAATACTACGATAAGATCCCGGTGCGCACAGATCACAGTATGCGCGGTGTGCGAGTCGTTCCCCCGGCCGTCTGTCGTTACGGTGCATTCGTGGAGCCCGGGGCCATCATGATGCCTTCCTATGTAAATATTGGAGCCTATGTTTCCAGCGGAACCATGGTAGATACCTGGGCCACTGTCGGTAGTTGTGCCCAGATCGGAAAGAATGTTCATCTCAGCGGTGGAGTGGGCATTGGCGGAGTTCTGGAGCCACCTCAGGGTGCTCCTGTAATCATTGAAGATGGTGCCTTTCTGGGCTCCCGGGCCATTGTCGTGGAAGGCGTAATGGTTGAGGAACGAGCGGTTCTGGGCGCAAATGTTGTGATCACAGCATCCACTCCCATTATCGATGTTACCGGTTCTCAGGAGAAGATAACAAAAGGCAGAATTCCTGCTGGTTCTGTTGTGATTCCTGGTACCAGAATGAAGAAGTTTCCAGCAGGAGAATATGGAACTCCCTGCGCCCTTATCATCGGCAAACGAAAAGAGAGTACAGACGAAAAGACTTCGTTGAACGATGCCTTACGCGAATTTGAAGTCCCCGTATAGGACTTCTTTATAGAAACGATACCGAGTACAGCCGGATTAGCACTGAATATGACTGAGCTGAGATTCCTTAAACTCAGACGGTCACCACATTGCATCCGGCTTTCTCTTCTGGACTCCAGTCTGACTTGTTGGACCAGAGAAGCTCGAATGAAGCGAGGAAGAAATTGCAGCCAATCCTGAAAGCCAGGGCAGTAAGCAAGCGATTTGGCTCATTAGTCGCCGTAGATGGTGTGAATCTGGAGATTCAGCCCGGGGAATTTCTTGCGCTTCTGGGCCCCAATGGAGCCGGAAAAACCACCATGATCGAAATGATCGAGGGAATCCAGAAACCGGACTCGGGCTCCATCGAAATTCTGGGGATGCAATGGGATCTGCATGAAAAGGAAATCCGCCAGAAGATTGGTGTGGCCCTGCAGGAAACCAGATTTTACGATAGATTGACCACAGAAGAAACTCTGCGAATGTTTGGGACCTTCTATAACTCCAGAAATCGCATTGAAGAAATCCTGCGGCTTACAAGACTTACGGACAAGCGAAATACCTACACCATGGGCCTGTCTGGCGGGCAACGTCAGAGATTGGCCCTGGGAGTGGCCCTTCTGAATCAACCCACCCTACTTCTTCTGGATGAACCCACCACCGGTCTGGATCTAAATGCCAGGCGAGATGTATGGGCCATACTTCAGGATTTAAAAGAACAGGGGGTTACATTAATTCTTACAACTCATTACATGGAAGAAGCAGAAAATCTGTGCGAAAGAATTATTATCATGGACCGCGGTAAATTCCTGGCATCAGGAACCATGAACGATCTGCTCCGAAGCCAGGAAGGAGGAGACATCCTGGAATTTCCGCTGGAAGCTTCGGAACTCAATCGACCGGATCTGGAAAACGCATGGAAGGATACTCCGGGCTTCATTCGAATAGAAAAACCGGGTCAGAATCGAATCAGGCTGGTGGTAAAGGATGTTCGCCCTGCTTTGCAGTATCTCTTCGAAAAACTTGGGACCGATGCCTGGAATCTAAAGGAACTGGTGTGCCGACGGATGGACCTGGACGATCTATTCACCCGAATGACCGGACGTCATCTAAATGCACAGGAAACGGTAACTACTCCATGAAACAATGGCTGGTGCAACTTCGAACCCTGACGGCGGTAAACTTCTTTGGATACTTTCGCGAACCCGCCATCATTTTCTGGGCATTGATTTTTCCCGCTGGAATTGCCGGTGTTCTGGGAGTGGCATTCCAGGCCGATCCACCTGAGATTCCCATCGCTCTTGTTCCGGGCAGCACTTACACTGAACTCCAGGTTTCGCCGAATTCAACGAGCGAATCCAGCATCCCGGAAGGAGATACACTGGCAAAGGAAGGCACCGCCTTTTCTGCCCCGGCCACCGAGCTACAGAAATGGAAGTACCTGCTGGAAGCGGCGTCAAAGCGAAGCGAGGGGAACTCCGGCGACCTGAAGATTTTACTCATGGAAGAGAGCCAGGCCAGACTGGCCCTTAAGCGAGGCCAGATCTTTCTCTATGCGAAGGTCCACTTCTCAACAGAACAATTTATGACCGGCCTTGCACAGAATGGCCGGCCCCACCCGAGAGGCGAATTCCCTATCAGAGAGAATCGGATGCCAGGCGAGTCCGACGGCATCCAGAAATCAAAGGCAAATCTCGAAGGCTCGGTGGAGGCGCACTATGATCCACGGAATCCAGAGGCCCGGTTGTCCGTGCTGGCACTTCAGCAAGCCTTGAGTCGGATTCGACTGGAACCGGAACTCGCATCCGTTCTAGAGCAGAAAGATGTTATAGATTCCCGGCATCCGGATTCCGTAATAAGAAGCGTAGAAATGGAATCTGTGGGCGGTCGATACATCGATTTTCTGATTCCGGGTCTCCTGGCTGTAGGAATTATGAATTCCTGCATGTGGGGTGTGGGCTATGCATTGATCGAGCTCAGAGTAAGAAAACTCATGCGAAGAATGGCAGCCAGTCCAATGTATAAATCCGCATTTCTGGCTTCGCATTTTGTGGCGCGCATGGCCTTTACCATTTCCGAAGCATTAATCCTTTTTGGGTTTGCTCATCTGCTTTTTGATGTAAGTATTCAGGGTTCTCTGGTGGGGTTACTGCTGCTCTTTTTCTCCGGTAATGTCGCATGGAGCGGAATCGGCATACTATGTTCCAGTCGAGGCAGAAGCATGCATACGGCCAATGGAATTGTAAATGCAGTTACCCTTCCCCTTACCATGCTGTCCGGAATCTTCTTTAGCTATCAGAACTTTCCGGAATGGAGCCAGGCTATCATTCAATGGTTGCCACTTACAGTGCTTGCAGATGCCACTAGAGCAATCTTTATCGAAGGTGCAGGGCTTTCAGTAATCCTATTACCTTGCGGCATTCTGATAGCCACAGGTTTGATCACAGCCAGTGTGGGACTGAAGATCTATCGCTGGCACTGAGTTGGACTCTGCACAGGGTTTTCTGTAAATATTGTCTGTGATGGATGCTGGAAAAAAGATAATATCCGTCTTTTTCAGTTGAAAATCAGGGACTATGATGCAAGGAAATGTATGCAGGACTGGCTAAAGACCTATCTTCCCGAAATCCATCCTGAGCTGGACCGGGCCATTCATTCCGGAGTGCTTCGAGTACTGAAGCTCTGGATGATTGCGATTCCGCTTTTTGCAGCCGTAACACTTGTCTTTCATTATTTCAACGACATACCGGCCGAGTTTCTCATCGGATTGATGATCTTTCTGGCTCTGACATTTGTATTTAACATCGTAGACTGGGCCATACTCAAACGATGCAAGCCGGGCCAGTTCACTGCTCGAAGTATCCAGGCTATAGGCCTGGCCTATCCAATTTTCTGTCCGGTATTTCTGGTATGGATTACTATCGAGGCGCAGCCAGAGGTGCTGGGAAGCTTTCTTACCGGTAGCATTCCCATGCTTCAAATCCTGATGGTAAGCACTACTGTGTTTGGGTTCTCCATGTCCTTTGGGCTGATGGCCGGGATCCTTTCGGCTCTGGTATATCTTGGCATTTGTTTTGGACCAGGTGCCTATGCCCGACCGGATGTTCCGAACATGGTAGAGATGTCGCTCTATATCGTACTTGCAGGAACCGTGGCCGGTAAAGCAGGAGACGAAGCCAAGAAGCTCGTCCATCGAGTGGTGGCATCTATAAAGGATCGGGAGTTCGTTACTCGCATCCTGGGAGCCTATGTTTCGGAAGAGATTAAAGACCGTCTTCTCGATCAAGGGCTTAGCATGGAAGGTGAAGAAAAGGAAGTTACTGTCCTGTTTTCCGACCTGAGGGACTTCACTACTCTTTCAGAGGAAATGTCTCCCAGACGAGTGGTGCAGATCCTGAACCAGTATTTCGATCGAATGGTACGAATTATTCAGGAAGAAGGTGGCGTAGTAGATAAATTCATTGGAGATGCCATCATGGCCTACTTTGGTGCTCCGGTACCTCTGGAAAACCCACGAGAGAATGCCATGCGAGCTGCCCGTAGAATGCGCACCGAACTGAGCCTGCTAAACGCTCAACTAAAGAATACTGAAAATATCCAACTTAAGTCCGGCACAGGTCTGCATCATGGAACGGTGGTTCTGGGAAGCATTGGAAGCGAAAAGCGCAGGGACTTTACCATCATCGGCGATGCGGTAAACATTGCGGCCAGGCTCGAAAGCATGACCAGAAATCTGGATGCTGCCATCATACTGAGCGACGAAGTGAGGCAGGGCCTGGGCGAAGCCGATCATGGCCAGCTTCGGCCCCTGGAGGAGCTCAGTCTCAAAGGAAGAAGGAATCCTGTGCTTTGCTATGGATGGAATGAAAGTGAGGATTCCAGAACTTCAGAATAATTTTCAACCATCGTCTACGGTTATCTCGGGCTCAATAGATTCGCTGAAAACTGCCGGCGATCTCTTCGAAATGGCTGGAATAAGTGGAGTACAACTTCTCGGGAGTCCAGAAAGTAATTCGCACATTGAATTGGTTTAGATGCAATTGATACTCCAGGTAGCGGACCATGACTCCATCCTGCACGGAATCCATAATCCATCGAATTGAATCAACATTACCCAGTCTCGTAACCCGATAACCCATATCGTTTGCAATGTCCACCTGGTTGATTTCTTTGATCAGACGGAAATACTCCTGTAGAGGTACATCCGTATCCTCCATCAGAACTCGCATACCCATGAGCTGATTTCTACTGATGGCCACCATGGCAATTTCGGAACCATAGGAGCGAGTATCGCGTGCCAGGGGTTTAATATCCGGGGGCATATCGTCAAAGTGAGTATAGGCGGACCAGCCCGGCGGAAGATGCAGCTTGAATCCTGCGGCATGATTTACGTACTGCCCGGCATTGAAGCGGTCGGCAAATAGATCCCCGCGAATGGGTCCTGTTCCCAGGCAACCTGCGACCAATATTCCGGAAACAACTACAGCAATCAGGGAAACCACTTTTTGCAACATAGAAGGAACTTTAAAAACCCCTCTCCCTGTGTCACATACCTTTTTGTTATATGGCGACCTCAGTCCCGGCCAATCTCATGGATTTTTCCGGCCCTTCGAATATTCACGGAACCCTATTATTCACTTTACAATCCGCGGAGTGTCATGGTGTATCGCCTCATGCATTTTAAAAGAACCATATTTCAATCGGTACGTGCCTCTGCACTCACCGGCATTCTGCTTGTATCCGTATTCGGAGCCGTTCATTGCGGTGGAGAACCTGACGGTCTTGCACCCGGGGAAGTGATGCAGGGTTTTCTCCAGGCAATTGCCAACAACGATGAAAGTAAGGCCCGAGATTTTGTTACCTTCAAGAGCAAGCTACTGGTAGCGGTGGCCATGAAAATAATCGCTGCGGCCGAACAGAGCCCGGAGAATGCAGAAAAAAATGAAGTGGATGACCTTCGCAAAGATCTATCCGCCCTATCCGATAAAGTGAAGTGCGATGAGCCTGCTCCGGATGCCGAGATGGTAGAATGCCATATTTTAAATGAAGATATGGTAAAATTCCCTCTGGTAAAGACTTCGGATGGCTGGAGAGTGGACCTGTTTACTATGATCGAAAAAAACCGATCCGATGCCACGGCAGAAGAACCGGCACCCACCAGCGAAAACTGAGACGCTGGTTTTCCAGCCGGATTGTGCAGCCGATTCTATCAAATGAAGTCTGCGAATCCGGCCAAGAGCCAGTGCAAATATTGCAGTCAGAGTCAGAAGCTGGATTACAACAGACTTACCGGGCACACACCACGGTCATCTAATGCACATCCCGGCCATTGGACCGGGATGTGCGTGGGACCTTAATAGCTACGATAGACTCCGGATCAGGAATCGATGTAATCTTTTAGCTTCTTGCTTCTGGACGGATGTCTCAGTCGACGCAAGGCCTTGGCTTCAATCTGTCGAATACGTTCCCTGGTTACCTGAAAAACATATCCCACTTCTTCCAGGGTATGCGAATAACCATCATCCAGACCAAAACGCATGCGAAGAACCTTCTGTTCCCGGGCCGGAAGGGTATTTAGCACACTTCGAATTTGCTCGGCCAGCAATCGGTTGGCCGTCTGATTCATGGGGCTTTCCACTTCTGTATCTGGAATAAAATCTCCCAGTTCAGAATCCTCTTCGGATCCCACTGGCACTTCCAGGCTGATAGGCTCTTTGGCCACACCCTTCACAGCTTTGACACGCTGCACAGGCCAGCCCAGACGCTCTGCGATTTCATCGTTGGTGGGCTCCCGGCCTGTTTCCTGAAGGAACATCCTGGTTTCCCGCACTACCTTGTTGATCTGTTCGATCATGTGTACCGGAATTCGAATGGTGCGAGCCTGATCAGAGATAGCTCGAGTAATGGCCTGCCGAATCCACCAGGTTGCATAAGTGGAGAACTTATACCCTTTCTTGTATTCGAATTTGTCCACGGCTTTGATCAGTCCGATGTTACCTTCCTGGATCAAATCGAAGAACTGCATTCCACGGTTGGCATAGCGCTTTGCGATGGAAACTACCAGTCGCAGGTTGGCTTTGATTAGCTCTTTTTTGGCCTGGGCAATTTCTCGTTCACCTTTAGTAAGGGATTCTCCCCATTGCAGGATTTCCTGAATGGAGGAACCTGCATCCTGCTCCATACGGCGAAGCTTTCTTTCATTGTTTCGTATGTCTTTTATTACTTCTCGAACTTCATCGATAGGTACTCCCATCTCCTGTTCGATCATATCCAGTTCTTCATTCTTTTCGATGAACCGATTAAAGCCTTTGATTTCTTTTATGTCTTTGCCGTAGCGAGCTTTAATCGCCAGGAAATGTCTTTGAATCTCTTTGATTCTAAAGACCATGGATTTGATTTTCTGAGAGATTCTCTGGATTTCCTTTTGCGAAACACCGAGCTTGCGCACCGCTTCATCGATGATGGCCTTGGACTCATCCACCTTCTGCTTAAACTCTCTCCATTTCTTGGAGCCATCGGTGTATTTCTTGAGCTTGGTCTGAGCTTCCTGGTATTTCTTCTCTTCTCGATTGATGATTTCCATCTGCTCGAAAAAGAGCTTTTCCAGTTTCTCCAGCTCATCCTGGCTCAGATAATAAGCCTTATTGGCAAATATTACATCGGAGATCTTGATCTTTCGCGAACGAATCTTGGGCGTTAGCTTAACAAAGTTGGCTCGCAATAAGGAGGAACCAAGAATCGTTTCTTCAATGATCTTTTCTCCGTTTTCAATCCGGCGAGCCAGAAAGACTTCTTTGTCACCGGAGATCAGAGAAACCTTACCAATCTCTTTTAGATAGAGACGGATTGGATCATCGCTGGAAGAACTACTGCTTTCCTTCTTCTTCCTGGCCGGTTTGGGGGCCGGGGCGGCGCCGTTGGCAGCCTGGACCGGTACCGGAGCCTCTCTTACTACCGGGGCTCCCACAGCCACTTCATCTTCCATTCGGCTGGAGTATTCTTCTACAACCTCGATTCCGAGCTGATTGAGCAAAGTGAAAACGTCTTCAATGCGCTCGGAATTGACGATCTTTTCGGGTAGGTACTCGTTGATCTCGTCGTAGGTAATTTCTCCATTTGCTTTACCAATGGAAATAATCTTCTGTATTTCGGGAAGATCTTCGATTGCCATACGCAGCTTCTCCAGAACTTAATTTTCGACCCCGGGCGGGTCAGATTCACCCCTGGGGGTGGAGTTTTTAGGGTTTTGTGCGGATTGGCTCCGCAGCTGGAATTCCAGGTTTTTAGTCTCTTTCAAAAGGGCAGAGTACCTCTCCCAAAGGTAGGACTGTTCGACCTCATCGGCCACTACCATTTGCCCCCGGATTTCTGACATCTTTTTTTTAGAACGCAGGATGCGGTGATGGAGCAGCAATTCCCTGAATGTGTCCTCGGAATCGGCATTTTTACGCTCCTGGGTCCCATCTGCAGCCAGTAGACCGCTGAAGGACTGCATCACCCGGTTGGGCAGATTCGAATGAATCAAAACATCCTCATCCCATCCTTCACCGCTGAGAAACCTGTCCTCCAGTACTCTCCATAATATTTCGGAATCTCCGTCCTCAAAATCCAGCTCTCGCAATTCGGTAAGATAGCCAGAAAGAAAACTTGCTGAGGTTAGAAGCTTTACCATCAAGGAACGTTCACAGCGAATGAGATGATCGTGAATCCTGGACAACTCAGGATTGGCTCGGTGGGCACCTTCTTCCGGGCCGGCCGTTCTTCTGGGAGCCGGTGCATCGGCAATTCCGGATTTACCGGAACTTCCCATTATCCCAATGCCGCCTGTTCCCGCAGCTGGCTGCCTCGGTGGATTATCCCTGCCCTGTCCCCCGCTCTGTGCTGCCCCGACATTTCCTCGATTTGCAGGGGCTGAAGCGGCTCGCTGCTTCAGCTGTTGAATCAGGCCACCTACTTCAATGGACAGAATACGCGCCGCTTCCTGGGCATAGAATTCGCGGATAATAGAATCTTCGATTTCTGTATAGAGCTTTTGAAAACGCTCAACAGCTGCCTTCTTTTCTTCCAGGCCCGGAGGCTCATCAAATCTAAGATCATGAATCAAAGCACGAATTCCCAGGGTTAATTCCGATGGCTTCTCTGGATCGGCCAGCTTCTGGAAGGCCCGGCCCAGAACGTCAGGAAACAATGTGTAAAAGATCAGATAGCTATCACTGGATATCGAAGATTCCAGGAATTCCTGAATAGCCCGGCCGTCATATTTTCTGGAAAGATCAAAGGGATCCATGCCGGTGGGCAGAAAAAACATCCGGCTGGATTGAAAGCCCTGACCTATCAATAGCTGAGCCCCTTTCCTGGCGGCCTCGCGACCCGCTGCATCGCCATCCAGCATCAAAGTAACATGATCTGCATAACGCTTCAGTTGATGTACATGATCCGCCGTCAGAGCGGTGCCCAGAGGAGCCACAGCAGTATCCACACCTGCTTCTGACAGCCCCACTACATCCAGATAACCTTCCGTAACAATGGCCGCTCTTCCTTTGCGAATGGAAGACATGTTTTCGAATAGTCCATACAGAACCTTGCTTTTCTGGAATACCGGAGATTCCGGGCTGTTCATGTACTTGGCCGGATTGTCGCTTCCTGGAAGAACGCGACCACCGAACCCCACTACCTGACCACCGGCATCGCGGATGGGAAACATCACTCGTCCGCGAAAGAAATCGAAATGTTTTCCGGATTTCTCTGATTTTCTGGCCAGGGAAATCCTTTCCATGGTCTGAAGCTCATCCGGAAACTTTTCCAGCAAAAACTGCCATTGGTCCGGGCTTGCTCCAATCTGGTAGCGCGAAATCGCATCATCCCCAATCTTGCGGCTCTTGAGATATCGCAGATACGGCTCTCCACCGGAGCCAGTTAGATATTCGTTGTAGAGTCTTGCAGTTCGCATTAGAAGATCGTAGGCAGGATCCTTCTTTTCATTCTTTTGCAGCTTGCTAATATCGATGCCGGCAGCACGGGCCAGGATTTCGATAGCTTCCCGGAAATCCACGCCTTCGTATTCCATTACGAAAGCGAATAGATCCCCTCCTCGGCCACAGCCAAAGCAGTGATAGATTCCCTTATCAGGAGTAACAGTGAAGGATGGAGTTTTCTCTCTGTGAAAGGGGCAGAGTCCCTTATAAGAACGATTATAGCGCTTGAGCGTAACAAAACGACCAATATAGGTTTCAATGGGCAAAGAGGAACGAATCCTCTCTTTAAGCTCCCGGGAATTCAATTGCCAATTTTTTTCTGAAGAAGGCTTCGAACCAGTGCGCCGTCGGCGTTTTTACCTTTGAGTCGTCCCATGACCTGACCCATTAGCTTACCGAAATTGGATTCATCTGGATTGGCAGAAAGCACAGCGTCAATTTCCTGGCCGATAGCTTCTTCAGAAAGCTCTTCTGGCAGATAGGATTTGAGCTTCTCGATGGCTCGCTTTTCCAGATCGGACTCATCGGTTCGACCGGCTTTGTCCAGATCCACAATGGATTCCTGGCGCTTTTTCACCGCTCTTTTTATGACAGACTCAGTATCAGCATCCGAAAGCTCTTTGGCCCCGGTCTTGGTCATCTCATACTGAATATCCGATTTTAACAGACGAAGGGTGCCCAGAGTTTCCTGATCCCGGCTTTTCATAGCCGTTTTTAGATCCGATTCGATTCGTTCTACCAGGGAGCTCATTGGACCCTCCGAAATGGATGTGTATTAACCGCGATCTCGGCGAGCCATCATGGCTTGCTTTCTTCTACGCTTGCGGATTGCAGCTTCAATCTTGCGTTTTCTCAGTTCTGAGGGTTTCTCGAAGAATTCTCTTCGCTTGATTTCCGACTGGATGCCGGCATTTACGCATTCCCTCTTGAAACGCTTCAGTGCGGATTCGATGGATTCACCATCTTTCAGTACAACGCCTATCATACTCCTCCTTCAATACTCCTACACAAATCTCGGGATTTCCCGGAAAAACGCCCCTTCCGCGAGTACACAAAAAGACCGATCTGCCAGATGCTCTCCCCCACCCTTGAAGGTCAACGAAAATTCCGGTCTTATGTCCTGATACCGGATTTTCGATTACAGATGCCATCAGGACAGAAATCTGGTCCATGCCTCTATTCTCTTTCCATTCTGTTCGAAACCTGAAACGCAGCATCCTGCGAAATGATCTGGAGAAAGTAACCACCATTCTTGAACGAAAACCGACTCTGTTAGATGACCTCACCGGCCAGATGCTCCTGGAGATCTGCCAGGAAAGTGTATCTGCTTCGATGCTCGAATTTCTCCTGGATCGCGGATGGAAACCCGATGCAGAAATAAAGGATGCCATGGGGCGAACTCCTCTGCATCTCTGTGTGGAACTGGGAAGAGAGGATCTGGTAGATGCCTTGCTTAACCTGGGCGCCGATCCAAACAGCCGGGATCGGGACGGGGTGACTCCGCTAAATCTATGTAAGAGCTTTAGCGGCACTGGAGAAATTGCAGCGAAGCTCCGGGCTGCCGGCGGGGATCCACTTCTGGTAGACAAAACCGGTAAGAACTATTTGATGTGAGGCAGGCGGATATCAGCTCAGGCTGGCATCCGCGCTCTAGACTGTAGCGCGGTCTGCGCCGCTCTAAAAACCAACGGAAGAAATAGGATTCGCATGGAGGGTCCTAACTTCTCCGAAATGAATCCAGGATCTGGATTTTCCCATGATTGGCAGCTCTTTTCTACAGGATCTCACTATTGTCTCACCGATAGTAACGTCCGTCCTGGCCATCTATCTGCTTTTCGGTTCCGGTCAGAGGATGGGTCGGACCAGTCTTGGCCTATGCATTGCGCTTCTTTCTGTAGTCCTGTGGGGCCAGTACCTCTTCTATTCAGGTTCAACCCTTGTTCTCGCGCTACCCTTCGTGGTTTTTCCTGCCGGCTTTTTCGTTTCTCCGTTGTTTCATTCGTTTGTCATGACGCAAATCCGTGGCAAGGCATCTGCCCCTCACTTTCTCATCCCTTTCCTTTTTGCCCTGGCTAGCATTCTGGTTCATATCTTATTTCTTCTGGATAATGCAGAGCTACAATCCCGGGAGGCGATATTGAATCATTCGGGATTTTTGGCGCTGTATACTTCCAGCTACGTAATTCTCGCGGTCTCCTTTAATTTCGCATATCTGGGGCATGCCATTCGAATGATCCTCAAGGAAACCGGCTCCTCGGTAGGGCCGGCTATGCTCACTCTGGCATGCACTATAATCTGCTACCTGTTTGTTCATCTGGCTATCGCAGCCCTTGCTCTCCTGGACATTCTACCGCGTCCGTTTCATCCAATTGAAGCTCTGGCCTCGGTGATCATGGCCTACATTTTTGTTCACGTGGTATTGAGGCATTCATCGGAACCTGTAGATGTAGCTCATAAGAAATATGCAAAGCAATCCCTGAAACCCTCGGATGCCAGTCGGTACCTCCGGGTTCTTAAAGAATGCATGGAGTCGAAAAAACCCTTTAAAGAAGAAGGAATCACTCTCCAGGATTTAGCAGATCGCACAGGAATCCCATCCCATCATCTATCCATGGTAATCAACAATGACCTTTCCAGGAATTTCTTCACGTTCATGAATGAGTACCGGGTAAATGAAGCCAGGAGATTGATGCAGAATCCAGTGTACAAGGACTACACTTTGCTCGCCATTGGTTTTGAGGCCGGATTTCAGTCCAAAGCAGCATTCAATTCAGCTTTCAAGAAGCATACGGGAATGGTGCCAGGTGAATTTCGCAAGAAGATAAACATTTCCAGGTCCGTGGATAAATAATTTGATACGTAGAACCTTCGGAGGATATGTCTTGAAGGAGATTCGCCGCCGCGGCTGAAGGGCAAATCAAGGTGTACACCCCTGAGAAACAGACAAATTATATTTCAAAGATAGCTCGCATTCCACACGAACCCTCTGCAGGTCCGTAAGCGCTTCGCTGTACATTATAACTTCGGCCATATGCCCCATGAAGATATGTCCAAAGGCATTGCTTCGAGTGAGCTGAAAAGGGCCATTATGATTATTTATAGAACCGGCGTTGATGGGTGAATTGGCAACCAGTTCTCCGTCCAGGAAAAGATGCGAGGCAATTCCATCGTAGGTAGCTGAAATGATGTACCACTGGTTCTGATTGGCCAGGCCGCGAACAAAGAACTCGGAGCCTCCATCCACACTATTTCGCAGGCCTACCTTGCTTTCACCTGCAGAGGACCATTCGTAATACACGGCAGCACTCTTGATACCGTTTCCGAGTTTGGTCAATAGATCCATTCTGTAATCGCTTCCTGGAAAGGGCTTTTCATGCCTGGCCACAACAATGAATGTATAGGAATTGAATTCGATATCCGTGGATACCAGCACATCGTCCACTCCATCGAAGTACACTGCTGACCTACCGTTCAGAATCCCTGTCTCGAAAATGGGCTGCCTGGCCGCTGTTCCCTGTAAGGCATCATTTCCCAGACCGGAAGAATCGATCCAGTTTGCCACAGGGACTCCATCCGTTAGAGCCAGAGAATCTGCATTAAACCAGAGCGCCAGATTTGCGAAACTGTTGGGAGAGGCGGCGGAAAATGGCTGGTTCACTCCATCAAGGTCTGCCAGAAGCAACGTAGCAGCATCCGATTCCAGGGGGGGATTCCGGAAAATCGGTGACGCAGGCAGAGGAGCAAAGAGCAGTACAGAATACGAACAATATCAATCGTTCCTTTCCCTTTTCTATTGAACACATCCCATCATGCCCCCGAAAAGCAGAGCGGTGCCCTGCCATGGATTCGGGTATTAGAGTAACAGAATTGGACGGTTAGGTCGTCCGACCTTGCAAGGATAGACCTCTTTTTGCACGATTTCAGGGAGTTTTTGTGGCAGAAAGGAAAACTTAGCCGAATCAATCCAGTCCTGCCCTGCTGAAGCAATACCCCTACCCTTCCTTCCTGGTTAGCCTGTCCGGCCAGCGAAACCGGACAGAATCCTTTTTAAGACGGATTCCTCAAGCGTCCCTCCCGAAAGTGGCCACACCGCCCGGGCAATTTTGGGGCTCCCGCCTTCCCTCTTACGGATAAGGATTCAGATACGGAAGGCCAGAGCCTAAGTACCGCGATCCATTGAAAACGCCTCATGGTCGCTGTATCTTTCCCTTCGCACCGGTATTCGCGAACATTCAGATGCTTTACCCGTCATTCGCTAAGTACAGAGGCATTTGCCTGACCCTGGATCGAGACTTATAAATGGAACCTGACTCGAACGATCTAGAAACGAAAGCCAGCGAAGAGCAGCAATCACACATGCTTTCTACCGTCGATTGTATAGTACTTTCGCGCGCGACGTAGAAAATACTTTGTACGGTTACACTTTTTTCTTTGCGACATAAAAAAGTACTGTACCTCTTCGCGTACTCAGCCGTTAAACAGATTGTACCAATAATACAGAGGAGTCAGACTTTGAAAGTTACTGCGGATGATTTCAAGAAACAACTAAGACAATACATTCAGTTCCGAGGAATTGATATTGTTCTGTATCTCAAAGACGGTTCAATGGTAGAACTGGACAAGAACCGAAGACTGGAAGGTGATATGGTTATCCGAAACCAGAAAGATGGAAATACGGATTCCATTCATGTAGATGAAATCGTTAAAGCTGATTTCTTTGCAGCTTGAACTAACTTGCATTTGATTCGGTTAATAACCGGCACAGGAGGCTCGCAAAATGCGGGCCTTTTTGCTTTGTTAGCGTCGATCATCATTGGAATTGAGTCTGCATCAATTCTGAACATGAATATAGATGGGCTGAGTGAAAGGGCCATGGAACACCAGTCCGCTTTCATCCAGGGAGTCCATACGATATACTCTGTCATTGTTTGAGAACTCTGAGAAATAGACTCTGTTGTTGGAATCTACGGTAAGTCCCCGAGGATTGCCATAACTGGTGACGATGTTGTTCTCTATCTGGTTGCTACCCGTCATATCAGTAAACTGAAACAGCCCGTTTCCAATACAGGCAACGTATATATTGGATTGCGAATCTACTGCTACATTGAATGGGTTCTGAAATGGATTACCCAGGATGTTGCCATCATAGGTCACTCTGCCCGTGCCTGACATATCCGGGAATTGCTGAATATTGCCCAGAGCCGTGTCTGCCACATAAATCTTTCCGGAAATGTCGACGGTAATGCCCTGGGGATTGTTGAAGAATCCGGAAGCGATTTCTATTTGATTGCTGCCCTGCATATCGTCAAAGCGGTAGATGCGATCATTTGTATTGTCGGTGGCATAGATCCTATCCTGGGAATCTATAAAGAGATCCTTGATCTGTGAAAAAGCTGTACCTGCGCTGCCATTGTATTCTACCTGGTTTGTTCCAAGCATATCATCGAATCGGTATACACGAGCATTAGAGGCCACGTAGATTCTTCCCCTGGAGTCCGTTGCAATGCCGGAAGGATTCGAAAATGCAGTGCCCAGGGCTGATCCATCGTAGCTTACCAGGTTGCTTCCCTGCATATCATCCATCCGGTAGAGCAGATTGGTGCCGGAATCCGCCACAAAAATATACTGTCTGGATGCCAGGGCCACGATTAGTAGAGCCTGCAAAAGACTGTCATCGGAGTCATCGCCGTTCAGCAAATTGAATACTGGATGGGCCGCACATTGACCCATAGTTAGTGAGATCGCAATCAGGAGACCTGCTTTGTGAATGGCACGAAGCATAGTCCGATAGATTTCCTTCTCCCAATTTAAGTCAACGGTTAAAGGGAATTAAATGCTTCCTCGGCAAATGCCTCGAATCAAGGCTCGGAGAGCTTTTCCTTGAATGGAAGTTATCCACAGAAGATAACGTCAAATCGACTCCGAGGACCCTCGTAAACAGGCACCAGCGGAACGTCCGAACGATTTGCAGATGAACATTGTGTTTTGTGACAGGAAAGGGAAAGGCTGGCCCGGTAAGATCGGAGAGGCAGAGAAAGACATCACTTAAAGATCAATCAGGCCTTCGAGAGCACTTCGCAACAAATCCAGATCCTGCTGTCGCAGATACCCTTCATTATACAGCTGCCTCAAGAAGAAATCCCGACTGTCTCGAGTTTCCAGACGCAATCGGCTGTAGATCAAATCCAGGGCCCGATTCCTTGCCTCAGGAGGAAATTGATCTGGATCGACTTGATCCCCTTCTTCCAGACCAAGCTTCATTCGAATGGCCGTGATAATGTCCTGCTTTCCTTTTTGCAGAGCATCGAATTCCTTTACAATGCCCTGCACGGCTTCAGGCAAGTATTCGAATACCCCGGGTTCCAGAAAGAGTTTATAGTTACGGATAGAGTATAAAGCCGAGGGTACACAGGCCAGAAACTCCGGCTTTCGTCTGGCCATCATTTCCAGAATGCTTTCCCTTACCTGCTCCGAGCTAAAGGCCAGCAATCCAAAGTTAACAGGGGGATTCTGCTCCAGGTTAAAGCGAAAGATTTCCTGCAGCTGGTCGGAAGAGAAATACTCCAGGTAGAGAAATCGGCTGCGGCCTCCGGAAGCAGAGATTTCCTCCAGGATTTCTATTGCTTCGCGAATTGTGCCTTTTTCTCCGTCAGGGATCTCGGTCTGCCCGGCCAGACGATCCAGCAGATCCAGGTAGCCTGTAAGTGTGATCAGCTTCTCGGGCTCCTCTCCCAGCCGGGCCACTTCGCGAATGGCCAGCATACGCAACTCCTCTTCCAGCAGGGAAAGCACAGAAGCGTTAGTCAGTCGGGCCAGTAACCTTAAACTGCGATCGGCATCCAGCACATTGAGTAGAAAGATCAGGACTCCGGAATATTTGAGCACAAAGTCTTCCAGAAGTTCCGGGTCCAGCGAGACAAGATAATCCGCCGAACTCTTGAGCATCAGGAAGTTCACACGCTCATAGACCTGATGAGCCGGGTCTTGAGATTCTGGAGCTTTATTTTCACTCACTCACTCCAGTCATAACATGCCCGCTACGATTGTCCAGAGCGATTCACAAAGGCAAGAATTGTGTTCCTACGTAGCGGCTTACTGAAAAACCACAGTTAATACCTTGATTCTAACGGCTGAACGGTAACAGCTTAACGTCCGTTCCAATCGTCGAAGAGACCAGGGCTGGGCTCATCCGTCTGTAACTCCTGAATCTCATCCAGGAAGTCCCGTGCATTTTCTGCAAAAGGGCTGTCGGAATCCATCTCCAGGTAAGATTCAAAAAGCTCCGCAGACTCTCGAAAGTACTTAAGACTGAAATAAACCAGCGCCAGGTTATAGTAGGATTCCGGAAAGGAAGGATCCAGGTCGATGGATCTATGAAATAAGCGAATGCTGGCAGCAAACTTTTCCAGACGATAGTAGACATTGGCCAGGTTATACAGGGCTTCCACGCAATCCGGATCCAGCTCGAGAGCTGATTCATAGGCAGTGGAAGCAGACTCCAGATCGCCTTTTTCAAAAAATAGGTTTCCCAGCTCTATGCGAGCCGGAAGATAATCCGGTCGATCCTGCACAATGGCTTCCAGGGTAGACATGGCCCTTTCTGGATCCGACTGGCGAATGGCCTCAAAGAGCCGGGCCCCCTCCTCCGGTGATCCCCATTCAGGCCCGGGAATGCGGGCATCCAGTCCCTTTTCCTCTTCTGCCAGACGCTCTTCCAGCATCTTCAGGATTTCATCGTCCTGTTCGCTCCAGTCCTCCGGTTGATGAGGGGCCTTGCGTGGCTCCATTTCCAGAATCTGGCCGCCGGATGGAGGAGCGAAGTCCAGAAGGCCCTGCCCCTGCACCGGATCCAGCAGGGAAGCATCCTCACGAACCCCCAGCAACGGTCCATGTAGCAATTCCAGCTGAAGCATGGCCTGACCGGCCCCTTCGCCGGCTCTGGATGCCTGGGATTTGAGCAATTTTCGGATTCTCTGCAGAGTCAGGCCGCTGCTTCGCCACTTCTCCAGCAGCCGGATGCGCTTTAGATCCTCGAATCCAAGGCCATCCCCGGAAGATTCTAGAAGGCCGGTGCTCTTCCAGTAGTTTATTTTATGTCTGGGGATGGAGAGTATGTGGGCCGCTTCGGAAATCCGCATGATTTTGCCCGGGCTCAACTTCTTGCTTGCCCCGCTTTCGGGATGGTGGAATTATGTCCCCTGTCATGCAAGCAGAATCTACAGACAAACGTAGCTTCAGCGAGAAATTCACCCATCTTCATCTGCATACCACCTACAGTCTCCTGGACGGTGCTATCCGTATACCGGAGCTCATGCAGCATTGCAAGGAAAATGGGATGGATAGCGTGGCTATTACAGACCACGGAAATATGTTCGGTGTAATTGAATTCTACACCGAAGCCGTCAAGGCCGGCATCAAGCCCATCATCGGAAATGAATTCTACGTTTCGCCTGGAAAGATGAGTGAAACGAAGGTGATGGAAAACCTGGCCGACGGGAATAACTATCATCTCATTCTTCTCGCCCAAAACGAAACCGGCTATCGCAATCTTATTAAATTAACCAGTAAATCCTATACGGATGGATTCTATCGCAAACCCAGAATCGATTACGAATTCCTTTCGCATCATGCAGAAGGCCTGATCTGTCTTACAGCCTGTCTTGGCGGAGAAGTTCAACGAAAGATTCTAACAGGTCAGGAAAGCGCCGCCGAGCAGCTTGCAGGAAAGCTCAAGGAAATCTTCGGCCCAGAGCGCTTTTACCTGGAGATTCAAAATCACGGTCTGGAGGATGAGCGAATCGCTGCAAAAGGTAATGTAGAGCTATCGCGCAGACTGGGCATTCCTCTGGTTCTTACCAATGATAGCCATTTTTTAACGCGAAAGCACCATGAAGTGCAGGATATTCTTCTTCGCATCAATCAGAAGAAATCCATAGATGAAGACCTGGCATTCGCATTCAATCCAGAGTTCTATGTAAAAAGCCCGGAAGAGATGTCACGGTTGTTTCCGGAACTGCCAGATGCCTTTCATAATACTCGCAAGATCGCTGAAATGATCTCCATGGAGTTTCAGTCCGGCAATCCACTGCTTCCCAACTTCGATGTTCCGGAAGGTCATAGCCTCAACTCCTACATGCGAGAGCTCTGCCTCCAGGGCCTTGCACGAAGATACGGAACCCCGTTACACAAAGATGTGATGGATCGCTTCGAATTCGAAATGCAGGTCATTGAGGGCATGGACTTTCCAGGATACTTCCTTATTGTTCAGGACTTTATCAACTGGGCCAAAGCAAGAGGAATCCCTGTGGGTCCTGGCCGAGGTTCCGCTGCAGGATCCATTGTAGCTTATGGTCTGGGAATTACAGATATCGATCCTCTTAGATACGGACTTCTGTTCGAGAGATTCTTGAACCCGGCTCGAAAGGAAATGCCGGATATCGACGTGGATTTCTGCGTGGATTGCCGGGAAGAGGTGATCAACTATGTGCGCCACAAATATGGCGAAGACCATGTAGCGCAGATTGTCACCTACGGAACCATGGCAGCCAAGGCCTGTATGAAGGACGTGGCTCGCGTACTCAAGATGCCTTTCGCAGAAGCCAACAACATATCCAAGATGATTCCATCGGTTCCGGGCACCACGTTGGATGATGCCTATGAGAAATCCTCGGAATTTCGCAATTACGTAGATAACGATGAACTGGGCAAAAAGGTATACTCTGTCGCCAAAGCGCTGGAAGGAAACTCCCGACATACCGGAGTCCATGCGGCGGGCGTTGTAATTGGCCCTCGACCTCTGGATGAAATTGTTCCACTGGCCACTGTGGCTACCCCGGGCGCCGGTGATAAAAAGACCAAACAGCGCATTCTTGTAACCCAGTACGATATGACAACCCTGGCTCTGCCTACAGTGGGCCTGGTAAAAATGGACTTTCTGGGTCTGCGAAACCTTACCGTTATTGCGAACTGCGTAAGGGGGATCGAGCAACGCACTGGAAAGACCCTGGATCTAAACGAGATCCCCCTGGATGATAGCAAAGCCTACGGCCTGCTTCAGACAGGAAATGTAAAAGGTGTATTCCAACTAGAGACCAGCCCGGGCATGCGAGAATTTGTAATTCGAATGAAGCCCGAGGTATTCGAAGACCTGGTGGCCCTGATCGCCATGTATCGGCCAGGACCTCTGCAGTCCGGTATGGCCGATGCCTATGTAAACCGTAAGAAGGGTCGCGAAAAAGTAATCTATCCTCATGATGATCTGGCTGAAATTCTGGGTGAGACCTATGGAGTTGTTCTCTACCAGGAGCAGGTGATGCAGATCTCACAAAAGATCGGCGGATTCACCCCGGCCAAATCCGATGACCTGCGAAAGGCCATGGGTAAAAAGAAAAAGGACAAGATGGCCGAACTCAAACTGGAGTTCATCGAAGGGGCCAATGCCCGGGGCTACAACGATCGCGATAAAGACTTTGCTGCCAAACTCTACGATCAGCTGGCTGAATTCGCAGGCTACGGCTTTAACAAATCCCACTCCGCCGCCTATGCCATGGTGGTGTATCGCACAGCTTATTTGAAAGCCAACTATCCAACGGACTACATGGCTGCTGTGCTGGACTCCGAAATCGATAAAACCGATCGGCTGGTGCCCTATATCCTGGAATGCAAGGAAATGGGGCTGGAAATCCTGGGCCCGGACATCAATCATTCCTATCTTCGCTTTCATGTAGAAAAAGAAGGCGTTATTCGCTTTGGTCTCAATGCCATTAAGAATGTAGGCGCCCAGGCAGTGCAATCCATAGTAGAAACTCGTGATCAGGAAGGTGGCTTTAAGAGCTTCTTCCACTTTATGGAAAACACCGACCTAAAACTATGCAATCGACGAACCCTTGAATCTATGGTGTTGGCCGGATGCTTCGAAACCATGGGATATACCAGAAAAGCTTTGATGGAAAGCCTGGATCTGGCAGTGCAACATGGACAGAATCATCAGAAGGATCGGGTGAGCGGTCAGAGCTCTCTTTTCGATGCCATGGGCCCACAAATGTCGGAAGAAGAGCCCATTCCTCGCGGCTCCGATGTAGCGGAATACGATGAAACCACTCTGCTGAACCAGGAAAAGCAGGTACTGGGAATCTATTTCAGCGGCCATCCTCTAAGCAAATACGAACGTTTTCTCAAAAGTGCACGGGTGATTCCCATCGAGAAACTGGGTCAGTTCGATAGCGGTAAAATCGTAGAGATCGCCGCCGTAATCTCAGAAGCCACTGTGGCTGTGAATAAGAAGAACAATGAATACGGTCGATTGCAAATCGAAGATCTCACCGGTCGCGTGGCCTGTATTGTATTTCCCAAAACCTTCGCAGAGATTCGAAGCAAAATCGAAGTGGATCAGGCTTTCTGGGTAAAAGCGAAAATAGACAAGAACGATGAAACCGGCACCGTTCAACTTCTGGTGGATGGCCTGGCTCCGCTGAACCGGGAATCCCTGGAAGAAAAGCTCGAGCGCAGTCTTCATCTGCAAATCAGCCGCGAGGATCTGAACCAAAATGTGATCCAGAACCTGGTAACTTTGTTTCGTTGCCATCAGGGCCCTCTGGCGGTGTATTTCCATTTAAGCTCGGCGAACGGCGAAGGTGCTCCGGTGGATTCTACAGTAATTCGCGCGCACGAGACCTTCGGCGTGAGCTGGAATCAGGAACTTCAGGAAAAACTCTCTAATATACCCCAGGTCCGCGGCGCCTTTCTCACCGTGGGCGAGCAATCACGGACTCTTCTTCGCAAAGCAGAAGCGGTTTAAGGGACGGGAGAGACGAATGGACGGCGACGCCAGTGCTTGAGCGGTAGATGGCTATATTAGGAAGCAGGGTGAACTGCAAAGTGCTCGACCATACAGAAGGTCGATGCTCATGGAAATCAGTTGATAGTTGGTCCGCCACACCGTCGAGAGGTGACGAATAGGTGGGCATTTCTTTACACCTTGCAGGCCATTACAGACCAGATCCCGTTAACCAATATTTCACCCAGGACCAATCACAGGCTTGACCAAGATCACGCCGTTGCTCCAAGTAACCGTTGCTTATGGCTCTTATTCGTTGCCAGAATTTTTGGTCTGCCGGGTAGCCGGTGCTACTGTATTCCCCTGCACTCCAATCAGCATCCGGCGAACTTCTCACTGTGTGATATACATCATAGTGGCGGACAATTCCATCGTATAGAAAGATAGTAAAGGTTAGATAATCAGTGCCATAATACCCGATTTTTCCTTGGCCTGAGGTGTCCGAGATGTTTAGATCCGAAAATTGTACGACCTTATCGATTCTTACCTGGCCGCCATCGAGCTGGATTTGTATAGGACATGGAAAAGTCTTGATTGCATTTGGCCCCCCGGGATGGAGATTCATCACGTGCCTTTCTGTCGACTCTCCGGGAATTACCTTATCTCTTGCTGGATCATATTTCCATGGATCTTCCAGATGTCTCCAGGGCGGCCATCTGTCGTGTACAAATGGATCTGGTCTGCAATTTGCCTGAAAACCAAATGCGACCAGGAGCAACCCTATGAGCGGCAAGAACTGTAGCATTCCTGGAGAACGATGTGGCGAGTTATCAATCAATCCCTCGCTTCCCCGAGGCCGTCGCAGAATGATTCCGAAACCTCGACATGCAAGGGCGCCATTTCTACACAGATCTCAGCTCGTGGCATCGGTAGCGGCCAATTTGAGCATTGACCTTGATTACAGAAAGTCCGAGAGTTCTTGTCATCAGTGCCGGAGTAATGCGTAACTTCACGTAAGAGCAATTCATTACTCTCTGAGTTCACGTAGCGCCTACTTCGCAGATGGCCCCCTTGACAATGGAGGGTATATTGAATCTTCCTTTCTGTATCCAAGCATTCAATAAGCTCCAATTCTCCATTTTTGACCCACGATCTAAGGAAGTGATATCGTTTATCAGCCGACATCCCTCTTTCAAAAAAACCATCCTCCAGATCTCCGGTTCTAATTCCGTGTTCATAACTTTTGTCATATTTCCCGGTAGGAAAGTCTACAGCAAACGCATCTCCCTGTGTCCCGGGTTCGCATGCAACGCCGCTGAGCCAGACACTCAGAGCAATGGGGAAAAACGGGATAAGCAGTCTTTTTCTGAAGGAATTGCAAAACGCTTTCATGCCACCGTCCTCCAGGGAAGATGTATTGCATGCATCATCCCGATGCCTTCGCTCCACCGCATGGATGCTAACGCCTGGTTCTCAGGAGAGATTTGTCCAGATCCCATTTCACCAGCCCCGACCATCTCTGCATCACGCAAATTTTTTCCAGACCCCGGAAGCCCGGTACCAAGGTGTCACCCACAGGAACGATCAAGGGCACTTTGCAAGAAAGACAATCCGCAAATGACCGAGAATTCGCAACGCTCAGTCTTCCCTGGGCAATGTACTCACATCCACCGTACTCTCATAGCCGCTCCGCAGACGCTCCTGGTATTCTGCATCTTCAGCGATCTTCTGCGCAAATCCAGGCTTATCCCAGTAGCATTCGCCTGGTAATACTGGATTCTGATCTTGATACAACAGGCGGTAGTAGTCCCAAATACAACTGCCTTCCGGAAAAAAGTCTCCTGGATCTGCCCCAGTATCAACAAAGCGCAGGAAGTTCTCTGTAGTGAACCTGGTGAACTCGAATTTGTCATCACGTAACACCTGGTGGCGAACAACAAAAAACTTCAACCTACCTCGGAAAAAGAGGAAGGTAACGGCAAGCCGTTCCCGGGTCTCCTGCCCAGAGACAGCCGCCCCGACAACTGCATTCGACTCACCACCAATATAGCGAATCACCCTATCGATTGGATAATACTGACCATCAACGAGATAAGGAATTGGCTTTTCGAAGGTAAGGTGCCCATTTGTATTCGGATATTTCTCAACCACTAATTCTGGGGCCATATCTCTCCTGACAAACCCACGCAGCTCCACCAGGTCCAGAGTAACCGGCGGACCGAACTTGGTCGTATCTTTCTCGCGTGACTCTGCAGGCATGCAAAAGCATAGAAGAGCAAATAAAATTAGGGTGAATTTCATAGAGTTCATCCATTTATTCACCAATCTTCACGGGTTGAAAGCGTTTCTCATCGACTTCAATGCCTCCTGCTGAGGGTTCATGGAGCTCTCCCGGGGATTCCGGCTTCGTCGGAACCGGGCTAACGGAGATTGATGTCCTCATGTGGGCGGAGCAGTGGATGACGAGAGCAGTGGATGACGAGAGCAGTGGATGACGAGAGCAGTGGATGACGAGAGCAGTGGATGACGAGAGCGACCTGGCAAGGAAGCAATTGCCCGATCCGTAAACATTCTCCGCCTCCTGATCATTTACCCTGGCAGCAGTTTCTTGCGCTGGGGCGTTTCTCCATAGGCACGTTCAGACGGGGCAAATGGACAGCGGGACCTGCATTACGAACAGAGATTTTTTCCCTTAGCAGCCGAAGCGCCTAAGGATGCGCGAAAAGGCCCATTCACCAGATCACATTTGCAGGATACTGCCGAAGCTCGATGTCTTTAGAAATGAGGGCGGACTGAGTGTGGATGGCCGTGGCCAATATGATACGATCATGTAGTTCCAACCCCTTGAGACCGACCGCAATTGTCAGAACTTCCGGAGTCAACGATTCGATTACATAGGGAGCCGAGTCGACAATTTTCCGATACAAAGCCGAATAGTCCAGATTGATACGCCCCTTTTCACTCAGATGAAGGATCTCAGCCAAAACTATTACCGATAGATGAATCCTGCCAGCTGTTTCTGCATCATCAATAGTTTGCAGAGCAAGTGCAGACAATCGATCGTTCAAAGAGGAATCCAGGTACCAGACCAGCGCATGGGTATCTAGAGTTACCTCCAATGGGATTGGACTTTCTTCAGGTCCGCATCCGTGATATTCGTATTGGAGAATAGTCCCCTCAAAGACACACGCTCTTCTTTTCTCTTCAGGGCAGATTGAAGCGATTCAAGCAAAAGTCGTTTCTCTTCCTCAGAAAGGTGCTCCAGTTCTTTCCTTATTTCATCTACCGTCATTGGCATACCTCCAGAATGCGTATCGGAAAATGAATAGTCGAGCAAAAATCCCTCTCTCCGTCCCAGGACGATCAGGGAAACCTGCTAGATTTGAACTACAATCATATAGGCAGCTACGAGCGATGTGACCAACCAATAGCCGTAGTATTTTCAGAGAGTTGCGAAGCAACTGCACCAGTATCTTGCCTTCAGCACACAGACTCAGTGCCGCAGCTAGACATGATATGCAAATCTCGGCGGATCCGAGGATAACTCGAGCAGACAAGTCCGAAAGCGACCACGAGGTCGGGAGGCGGCGAGTCGAGAGCCGACGGGCCCGGAGGTAATACACGGAGACAGCAGCATGATCAGATGAGTTTTTCGATTGAAATAGATCCATCGAACGGTGGAAAACCGAGGGCACTTGAGATACTATGCGGAGGACGCTGCATAGTCGGTTAGCATTTTCGAGCCTGCAGTATCTGCTCCTACTCCTCCCGATTAAAGTGAGCCTCCAGAGCGGCAAAGAGTTTATGGGCAATTGGCAACACCTCTGGATCATGGCTCCTGTGATAAAAAATGGAGTAGGTAACAACCCGAGGCCCGATTTTTTGCCAGTAATGCGTGCTTGATACGCCTTCGGTCGAATCAGGATAGCTTCTCATGTAGTCACCTAGAATCGAGGTCTCGATTGAGCTCCGCATCAAAGCGCGCGCACTGAAATCCGCAAGATCCGGCTTGCGATAGAACTCCACCTTCAGGGTATGATCGCGCATCGAAGGTGCTCCATAGAGGCCATCAAGAACCAACGGAACTTCTACTGTGCAATAAGGCTCCCCGCTTTCCATTTCCTCTACGGTTATCTCCAGGGGAGGCTCAAAGGAATTCTCCTCCAAAGCGCCTTCGATAACGTTGACAACTCCCTGACATTCCGAGGTCTCATTGCACTGCCCCAGACTCCATACGACCAGAGCCATTGGCATAAGCATTCCAAGCCATGTCATCACGGTTTTCGTACCATCATTGTATCTTTTCACATTCATCTCCCCGGTATTGCGCCTCTATTTTCTATACGGATGCCTGTATTCAATCTTATATGCCTCCGCTCGAAGAATGTCTGCCGCATTTTGTGAGCTACTGATTTCGCATCCCAAGAGTCGGGCCAGTAATTATGGCTCTAGCGGCATCCAATAAGAAGCTTGCCTCAGATGACTTTTCGAAAAGGTGTCTAAGATGACCCAAAGCACGAGAACCAACGCCTGCGCGACTGAGCTTCTTAAGTAGCGCCTGACGTACCTTTGGGTCCTCAAGTCCTTTATCCCTAACCTCTTCCAGAAATTCTTTACCCAGGTCTTTCAGCATATCGGCATCACTCACACCCACAAGAGGCAATGCTGTATTCTCCGCGTGCCATTGCAGTTGGAACAGTGAACGCCGCAACTCCTGCAGATCATAGTCGCCCTCATTATGCACCAGCACTCTGGCCTCTGACACGTAGTAGTTATGATCTTCCTCTACCTCGAAGTTATAGGCCTCTTCTCCACGAACATCCAGATGAACCCTCATATTGTTAAGAGACCCATTGCCTTCTCTCTGGCTTACATCCCCTTCTACCAGATCCTCGGCTTTCACGGAATTCTGGAGAACTACTTCGCAGTTCTAGAATCCTACTGTCGCCTTTCGGTTGGCACCGAGCGCTCGGTGGGGGTCACAGGACCTACCTTGCTCCACCAGGCCCTGAGTTCCTAAGGGTTCGCCCTATTGCTGATTAAGAACTTTAAGGAGAACCCGGGCGTCGAAGGAGAAACCCATTGCCAGATCATAGTAGGCCTTACCCCCCTCAGCGAAGCCGCCGGACAGGAAGTTCCAGTCCTGCGGAGGACAGGATGACGAACAAGGCTTTTCTCGCAGCTCTCGCACCTCCTGCGCTTCGCTGCATAGAGGCATCCTTGCCCAAAAATGCCGCCGGAGCCACGGATAACGAGAGCAATAGAGTAGCGCTTCCCGGACGAGTGCAATGTGCTTCGCGCAAGGCTGCAGTTTGATCAGATGAGTTTTTCGAGGGTTCGATCCGCTAAAAACGGCAAAACATTTCCGCATTCACTTCGTTGCGCTGGAGGTATTGGACTGATGTCGCAGCAGGATTGACGGAATCCATCGCAGAAAAATTGGACCTTTCTTCGGGGGCATCTTACAAACTGAAGGATCTTCGCATTTTAGGACCCAAATAGTGGTGATATTAACATGACTCAGAACTAGGGGTCAAGCTCGCTTCGAATTCTGCGGGCTTCCGTTTCTTGAACACGCCTTATTATCACTCGGGCGCTTGATTGCGGCTCTGAACCTCTGTATGATCGACACTCCAATGTTATACGATCGCCTTGCCTCGCTACTCTGGCACAGTGTTCTTTGAAACCGTTGCAGTGGAGGATATAGGCTCCATCCCCATCATCGGAGTATTGACAAGTCAATCCTGAGGCGTAGAAAGAACCATCTGGATTAAAGTAGAGCAGTGCGACTGGTTCACCTGCAGAATCTTCTTCTACCCAGGTGCCTTCCCATTCGGAAGATTCGACACAGGCGACGATCCAAAGAAAAAGGATAACGAAAAGTATCTTCCAATTAGGTCGCAATTTTTTCATTTCTACTCCTAATACCCTCACTCAATCCAGGATCTCAATCAGCGGAAACCGCCTCGACTTCCTTAGACCACCGGGTGGTCAGAAACTCGCCGGACATTTGCATTAGGTCATTCCGTATTCCGAGAAAATGAGGAAAGATTATTCTAGAAGCCAGACGCTCATCAAACATCATATAAGCCCCTCTTAAGTCCTCCTTTGCCAGCAAATTCGAAAATGCAACACCGGTTTCCAACCCTGTGCAATCGGCGGCATCCGATTGCCTGCCGCAAGCCACGAGCAGTATTCCTAAAATCAGGGTTACACCCATCGGGTGAATGCGATGCAATGAAAACAACTGAATCATGCGCTTACTTTCTCCTTTTGCACCAACTAATTAACGTGCTATCATCGCATCCTTCGATTAGTTTTTCCCGATGAGGATCGATTTGCTGCCCCGTGTAAGGAAAGAAATGTCCGCACCTTTCCCTTCCCCAACGAATGCTGATAGGCCCTCGGATACAAGCGACGATACGTATTGACGTACGCTCAATCGATCCTCGAAAAGAAGTCTGCGCGTATCTGGCTGCTTGCCTGCCCCTGAACCCCACATACATCGCTGTTGGACTTCACCGAAGGCACTACAGGGAGTTCACAGCAGTCCAGTTAAAATTCGGCTACCTGTGCAGCTCATCCAGTAACCCTTTAGCTTCATCCGAGGATATGGGCCTCAGCCATATCTTTTTTCTATCTCCTGGATAAGGGTCATTTGGATCCTTTTCACAGAGCATAGTACGTCGCTCATCGGCAGCATAGCCAATTGAGCATACTTCCTTCAGGTTATTACATTGAATAATCAGTTCATTTGGTGCGGGTGCCTCATATTGACAAAAATCGCCATCGACAGAGACCCTTCCATCTGGAAGGAAAAATAGCAGCCCCCTCACGTCACCGGTTTCAGTTTCAATGGCCCAATAACCTAGCCATACACTGTTCTCACCCGGACAGCCGAGCAATCCCATCGAGTTAATGCATATCGCGAAGAAACTGCCAGCCAATTTATTCATCATTCCTTATCGCCGCTCGCCTATTCTAGAATATATACCGACACATACGCTTCGATATTTTAGGCCAATCAGCTCTATAGCCAGACCTTCCCTGTGGATTTCTTCTCCAGACATTTCGCTCATTGCTGTACTCCCCGGGCCTGAAGATCTACTGAGGTCGTGAAGCCACCCTGCACAAAGTAACCCTGCAGTCAAACAAGGCTGTCTACCCACCAACTCACTTACCTTCAACATGGCATTTTTTCCAATGCTCTTGAAGGGGCAAAATCCGCCGATGCGACTTATAGCCGCTTTACCGGGTTTATGCGAACCGGCGCGTTGCAAGGCAGGGCCGAATGTCGGCGGAGCCATGGAGGGCGAGAGCCGACGGCTCCTCCTTCGCTCGCAGAGCAGATAGATAGGATGCCTATCCATACCGAGGACCACACTTAACCTGATCAGACGAATGGTCGGCCGAGTCTGTTCGGCCCTATAAAAAAGAAAAAGCCCGGGTGGTACGGGATCCACTCGGGCTCATCGGCAAGTACCGATAAAGATTCAATCAAACGATGGAGAATGGGATTTCTACGTTGGAAGCTCCTTTGAGCTCCACAGAATAACTTCCTGGCATGATTCGGTCAAACTGCACCGAACGGTCACTCTTTACTCCGCTATGAGAACCTACCAGTCGGCCATCTTTGCGCAAAGAGAGCTGATAGCTTCCGGCCAGATTCTTGAGCGAAAGCGAAACCATGGCTTCACTGGCCGATGTTTGAAGAATGCTACAATGCAGCTGCCCTCTTCCTACCGGCAGACTCAGATCGATTCTAGACCCGGTGGGATTCTCGGAGGGCGCTTCGGCCGGTGATGAGCGTCTGGTAGCCGTAATCGGCGCCAGCTCCAGGGTTGCGCCGGCCAGACCACCATGAATGAGCTCCATTCCATTTCGAAGCAATCGAACCACAATTCCTTCTCTTTCTGGACCGGCTTCGGCCGCCAGAGCTCGTTCTACGGTGGCCATCAATGCCTCGGGCACGGCTTCATGGGCCGCATCCATCCTGTGGTTTACATACAGATGCTCGGACAGATTGATTAGCTCAGATGCACTGAGATCCTGCACGGTTTTTCCCTTTTCCATGCGGGACAGCATATCCTCCAGCTTCTGGGGCCATGTGGCTTCGTCCAGATGCTGGGCTGAGATCTTACCGTAAAGGCCGGTGGCCACCAGGGCCTCTTCCAGCTTGATGATATCATTATTATTCATTATGGCTCTCCACTAACTCAGGAGACGAAATATAAGACAACTTCCCGGGAATTTTTTATTCCAGAATGGCCTTTCGAATCTCCGGATCCATTCGAAATGCATCCATGATCCTGGACATCATCACCGATACGCTGCCTTCCGGTATTTCCAGCACATCGGAGACAAATCGGTATGGTGCCCGCACCACAAAATGCCCCTTTTTTCGTTTCTGAATCAGTCTATCTCGTTGATTCTGCTTCTTTTCTATGAGATGCTCAATCCGATCCAGCTCGGCTCCCTCTCCGGGATCCACATTCCTGGTCTCCATTTCCGCCAGTAGCCTGGATTTTTTAGTCTTCAATTCCAGAATGGAGAGATACAGGGATGTGATCTTGTCCTGCTGGTCCTGATTTCCGGTAGAGCGCTCCGCCAGCTCATTCTTTTGCTCGGCAATCCGTCGAGCAATGTCTGTGAGTTCGGCCCCGGTTTCCGCCTTCAGGTAGTCCCAGTCATCCTGCTCCAGGTCCAGGTAATAAATAAATACCAGCTTGAAGACCATGTTCAGATCCCGGGGAAGTTGCCCCAGAATGTCGTGAAAATGCTCCATGAATGAGGAATCATCCGGCCGTTCTGTTTCCGGATCGGCTACAGTTTCGATCCATTGAAGATTTCTGGAGTCTTCATCGGACTTCTGCTTTTCTACGGTTTTCACTTCATGAACCGTACGCATCCAGTCGATGAGCATGTTTCGCAGCACTGTGTAGAACCAGGTTCTAAAGCTGCTTTTTCCCTGGAACGATTTGAATCTCTGACCGGTTTTTAATCGTTCAAAGGCATACAGATAAAAATCCGACGCAGCATCCTCATCCAGATGAAAAACTCTCAGAGGAAAGTTATATATATCACTGGAATAGAGCCTGAAGAACTCCTTCAAGGCATCTGGATCCTTATCCCCACAACGTTTCACCAGGGACTGAATCTCCCGGGCACTCATTCCTTTATTCTTTTCGATGGCCGTATTCAACTCTTCTTGCTCTACTTCGTTCGGTTCAATTATAAGCTACACGTAGAAGCTACAACCGAACTTCCTATACCCTACAATATCGGAAAAAAATGGCTGCCTTCCAGCCCGTTGTCCAGCAACTTTCCCATTATGCGGCGCTTCTTGCATTTTTCTCTGCCACTGTTTTTGATACTGGTTCTCATTGGTTGGCTCTATCCTGTGGTTGCCAGCAATCCCAGATTTGAATGGCCTTTAATCAAGGGCAGTCCTCCGGATTTGCGTGGAATCACATCCACCTTTGGAGAGTCCAGGGATGACCATTTTCATGCAGGTCTGGACATTGCCAGCCAGGATGAACCGGTTCAATCCATTGCTCCCGGGAGAATCCTCTACAGCCGGCAGCAGTCCGACAATCCCTTTCGTCCGCTGCCCGGTCCAGGAAACCTCATGATTGTAGATCATGGCGAGGGATGGTGGAGCGGCTATTTTCATCTGGAAAAACTGGCTCCCCTGCGCAAGGGCAATGTAGGAAAGGACACTGTAATCGGCTTTTCCGGAAATACCGGCCGATCCGGTGGGGCGCATTTGCATTTCTTTATTAGCAAAGACTATGGAAAGGAATTCATCAATCCTCTGGAAGTACTGCCGTCGGCCACAGACAAATATGCTCCCGTAGTTCAGGAATTGATCTTCTTTACGGACAACGGAAAATCCAGCCTTCTACCCGGTCAGGAACATCGAATCAGACTGACCAAAGCGTATCCCGTACATCTGAACATTCGCGATCCAGGCCTGGAACGATCCACCCGGCGAGGTGTGTATAAACTTACCTGGTTTTTGAACGGCGAAAAGCAGGGCAGCCGCGATTTCAGCTCCATTCGCTCCACCGATAGCGGCTGGCTTCTGGCCGGAAAACAGCCATTTGAGACAATCTTTACGGAATGGTATTATAACGTAGGTATTCTTCCCTTTCGAAACGGGAAGAATACCATCACTGTAAAGGCAGAGGATTTCGCCGGTAATGTTTCCAGCACCGACTTTACTCTGGAAATCCAGAAGGAGTACTAGGGTCGCCTGGGATTGGAAAGCAGTACCATTCCCGGGCTGAGCAGGCTTCCGGATTGTTCGGCTTTAAGAGCACTGAAGGAAGTATCCAGCTCCACTACTCGAAAGGCTCGGTCTGGATTGGAATCCAGAAGAAATACCTGATCCTTCTTCACTCCATCGCTACTGCCAGCATGAATGTAGATTCGATCATCGTCGATCTTTACAATTTCCCCTCGCACTGGCGTTCTTCGCACAATTTCCCGGGAAATCTGATAGCTGGCCCGGTACAGAGCATCCTGTCCCGAGGCGATGGCCTTACCTCTATAGATCTCATTTCCGGTGAATCGATCGGAAAGAACATATTCGATTTCAATATGTCCTGCTCGAGCGCTATAGCTTCCGCTGAGTATATATCGAATTCGATTCCTGGAGTCCGATTTACGATCCAGTTCATCCAGAAATTCGAAGTAAGCAGCGTTAAATAGCAGCGGACGATAGTCAGATCTGATCCTATCCTGGATTCCCATTTCATCCAGAGCTCTGCGAGATTCGTAGAAGTCCCTTAACTTACGGCGAACTTCGTAATCGGCTGCCAGCAACTTTCCATGCTCATTGATGGAGTCCTCCAGGGACCTGGATATGATTTGCTCTCCATTCCAGTGATCCGAATCTCTCGCTTCAAAGTCCATGACAAGAACGACGCTGGGTCGATGGGTACTTTCGCGAATCTGATAATCCAGCAGATCTTCTCGGTAAGAAAGATAGTTCTCCCTGGATTGAAGTGCTCGCTCCAATCTATATTGCCAGAGAGGCTCCTCCGGATTCTGATCCCTTAAAGCCACCAGGGTATCCAGATAGGACTGAAAATCTCCATTTGCTCTGTGCACATCCAGAAGAAGCTTTTCTACCTCAGCATTGCCAGGAGACAATCGCATGGCCTGACGAAGATGGCTGACCATCAAACCATATCGCAGTTCCTTTTCATAGTTTCTGGCCATCTGCATATGTCGGCCGGTAAGAAAATTGCGCAGCCTGGTAGTGCCCGTATGCTCCATACCCAGCATTTCCAGTCGATAACAGGCCAGAACATCGTCCGGTGCCGATTCGCATAAGGACTCCAGCTCATCGATGGTCTTTTCCAGATAATCAGTATTTCCGGTCTTTTGATACAATGCCTGGGAAAGATTCGCTGCAATTCGTTTCAGTTCTGTGGAGCTTCCAATCTCCCGCGCCTGCTCCAGATATTGCTGAGCATCTTCGGGATATCCTCTTTCAATATCCAGCTCAATGATTCTTTGCAGAAGTGCCATGCCAGGATTATCTCGTAGAGCTGTTCGAAATGCATCTGCGGCTTCATCTTTTAAAGCGAGTCTGGTTTCCTCATCGCGAGCCGCATCTGCCTGGAGCGATAGCACAATACCACGGGTAATGGACAAACTTCTGTGCGCAGGATCCACAGCTGTAGCTTTTTCCAGATAGGCCTTTCCGGCTTCAATTCTACCGGCTCTGGTTTCCAGAATAGCCATATCCTGCAAAGCCTCTCTATAAGCCGGGTTCTTACGAAGGATCAATTGAAGATATTGCCGGGCCAGGTCCAGACGACCAGAAAGGATGCGTAGCTTCGCCAATCCGTACAGATTCTCTGCATTTCCAGGATCCTTCTCTCTAACCTGCTGAAAGATCTGTTCTGCCTCGGGCAACTGGTTCAGGCCGGTGAGCGCACGACCTTTTCCGATTTTTGCATCCAGGCTGTTGGGATCGGCCTTGAGCACCTGTTCGAAATGCACCCTGGCTCTTTCAAAGTCCGAAATCTCAATGGAAGCCTGACCGGACAGAAGATGTGCTCGAGTATACGAAGGATTTTTTTCCAGAGCTTCCCTGAGCAACTGCAGAGATTCACGGTACTGACCACTCTGATACTTTTCCTGGGCCTCTGCATACAACTGAACAGAGCTACTGTATCGAGGCTCCTCTCCGTTGCGCGAAAGCACTGGAATTGCTCCAAGCACCAGCACAGGTAACAATAGTAATGCCTTTTTCATTCGTATCTCCTGGCCGCTTCCCTGCAGCCCTCATCTATCTTTTTTACACCTAAGCTTTTGCATCGCTCACTTTGAACTTTTAAGCCTCAACAATCTCAGAGTTACTCGATGCTATTCCTCGGCAGGAACAAAGAATCCTGCATCCCCTACGCCGGAGGTATTCTGAAAATGAACCTCAACTCGCACGTCTACGTATCTATCTCTCAGCGCATCATCTGCCAGAGAATCGTAGGTAATGATATAGCGATTATCTTCATGCTTGCGAATATTCGAGTATAGATTCTTTACTCTTGTTTCATCAAAAGCTCGCAGATACTCGCCACTGGTTCGCTCCGCCAGGGATCTGTAAAGCTCCGTGAGTTCAGCGTCCTGCTCAAAAGACACCACATGGATTTGAATCTTTTGAGCCCTGGCATATTGTACCAGCTTATCGATTCCATAGGGTGCAAAGGTTTCTTCCGGCAGGGCTCCGGATACTACCAGTACCAGTCCCCGGGGTCCTATTTCGCTAACAAGTTCGCTGAGTCCAAAGAATGTGGATAATCCCAGAGAGGGACGATCGCCGGTGTCCCCTTCGGACATCAGCTTCAGAATTTGCTTTCGTTCTCTGCCTTCATAGATTACCCGGCTCTGGTCTCCGCTGCGAATCAGCTTGAATCGATCTACCACAGTAAGAGGAGCTATCATGGGTTCCAGGACACTGGGAATCATTTCATCCAGTCCCTTCTTGCGCAAGATTTCGGAGTTCTCTTTTACAACCACAATGTTGGTCCTTTTCTGGAAAGGCTTCATATTGTCTGTGCGAGCACCGCCGATTCGACGGTCATTCTCATATATGAAAATCTCTCTACGGCTAAGCCCCGGTAAAGGCTGGCCATCCCTGGTTTCTGCCTGAACGAAGAGCCCCACAACGGGAAACTCATTTAGATCCACTTTTTGAACCTTTACATTCAATCCGGAGCGCTTGTAGGCTTCCGGAGTGGTCATGACGATTTCATGGGCTCCATAATCGGCGATGAGCAGCGAATTTCTGCTATCTGTCTTTACTGAGAATACCCTGTTCCAGTTTACCGGCTTATCATCGAAGTCACGAATTTCAGCCAGTTCCTGTACGTCGCCGCTGGACGGATTCAGAGAAAGAACCCCGCTTCTTTCATCCGCTATCCAGACCTTGCCTTCGTTATAGTGCAAACCTCTGGGCTCCTTCAAAAGCGGATGCGAAATCGTATCCAGTAGATTGCCATCTACGTCTATTACATAGATGGCCGAAGCTTTGCGGTCGCTAACATAAAGAATGCCTTTTCCATCGCCCGTAATCCCTGAAGGCTGCTGAAATCGCGCTTCGGAAGGACGAAGAGTCTGTAGATAATTGCCTTCCAGATCAAACTTCTGAACCCTGGAATTTCCTGCATCGGTAACGAAAAGATATTCGCTTTCTACAGTCAGACCCGATGGTCCACGAAACTGTCCTTCTCCACTCCCGGTCTGGCCAAATGCCAGAGTTCGACCGCCGGACGTGCGAAACACCTGGATTTGATCTCCGTCGTAATCAGCCACATAGAGAAGATCCTTGTGCATGATTCCGGCAATGGGTCCTTCCAGAGAATCATAGAATGGACCTTTGAATTCATTCATTAAAGAGCCGTCAGCGCTGACCTGAACGATTCCAGGATCTCTGTAATTGATTAGATATTGATTGTTGCTGGAATCCACGGCCACATCCACCGGATAATCCAGGCGAACGCGACGAAAGCTACTGGAATCGTATTTTCTGAGAAAGGATTGCTCACCGGCATCGCTGTATTGATTTAAATGGAACTCCAGGATGCTCAGTCGCTCGCCCACCGTGGGATAGGCTCCTCTGGAAACCTCCTGAAGATAGCTCCATTGCTCCAGGGCCCCATTGTAGTCTCCGGAATAGTAATAGGAATCCCCCAGATATCTTCTGGCCAGATGAAAATACGGATGAACATCCAGAGCTTTATAAAAGAATTCCCGGGCCGCCACATAGTTCTGGCGATTGTAGAATCCCAGCCCCTTCTGGAAGTGCTGTCTGGCCTTCTCTTCTTTGATTCTGAATACCGGAAATTCCTGGGAGCTCACCATGGCCGGAATCAGAATACCGGCAAAACAGAAAGCCAGGATAATCGACCACCGCCCTGCTACGGTCCTTTTGCTGCTGGTTCTTCTATATTTGAAGATATCCTCAGCCGCGGCTGAATTTTTAGCCCGGCCACTGAGAGACATAATCCAGGTCGCGGGGCGCAGATATGCAGTAAAGAGCTTCATAGGGTCCACTGGTTCTCTCTAGAGAGATCGAACCGTTTTGCGGAACCCTTGATTCTTTTTCCAATTGGAAGGAGATTCTGCTAACTGGAGTAACCGGAATGGCCGAAAGAATCAGGCTTCCCGAGGCGGCATGCCCAGCTTCTTGCGCAACTCTTCATTCTCTTTAAAGAGTTCCACGACTTCCTGATCAGTATAGATATTGAGCCTCTGCAGCGCATCGATGATCTTTTCCCGTTCCATATTTTCGGTTCGAGAAAGATCCAGGGCTCTCTGGGCTGCATCCAGGGTCTCTTTGGCATCCTTTAGTTCTTTGTCCCGGAATTCGCTGAGACGCTCCATGGCCTGCATCTTGGAGGTCAATTCCACCACTTCCCTGTCTTTTAGAGCCAGGGCTTCCTGCATGGCTTTTTCAACCTTGCCTTCGAAATCGCGATAGGAGCTTTCATAATCCAGGAGCCTTTGAAAGGCCGCGGACTCTTCTTTGGACTGAGCCAGTTCCTTGCTGGCCAGGTTTCGGAATCCATCGAAAGCGCGACTCTGTCCTCTTAGATCCCTGGCAAAGGTCTGAATGATGGCTCTGTAGTATTCGTTGTTGATCAAAGTCTCCAGAAGCAGCCTTAGATTATCGCTTCGAATGGAATCATCGATGAGAACCAGTCGAACATTGCCCTGAAGGCCCAGCAAATGGTCCTGGTATTCATTTTCTGGAACAATTAGAACTCTGAGATAGGGAATTAGATCCGCTGACTTCTCCAGGATTCCCCGGATGTAGTCTGCCTGACCGGATTCTCCCTGAATACAGAACAGATGGATGATACTTGGATCTGGACTGATCTCCGGCATTTTCTCAGGACTTAGCTCTTCCAGCTGAACCTGAAATCTACCTACGCTTTGAAAATCGAATGGGAATTTTCTACCCGAAGAGATATGCCAGATCTTGACCGTGTACATAGCAGGGCCCCATTTCAATAGTTAGCAGGGATTTCTTCAAGTAAGATTTGTATCCAGGTGAATCGCCAGAATACCCTCAAATAGCGGGCAAGCAGGAATTGCCGGGTATGGTCGCGCCCCGGATCTAGCACTGAGCCCTGATCGGTAGATAAGGCCTGGCCGACTTAGCTATACCAGTGCCCGGGCTGATGGTACTGTGATGGGTCCTGTATCCTGCCGGCCGCTTACTTATTCTTCCTGTTCTTTAGACGATCCATCAGACCCCAGAAGAATTCCTGGACTTCATAGATGGGAATTCGGGAGATCACTGGATCCAGGTATTTCTTCAGGGTTTTGCCGTAGAGCCATCGAATGGGAGTGCTCAAAAATTTCAGAGGAGTGAAGCCTTCGGTGCGGGAAGCCATAATATAGATTCCCATCAGCCCTACGCCAAACACAGGAAGATAGGCCCCCTGCCAGGGCTTCATCTTTCCGTCCAGAGCCTGATTCAGCCCCACAGAAAGAAGAACATAATAGAGCAAGAGCACCACCAGTGCCAGAGAGAAGCTCATCCCTTTGCCGGAACGTTTCACCACCATTCCCAGAGGAAAGGACACAAAGAAAAACAGCATACATGCCAGGGGAGTGGCTATCCTGGAGTGGATTTCGTAGTTGAACTCATTGCGTTTCTTCTCTGCTTCATCCTTCAGGCCCCGAAGAATTAGAAGCATCTGCTGCTTGGCTGTAACCTCTGCCTGGGTGGGTCCGCCGGGTTTTCCGATCTTATCCTGATTCTCTGCCAGCCATTGAAGAATCTGAGTCTGAGTAATCACCATCTCATCCGGCGATGGAATGCGAAATCCTTCTTCATCTCCACCGGCTTCCGACATTACGCTTCCTACACCTCGCAGAGCTTCGGAACTGATTCTATGCTTTCCACTTTCCAGGCCTTCCAGAAAGGAAAAAAGCTCGGGAAAGGTATATTCCTCTGGCTGAACGTTCAGTTTACCCAGGCCTTTCTTGGGTGAAGGCAGAACGAAATTCATTTGACCGTCCGCAAAATCCGTTACGGTAAAGCTCCCCAGGTTCTTGTCGGATTCCACCATGTAGCCATTTTCCAGATGGATGATGGGCACCTCTTTGCCATCTTCAACCCGCTTAACGATGCGCCCTCTCTCTGCGCGAATCACTCGAGTGATTACCCCGAATCCAATGGGAATTCGAATATTCTGAACAGTAACCACCTCGGAGTTTCCGCCGGGGATTACCCTGGAATTCCAGGAGCGGATCTGAACGTCAGTAAGCTCCGGGCCTTCCCGACCGGCCGCATAGATATCCCAGCTATCGGAAGCGGATGCTTCCATATCTCCGGCACCCAGGAACTGTCCTGGCCGAACCAGGGTCAAACTGTGATAGGACTGCAGCCATTGCTGAAAGGCCTGTCTTTCCCGGGCGGCCAGAGGACCGTAGTAGAGATTCATAAAGCCCATAAAGAGCATGGTAAGAAAGCCAAAGAAAAGAAAGACTGTGTAGATTCTGGGAAAGCTGATGCCACTGGCCCGCATGGCCGTGATTTCCGAATCTCCAGATAGTCGGCCCGCCGCAAGAATTCCGGAAAGCAGGCATGCAATGGGCACTGTCTGGGTAATTTTCTCTGCAAGAAGATAATAAAGATAGGTGGCCACCCGGGTCATATCAATGCCCTTGCCCACCAGATCCCCCAGCACATCCTTTATGACAATGGACATAAAGAGGGTGGTCCAGAAAAACAGCCACGTAAAAAAGGGCTGTAGAATCTCCTTGAATATATACACATCCAGGATATTCGGCTTCAGTCTGTAGGCCAACCGGAGTAGCATCCAGTGTCAGAAAATCAGAACATATTATTGATTCAAACCGCTTTTATAGGCGATGTCGTGCTCACAACACCCATGATCCGAGCGCTGAGAAAATGCAAACCAGGGGCAAAAATCACCGTTATGGTAAAACCAGAAGCCCGGGCCTTTGTGGAATCCCTGGAAGAAATCGATGAAGTGCTGGTGATAGATAAAAAAAAGGCGCATCGGGGCCTGGGCATGCTCAAGCTTATTAGAGATATTCGAAAGCGGAACTTTCGCATCCTGCTTTCGCCTCATCAATCCCATCGCACCTCTATCATCGCATGGCTCAGTGGCATCCCTACTCGCTTTGGATACCGGTCGGCGGGATTTTCCATGGCCTATCATCATAGATTAAAGCGCCCTATGGAACTTCCCGAGATTCATCGACTGCTTCGCTTTCTCAAAGACAGCATCTGTCCGGATGTAAGTCTGGAAGATGACATTCCTCATCTGGAAGAAACCGAGACTGGCCGACATGAAGCCCAGGAGCTACTGAAAGAACTAAATATTCGAAGCCCCATTTTGCTGGGTTGCTCTTCTGTCTGGGCCACCAAGCGATGGACTCCTCATGGATTTGCCGAACTGGCCAGAGATTTAATCAAGAAATACAAGTCGGATGTTCTCTTGATTGGATCGCCGGCAGATGCCGATGTGGCCGATCAAATCATCAAGGTTGCCCGGGAATTCGTAGGCGAAGACGGTCTGAGAAGAATTCACAATGTTTGCGGAAAAACCAGTCTGCCCGGTCTGTTCAGCCTAATGAAGCGATCGCTGTTTCTTGTGAGCAATGATTCAGCCCCGGTGCATTTTGGATGCGCAGCCAGAATCCCGGTAGTCGCTCTTTTTGGTCCTACAGTTCCTTCTCTGGGGTATGCGCCCATCGCACCCAGAACGGCAGTGGCCGAACTGGAAGGACTTTATTGTAGGCCATGCGGCACTCATGGATCCCATATCTGTCCCGAAGGACATTTTCGCTGCATGCGAGAATTAACGCCTGCCATGGTAGAAGAAAAGATCCTGGAAGTGATTAATTAGAATCCAATATCTTCTTCTTTGCTGGCCGGCTGCTTCTGCTTCTATGACTCTCTCTGCGTCGCCTCAGCAATGAACTGTCAGTGCTGGCCGATTCCCTGTATCGCACTACTTGCCCTCACTCGATATCTATGATTCTTCTTGACCTGATTGAGATGTATTACTAGATCTGAGGGCCGTATGGATTCATCTGCCAGCGGTAAATTGCACAATCCTATCCAGATCAATTTTCATTCCACTGCAGCAAATCATATTGCCAGCAATGCTTCTTCGCTTCGAGGACCAGTCACTTCTCCACAGACTTTTATTCCTCGAAAGTCCAGACTGGAGAACGCCAGATCGACATTGTTTTCTCTAATTATCCTCCTGCCCATCGTTCTTACTTCTTTAGCGAATGGACTGGAGGCCCAGCCGGCTTATAAAAAGCAGATCCAGGAATTACCCAATCCCATTCAACAGAACCAGAGCTTTGTCTACGATGGAGCAGACATTCTGGGCCAGGAAAAGTCCAGAATCGATGCCATTTGCAAAGCCATGTACGATGCAGGTGGAGCTCAGATCACCGTTGTTACTCTAAAGAGCATCGGAGATGCAAATATCGAAGAATTCGCCGTAGATCTATTCGCCCACTGGGGAATCGGCGAAGCAGGTAAAGACAATGGAATTCTAGTCCTTCAGGTTACAGACTCTCGAAAGATTCGCATCGAGGTGGGCTACGGCCTGGAAGGCATTCTTCCTGATGCAAAAGCGAACTGGATCATTCAGGACGTGGCCATCCCCTATTTCAAGAAGGGAGAGTTCGGAACCGGCCACTATTTCATGGTGCAGTCTCTGATTCGCATCCTGCTGAATCCCAATATAAGCAGAGAAGAAATCATTCAGGCAAGAGAAACTATTGAACCCGGACAGACTATTGCCAGAGATTCCATTCCGGACCAGCTATATTTAAGCAGCAAAGAAGAGCGGGAGACGCAACGCAATAAACAGGAAGAGGAAAGCGAAGGCCTTCCCTGGATAAGTTTCAGTGTGATGATTCTGGGAGTTGCTCTGGGAGGCTGGTTTCTGATTCGAATTGTCAGCCGTGTTTCCAGACTCAAAAATCATACATCCCCGGGCCACAGCTATGGTCTCATAGACGATGCTGTGCTGGATTATACCGGGGCTCCTTTGCTTGCAGGCCTGGGTCTGGTGGGCGCCGAAATCATGGTTCTGAATTCATTCTGGCTGACCATCGCTATTCCCTTTCTTATAGGAGCGGGCTGGGTATGGCATGACAGGCATCTGAAACTATTTCGCAGGAAATCCAGAAAATGTCCGGAATGCGGATCCATGATGAGCCTGCTTTCCGAGGAGCAGGAAGACCGTTATCTAAAGGAAGGCCAGATCGCAGAAGAAAAGGCCGGAACTGTGGACTACGATGTATGGATCTGTAAATGCGGAACCACTCAAATTGAACGCTACAAATCAACTCAGAGTTCCGTGCCCTGCCCTTCCTGTGAATACCATACCTACGAACTACAGGAAACCAGAACCATCAAGAAGCCAGATTACGAAAATCCGGGAACCGGAGAAAAGATCTATCGATGCTCTCATTGCGAATATGAAAGCAAAGAAACGTTTTCTATTGATAGACTGAAACGAGAAAACGAAACAGCGTCTGGCATCGCCACCACGCTGGCCGGAGCGGCCATTACAGCAGCCCTTTATGAGACTCGCCATGGCGCACACAGCTATAGTGCAGGTTCCTCGCACTATTCCAGGTCTCCATCGGACAATTCAGCTTTTGAAATTCCGGACGATTTTGGTGGAGGAGAAAGCGGAGGTGCAGGCGCTACAGGTGATTATTGAGGATCGTAGCAGTGTGTATGAAACCAATTTCGACGAGCCGTTTCAGCGACGGCCCGGCCCCTCAATTCGCGCCAGTAAAAGCGCAATTCAGGGAATCATGTACCGAATGGGATCCTGCCGTTTTCCATCCAGTCGAACCTCATAATGCAGATGAGGTCCTGTAGTAATTCCGGTATCCCCTGCTTTGCCCAGCACATCTCCGGCCCGCACTTCCTGGCCTTTCTTAACATCAATTCTGCTAAGATGCGCATAGATGGTTTCGAAGCCAGACGGATGGATGATATGCACCATATTTCCAAACCCACCATGTTTACCCACGCGATACACATAGCCCTCTGCCGTAGCCACGATGGAATCCCCGGACCTGGCTTTTAGATCCGTGCCTCCATGGTACTCCTTTTTTCTGCCAAAAGGACTGGTGCGATTTCCGTACTGGCTATTAATCAATCGAACTCGACCTACCACAGGCCAGCGATGAGGTATGGCCTGAAGCACTCCGATTCCATCGGCAAGATATCTCTGATTCGCTGACAGATGAGCTTCCAGTAAATATGCGTTTCGCACAGTCAATGGCACGCTCGAATAGTCCCGAGATTCCCCGGAGCCAGGCATTAGATCCGCCGGATCCGGTTCCGGATTCGAATTCTTTCTAAAGATGGTATGAATGATGCCCCGGGACGGTCGGGCCTTTAGAAGATCATGTAGTTCATCCTGTTGACCTTGCAACTCTTCCAGAAGCATTCTTCGCCGATCCATTTCCATCCTCGCCTGATCCAGGGTATTGAGAGAAAACGTTGCATCGTCGGACAGAGTCCAGGTTACCCCCAGAAACAGAAGCGCGATGCTGGCCCATAGAAGAGGCCAGAGCGATTTTCGCTGAAATGGAACCGGCTTTCTCTGGGATTTAGAGCCTCCTGAAGGCAGCTCCAAATTGGTTTTCTCAGAGCCATCGCTTTCGAGAACTTTTTGTGAAGCGCCGGAGGATTCGGCTGCGGAAGCTCCCGGAGCCGCTCCAATACCAGGCCTGCTTTCTGCCACACGGATTGCCGAGCCTCCCTTGCGCTTTCCGGAGCTATAGGCATTCCTGCTAGCATTGAATACACCAGGATTTTTCTGTCTGGATTGTCGGCCGGACAATCTGGCAAAACCAGGTCCGGGAAATGACCGAGTGCGAGCACTGATGAATCCCTGGATCTTGCGATATATGGAAGAAGTCGCAAGAAACACCATGCGAAAAAGTGCTGCAAATGCAGCTGTGAGCATGCGAAAGAGCTTCTTGCATGCATCCCAGGGACCTTTGACTTCGACGATTCGGTTATTATAGACGATTACGATGCTGGGAAACTGTATCTGTGGTAGGCGAAAGCGAATACGGCTTTTTTTCGTAGGCCTCTTCCAGACGATTCTGGACTCCCGGTGGCCCGACTGGCTCCCCGTTGCGGTAGAGCGTTTCACTGTAGGGAAGACCGTTCGCATGATAGGTGATTACATTTCCCTCCAGCTTTCCATCCGTATAATCTTCGATACGAACCAGGGCTCCAGAAAAGTGGTAGTATTGCCATTTTCCTTCTTTTTTTCCATCCCGGTACTGTCCCAGAACCATCAACTCGCCATCCGGATGATACCGCTTCATGGTCCCATCACGCTTTCCAGCCCTGTGGGATCCTTCTTCTTCCAGCGTCCCATCCGGATAGTACCGTTTATAGGGCCCATTTTCATTTCCGTAGTCAATGCTAATCGAACCAATTACAGGATCGATGGGCTCGGGAGCATATTCTATAGTAAGGTATAGACGGCCGCTGTCATCAAAATGTTTCCAGAGTCCATCGCGTCGGCCATTCAAATAGACTCCGGTAGTGGTAAGGGTGCGGCCGTCCGGCGCGTACCAATTCCAGCGCCCGAAGCGCTTTCCATCCTTTGTCTGGCCTTCTGTGCTAAGCTTTCCGTTCTTGTAGTATTGTCGGAATTGCTCACCCTCCACTACATTCCAGACATCCCTGCGACGATCGAATTCTGCATTTTCAGGAACATTGTCCGGCCTGGGTGGAAGCTTAAGTCGATCACAGGAGGAAGTAAGTAAGACGATCCCTGCGAAGCCGACCAGAAATACAGATCGGCCCGAGAACCGGAGGGATCGGATGGTCCGGAATGGAAACATGGATGGGACTTGAGTTACTGGAGCTCCAGATCTCGATCCGCCAGAACGGAGCCAGAGCCATCCAGCACCTGAATTCTATACTTACCTGAGTCCAGAGGTCCCATGAAATAGATATAACTGGCAGTCCTGGGTGGTCTACGACCGAGCACAGCTTCCTCCACAAAGGAGCTTCCTTCCTCTCGTTCCACCATGATCTTGAGATAATCTGTCTTCAACTCTCCAGGTTCCCACTGGAAGCGGATGTGCACCGGCGAAGTGGCCGAAAGGCGAGAAACAGGCCCTGTTGCAAGCTGCTCAATGTTGGCCGCTGTGATCTCCTGATTGGAGATGGCAAGCTGATAGGTGGGCGCCATAAGCCACACGGCGGCCTGCCAGATCACAAAGCCAATAACGATAAGAACGGCCACCACACCGGCCATTTTGAACATGGAGTTGTTGCTCTTCTGACGATCGGCTTCGGTGTAATCTTCCAGCCGGATATCACTGGAAACATTATAAATGCTTTCTCTTTTGCGTGCCATAGACCTGGCCCCCGTTTTTTTACTATGTCCTGTAGAATCAATCCTTTCTGAGGCGCGGTCCCTGTCCTTTTTCGAGGAAGAATCGACCTTCTCATTACTATTTCGGCCACTTGATGGTCCAGAAATATGGCTTTCCGAGGTTTCGGATTTCTCGGAATCTACGGTGTCCCGGGTCGTAGTTGACTCATCTCCGGCATCAACCTCGGAAAGGAACTCAGGCCCTCCCGGCTCCTGGTCTGATTGCGGTTCCCCGGCAGCAGAAGACTTTTCTGATGGTCTGGACTTTTCCTCCGATGGTCTCTCCGATGTCTCACCTGATAGCGAAGGTTGATTCGGGGACTCCTCTGAAGACTCAGTTTCCGGCCCCTGTTCTTTCCTGGACTTTTCCGTGCGTCTGCCTGCAATTTCTCCTACGATCCCCTCCATTGAGGGATCCTCCTGACCCAGGCTCTTTTTCACTTCTTTGCGAAATTTATCCTTTTTCGATGCCATCCAGAACTTCCTGAATCAAAGCTTCGTATTCCTTTGTGATCTTGCCCCTTGGCTGATACTCAAACAAAGTCTGTCTCATCAGATGGGCCTCTTCCACCTGCACCGAGCGACTGATTCTGGTCTTGAAAACAGAAATCATTTCTTCCACCGGTTCCAGCACAGCACCGCTGATGGCCGTACGTTCGTTGTACATCGTCATCAAAGCGCCCAGGATCTTCAGTTCCTGAGAAAAGCGATGATGCACGGTTTCCAGTGTATCCAGCATTGTGCGAATTCCATCCAGAGAAAATCGGCTGGCCATGATAGGTAAGATACAGTAATCGGCTGCGATAAATGCGTTTAAAGTCAGAAGTCCCAGATTCGGAGGACAGTCCATGACAATGTATTCCGGCCCATCGGACTGATAGCTCAGCCCTTCTCGGAGGCGAAAGAATCCATCCACATTGCCGGCAAGCAGAGTTTCAATCTCGGCCAGCTCCAGAACCGATGGCAGAAGAAATAGTTTCTCATTTCTGGTTCGTCGCTCCAGTTCCGATGCCGGTGTTCGGGAGCGAAATAGCTCATGCACGGACTCCTCCCTACTGGGCGGATCACTGAATATGGAGGTAGCATTGCCCTGGGCATCCAGATCCACAAGCAGGGTCCGATGCCCCTTTCTGGCAAGGCCATCGGCCAGATGCACTGCAGTGGTGGTCTTTCCCACTCCGCCCTTCTGATTGGCTATTGCAATAGTGACCACAACCCAGCTTTTCCGAAAGGGGCTGACCTGGAAAGTGATTTTGCTTGCCCCGGGTCTTTCCACTGAAAAACCGGGGGTATGAGTCATTACGAGCCAGTAATCGGCCTGGAAGTGCACTGCCAGCTAAAAACAAAGACCAAGATTTTCTCCACCGATCCCTATCTCTACGGTGCAGCCGCAAATACTCAGGCAGGCCCCGTAACCCTGGGTTTGCCCGGCGCCCTACCGGTGCTAAATGAAAGCGTAATGGAAATGGCCCTCACCGCTGCACTGGCCCTGGAGTGCGAAATCAATCGACATACTCGTTTTGACAGAAAGCATTATTTCTATCCTGACCTTCCCAAGGGTTATCAGATATCTCAGTATGACCGTCCCTATGCAACCGGCGGCCAGGTTACCTTTCGCAAGAAAGATGCGGATAAAGACACTACCATTCGAATTCATAGAATTCATATGGAAGAGGATGCAGGCAAGCTTTTGCACGGCCAGGGCGGCGGCGAAGCGGTATCTTTCGTGGACTTGAACCGAGCCGGAGTTCCTCTACTGGAAATTGTATCTGAACCGGACCTTCGCAGTTCCGAAGATGCCTATTATTATCTCCAGACCCTGCGAAGCATATTGCGAGCCGTAGAGGTTACCGATGGAAATATGGAAATGGGGTCCCTTAGATGCGATGCAAACGTTTCTGTTCGCAAAGGACCGGACGCTCCTTTTGGAACCAGAGTAGAAATCAAGAACCTGAACTCCTTTAAGGCGGTGCGTGCTGCTATTGATTATCAGATTGAAGAGCAAATCGCACTCATTGAATCCGGCCAGAAGATTGTGCAGTCTACTGTGCTATGGGATGCAGACAAGCGAGAAACCCGCTTGATGCGAACCAAAGAAAATGCAGAGGATTATCGCTATTTTCCGGACCCGGACCTGCCGGAATTCGTAATCGAAGAAGAATTGATCGAGAAAGTAAAAAAGGAAATGCCGGAGCTTCCTGCAGAAAAGAGAGCCCGGTATTCCAGCGAATACGGGCTTCCTGAATACGATGCAGATGTACTGACCAGAGAAAAGGAAACATCGGCCTACTACGAAGAAGTGGTGAAACTAACCGATGATCCCAAGAAGTCTTCAAACTGGGTAAAGGATGAAGTTCTGGGAATTGTAAACAAACTGGATGTAGAAATACAGGACTTCTTCGTTACCCCCGAAAGGCTGAGCAAGATTATTCAATATCTGAACGACAAGAAGTTTACGCAGAGAATTGCCAAACAGGTCTTCGAGCATTGCTACGAAGAAAAAATGGAAATCGACGATATCATCGAAAAATACGATTACAAACCTGTGGATACCTCGGATCTGCCGGCCATTGTTGAAAAGGTATTCGCGGACAATCCCGAGCAGGTAAACGACATCCTGAACGGAAAAGATCGAGTGAAGGGATTTCTGGTAGGTCAGATCATGAAAGCCACTCGTGGTCAGGCGCCCCCGGATGAAGTAAACAAGCTCATCGATGCAACCCTGGAAAAGATGAAGGCTGCGAAATAATAGGTAGAGCAGCCGAATCGCCGGCAGATGACACCCGGTGGCATTGCCGGCGTCTAAAAGAAACGTCCATTAGCTGGCTTTAAGGCGGAAAGGACCATAACACACCTTCAGAATGCTTCGGAGTCAATATTATGCCCACCGAGTGGATCATTCTAGACTACCGGCATCTCCTGGATCGGCGAAACGAGAAGGATCTCGTCCGGGAGATCACCAGCCTCTATCATTCTATCGTTCATTCTATTGATCCATTGATCTATTCGCTCGTCGAGCAGAATGCATGGTCACCGGCCCCTCCAGAGATAGACCTCTGGATAGAAAAATTCAGAAAAGCCCCTCCTCTTCTGGCTATCGCTCCACGGTCGCCTCACGACGAATCGGATTCGAAAAATGCTCAGCTGCATCCCCTGGAGAAAACAAATTCGAAAACGGAGCCTGGCTTTCAAATCATTGGCTTTATGAATCTGGAAATGCCGGCTCAGAACTCGCCGGACCGAACCGGACATATTGATCTGGCCTATGTTGCTTCATCCTTCCAGCGAATGGGAGTGGCCGGCGCTCTTTACAAAGCCGTGGAGGATCAGGCTTATGAGCATGGTCTGATACGGCTTACCGTGGATGCTTCGCATATCGCTCGACCGTTCTTTTTGAGACTGGGTTACAGGCAGCTTACAGAAAACCAGATTCCGCGAAATGGCCTATATATCACGAACTTCACTCTGGAGAAGATTTTAGACAGCAAAGGATAGCTGCTAATTTTATTTCGAATGCGCGATCGAGCAAACTTGCGAGCGACAGGGGTACTTTGCGCGCTGGGCGGTCATAAGCCGCACTTCCGGGGCGCCCTGGCCCGCTGGGTAGCTATTAGCCGAACTCGGCGGGTGATATGGCGCATCTGCACGCCAGGTGGTCATAAGCCGCACTTCCGGGGTGCCCTGGCCCGCTGGGTAGCTATTAGCCGAACTCGGCGGGTGATATGGCGCATCTGCACGCCAGGTGGTCATAAACCGAACTTATGGGGCGATATGGCCCGCTGGGTGATCATAAGCCGAACTCGGCGGGTGATATGGCGCATTTGCACGCCAGGCAGCCATAAGCCGAACTTATGGGGCACCTCTGCGCGCTGGGTGGTCATAAGCCGAACTCGGCGGGTGATATGGCGCATTTGCACGCCAGGTGGCCATAAGCCGAACTCGGCGGGCGGCTCTGTGCTTTGCTGCTAAAGTACCAGCGGAAAGCAGGATGGCAGGATTTCGTAGTCCACACGACCCGGCGCATCGGATCCGTAAACTTCTCCGTCCGCTTCTCCCTGGATCTTCTTTTTACTTTCCAGGGTCATTCTTCGAGCTCTAAACTGTGTGGCTCCCGGAAACCCATCTATATGACCCGCGTAAACTCTGGAACTGGCCATTACCATCCTGGTTTTACTTACATCACCCACAATGAGACCATTGAACACTCCATCTTCGAGATCTGCAGAAGGAGCCCAGTTCATACCGCCGCCATTGAATCGGCCGTTGCATGCGAAAAAGTTCAGAAGCTTCATTTCCTTTGTATGAAGATGTCCATGATCATCTTCATAGCTGAGCTTCACAAGTTCAGGACTATATAGAAAGAGCGATTTCACTGTGTGGAAGTAATAAGCCGGGGATCCGTGCTGAAAGCGAGAAGACTTCAGGCTTTCCATAATTTTTCCCGCGATTCCCGCAGATGCAATATTGATAAAATATCGATGATCCTTTTCTGTACGAACCGTACCAACATCCACCAGCCGAAATGTGTTTTTCTGAAGGGCCACATCGTAAACCGCACTTACTTCCCGAAGCGTCTTGATAAAATCGCTGCCGGTGCCCATGGAAATGACACCCAGAGGTATCTTTTGATTCGTGATCTTTCCGTTTTCAAAGTATCCGTTAACAGCCTCGTTGATGCTTCCATCGCCGCCAGCCACAATGATCTGACCGAACTTGTTTTCCTTTAAGGCCTGTCGCACCCGTGCACTGGCATCCAGAGGACCGGTGGTTTCATAGAGCTCATAGGCTCCCAGGTTTTTCTTCAATTCAGGTTCCAGCTCCCTGAATGCTGCTCTTGCATTGCCCGCACGGCTTTTAGGATTTAGAATGATTAATCTCTTCATGAACTCTCTTTTGCTATCCCATCTCTGGAATTTCTATATTACTTTAGATCTATTCGACGAACCGGATAACCGAAAAATCGGGAAATCTGATTTAGCGAAAGGGCAGCCTCAAATAATTTTTCGCAATCTCTATTTCTTTGCTGATCTGCTGCTGATTCCAACCAAGCTCAACGGCCATGGTGTCTGCAATCTTTTGCAGAGTTTCATCATTCGGCAGTCCAAGGGTGCCCAGACCGGTACGCCTCTGCAATACATCCAGCAGATGCACTGCCATTTCATTACGCACCGCAAACACTACCTGCGCCAGGATTTCGCCATCTTTATTTAGGGGCTCTTTCCATTCCGGCTTTTGCCTCGCGATCTGGATCACCGCATCCATTTCGGTGCCGTAGATTGTGGCCAGAGTGTGCAATGTGCTGCTTTCCATATCTGGATACACTTCTTTGCGCGTGCTCAAAAAATCCGTTAGCTGTGGAATATCACATCCAACCAGAGGAGCGTGAGCCGTTCTGGAACGGCTCAGAGTAATTTTTAATTTCTTACCGATGGCTTTGATGGTAGTTTGTGCCAGGTTCCGGCTGGTAGTATATTTCCCGCCTTCCACCGTGAGCAAACCCGGAAGCCCCTCTTCCTCTCCATCAATGATCTCATATTTTCTTGAGGATTTGTAAGTGCTTTCTGTATGAGTATCGGTTAAAGGCCTGAGCCCGCCATAAGCATGTACGATGTTGGAATAATCCAGTATTGTTTTGCCGAAGGAGGAATTGATTTCTTCAATAAATTCATCAATGCTTTCCCGGGAGACATGGTAATCGTCCGGACTTCCCTGGTAGTCTCGATCTGTGGTTCCATACAGACTGTGACCTCGCCAGGGGATGGCAAAGAAATGACGACCACCGGGTGTAAGCATTACCAGGGCATGATCCCTGGTAATCTGCGGTCCAATCAGATGGATTCCTTCAGACATTCGCACGGAATGGCTGGTCTCCTGTCCCGATACCTTCTTTATAATTCGCTCCGCCCAGGGGCCGCCGCTGTTTACGAAGAGCTTTCCGTGAATCCGTACTTCCCGGTTTTTGAGGCTATCCTTGATAATGGCGGTGCGAAAGCGGCCATCCACTTTTTCCAGATGGACCACTTCTGAATAGTTGCTTACCTCGGCTCCGTAAGCCTCTGCAGATCGCACAAACGCCAGGGTAAGCCTTTCTGGTGCGATGCTCTGACAGTCGTAGTAGACAGCTCCTCCGGTAAGTCCATCCGGCGGTAGCATGGGTGCGATATCCAGCACCTGGCCTTTCTTCAGGCTCTGATGATGGGGTAGCTTTTTGGACGAATGACGGGTCTTTCCTTTATCGAAGGACAGCAAATCATACAGCAACATTCCGGCCTTGATAATCCATTTATTGGATTTCAGATTTCCGTAGTTGGGAATCAAAAAAGGCAGAGGATACACCAGATTGGGTGCAATATCTTCCAGAATCCTTCGTTCGCGAAGGCTCTCGCGAACCAGGCCAAATTCCAGATAGTTGAGATAGCGCAGGCCTCCATGGATTAGCTTGGATGTGGCGGCAGAAGTGGCTCCGCCAAAGTCCGATTTTTCAAAAAGAGCAACGGATAGCCCTCGGCTGGCTGCTTCGTAGGCAACGCAGGCCCCGGAGATTCCGCCACCAATCACCACGACATCGAAGAGTGGCGATTCGGCCTGGATTGTATCAATGTAGCGATTCATGGTTTTCTCCTTTAAGTCCCAGCACCCCTGGATTCAAGATATGGGCCGGATCCATATGAGCTTTGATCGCACGAATTAGATCGAAGGCCACTGGTCCCATGGCTTCCGGATACCAGGGCGCCAGTAGCCTTCCAATTCCATGATGATGACTGATGGCAGCACCACTTCTATAAATTGCGTCCACTACCTTGTGGTGATAATCCAGAAATTCCTGCTCATCCATCCGACCTATAAAAATGAAGTATAGATTGGCCCCCTGAGGATAAAAATGCGAAAGATGACACATTACCACTACGTTGGCCAATTCATGACAAACATGGCGCACTGTCTCATGGACCGAAGGAAGATTCTCCCAATCTACCGAGCATTCCAGGGTGTCGATGATTACTCCAAAGTCCATCAGATCGTCGCGCATGTATGGATCTTTGAATCGGCCCTTTTCCCATTTTCGAGTGACATAGCCGGTGGTGGGAAAGCCTCCAAAGTGTCTGACTTTCTTTCGCACCGATGCTGCTACCATTCGTGTATATCTATGCGAACCATCCGCAGACCCCAGAAGCAAACATCGACTCCCCGGTTTATATCCTCCCAGCCGAAGCATTGTATCCAGAGGAGTTCCCTGAACGCCGTACAGGCGCAGGGCTACATCGGTCTCTTCTGGATCCGACAGGCGAAATACCGAAGGCAGGCCTTCCTGGGATTGCAGCACCTCTCGCACGGCATCCAGAGCCGAGCCAAAGTCTTTGAACATGTAGCTAAACCGTCGTGTATTGCCGGGTAGATGTCGGCGAATACGCAAGGTGGCAGATACCAGAATCCCCATGGTGCCTTCCGAACCCATCATCAGTTGATCCAGGTCCGGTCCCATGGATTTCGCCGGAACCTCTTTTGTAACCAGATCTCCATTTATGGTTACATAGTCCTGGGAAAGCACCATATGCTCGATCTTTCCGTAATAGGTAGAATTCTGACCGGCACCTCGAGTAACGATGGCCCCACCTACGGTGGCGAATTCGTAGGACTGGGGAAAATGCCCCAGGGTATAGTTATGATCGCAGCCAAATGTTCGCACAGCACTCTGGAGCTGTTTTTCAAGGTCCGGAAGCAGCATTCCTGCCTCCACAGTGACTGTCTCGTTGATGGTGTTCAGCTTCAGGATGCTTCGCATATACCGGCTAAGATCCAGCGAAATCCCTCCCGTCGGCGCTTCGCATCCGCGGGTAACACTGGAACCGGCTCCCCTGGTCTGAACAGAAATTCCATGATCTGCGGCAAACCTGAGGATATCCACCAGGTGCTTTCTTTCTCTGGGATAGACGACTACATCGGGAATGTTTTCCAGCTGCCCTCCCCGTAGACGAAACAAATCCGCCATGGTCTTTCCGTAGCCGGCACGAACCCGGTCGAATGTATCTGTAGAGATCCTGTCGGAGCCTACCAGGGAGCTCAACTCCTGGATCTGCGCATCTGAAAGATTGGTAGGAACACTGGCGTTGAAGGGTTCCAGCCCTGCTTTCAACGGAGACTCCAGATCCGCTGGACTCATGGAAAATTTCTCCATCATCAGCTGGATAAGCCTGGGATTCGGATGCTTGTGCTCGCCGGGATCTCCCCATCGAAAGAGAGACCTCAACGAGCCCTCCGGGGTATTCATTACCCAGGCAGGGGAAAAACCTTTATACTTCGATTCCTTTGACAAAACAGTTTCTTTTTCGGGGAGGCTTTAAGCGGATCAATATCTTTTCGAAATGCTGGAACTCAAAGCGATAAATCCTTATCCTGGATTATGTTACTGGCTATTCCGGTGTATAATGAAGCAGGCTCCCTGGAAGGGGTATTTTCTGAGATTCTGGACCATTTACCCCCTCAGATTCAGGCCATTGTGGCCATCGACGATGGATCATCGGATGGATCAGCGGAGATTCTGGACGAGCTGAGTAGAAAGCACGATCGGATCTTTGTTCGGCATCACCAGGAAAACCATGGATACGGTTGCGCTATGATCGAATCCATGCAAATCGCTCGAAAGCACGGGTATTCCCATCTGGTAACCATGGATTGTGACCGTCAGCATCGGCCGGAGGATTTGATTCGGTTTATCCAGATGGATCCGTCCATCGACGTGGTTTCCGGTTCCAGATATCTGCCGGATTCCAGAACTCAGGGGGATGCCCCGGAGGATCGCGTAGAAATTAATTCCAGGATTACCAGACGATTGAATCAAAACTATGGCTGGAATCTTTCTGACAGTTTTTGTGGCTTCAAAAGATACAGAATGGAAAGCATCGATCCAAATCAGTTCAAAGAAACCGGCTATGCATTTCCCATGGAATTCTGGGCCTATTGCCGTCGAATGAATCTGGAAATCCAGGAACTGGCTGTATCCCGGATTTACACCACCGACAGCAGAAGCTTTGGTGATGACCTTGACCGCCGCAGACGAAGGTATAGATATTATCTGGAAACCCTGAAAGCTGCGGAGAAAAAGTATCAGGTGGTGTATCCGGCAGCCCCGGGAATTTGATCCATGGGCCGCAGCCACGGCCGGAGCACTGTTTCTGGTATCAGGTATGAATATGCAAAACCCGGAAGAAGAACAGGTCAGAAAGAATTCCGGGCGCATGTTTGAGCATCCGGGAATCATTCGACCGCGCTTTGTTCGCATGATTCGCCTTACCGTGGTTCTTACCATGGTTCAGTTGTTCTGGGCCGGAGGCATCTTCTATATAGGAAGCAAACATCCGAATCTGGTTCTTCTACCGGGGGAGCCTGCCATAGATGCGCAGCAGAATAGAATTACGAATCCCGAAATGCATCAACATCGGCCAGTTCTGTACAGACCGATGGTAATCTATGCATTGTATTCCATGCTCCACGGTTTCTACGTTCTGATTGCCTGCGGCATGGCCAGGTATTTAACCAGCGGAGGATGGCTGAAGACCGCTCTCATTTTTTCGGTCATCCCTACCCCTGGCTTCCTTCTGGGACTTTTCCAGGTCCCCCTGGCAGCCTATTTTTTACATCTAATCCGGCAGCCGCTCTGGCAGGATTTTTTTCGCTGGCAGGGGCGCCTTCAGTCCGTGAATGGATTGACTGACAACCGTAGTCCTCAAAAGTAGTGCATCGCTGAGGGGCAGTAGCTCAGCTGGTTAGAGTGCCGGTCTGTCACACCGGAGGTCGCGGGTTCAAGTCCCGTCTGCCCCGCATC